>Ga0268285_1000233_pt1 | contig 35011 bp, 35 predicted proteins | sample saktaG_2_FD_190144 | JGI IMG/M metagenome (GOLD analysis project Ga0268285, IMG submission 190144) | Saline water microbial communities from Sakinaw Lake, British Columbia, Canada - sak_2013_06_06_120m | ecosystem: Environmental > Aquatic > Non-marine Saline and Alkaline > Saline ... | reverse complement strand
TCCTCCAACAGCGAGGATTGATAGCGTTTTAATCGTTTTAAGGGGGTTTTCAGACAAATTTCTTTAGCATCCGAAGAAAAACCCATAGAAACTAAAAATTTAATATTAATCATTATAAAACCCCCATTTTATTTGGCTTTTTTATTACTTAATTTAATTTCAGCAATATCAGATTTTCGATAAGAAAAAATTTCTCCATTTTTTGTAATATCCTTAAAAGATATGTGAGTTTCAGAAACATTTGTAATTAATGCACAAGTATAATAAAAATATTTGCCACGAGAATCAATAACTAAGTAACAATATTTATTTAAGAATTCTTCCATTTTTTATTCTCCATTATTTTATTTTTCCATTATTTTATTTATTTTTTATCTTTCCCCTTTTTGAAAAAATCTTTTATTCTTCTTAGTTCAATAATTTCTTTGTCTATTGGAGGTCTTGCAATTTTTCTTCTAATAAGTTCAGCGACAGAAATCTCAAGCCCTTCCGCTTCTCTTCGCAAAGAATTTAAGTCATCTGTTTGCAATGTTAAGTGAATTTGGCTGTTCATTCCGCTCATTTTCCCCCCCCAAAATTTTTATCATCGCCCTTAATTTGTAAATTATTTCATCGGGATTTATTTTTTCATAGGTAATTTCATTTTTTTCTTCCATTCTTTTCCCCCTGGATTTTTCCGTCGATTAAAAGAAGAATAACGGCGGTCATGCTTCGTCGTTCCCGTCTACAAATTTCCATTAATTTTATCTTCATTTTTGGTTCAATTTTTAACAATATAGTTTCATTTTTCATTTTCAAAGCGTATTATTCCTCTATTTTAAATATAGAAAAGTATATAAAACATATATATCTTAAATAGTATAGAGTTAAAATGGTAAAACCAAAAAAAACAGAACTTGAAAGAATTCAAGAAGGAAAGGGTAAAAAAATAGCAAGGGCATTTTTTTTAACATTCACAATTCCATCTTTAGTAACAAAAGAACTTTATAAGAATGCGTGGAAAATAAGAAATGAAAAAACCCAAAGGAGTTTTGTTATGCCCATAGTTCAAAATTATTTGTCCGAATGGAAAAAGAAAGGATTTATAGAAACTTCAAAAATCAAAATTCCTGTGAAAGTTGAAAGAAAAAGGGGAAAACCTTACAATCTGTTTAGTGAAGGATTTTTAATGAATTTAGAACCAATTTATTCATATTGTAAAAAAAAAGGAATTAAATTTAATGACGAAGAAAAGCAATTTTTAAAACTCAATCTTTTATCTGAAGACATAAGAAAAGAAATTCTCAAAGAGTATCCTAATGAAGATATTATCAACGCTACAATAAAATATTATATTAAAAACACAATAATGAAATATTTCTTCTTTTTGAAAGACGTGAGAGAAAATCCCAAAAAATATAAAAAGCAATATAAAAAAGCAGAAGAATTGAATAATCCTAAAACAGAAACTGGGAAGAAAATGAAAAGATTTCATAAGAAAATTATGAAAGAACTTCAAGAATCTTATGGTTCAAATACAAAAAAAATTATCCTTGATTTTGATGTAATAAAAATTATTGCTTATGAATCCCCAACAACCCCTTCAAAAATTTTATTTAGAACTTACTTAGATGAAATAATGGAAAATAAAGAGTTCATTCAGAAACTTGATAATAAAATGCTTTTGGCCTTACAAATTAGTCCTAATTTAAAAATAAAGAATGAAAAAAACACACCCATTAAATTAGTCAAAAAGGTAGGACGCCCGATCCGGGATTCGAACCCGGGTCACAACCGCGACAGGGTTGGGTGCTAACCCCTACACTAACCGGGCAATGAAACTAAAAATCTTAAAGATTTTACAGATTCCTTTGTTTTTATTTATTTTTAAATATTTCTAAAAAGATAAAATTATATAGTTTAAATCAATTAATAATTTATGAATCTCAAAAGATTTTTTATCTTTTGCTTTATAATATTTTTACTCAGTTTAATTAGTGTTTATTATCCAAATTTAACTGGAGATTCATTATTAAAAAATCCTGAAGAATTTAAAATTGAAAATGCTTCAGTTATAAAAATAATAGATGGGGATACAATTGAAACAGATAAGGGGGTGATAAGATTATTAGGCATTAATACTCCTGAAAAAAATAAACCATATTATCAAGAAGCCAAGGATTTTCTGTGTTTATTAGAAAATAAAACTATTCAAATTTTAAGAGATCTTGAAGATACAGATAAATATCAAAGAAAATTAAGATATATTTTTTATAAAAATGAATTTATTAATGCAAAGATTTTGGAAAAAGGTTTAGGCACATCATTTATGGTAGGGAGTTTAAGATATGAAAAAAAATTAAGAAAAGCCGAAGATTATGCAAAAAATAATCAAAATATCCTCTGGAAAGAATCCCAAAATATTTGCAAAGAATGTATTAAATTACAAGAATTAAATTTCGAACAAGAATTTTTTATAATAAAAAACAAATGTAATTTCAAATGTTCTTTAGAAGGATGGTTTGTCAAAGATGATGCAAATCATTTTTTTAAATTAAAAAATTTGGGGGCAAATCAAATCCAAAATTATTCTTCAAAACAAAATATCTGGAATAATGCTGGAGATAGATTTTTTATGAGGGATGAAAAAGGAGAATTAGTTATTTTTTATGAATATTAATCCAAAATATAAATTAAATTTTCACATTCAATTTTTTAAATTCTTTAAGTAATTCTTTATTATTCTTAAAAAGAATAGTTTTTATTCCTAATTTTTCAGCAGGTTTTAAATTAAATTCACGATTATCTATAAAAATAATTTCTGATGGTTTTAATTTTAATTTTTTAATTAGTAATTGATATATTTTTAAATCTGGTTTTCTCATCCCAACATCACAAGAAATAATTACTTGATCGAATTTGCTCATATTTCTTTTATTAACATAAACATCCTTAGATAAATACCATTGATCAGATAAAATAGCAATTTTATAATTCTTTTTTAATTTAAAAGCAATTTTATAAAGGGATTTATTATTCTTTAAACTTCTTCTATATGCTTTTTTAAAATATTTTATTAGAAAAATTTTATTTATTTTTAAATTATTTGCCATTCTTTCAATTGTTTTGTCTCTACTTATTAGGCCTTCTATTGCTTTTGCATAAAGACTATCTATAGAATCAAACCAAGAATCTAAATCTATTTTTAGTTTTTTTGCCATATATTTATGAACACTAATTAAATAATGCCCATCTAAAGATTTTTTAGAATAATTTTCTTTAACCAAAACCCCGCCAATATCGAAAACAATTGCTTTAATCTTCATTTTTATAATCTTATTTTACTATCTTGCCAATTTTTTATTATTGTCATATAGGCCCTATTTTCATCTGGTTTTCCTTGTTTTAATAAATATCCTTTTTTAATTGCAATATCCTTGATTATTTTATCTAAATTTTTATTTGTTATCTTAATCTTGTAAAAATCTTCAAAAGATTTTTTATTGATTTTTAAAAATAATTTAATTATTTCATAAACAACAAGTCTTGGATCTTTTAATTTTTCTTTATTTCTTGCATTAATCAAAGCATCTTTAATCTCTTCTTTTTTTTCAAGAGGAATAACCCCTGGACTATCAATAAATTTAATTTCTTCTGTTGCTCTTATCCAATGGATTCCATGAGTTGTTCCGGCCTTTTTACTAACTAATACTTTTTTCTTATGACATAAAGCATTAATAATAGAAGATTTTCCAACATTAGGATACCCTAAAATCCCAACAACAATCCCGCCTTTTATTTTTCTTACATATTTTGTTAGAAATTCATCTTGTTCATCAGAAATTTCTCGCTTCCCGTATTTCTTGAAAGTTTTTTTGATTTTATAAAGTAAAATCTTCATAGAATTATTATCTTTAGTTGAAAGAAATACAAAGTCTATATCTTTATCTAATTTTTTGATTTGATTTTTTAATCTTTTTTTAGAAACCAAATCAGATTTATTAATTACAAAAATAACTGGCCTATCCATTTCTTTTATTAATTTTTCTACTTCTTTATTCCTGGATAATTCTATAAATCTAGCATCTAGAATTTCTAAAACAATATCTGATTCAATAATTATCTGTTTAATTAAATCCCAATATCCTTTGAAATTAGTATTTTTTTGTTTCATAAAATCTAAAAAGAATGCCTATTTATATATCCTTTTAAAAATTCTTGAAATAAGATCTTAAAAAATAATTTCTATCAAATATATTGCCCCCCACAAATTCTTTTAAATAAAATTTTATTAGATATACTATGAATATAAGGAAAGTAAAGCAAGGAGCAAAGATTACTTTGTTTAATGGAATTTATATGATTTTAATAGGATTATTTTATAATTTTTTTATTAATTTAAATATGAAAATAAATTTTAATTCTATATCTAAACTTTGGGGATTTTTTTTAAGATATAGCCCAGAAATTTCTTATTTATTTAGAATGTTTAATCATTTTATTGGGATATTATTAATTTCTTTAGGAATGATTATTGTTTATCTTTCTTATTTTATTATAAAAAGAAAAGAAAAAATGACTTGGGCAATTTTATTTTTATCTGGAATTGTATTTTGGGCAGGATTTCTAATTTTATCTATATTATTAAAGAATTCTTTAAATATTATTCTTGCGGCTTTTGGATGGATTAGTTTTGTTATTGGCATGGTTTTTCCAATAAAGTATTATATCACAAAAAATTATAGAGAATATTGATTGATTATTGATTGAAAATCAAATTAAAATTAAGCATTAACCAAACATATTTAAAGATAGATTTTTTTTTAAATTTATGCAGTTTTTATTTGAAGAATTTTTTAAGAAAATATTTAAGACAGTAAATAGCATAAATATTTTAACTATTAGAATCTTAGTTAAAATAATCTTTTTTTTAATAATTTTGATAGTACTTTTTAAAATAATTACTTTAATTATTGACAAACAATATATAATTTTAATTATTCTTCTCGGATTTTTTGTTCTTGGAGAATTTGCACATTATATAAGGAAATTTAGAGAGAGAAAAATAGAGGTTAAAGATTCTAAAAATAATAAAAGAAATCATGGGGAAAATAATGAAAAAAATAATTAAAGAAATAGAAGAGATATATGATTTAGAAATAGAAAAAATAATTAAAATTATAAAAAATGAAAAATTTAAAAGAATCTTATTGCAATTTCCTGAAGGATTAAAACAATATGCTCAAGTGATTTGTAATGAAATAGAACAAAAAACAAAATGTAATTGTTTTATTTGGATGGGAAGTTGTTTTGGTGCTTGCGATGTTCCTTTAGAAGCAAAAAACCTAAAAGTAGACTTAATAGTTCAATTTGGACATAGTAAATGGAGAACAAAAATCTTATAGTTTCTTATATTCCCTTTCTTTAAAAAATTAAATCCAACCAAAAATTAATGAAGAGATCATAGCAAAGCCTAAACAAAGAAGAATTATCCCTGAAATTAAATGAATAATTCTTAATTTAGATTTTCTCCAATTTTCAGCCCTTTCAGTAGTTGTTAAACCAAAGTAAAACCCAAAAGTTAAAATTAACATAGGCAGTATAAAGATAATATTGTAAAGAATTAATAATAAGATTGCATAATTTTTTGTAGTTAAATTTGCTAATAATCCTAAAATAACAATATAGGGTCCAGAAGTACAAGGCAATAAAAACAAACTTATTAAGAATCCAATGATAAATGCCCCCGGAATAGAACTTATGCTTTTTGTAATTCTTTTTAATTTAGGTCTCCATTTTAATGGAACCTCCATTATAAACCATTTTCCATACCAAAAATAATCTTTAAGATTAAACATCCCAATAATAATTGCTAAAATTGCAACAATAAAATAAAAGATCCTAGTTATTTTAATGGCTTGAATAGCAGAATATAATCCTAAACCCATTAAAAAATAAGAAATAAATATTGAGAGAGAAAATGCAAGCCCTGCAAATAATGCCTTTTTTCTATTTTTGGAAATTAAAATTGTTGTTACCAGAAGAATTAATACAGCAAATGCACAAGGATTTATTGAATCAACGACTGCCGCGAAAATAACTGCAGGAACTGTCAAATTTTTTTTAAGATTATCCTTTAAATCCTCTTCGATTGAAGTGGAATTCTGAAAAATTTCAGAAATATTTGTTTCATTAAGTTTTAATTTATCTAAAGGATTTATACAGGTATTTTCTATACAATAATCAATTTCTTCTCTAATTTCATTTTGCATAAATTTTGCATAGCCAATAATAACCTTTTCTCCAATAAACATTGTAGGAACTCCTTGGATTTCTTGATTATAAATTTCAGAAAGTTCTTCAAATAAATTTCTACTTTGTTCATTAAATCTAATTTCATAACTTTTAATAGTTAAATTATAATTTGCTTCTTTTAATTTTTCCAAATACTCAAATAATTCAGAACAATGTGGACAGCCTTCTCCATAAAAAACAATTAATGGGACATTAATAGAATCATTTATAGAATCAAAATTACCATTTGTTGAGTTTCCAGTAAAATTTATACTTCTAAATAAAAAAAATCCTGCAATGAAAATGATTAATATTCCAATAAAAAGCAATTTTCTTTTATTTTTTAATTTTTTATTTTCTATTTTAATATCCATTTTATGAAATTTGAAATTTAAAATAATATATAAATCTTTGTTTCAAATTATCTAAAAGATAATTTTTTAAGGAACTTATACATGAATTATGCATGAAAATCAATAATAAAATCAGACAACCAATTGTGACTGTAGCAGGTCATGTAGATCATGGAAAAACGACAATCTTAGATAATATTCGAAAAACCGGAATTCAAGAAAAAGAGGCTGGAGGAATAACCCAAAAAATTTCATTTACAAAAGTTCCTTTAGAAAATATAAAAAAAAGATGTCCAGAAATTCAAAAAAATGAATTGGATTTTCCAGGTTTTTTGTTTATTGATACACCAGGTCATGCTGCATTTTCTCATTTAAGAAAAAGGGGTGGTTCTTTAGCAGATTTAGCAATTTTAGTTATAGATGTAAATGAAGGATTAATGCCACAAACAATAGAAGTAATTGAAATATTAAAATTAAATAAAATTCCTTTTATAATTGCATTAAACAAGATAGACAATATTTTCGGATGGACAAAAAAATCTGAAAATTTAAAAGAAAACATTGAAAGGCAATTAAAAAATACTAAATTAGATTTTAATGAAAAACTTTTAATGATAATTTCTAGTTTATATCATCATGGGTTTAATGCCAAACCTTTTTATGAAATAACTGATTTTGCAACACAATTGGCTTTAATTCCTTGTTCTGGAAAAACTGGTGAAGGTATCAAAGAAATTTTAATGATGTTGTGTGGTTTAAGTCAAAAATTCTTGCAGGAAAATTTAAAATTTAAAAAAGAGACTCGAGGGATAATTCTTGAAATAAAAAAAGAGAAATCAATGAAATATATAGAGGCAATCCTATATAATGGGGCTTTAAAATCTGGAGATAAAATTGCAATTGCAAGTTTTGATGATCCAATTATTACAAAAATAAGGGTATTAGAAGAAATAGAATCTATTTCAAATAAATTTAAACCAGTTATTGAAACACATGCAGCAAATGGCATAAGAATGCAATTAATAGATTCTGAAAAGATTCTTCCAGGGATGCCTTTCACTGTTTTTAAAGATAATCTAGAAGAAATTCAAGAAGAATTTAAAAAAGAAATTCAAGAAAAAATAAGTACAGATAAAGAAGGGATAATTGTCAAAGCAGATTCTTTAGGAAGTTTAGAAGCTTTAATTAAATTACTAAAGCAAGAACATATAAAAATAGTTTATGCAAGTATTGGAAGCATAAATAAAAGAGATTTAATTTCTGCGAAAACTAATTTAAAAATAAATCCTTTAAATTCTGCAATAATTGGATTTAATACAGAAGAAGATGAAGAAGTAAAAAATATAGATAAAGGAAAAGTAAAAATCATCAAAAATGAAGTTATCTATAAATTAATTGAAGATTTATTAGAATTTCAAAAAGAAAAAGCAAATGAAATTAAAAAAGAAAAAATGTTGGGTTTAGCAACTATCTGTAAATTAAAAATTCTTAAACAATATGTTTTTAGAAATAGTAAACCTGCAATTTTTGGGGTTCAAATTATTGGTGGAAAATTAAAATCTAGAATACCCTTAATAAATGAAGAAAATATATCTAAAAGTAAGATAAAAGTAATACAAGAAAATAATAAAAAAGTTGATGAAGCAATAAAAGATCAAGAAGTTGCAATATCTTTACCAAGTATTCTTTTTGACAAGCAATTACAAGATTCTGAATACCTTTATTCAGATATTTCAGAAAAACAATTCAAAGAATTTAAAAAAAATAAGGATATTTTAACAATTGATGAAGTTAAAATAATTCAAGAAATTGCTAAAATCAAAAGAAATGATAACCCTTCTTGGGGGATTTAAAACAATTCAATATTTATATTTTCTTAAATTCATAGAGCAATCTTTAAAAACCTTTATTTATATCAAATATTAATTAAAATTAAAAGAAATATTTTAAAAATGACATTTAAAATTAATATATCTCAAAATAACAAAACATATAATTTAGAAAGCGAATCAGAAATTTTAATAGGGAAAAAAATAGGAGAATCATTTAAAGGGGAAGATATCTCTCAAGAATTAAAAGGATATCAATTAAAAATTACTGGAACAAGTGATCTTTCAGGAATCCCTGGTAAGAAAAAGCTTGAAGGTCAAGGATACCACCGGGAATTGTTAACATATGGTTTTGGAATGAAAGATAAAAGAAAAGGTTTAAGAAAAAGAAAGACTTTACGTGGAGAAGAAATTTCTTTAAAAACAATTCAAATTAATACTCAGGTTCTAAAAGAAGGTGAAAAAAAATTCTTAGATCTCGCTATTAAAAAAGATCTCCCAGAAGAAAAAAATAATTCTGAAAAATAAGATTTAAAGAAAACCAACACTCTTAAAAACTATTTATTATTTTTATAATTATAAGGAAAATAAAATTAATTATGGAAAAAACAAAACCAATTATAAAAAAAGCAAAATTAGTTGCAGAAAAACCAAATTTAAATGCAGAAAATTTAGAAATGTTGAATGTGGGTGTTGTTGGGCATATTGATCATGGAAAAACAACCTTATTATCCAAATTAACTGGGAAATTTGCAGATACTCATTCAGAAGAATTAAAGAGGGGAATTACAATAAAATTAGGATATGCCGATATAATTTTAGAGAAAAATAATAAAAAGAGATATGTTAGTTTTATAGATTGCCCAGGTCATGAAATGTTAATGGCAACTATGCTTTCTGGAGCAACCCTGATAGATGCAGCAATTTTAGTTATAGATGCAAAAGAAGGAATTCAACCACAAACAAAAGAACATTTAATTGCATTAAAAGCAAAAGAAATTTCTCAAATAATTATTGTTCAGAATAAAATAGATTTAATAACAAAAGAACAAGCAATTAAAAATTATAAAAAAATAAAAGAATTCACTAAAGGAACAATTGCAGAAAATTCTTTAGTGATACCAATCTCTGCTCAACAAGAAATCAATATAGATAAATTAAAAGAAGCATTATTAGAATTAAAGATTCCTAAAAGAGATTTAATTTCTGATCCAGAATTTTTAATTGCACGGAGTTTTGATATAAATAAACCCGGAACTAAAATTCAAAGCCTTCATGGAGGGATTCTCGCAGGGATTTTAAAAAAAGGAATTTTAAATATCGGTGATGAAATAGAAATAAAACCAGGTATAATAGAAAAACATGCAAATAAAATAATTTATAAAACAGTTAGAACAAAAATTACTTCAATTTATCGGGGGAAATACCCTATAAAAAAAGCAACACCTGGTGGAAGTTTAGCTTTTGAAACTGAATTAGATAATGTTTTAACTAAAACAGATTCTTTGTCTGGGAGTATTTGTTCAAGATTAAATAAACTTCCAGAAATATCTAAAAAATTAAAATTAAAATTTGCTCTTTTTAATGAAGTTTTTGGAATTAAAGAAAAGATAAAAATTGAGAATCTTAAAACTAATGAATTTGTATTACTTTCAATAAATACTACAACAACTCTTGGTCAAATAAAAAAAATAACAAATGACAATGCAGAATTAGAATTAAAAACACCGGCAATCTTAATGAAAAAAGATAATATAGGAATTGCGAGAAATATCCAAGGTCACTGGAGATTAATTGGTTATGGAAAAATAATTTAAAAATTATTTTTGTTTTCTTTCTTCAAAACAATCATTTATTTCTTTAAGCATTTCAGGAGTTATTTTTTTATAAAAAATTTCTTTCATTAATATCTGAATCTTTATTACTTTTATCAAAACAATCATTTATTTCTTTAAGCATTTCAGGAGTTATATTTTCTTTATCATAAAATTCTTGGGGTGAAATAGCTTTATAGCCAATCCTATAATAAGTTTCTTTATCAGCATAACCAAATTCTAAATCAAATCCTAAATGAGGAACACTAATACACATTTCTTCTGCATATTTTGCATATCCCCTAGTCCAATCATCAGATTCTGTTGGTGAGGATCCATCCGCCCACCTCCATCCACCACATTCATAAACTCTCATTAATTCAGAATATTCTTCTTTAGTGGGGGTATTGACTGCAATATTCTTAAGAGGTTTTAATTTTAAAACAGGTCTTCCATTTCCATCAGTTTTTAGAATTTGTTTTAATTGGGATATTTTTCTCATAATCATTAGTAAAATGTAAACTTTATAAATGTTTTTATTTGTAAAAACTTATAAGTCGTAACAATTTAAAGAAAAAGCATTAACTAAATTTTCTAATTTAAAATCATCTGGTTATACGTCTATTCTGCTAAAGATTTTAGATCTTTATCTTCTATTAATTTTGCAATATCACAAACTTTATCCCCTTTTTGCAATCTAATAATTCTTACTCCTTGGGTTACCCTTCCCATAATTCTAATTTGTTTAACACTAGTTCTTATTATTATTCCTTTTTTTGTTGAAACAATAAAAGTATCTTCATTATCCATCTCTATAGTATTAACAACATCCCCAGTTTTTTCAGTTATTTTCAGATTAATAACCCCCTTGCAAGCTCTTCCAGTTAATCTATAATCTTTAATTAAACTTCTTTTACCATAACCTTTTTCTGTAACTGTTAAAACCGAAAGATTTGGATTTTGAATAATCCTTAAACTAACTACTTCATCATCTTTTTCAAGTTTTATTCCAGTAACACCATAACTTGCTCTGCCCATCAAACGAATTTTATTAGAATTAAATTTAATTGCTAGACCTTTTTTAGTTATGAGCATAATTTCTTGTGATTCTTTTATTGTTTCTACATCAACAACAGAATCTATAGTTGTTAAAGGAAATTTAATAATACGAACTCCCCCGATTCTTGGCTTTGAAAAAGATTCTAATTTGATCTTTTTAACATGGCCCTTTTTTGTTGCAATAAATAAACTATCTTTGAATTCTTTAATGGATATAATCTTAGTTATTTTATCATCTTTAATATTTAATAAATTTGCAATTGCCTGGCCCCGCCCATATCTTTGAGCTTCTCTAACTTTATATGCTTTTAACCAAAAAACTTTTCCTTTTGCACTAAATAATAATAAATAATCATGAGTAGAACAACAAATAATTTGTTTGATAAAATCATCACTAGTTAATTCTGCACCAATTACTCCTTTTCCCCCCCTTTTTTGCTCGTGATATGCTTTAAAAGCCATTCTTTTTATATAACCTTTATCACTAATAGAAATAATTACATCTTTTTTCTGCACTAAATCTTTTTCTTTAATTTCTTTTATAGATTTTATTATTTTACTTTTTCTTTTATCCCCATATTTATCTTTAATCTCTTTTAATTCTTTTTTGATTATATTATAAATTTCTTTTTCATCACCCAAAATCTTCTTTAAATCCAATATTAATTTTTTCAAAGTATCTTCTTCTTTTTTTAATTTTTCATGTTCTAAAGAAGTTAATTGTCTTAATTTTATTTCAAGTATTGCTTCAACTTGTTTTTTAGAAAAATTAAACTTTTGCGTTAATTCTAATGAAGGGTTTTTACTATTTTTAATGATTTGAATAATCTTATCTAAATTGTCTAAACAAATTAATAATCCTTTAACAATATGCTCCCTTATTTCTGCTTTTTCTAAATCAAATTTAGTCCTATTTGTAACAATTTTTTTCCTAAAATTAATATAACAAGATAATATCTCTTTCAAACCCAGTAATTTAGGAACTCCAGACACTAATGCAACAAAAACTGCATCAAATCTATCTTGTAATCTTGTGAATTTATATAATCTATTGATAGTAAATTGAAAATTCGCACCTTTTCTAAGTTCAATAACAATTCTTACTTTTCCTTTTGAACTTTCATCTCGAATATCTGAAACATCTATTAATTTCCTAGATTTTACAAGTTCTGCGATTTGCTTGACTAAAACAGATTTATTCATTTGATAAGGAATCTCACTTATTACAATATTTATTTTATTTTTTTTAATTTCAGTATCTACTTTTCCACGAACAACAAAACTTGCCCTTCCATTTTCATATAATTCTTTCAAATTTTTTGAAATAATTATTCCACCAGTTGGAAAATCAGGACCCTTAATTATTTCCATTAATTCTGTAATTGAAATTTGAGGATTATCAATCATTTTTATAATTGCTTCACAAACTTCTATTAAATTATGTGAAGGAATATTTGTAGTCATACCAACTGCAATACCAGTTGCACCATTAATTAACAAATTAGGAATTTTTCCTGGAAGAATAATTGGTTCTTTAAGAGAATTATCAAAATTAGGAATAAATTTAACAGTTTTTTTATCTATATCTTCTAAGAGTTCATTAGAAATTTTAGTTAATTTTGCTTCAGTATATCTTGATGCTGCAGGATTATCCCCGTCGAGGGAATTGTGTACAAAAATCCCAGATGCTAAAGCAAAATTATGGGTTTTATTTATACTTAAATCATAAACATCTTCAAATTCTTTAAGGATTTCGGTTCTAATTACCTTATGATTTCCATTTAATTCACATAACAACAAATTGTTATTATCATTATAGTATTTGATTAATCCATGCTCCCAAGTTGTAAAACCTTTTCCACCAAAATTTTTTACCCTTATTTTTTCGTAATTTTCTTTATTGATCAATAAATTATTTTCTTTTAAGTAATTACAAATGTTTAAAAATTTCTTTTTTCCAGTTAAATTAGTTTTACGTCTTTTATTTGAAGCAACAATTTTATCATGAAACAATTGTTTATATTCTGGTATCTTCCATAATCTTTTAAGAGTAATTGAAGCGGTTTTTCTTATTTTTTCAATCCTCTCAGGGTGTTCTGCCAAATGCCTCTTAGTAACCTCGCTTAAAGTTACTTTCATTTTATTCCTATAATCTTTTTTCTTCCAATTTTTTCGATTTCTTTCACTCATCCTTTTAGAATAAGATTCTCTATTTTTTTTGTCATTCCAAAATCTTTTTCTGCCTTCAGCTAATTTTCTTCTATATTCTGCATCATTTTTATGCTTTTTAGAAGTAAAATTATAATGTGTTTTCCAATGCTCTTTCCAATGCATTCTTCTAATATTACTTGGATTATTATTTAATTTGTTAAAATCAAGATGATGCCTGATCCTCCCAGCAGATTTTTGATAAATATTATTTGAAATATTCCATGCATCTGCTAAAATATGTGTAAAATCCCAAGAGTTTAGGTTTGGTTGAAATACCATAGAATAACCAACTGCCTTAGCACTATCCTCTTTTGCAGATAATCTAAAATAACATGGCATTAATGAATCTCCAGATTCTAAATTTTGTGCTTCTTTATAATCCCCACTCCTTAACATAAATTTATGGTTTAAAGTACATTTTATTTCTTGCCCATTATCTAAAATAATTTTCATAATCTCTGCATTAATTATGGTTTTTCTTGGATTTTTTATTTCAGCAATTTCAATTTGATTATCTTCATTAACTGTGAAGGTAAAATTTTTCTTTCCTTGTTTATTTTCCTTTATTAAATTCAAAAAAGACAAGTCTCTTCCATCAGTAAGTTTAACCTTAGTGTCTGCAGTAAAGCATCCGAAATTCCCTTGACCTTTTATTAAAGGATATCTTAAAGAAAAATCTTGAGCCATTCTAACTAATGCATTGTAAATTGCTAAATCTCCATGTGGATGAAATTTCCCCATAGTGTCACCAACAATTCTCGCACATTTCTTTGTCATTCCTTTTTCTAAGCCCATTAATTTCATTGCATATAAAATTCTTCTATGAACTGGTTTTAATCCATCTTCAACAGAAGGCAAAGCCCTACTTACAATAACACTCATTGCATAATCAATATAGGCCCTTTTCATATTACCAGAAATTTCAGAATTCAAAATTCTATCTTCACTTAAATCTTTTAAATTTAAAGATTTTTTTTCTAACTGTTCTATCTCTAAATCCTGATTTTTATCCTTAGTTTCATCTACTAATGAATTTTTTTCATTTATCTCTTCATCTAATTTTTCTTTTTCTTCTTCCATTTTAAATATCTATTTCTGCGATCTCTGCATTTATTTCAATAAATTTCTTTCGCGGACCAACCTCACTGCCCATTAACATTGAAAATGTTGCATCTGCAATAACTGAATCTTCAATTGTGATTTTTTTTAAAATCCTTTTTTTAGGATTCATAGTAGTATCCCATAATTGTCCAGGATTCATTTCTCCTAATCCTTTAAATCTTTGAACATCTGCCTTGCCCCCAAGATTATTCATTAATTTTTTTAATTCATCATCAGAATAAATATAGTAATCCTTAGATTTTCTAACCCTATATAGGGGAGGAACTGCAACATAAATATTTCCATTTTCAATTAATTCTGGTAAATATCTAAAGAAAAAAGTTAATAACAAAGCCGTGATATGTTGCCCATCTACATCTGCATCAGTCATAATAATTATTTTATTATATCTTAATTTTTTTAAATTGAAATTTTCTCTCACACCTGTCCCAACTGCAGTAATAATCCCAGTAATTTCTTCTGAACTTAAGGCCCTATTAGGATTTGATTTTTCTACATTAAGAATTTTTCCTTTTAAAGGCAATATTGCTTGAAAATTTTTATCTCTAGCCATCTTGCTTGAGCCTGCTGCAGAATCTCCTTCAACCAAATACAATTCTGTATCTTCAAATTTTTTTGTTGAACAATCTGATAATTTCCCAGGTAAACCAGAAAATCCCAAAATATTTTTTCTTCTAACTAAATCTCTTGCCTTTTTTGCTGCATTTCTTGCTTTTGCTGAAGAAATAATCTTCTGCACAATTTTTTTTGAAATTCCTGGATTCTCTTCTAAAAAATTTGCTAAAGAAACATAAACCATAGAATCAACAACCCCTTTAATCTCTGAATTTCCTAATTTAGTTTTTGTTTGCCCTTCAAATTGAGGATTTGGGATTTTAAGACTTATTATTGCAGTTATTCCTTCCCTAATATCATTTCCATTTAACTTTTCTTTTTTCAATAAATTCTTCTTTAATACATAATCATTAATTGCTCTTGTTAATGCTGTTTTAAATCCAGAAATATGGGTTCCACCCTCTGTAGTGTTAATAGTATTAACAAATCCAAAAATATTTTCATTATAACTTTCAGTATATTGTATTGCAATCTCAATAATTTTTGAATTAGTTTGTTTTTTGAAATAAATTGGTTTATTCAAAACCGATCTCCCCTTATTTATTTGTTCAACAAATTCCATTAAACCCCCAGAATAATTAAAAATTTCTTTTTTATTATTTTCCTTGTCTTCTAAAATAATTTTTAGATTAGGATTTAAATAAGCAAGTTCTCGTAATCTCTTTGTTAAAACATTAAAATCAAATTTAATTGTTGAAAAAATTTTTTCATCGGGAAAAAACCTAATTTCTGTTCCATGTTCTTCAATATTGCAGTTTCCAATAATTTCTACCTTAGAGGTTGATTTTCCCATTTTATATTCTTGTTTATAGATTTTTCCATCCCTTTTAACAGTTGCAATTAATTTTTTAGAAAGTGCATTAACACAACTTAAACCAACACCATGTAATCCCCCAGAGATTTGATAAACATTTTTTTCAAATTTTCCCCCAGCATGCAATTGTGTTAAAACAATTTCCATAGCAGATTTTTTATGAATCGGATGTAAATCTGTTGGAATGCCTCGACCATTATCTTTTACTGTAAGACTTCCATCATTATTTATTATAATATTTATTAAATCACAAACCCCCACCATACATTCATCAATAGAATTATCAACAACCTCATAAACTAAATGATGTAATCCTTCTTTACTAGTATTACCAATATACATACTTGGCCTTTTTCTGACTCCTTCAAGCCCTCCCAAGACCCTTATTGTGCTTGCTCCATATTTTTCAATTGGTTGTGCCATTTTTCAGCATATTACTAAGTTATTTTGGAATATTTTTTTAATATTGATTTATAATTAAAAATATGAAAAATTCTTAAAAATAATTCAATAAATAATCTAATTATTTAATTCAATTATATATTCCTAAACATACTTTCCTTTAAAAAGCTTTCTATCAGAAGAATATTTTTACCGTCGATAAAAATCAAATTTCTTGAAATTAAGAGATTATAAGCAAAATCAGAAAATATCTTTTTTTTAAGACACTTAATTAAATTTATTTGTTTTAAAAATAATTTAAAGGCTGTTCATAACTAAAGATCATCAAGTATTATGGTCTTAACCACAAAGTGATAACATATGGAAAGATTTAAAAAGGGATATTTCTTACTACTTTTAAGTAAATATTGCTAATAAGTTATACTAAGTACTAAAATGAAGCAGAAAATAAGTATTTCAATTGATAAAGAAAAGATAAAGCTAATTGAGAAACTTTTAAAAGAGGGATTGTTCAGAAGTAAATCCCATATAATTGAGTATTCTATAAGTAAATTCTTAAGAGGGAAAGATCAGGAGTAAAAATGGCAAAGGGAATTTACAAAAATTCAACAGAAGTTGTAAATGTTAATGGAGTTTCTATTTACATGAAGGATATTGTAGATGCATGTCTAAAAACAAGACTAAATTTATTTTTGCAAGGAGATACTGGGAATGGTAAAACACAACTTGCAGAAGATGCGAGAAGTTATTTTGGAGATAAAAGTATGTTTATTCTTGGAAGAAATGATATGGACACAAGAGATCTTTTTCAACAGATTAATTTGGAAAAGTTTAGAACCGCAAACTCAAGCGCAGAATTAAAAGAACTTACAGATAAAGTTAATTATCACTTAATTGTAGTTGATGAACTTCCAAACTGCGTCCCTGCAGTAAGGGCCCAATTATTTAATTTATTCGACGGTTTTGTTGAAATAAATGGAAAAGCATACCCTATTGGGAAAGGATATTCTGTAGGAATTGCAACAGGAAATATCGGGCAAAAATTTACAGAATCAAGTAATGAATTAGGAAGAGCATTAAAAGATAGAATGCACGTCATAATTGATGTTGATTATTTTTCTCCGAAAGCAAGTAATACTCTTGAGATTCTTGCAGAAGATACAAATCCAAGAGTAAAATTTTCAGAAAATTCTAAAGATTTGTCTAATAAAATAATTAAAGAGCATAAGGAATTAGTTTCAAAAGAAGTTCCATTTGAAAAATTAATTCTTGCAAACTATCTTATTCATGGATTAGATTATTGCAATAAGGGAAGCAAAAGAAAAATGAAAGACGCATGGCCAACTCAACTTGATAATCATGAGCAGGGAAGTGATGTAGGATTAGTTTTGCCTGTTTCAGTAAGGGCTGCAAAATCAATATTAAGGCTTTCACAGGCATTAGATGAAACTGCAAGAAAAAAAGGAATTTCTCAAAAGCAAATTGAAAAAAATTATTTTAATTCAGTTATGCAAGCATATAAACTTTGTTCTGCTTATTCAGGAATTCTAAATGAGGCAGATGTTCAAAACAAATTTGATAATGATAGATATAAGGCTTTAGATTCTATAATTTCTTCAACAAAAACCCAGTATGATTCACAATTAAATAATATTTGTGCAGGATTTGAAATGGCGCAATTAGGAAAAAGAAATGAAAAAGTTTTTAATTTATTCACAAAAAGGTGGGGATTTATGAAAGACATATTTGAAGGAATAATTAAAAACAAAGAACAAGAAAAGAAAAAAGAAATTAAAACCAATGAGAAAAATAAATAAAATGAAAAACCAACCCTAAACAATTAACTTAAAATCAAAAATTAAAATGAACATAAAAATACCAAAAACATTTGCAGGAAAACCAATAAAAGGAGCTATTAAAAGAGTTTTAGCAAAATCAGAAAAAACTAATAAAACCCCAAAAAATGAGAATAAAAATTCTGATATAAATATTCAATCAATAGATGATTACTGGCAAATTCAGGGAGTGAATTATATGAATGAAATTAAAACAATTAATTTGGCACAACAATTACTCCCAAATATGACTCAAGATAAACATGCAGAATATAGAGAACAAGCAATTTCAAAAGGAGAATTTTACACAGGAGATATGCCACTTTATCATGCAGTTTTTACAGCATTATTCAATCAAAAAGACAAACCAGAATCAGAACAAGCAAGACAATTTATAAAAAAAAGCATGAGAGAAAAATGGCTAATGACTTTAACAAGAATTGCTTATCAACCAAGAGGCAAGGATAAAATCATTCATAATTATAATACAAAAGATGAATATTCTTTAGAAGAAGATATCATTGGTGAAGATAGATTTATACAGAATGAGGATAGATTTACATTAAAAGCATTATTAGGAACTGATAATATTCAAGAAATTAAAGATATTTATAATTGGATAAATGGAACAGACACTTATATTTGGAGAATAAATTCAAAACCAAATAAAGTTGATGAACGTATCACGCGGTTCGATGCTGTCTCTGACAGGGCTGATCTCGATTGTGACTGGGATCCTGCTTACAGGGATCCCTCTCTCGGGGTATGTGTAATGCGCGAAGCGCATTCGCAAAAAAATTAGGAGTTAAAATGGAAATTCAAAAATTAAAACAAAAATTATATGAACAAAAAAATAAGATAGGCTTAGTTAGAGGTTCAATAAATCTTAAAGAATATGATGAGGCAGAACAAGACATTTCTACAGGAATATCTCTGGAATGGGATATTGAAATCAATGTAAAAAAAGGATTTAATCCGATTCAAGATAGAAGACAAAAAGCATATGCAAGAAAAAAGAAAATAACTGACGGATTAGAAACTATGTTATCAGATCTCTCTCTTCATGAATTTGCACACTGGGAGCTTCCTTTTGAATCAGGTAAGGGCTGTCCTTATGATATTTATAATCATGATAAAATCTTAGAAGCAGTTAAACAAGCCCTTCCAGAAGATAAAAAGAAACACGCACACTATGTAACAAATGCTTTTGAAGATTTAATGATAAATCCCAGAGCAAGAGAATTCAATAAAGAAGCATATCAAAGAAATGAATTTTCAGGACAAATTTTATTTTGGGATAATGAGGGATTAAGATTAAAAAAACAAGGAAAAAAAACCTATACGCCCTTTTTTGAGGCCTTTGTAAAATTAAATATGTATTTATTAGGAGATAATTCTGATAGAGCATTATTAAAAAGAAATTATTCAAATAATGAAGAAATTGACAGTGCAGTAGAAAAAACAATAAGAGATTTAGAACTTCAAGAGAATATTCAGGACACTTCTGCTTTGTTTCACAAAGAAAACTGGGCTAAAGTGGCAAAAGTTTTTGCGAAAAACCTTTCTGGACTATTAAAAAAGGCTCCAAAAGAAAGGCTTTCTGCTTATTCACAAAAAGGAGATGCAGAAGATGAAGAACAAACTGCAGAATCCCCTTCTGGAAATGGAATAGAACAAAAACTTAAAACAAAACAAGGAAAAGAAGAAATTGCATATGGAAGATATTCTGCAGATGAAAAACAATCAACAAACATAACAAGCTATGAACAATTAGATTCTTTATATAAAAAATTGGCAAAGTCAATTCCAGTTAAAGTTGAAGCAATGACCAAAGAACAAAATTTACAAATCTCCCCTCTAACATTAAGAGCATTTGATGAAGAAAAAGATGAAATTTCAAAGATAAAGTTATCCAAATTATTTTTAACAGATAATGGATTACAGTTTGCATATCCAAATCAACCCTTAACTATTAATTCCAGATCTAAATTTCAAAGAAAAAGTTTTCCCGATTTTAAAATGATAGTCTTAGATAATTCTGGAAGTATGGAAGAACCCCTATCAGGTTCAAACAATGGAAAAACTAATTTCATCCCTTGGGGGGATAATAGCAAATATCATTATGCTTTATTAGGATATTATGGAATTGAAAATTTCCTACAACAACAACAAATAGCACAATATATTAAACATGGGTTATCTTTATTCTCTTCTCAAACAAGATATAAAGAGGCAGAATTTTTAGAAATGAATACAGTAAGAAAACTTGCTCTTGCTCCTGAATTTAATAATACTAATTTAGATGCAAAGGTTTTAACAAATTCATTAAAAGGAAGAGAGAGTTTTGTTCTAAGCATTTCAGATGGAGAAATTGGAAATTGGAATTCAGAGAAAGAAAGTTTTAAAGAGCTTGCACAAAAAAATTATTATGCACATATTCAAATAGGAAATAAGGAAAGTGGGCCTAAATTTTGCAAAGATCTAGAATCATGGCAAATTCCTATTTTTTATGTAGGCAAAGGAGACGATTTATCAAAATTAATGGTAGATATTACTAATAAAACTTATGATAAATTTATAAAAATTTCAGGAAATTAAAATGAACATAAAAATACCAAAAACATTTGCAGGAAAACCAATAAAAGGAGCTATTAAAAGAGTTTTAGAGGAAAATAAAGAAAAAAATCCTGAAAAGATAGTTCAGCCAATAAAAACAAATGTAAATATACATTCAATAGATGATTATTGGAGAATTGAAGGAGTTAATTACAAAGGAAAAATTAAAACAATTAATTTGGCACAACAATTACTCCCAAATATGACTCAAGATAAACATGCAGAATATAGAGAACAAGCAATTTCAAAAGGAGAATTTTACACAGGAGATATGCCTCTTTATCATGCTGTTTTCACAGCATTATTCAATCAAAAAGACAAACCAGAATCAGAACAAGCAAGACAATTTATAAAAAAAAGCATGAGAAAAAAATGGCTAATGACTTTAACAAGAATTGCTTATCAACCAAGAGGCAAGGATAAAATCATTCATAATTATAATACAAAAGATGAATATTCTTTAGAAGAAAACATAGTAGGGGAAGACAGATTTATAGAAGATGCAGATAGATCAGCATTAAAAGCATTATTAGGGACAGATAATATTCAAGAAATTAAAGATATTTATAATTGGATAAATGGAACAGACACTTATATTTGGAGAATAAATTCAAAACCAAATAAAGTTGATGAACGTGTCACGAGGTTCGATGCTGGCTCTGGCAGGGCTGATCTCGCTTGTGGCAGGGGTCCTGATGGCGGGGATCCCTCCCTCGGGGTATTTACATGCGCCGAAGGCGCGTAAAATTTTTTTGGGATGATGATTTTTCAAATTTAAAGGAAATACTTATAATTTTATACTAAATTTATTAAACTTGGTTCTTTATTTATTTTTGTCCTGAAGCACTATATAGAATAGAAACAGGACTACATGCCAATTTATTAGCACATTATTTAAGTTTAATTTAAGTCATAAAATACAGAAATTTCTTACGAGAAATTTCGGTGATAGAATTAAAAATTCTTAATTGATAAATTGATTATATAATATCACGAGGTTCAATGCTAACTCTAACAGGGCTAATCTCAATTGTAACAGGAATCCTGATAACAGGAATCCCTCTCTCGGAATAGTCTTTTGCTTCAGGATTTTATTTTACAATGAAAAATAAATCCCTTTATGAAAAAATCTATAACATAACAAACTTATACATTGCTTATAAAAAAGCAAGAAAAGGAAAGACTAAAAAAGCATATGTAATTGAATTTGAAAAAGATTTATGGAAAAATCTTTTAAAACTACAAGAAGAATTAAAAAATCAAGATTATAACCCGAAACCATTAAAAACATTTATTTTACGAGATCCAAAAACCCGCAAAATTTCGAAATCAGATTTTAGAGATAGAATTATTCATCGTGCACTTATTGGAATTGTAGAGCATATTTTTGATAAGGCCTTTATTTATGATTCTTGTGCAAACAGAATTAAAAAAGGAAATTTATTCGCATTAAAAAGATTTGATAAATTTAAGGGGGAAGTTACTTATAATTTAAAAAACAAAGCTTTTTGTTTAAAAGCAGATATAAAACATTATTTTCAAGAAGTTAACCATGAAGTTTTAATAAAAATAATTAAAAGAAAAATAAAAGATAAAAAAGTTATATGGTTAATTAAAAAAATATTAAAAAATTTTCCTGCAAGAAAAATTAGTGCAGGGCAAAAGATTTTCCCTAAAAAAGGCATGCCCCTTGGAAATTTAACAAGCCAATTCTTTGCTAATGTTTATTTAAATGACTTAGATTATTTTGTTAAACATATTTTAAAAATTAAATATTATATTAGATACGTAGATGATTTTATTATTTTACATAATTCAAAAAAACAATTAGAAATTTAGATGAAAAATATTAACAAATTTTTAAAGGAAAATTTAAAATTAGAATTGCATAATCAAAAATCCAGAATAATCTTTTTATCTAAAGGAATTGATTTTATTGGATTTAAAAATTTTTACTATTATAGATTAATAAGAAAAAGAAATATAAAGAATATTATTTTTAAAATTAAAAAATATAAAAATAGGGCGATTTCTCATGAAAAAATGCTTGAAATCTTTAATGGATGGAATGCTTATGCAAAATGGGCTAATTGTTATAAATTAAGGGAAAAGTTGTTAAGAGAAATTATGCCATTAAATTGACATTAAATTGATTGCTTAGAAAAAGCTAAGATTTTTATAATAAAAGTTATTCAAATTCTTATGGTTTTGGAAGAAATAATAAATTTTCTTGGGATAATTTTAGCAATTATAATTTTATTTTTTGTAATTTGGATTTTATATAAAAAAAATGAAAATATCGATCAAGATTTAAAAAATGAGCAAAAAAAATATTTTTCTTATTTGCAAGAAATTGAAAAATTAAAAATTTCAAAAGAAACTCCCGAAGAAAAATTTAATATTCTAAATGAATTAGCAAAAGATTTTTTTGAACAATATTTTAAATTAAAATCTAATTTGACTTATTTACAACTTTCAGAAAATTTCCATAAAAAAAACAAAGAAGATTTTAGTGATTTTTGCAAATCAATGTCAGATTTAAATTATTCAAATAAAAAAACAAATAAATCACAAGTAGATAAATTAATTATTTTCTTTGAAAGATTGATTGAGAATGCATAATAAAAAATAAAAGCAAAAAATTATCTTAAAACTAAATTTTTTAAAATACTTTTATTTTTAACAGGATGTTGAAAGATTAATCCACGATTATCTGGAAGAACTAATCTATTTTCATAGAAGAGAATTCCTTTCTTTTTAACAAATCTCTTTAAAAATTCCAAACCCCCATCATGATATGCTATAACTATTCTTGGCATATCCCTTAACAAATTATCCCAAATAATTTTGACAGGGATTAGTTTCAAATAAGATTTAGATTTCATCCTAGGAAGATAAACAATCCCCTTTATGCCATATTTTTCTTCTTCTTGAAGTTCATTTAAAATAATTTTAAATCTCTGGATACTAGTAATATTCTAATAATCTGCTTTTCCAATTATAATATCTCCAATAGGAATCATTTCCCTAAAATCTAAATCTTCTTCATTCATATTTAAAAAACCCTGAAAGAATTTTATAAAATATATTATAGTATAAAAATAATAATAGAAGATTATTATCTTATCACCAAGAAATTTTATTCATATTAACTAAAAACTCTTTTAGAACAAAAAGGATAATTGCAATTATAATTAGATAATCTGATAATTCTATTGAACTCATTTTCTTTGTTATATTCATCATTTCTTCAAAAGAATTTTTAATTTCAAGATCATTAATAGCATTGAAAAATTTTCCTTGACTATTATAAGAAATAGCCTTTAAAGCATCAATATCTAATTTAGAAATGCCATAACTAGTATTTCCCCCTTCTAAAGTCCCAAGACCAATAGTATTTACTACAATTTCTTCTTCTCTTAAAAGTTCAATGATCAGATCTATGTTTCCTACATTAATTTGCCCATCACTTAATAAAATAATTGCTTTATTTTCTTCTCCTTTTAATAAATTAATAGATGTTAAAATCGCCTCATAAATATCTGTGCCTCCAAAATTATCTGCTTGAATATTATTTACTGCTTTTTTTAATATTTGCTTGTCATTTATCATGCCTTGTTCAATATATGTGCTTCCTGCAAAAGAAACAATTCCCACATTGGAATTAAAGGGAAGAGCATTTATGAATTCTATTGCATTTTTCTTTGCTACACTAAGCCTATTTGGTAAAAAATCTTCTGCTTCCATACTTTGAGAAGTATCTATTGCTATAATAAAAGAAAAAGAACTTACATCCATTATTTTATGAAGTCTCATTCCTGAAAGTGAAAAAACAAGCAAAAAAATAAAGAAAATATTTATGAATAAAGGTATAAGATTTTTTGAGTACAAATCTATTCCTTTAACTTTTGCAATTGCTGAAAAATTTGCAAATTTCAAAGATTTTCCTTTAAGATTCTTTAAACTAAAAAAATAAAAAAAAACCAAAATTGGAATTGCCAATAAAAAAATTAAATAATTAGAATAATCAAAACTAATATGCATTTTTAATTTTTGCTACCCCCATCCCAGTTCTTTTTTTCAAAAATTCAACTAAATTTAATGAAAATCTTTCATTTGTTAAAAGTTTTAAAAAATCAGTATTACAATTTTCAAAAATCTCTTTAACTAATTTTTCATGTTTTTGCGCATTTATTTTATATTCTTTTTTAGCAATTTTTGGATTAATTAATAATTTTTGCCCGGTTTTTGGATCATTAATAATTATTTCTTTATTTAAATCTGGGAGATTATCATCAAGTGGATCTTTAATCATTATTGCCATTGTTTCAAATTTACTTGAACAAATTTCTAATTTTTCTTGATTTTTTCTATCCATGCTTAAAAAATCAGAAATTAAAATAACTGAGCTATCTGGTTCATTATAATTTTCAATTACTCTTGTTAATGCTGCATCTAAATTAGACCCACCGCCATAATAAAGAGGATTTGATAAATCATGGACAAAAAAATTAAATTGATTTGATCCAGACTTTGGAATAATCTCTTTTATTACTTTATTATTAAATAAAATAAGGCCCACATTATCCCTAGAATTTAAAATCAAATGAGCTAATGCTGCAGATAATTCTGCGCAATATTCGCATTTTAATTTTTCTGTTGAGCCAAAAACCATATTATCCCCTACATCAATAACAAAAAGAACATTCAGATTTCTTTCTTCAATATATTGTCTAGATAAAAGCTTATTTGCCCTTGCACTTGCTTTCCAATCAATAGATAAAGCATCATCTTGAGAAGTAAATTCTTTATAACTTTCAAATTCTAATCCCCTACTTCTAATTAATTTATAAATAATATCTTTTGGAAAAAATTCTTTTATTAAAGATTCAAATTCTGAAATTGCTTGCGGAATATCTAAATTTAATTCTTTTTTCATTGCATCTAAAAATTTTATAATATTTAATTTTTTGAATTCTTTATCAATTTATTTAAATAATCTTGATTTGATCCAATATTTCCTTGATTATGTCATCAGAGGTAATTTTTTGAAGAACTGCCTTATAAGATAAAATCAATCTATGTCTTAAAACCAAATAAGCTACTTTCTTTACATCTTCTGGGAGTACAAAATTTCTGCCATTTAGTAATGCATTTGCTTTACTTGCAATAAATAATCCAATAGTTGCTCTAGGAGAAGCCCCCCAAGAAATTTGTTCAGAGAATTTTTGATTTTTGTCTCTTGTTTTTTCAACAATATCTAAAATAAATTTCTTTATATTTTTATCTAAATAAATCCTTCTTGCAATTTCTTGCATTTTTAGTATATCTTCAGAACTAATTACTGGATTTATATCAAAATTTTCAAATGATTTAAGATCAATATTCTTTTCCATAATTTTCATTTCATCTTCTGTTTTAGGATATTTCACAATTATTTTAAATAAAAATCTATCAAGTTGAGCTTCTGGTAAAGAATAAACTCCTGCACTTTCTAAAGGATTTTTAGTAGCCATAACAAAGAAAGGTTTTGGAAGTTTAAAACTCTGTTTTCCAATCGTTACTTGTCTTTCCTGCATTGCTTCAATTAAAGCAGAATGTGTTTTTGGAGGACTTCTATTAATTTCATCAGCAATTAAAAAATTTGCGAAAATTGGGCCTTTTTCAACTTTAAATCCAAGTTCAGGGGTATATGTTGTTAAACCAATAATATCTGTTGGAAGTAAATCTACAGTAAATTGAACCCTTTTAACTTCACATCCACTTGCTTTGGCTAATGCTTTGATGATTAATGTTTTAGCAATACCTGGAACACCTTCTAAAAGTGCATGACTTTCACAAATTAAAGCATTAATTAAATTACCAATTATCTCTTCTTGACCGACAATTACTTTTGAAATTTCTTTTTTTAATTTATTTATTTTCTCGACGCACCATTTAATCTCTGAATCATTTGGAATTTCTCTTTCAATTACTTCCTCGACCCCATTTTCATTAAATTTTGGAAAATATTTTTTAGATTGTTTGAAATCTTGATAAAATTCTTTATTGTAATTTTCATGACCTTCGTTTAATAAATTATTTTTCGCTAAATTATTTTTCGCTAAATTATTTTTTGATACGGCATATTTCAATAAATCATTTGAATTTTGAAAATTATTAAAAACTTGAGAATTTTTTGGATTTGTTATTTCTTTTGACTTTATTGGTTTTATAATAGAATTATTAATTTTAAAATCTTCTTGATTAGTTCTTTTAATTTTAAAATTATTTCCTTGAGAATTATCTTTTTTAATTATTTTTGAACGATTAATTGGTTTAATTATTTGTGGTTTATATCCATATTTATCTTCAATATTTTTTAAGGTCTGCAATTCATTAGTTAATCTTTCCTCTTCTTTATTACAATATTTAGAAGAAAAAAATCTCTTTTTAGATTTATTCTTTTTTTTCTCTGACATTTTTACCTCTTTTTAACATTCATTAATATATACTTTATTTATAATATTCACTTATTAAAAGGTTTCTTATTCCTTATATTTTTTTATAAATGCTCTCCTTTTAATAAAATAATAAACAATCCCAACAATAAATGCAAAAAAACTAATAAGAATCAAATAATTCAGATAATCTTTTAGCAATTGTTCTTTAGTTTTTCTTTCTTTAGGAATTGAGACCTGAGAAATTGCATCCTTACAAGCATTTACTGCTTCTTCTGCTTTTAATTTTGCATTAATTAAATCTCCTTCTTCAAAATGTTTTTTTGCTTCATTAACAATCTCTGTGATTTCAGCACATTCTGGATTTTGGGTAATAAATTCTTCAGTAAATATTAAAATTTCTTCTACTTTAGATTTATTTAATTCCTGAACATGAACCTTGATTTTAATCCCATCATTATATCTTGGAGTTAAAGAGCTTGCATTAACCATTACTTCATATTCCCCAAGAATTGCTGTATTAAATAAAAGGGATAAACTAAAATTTTTGGTTTCTCCAACTTTGAGAAAATCAAAATAATCTATATCAAAAGAACCAATACCTTGATTAGAATTTGTTGAATTAAATAAAAGAGTATTCACCAAATTAATTCTCTGGAAAGCTTTGCTTCCTTTATTTTCTAATTTTAAAGGAATATCTACTTTTTCATATTGGGAAACAAAAATTTCTCCAGGATGGATTATTTTAAAAGAAACTGGAATAGAAGAACCACCACCACCGCCACCAACTGGGGGGGTAGTTGTTTGACTCGGTTCTGTAAATTCTGTATTAAAAGAATTACTATATTTTGAACTCAAAAGATTATTATTAGAATCAAATTCTGTAGAATTAATAAATAAATCTTCTTCAAGAGCAACTCCTGAAGAAGAAGCTAAAGAAAGGGTCCAATTACTATAAGGAAAATTACTAGTGATACCTGAAGAACTAAGATTTGTATCAGAATTTAAAATAGTGAAATTAACAGTTCGATTATAATATGCATCATCATAATCTAAACTTGAAAAATAATCTTCTAAATCAATATATATTTTCTTAGTTTTTTCTTTTGATTGATTTGCAATGGTTCCAGAAAAGTTAATTGGATAATTTGCATGACTAATATTTAATTTGAGATTAAGTGTGGAATTTATTAAGACCGCATTTGTTAAATTACTATTAGATGGATAAACTATCAGGCTCAAATTTTTTAACTTGCCATAGCTTTCATCTGTAAAATTCGGAGTAAATTGCCAAGTTAAATTAGTTCCATTTCCATAATAATTAGTATTCTCTCTTAAAATTAAATCACTATAATTAAATTCGCTTCCATTATAAGTTATCAAATCTATATAAAATAAATAAGTTAAATTGTCTTCAATAGAATGATTTACTGTAAAATTAAAATTATATGTTTCATTTTCAGTAAGATTAAAAATTTCTAAAGAAGAAGGATTAGAGATATTTGGAGGATCATAAATATAAATCCAGAAATCATTGAAATCCTCAGAACTAGAAGAATCATTGACTGTGATATTAATTCTATAAATTCCTGCCTGAGTATCATTAAAAATAATATTAAGAATTCCAGAAGTTGTATTAAAGATAGTTTGGTTATTGTTTATAAAATCTGTTCCATTAATAAAATCATAAGAAAAAGTCAAATTTCCTAAAGTTTCATTTCCATCTTCTTCATCTGTTGCATTAATATCATAATAAAAAGTTCTATTCACTACAGAAGTTTGATTTGTTAAATTCATTAAAACTGGAGCATCATTTGATGAAAGAATTGTTAGATTAAATTCTAAAATATCTGAAATATTACTTGCATCAGTAATATTAACAGTTACATTATAAGATCCAATATCTTCTCCTAAAGGGATAAGGGTTGCTTCATAAATAGACCTATTACTATCAGATGTTGGAGTAGAACTAAGAGAAAAATTAAATAAATCTGAAATTGCAATGCTATTACTTGAATTTAAAATAGTTGTTGTTATATTTAATGATTCATTGTAAAAACTTTTTTGCCCAGAAGGTATTTTAAAATCATCGTCTTCTACCCAAAGAATTATTTGAGTATATTTATCTTCTGTAACATTTATACTTGAGTTAACACCAATAGAAATATTAGTTCCACTAGTAATCGGGGTTTCAATAACTGGAGCATCATTAATATTATAAATTGTGAAATTAAAATCTTTTAAACTATTTAATTTACCATCACTAGCATTAATTGTAATATTATGATAACCAACATCTTCATCAATTGGAGTAAAATTAATAATTCCTGTACTTGAATTTAAATCAAAACTTGAAAAAACAGAATCATTTGTGAAAGAAAAAGTAATTGCATCCCCTTCTGAATCATTTACATATTCAGATAAATTAATATAAATTGCATCAGATTCATTATAGGAAAAAGTATAATTAGAAGCATTCCATTCAACTGCAGTATCTCCTAAGATTTCAATTGTAAAAACTTTTTCAGAAGAATCTAAATTAGTATCTGTTACATTTATTTTAACTGTGTAATTCCCATTAGAATCATTATGGATAATTCCATAATCTACTTTAATTTCTGCAGTAGTATAATCTGTTCCAGAATTATGTGTTGTAGTGATAATATCCACCCAACTAGTATTAGAACGGAAAGTTAAAGTTTCATCTTTAATTGTTTTATCTGAAACTAAGAGATCATCATCAGTTGCGTTTAAATAAAAAGTATAATTCTCATAAATTTGAATATCACTAATTGCATCTAAAGAGACATCATCTTCTATATTATCAATAAACATCCAAATCTCTGTTGAATTAATTCTTACAGGAGAACCTGTATCTGCTAAGGTAAGATTAATTGTCCAGTTACCTACTTGAAGATCCTCTGGTGTAAAATTAATTAAAAAAGAAGCATTATAATCTGTAGAATTACTAATATTTTTTATGGCAGTATTTGAAGAAGAGGAATTAAAAACAAACCAAGAATAATTTGCAGTAATTGTCAAGTTATTTGTTTCATCAATATCTGAAACATTTATCCAACATAAAATATTTGTATCTTCTTCTTGGTTTCTTTCACTATCGCAAGAATATCTAAAATAAGGTCTAAAATTTATATTTAAAACAGTATAATTAATTATTTTTGTTGTGGATTGATTTCCAAGACTATTATAATCTATAACTGTAAAATTAATAATATAATAACCAACATCATTTCTTAGGGGGGTAAAACTTAAATCAAAAATCCCTGTTTCATTATTAAAAGTATAATGGGAAGAATTGAAAAGATCACAATTAACATCATTTCTCGTAGACCATTCTGCAGTATCACAACTTATGAAATTAATTGTTAAATTATAAGGAGTATCATCTTCCTCATCTGTCACATTTATTGTAGGATTAAATAAATCAGACATATTAAAGGATGTATTAACTAAGCCATTAAATTGTGGTGGGTCATTTACTGGAGAGATATTGAATTCAAAAGACTTTCCAGAAGAGTCTAACCCAAAAGAGACTTGAATTGGAATCTCAAAAAATCCGGTTTCATTATCTCTTGTTGCATTAATAGTTAATATGCTTGTGGACTCATTTAAAAAAATCCAATTTTCAATTTCCTCTTTAGTATAATTTTCACCATTCCAACTAATATTATTTTCGGTATCAATTGCAATAGAAATACTTGAATTATAATCTGTTACATTTTTAGTTAAATTATGTTCATATAAGGCATCTTCTGTAACATTATAAGTAATATTATGACTCCCAGGGTTCCAACTGACATCGGCCATAATTAAAACAATTGATATGATGAAAAAAAAGATTCCTATAAAAACTAAAAGATTTTTTTCTTTATTTCTCATTTTTATTTTTTTCCTTCCTCTTCTTGTAATTTATTTAAAAATTCATAAACAGCTAAATCAATAAACTGCTTTTTATTTGCGAATCTTATTTGATTTTGATCCTTTTCAATGAATTTTCTGACCTCTTCAAGTAATTTAGGATTAATTTTAACCACAGAAATAGATTCTCGAGAAGTCTGGCCAGATTTAAACTTCTTTTTATTATTTGTTTTGGTTACCATAAGTTATTAATAATTACTCAAAGTAACTATTTAAAGGTTTTTATCAGGGATTTTTATTAAGGGTTTTTATTAAAGGTTTTTAAGGAGTTTTTTAAAATTTTAAGTAACTACTTTAGATCTTTATTTTAATCCCCCATATTTTTTATCAATTTTCTTTTTCAAATATTTTCTAGATAAGTATCTAATCCATAATGTAATAATTATTATTAAAATAAAGATAAGAATTAACAAAGAAATGTAAATTAAGATCTTTTTTATTGATAATGGCATTGGAATTTCTTTTATACATGGTGCGCAAGGACCCCCACAATCTACTCCCTCTTCTCCTTGATTTTTAATTTTATCAGAACAACTAGGACAAGGAAGACAAGGCCCTCCACAATCTATTAAAATTTCGCAGGCATTATCATGACAATTTTTAATTCCATCAAAACAATTTGGAACTTCACTATAATAACACTCCCTTATAATCCCAGGTTTTGATAAATTAGTTTTACAATAATTAAAATCATTACATTCTCTTGTTTGAAATCCACATTGTTCTTTATCCCAACTAAACAAAGAACATCTTTCACTTATTAATTCTTGAATTTCATAATCTATCTGATCTAAAGATATTAAATTTTCTAAATTTTGACAATTAGTCCATTCTCCACAACCCCATTTTTCTATACAAGATAGGCCACTACTACCTCCGCCACCTCCACCATCTGGAGGGGGAACAGAACAAGCAATAGATCTTAAAGAAATATTCCATTGAATTGAATCATTTAATTCTCCATCAGAAATAATTGCTTTAATTATATGATTTCCAGAAACCCCACATCCAAAATTATAATAGAACTCATCCAAAGAATTACCTTGATCTAATTCTTTTTCAACATCATCAACATACCAAAAACCATCAGGAATAGTGCCATCAGGATCTGTTTTAGTTATATTAAAATACAAATTTGTTGTAGAACCAGAACTAAAAGATAAATTAAGAGGGTAATAATTTGTAATATTTGGATTTCTATTTTCATCCGTAACTGTCAAACTAAAACTTTCACAAGAAGTAATTGGAATTGAATCACCTAAAGGTAAGCATAAACTTATATTTTCATGAGGATTAGTCAAACCAAGATCTTCAACACAAACACTAATATTATAAACACCTAAGGCTGTGGTATTATCTGCACTAAAATTAATAATCCCTCCAGAAGTTATATTAAAAAGATCCCCATTATTTGAAAAATTAATTGTAAAATTTAGATTTCCATTGTTTTCATCCCCATCTTCTATATCTGTGAAATTGAAATCATAATAAAGTGTATTATTTTCTCCCAGATTCCAAATAGTTTTTGTTGTAATTGAACTAATTACTGGAGCATTATTTACTTCTATTGCAGTAATATTAATATTTTTACTATCACTATATTCTTCATCAAAAATAGAAATTGTTTCTGAATAAATTTTAAATCCATTATTAATTCCCCCAATATCCCCTTTATCAATAATTCCTGAAAAGATTTCATATTGGCTATCTGTCAAATTAATATAATCAAAAAAACTAAGATAAAAAGGATTTTTGGGAGAGATATCTGAACTTAACACATCTTCATCAAAATCATTCACATTAAATAAATGTGATAAAAATTGATTTTCACAAACATAAATATTATCTGAAAGATTTAGGATTATTGGTGCAGAATTAGGAATAAAAACAAAAAATTCAACAGAATTATTATAAATACTTCCAAGACTATCATTTGCATAAACAATTAATTCATTTTCCCATCTAACTGCATTAAAACTTATATTTGGTTCAAAAATAATTTCATCATAAATATTTCTGCTATGTCTTAAATCAGTTAGATCATACCACCAAGAATCCACTTCAAAATTAGAAGTTGAATTTAGATTAATTGTATAATTTTCTCCTCTTGAAAAATTATAAGTAATATTTGAAGGGCTATCAATTATGATTGTTCTTGAAGAATCAAAAATAATATCTACTAAACCCTCATAAAATAACAAATCATTTAATTCAAAAATCTTAAAATTTTCAAAATTACTAAATGGAATAATTGCTTTAATGAAAAAAGAATTATTTAAAATAAATATTAAAAAGAAAACTCCTAAAAGAAGATAGATTATTCTTTTCTTTTTAGATGATTCTATAACTTTTTTCACTTTCTCACCCCTTTACATTTCATATTATACAAATTAAAAAGAGATTTTTATAGTTTTGCATGATCTCAAAAAATCCTTTTTTCCAAAAATAAATAATGCCAAAGCCGCCTCAAAATCTTTTAAAAGAAACTAAACTTAATCTAAGATCCTTGGGCAGTTGCAGTTATTGTTGATGTTTTTGCACCTGTAAAAGAATCTGAAGGAATTATTAATTGTATATCCACATCAATGCTATCTTTAGCATCATAAATTTGAAGAAGAGAACAAATTACTGTTGGTGTTACAGAAAAATCTTGATATCCTGCAGGTGAACCATCACAACCGGTTTCTCCAGAAGTATTTGTAATTTTATATTGAAAACTAGGGCTTGTTCCGCCTAAAAGAGTTGCAGCAGTTTGATCTGAATTTATCCAAAGAGTAACATTTTGATTTCCAATATTTTCTAAAACTAATGGAGTTGATATTACAGACCAATTACCATTAGTGCATGCACCACCCTCTGTATTAATTGTTGCACTAGATTCTCCAGAATCTACCATTCCCTCTCCAAAATCAATAAAATCTGTTGTAAAATTAATTGCTACAGTACTTGTTATTGTAACATTGACAACTGCAGTATCTGTAACATTTGTTACATGTCCAGTAAATCTAATTCCAATATTTGCAATAGATATAATAATTAGAATTAATGAAAAAACAGCAATTATTTCTGAATTTCCTAATTTTCTTTTCTCATTTTTTTTTAAATTAACCATTTTATAAAAATTATAATAGAAATTTATTACTCCCCTAATCCTTTGTCTTCAATTTCTGGTGGAGAAATATAAACTCCAACCCTCCCTTGACCTTTATCTTCAATATTATTAAAAGTTGTTGGAATTTTTTTCCCTAAATTAGAAATACTGCAATAAATAGAAAAACATGCTAAAACTAAAGCAATAATAACTAAAATCACAATTACTTTTTTCTGAATCATATAAAAAAGAAATATTTTATTCTTTATAAAGATTTCTATATCCTTGACTATGTATTCAGAAGAGACATATGTCGTAGGCTAAAATAACAAATTGAAATCATTATAAATCTCTCCAGGGCTTTTTTGATTTAAGCTCGTGTGCGGTCTAAAATGATTGTATCTCATTCTAAATAATTCTAAATCTTGTTTACAAAATTCTAATTCGGCTTTCAAAGTTTGAAATAATCTTTCAACTTTTCCAGAGGTTGTTGGACTATGAACCGCGGTTCTAATATGTTCAATTCCTCTTTTCCTACACTTTCTATCAAATTTTGAGTGCTTACTTTTCAAGCCGTAAGCAGAACCATTATCACTCA
>Ga0268285_1000232_pt1 | contig 35078 bp, 30 predicted proteins | sample saktaG_2_FD_190144 | JGI IMG/M metagenome (GOLD analysis project Ga0268285, IMG submission 190144) | Saline water microbial communities from Sakinaw Lake, British Columbia, Canada - sak_2013_06_06_120m | ecosystem: Environmental > Aquatic > Non-marine Saline and Alkaline > Saline ... | reverse complement strand
TCCAGCGGGAATCTCCACCCTGTTGGGCAGGGGGCAAGGAGATGTATATATGACATCCCGTCTTTGACATTCAAGGCTTTTGTTAGCTTCTTAGCATAATCTTCTAAATGAGAAGGACTTGCGGTAGCAACATAAGGAATGTTGTGCGAAGCCATAATGAGCGGCATGTATTTGCTATTCTGTGCTTTCCCCTGACGCTCTCCCCCAACTGGGCTAGTGTTTGTCCAAGCCGCAAAAGGCGTAGTGCTGCTCCGCTGGATGCCAGTATTCATGTAACCCTCATTGTCGTAACAGATTATTATTATTCGCTCTCCCCTCTCGGCTGCTCCTGATAACATCTGGAAGCTCACATCTGCCACGCAACCATCGCCAACGAAAGCTACAAGGTTAGCATCTTTCCCAATATGGCGATAGTATGAAGAAACCCCTGTCATTGTCGAGGGAACATTGGTGAAAAGGCAATTAACATACGGCAGGTTTATGCTGGCTCTATCCCCCCACCCAATCATTAGCGTTGTCATGCAACCCGGACAACCAAAAACAACAGTATCCTTTCCGCCCACTACTCTCAAGGTAAACCTTAGTGCAATCTCACCAGGACAGCCAGCACACGCCCGCGTCCCTAGAACCAGGTAATCTTCGTCGCTCAAATACTTCTGGATCCCCTCCCCTTTAAAGTACTCCAGTACCCCGTACGGACATGCTTTCACACACTCAGGGTCCCCATCACACATCTCACACTTCACAACCCCCCGTAGCTCTTCCGAGTTAAGCAACATGTGTCCGTATGGACATGCCTTGGCACATGGGGGACGGGGGCATTTTATACACTTACTCGGGTCAATGCGGACTACCCCGTTGCTATCCTTGCTTATAGCTTTAATCTTAGGGGGACACGCCTCCATACACTTAGGCTCGCTACATTGATAACAGGTTATAGCCTTAAATAGGGGTACTTTATGAACGTTTTCAGCCCTGATAACCGGCCCTGCGGAACCCAGCTTTTTGGCACAGGCTTCTTCGCAAACACGGCAATCCGGCGGGCATGCATCCCGTACTTTCCTTATTACATTAGATAATGTCAATTCAAACCCCCCAAATTAGTAATTGGTAGCCATATTTCGAATTCTACATTCACTCCAAATCTATCCAGGTTACCTCTTTATACGACCCACCTCGCACTGCCTCGCTCATCATATCTATGATTCTCTCGAGACTTTCTATTGTTATATCCATGTTAGACAGCCCACATATGAAATCCAGTATTGGCATATCTACATTTGAGGTCTGGAGAGCGGCTTTTAATTCCACAAATATATGCCCTAACCCCCAGCCGAGGCTTATGCTTCTATCTAGGACCCCGACTCCCTTTCTTCCGCGAATAGCGCTGGCTAGTTTCTCGCACGGAAATGGTCTGAACATTCTTATCTTGATTAGCCCTATTTTAATTCCTTCCTCACGCTTTCTATCAACAGCAACTTTGGCAGTCCCGACGCAACTACCCATGGCTATTATGACTAAGTCAGCATCTTCCATTCTGTATTCTTCAAGCTGTCCGCCGTGGCTTCTCCCAAATACCTCTTCAAACTCCTCGTCTATCTGGTCAAATTTTTCCTTGGCTCGTTGAATAGCCACGCTTTGTGTATATCGCAGCTTGGTGCCCATTTCACCCGGCACAGCAGGGCCGAGCGTTACAGAAACCCTGGGGTCTATTTTGGGGCTCATCGTTAGAGGTTGAAGGAAACCCTGTGCCTTTTCAACAGGAGGTATTTCCACTGGCTCCCAAAGGTGAGAGAGAAAATACCCGTCATGGCAGACTACAACGGGTATACGTATTTCAGGATCCTCAGCTAATCTATACGCCATAATTACCGAATCGACAATTTCCTGGCACGTATCTGAGTGAATCTGAATCCACCCCATCTCCTTGGCCATCATTATATCTTCGTGACTGCAATTTATCACATGGGGAGCTATCATCTGCCGACAGACATTTACCATTACTATAGGAAGCCGCGTCGTGGCCACGTTTATGCAATTTTCAAACATGAAAGCTAACCCCTGGGCTGCAGTGGCAGTAAACGTTCTTGCCCCAGCGGCAGATGCTCCTCTCAATGCCCCCATTGCGGAGTGCTCACTTTCTACTTCAACCATCTGCGCATCAAGTAGTCCCTGTGCCTGAAAAAGATACAGTTGCTCCAAAATCTCTGATTGGGGGGTTATAGGATAAGCACAGATTACATCTGGTTGACACAGCATAACACCATAGGCCGCCGCTCTGTTTCCATCCAAAACCTTGGTTTGATATCCAAGTTTCGTTTCTACTTTCATCCTTACGTCCCTCTTTCCATTTCAATAGCATCTACAGGACAGAGTCCGGCACAAATCCCACAACCCTTACAGTACTCTAAATTGGCAGAGAAATAAGTCCTCATGTCTTTTATGCATCCTGTGGGGCAAAAGAAGTAGCATATTCCACAGTGGCAGCACTTGCTGGAGTTTATTACTGGCTGCTGGTACTTCCAATCGCCGACATCGAGCACAAACAAGCTTTCAGGGCTTGCCCATAAACCCTCAGCTTCAGGCGTAATACCCATGTCTACCTCCTCAGAATTTTACAACCTCTGTTTCCCCGAAACCTCTTTCAACACACCGCTGATTCTTCTTCAATATATCTCCACTGAAATATTCCTCCAGGCTAGATAGAATGGAATCCAATTGCACCCAGCCAGTGGTGCGAGCAAAAGCACCGAGCATACAAGTGTTAGTAATTGGCATCCCAACTTCCTCCAGTCCAATCTGAGTTGCATTTACAAAGCCGGTGACGCCCAGATTCACATGGTATCGCTTTCTCGATGATTCAGCCGTGTTTAGGATGAGGGTACCGCCAGGCTTTATACCATCGAATATACTGGCATTATTCACCAGTAGAGGGTCTATAACCATCAAACAGTCAGGGTAATAAACCCGACTTCTCTCCCTGACAGGCCTATCATCAAGACGAACAAAGGCCATAACAGGGGCCCCTCTCCTTTCAGCCCCAAAGGTAGGGAAACCGCTTCCCCATTTCCCTTCACGAACGAATGCAATCACCATTATCCGCGCTGCTACGACTGCTCCCTGACCTCCTCTGCCGTGTATGCGTATCTCTTTCATATTGACCTTTCCTCTGCTTAACTAAATATATCTATAGATGAGAAGAAGGAACTAGCGGGCTGTAGAAACCATTCTTCAGGATCAAGTAGCGTAGAGTAAGGTCACCAAAAAGTCCCAGGAAAATTGAAGCCCATAAGAATACTCTTGGAATTGCTTCTGCTACAAAGTTCGCGATCGCGACACCTAGCGGGAGTAATATTCCAAGTGCGACCACTATTACCCAGAAGAACAGCTTCCATTGCCCCAGCACTATCCCCCTAACTGAGATAGCTCCGGTTGCTGAGCCATATCTCACCCCTATTAAGTAGGTTCCAACGATAATAATGAAAGCTATCAGTAACAATCTTATTAGCTCTTCCATGCCAGGGCCAAGCTCTACAAGACCACCATTAGTCAAAACGATACCCACAGTTAGCTCAGCTCCGCCCCAGATACCTGCTACAACGTACATTACTGGAAGTAAAGCAGAATTCCAAAGAGGGATTGCACTAATGTAGCTCATGGTAAAGCCACCATATATGATGGTCAAAAAGGCCATAATGTTAACTATCACCAGCAGAGCAATGGGGGCAGTTGCCCAGAGGGATAAGGCTATGTGCACCATTCCTAAAGTAAGGAACATTGCAATAAATATCAAGCCTCGTGAAATCCACGAACTCTGAGGCCTTAAGACTATGCGGTAAAACCTAGAGGGGCGCCCTAAGTAAAGCAGATGCAGTCCACCACCTAATCCAGCACATATAAGCCAGCCAATGAACTCTCCCAATATGACGCCGAAAATAGAGGAGATGAGAAACATTCCAGCCCCTAACTCAATGAAAAAGAAGGCTAGCCAGAAAAGGATACCCCTCCCCTCTATCCACTCGGTTTGAGGGGTATACTTTACCATCCATTCATATTGCTTCATGCTGGGAACTTCCTTTCTTAATATTCATCGGTCAATATAGTAAGTAGAGGGGTCAGTTCCATATTCTGGATGAAGTGGAGATGCCCTTTTCTCATTTACTAGTCTTGAAATTTCACTATTGGGGTCATCGAGGTTGCCAAAGTGTCTTGCCTTTACCGGGCATGCGTTCACACAGGCCGGAGTTGCTTCAGGGTCTACTCCGGGTGTTAGCCCTAGTGAAATCCCCTTATCAATCCTTTCTACACACATATTGCACTTCACCACCGTCCCTGATTGGAGCGGGTATAACTCTTTTCCAACAACCTCTAACTCAGTGAAGCCCTGCCCCGGGAAATACTCCTTCTTGGAGTTACTATAGTAAGTTCGTTGCTGATAGGGACAAGCCTCCACGCAGTACCTGCACCCAGCACACTTGTTATAATCAACCAATACTATTCCATCTTCCCTTCGCGTTGTTGCACCAGTAGGGCAGACTTTTACACAAGGTGCTTCCTTGCAGTGATTGCATAGCACGGGGTACATTTGCTTAGTCACTGCAGGGTACTTTCCTGTTTCGCTTATTATGACCCTGTTCCAAAATATGCCAGGTGGTAGATAGTGCTCCTGTTTGCAAGCGAGCATGCAAGAATAACAGCCGATGCATCTTTGCAGGTCTATGACCATTCCCCATCTAGCCATGCCGGTTTCCTCCCACTTTTCTGATTTTCACCCTTACGGCTGTCTCAATGTTCAGACTGATGGGGTCGCTGTGCCTAAGGTCTAGCTCTAGTAAATCATCAAAGTTGGTTCCTTTGCCCTTGGCAATAGGTAACCCTTTAGCCCAGTGTCCGCTGCAGGCGGCTATACCTACTGTCTGAGGATGCTGCCCCTCCATCAGTTTAAGCACTCCAATGGCTTTCCTTCCTGTAACGGTCTCTAATTCCACTATGTCTCCATCTTTCAGGCCTCTCTTCGTAGCAGCATCCCAGTTCGCCGTAATATTATAGGTGTAGGGATTCATTTGGCTAGCCTCGTCTAGCCATGGCTGCTCCATCGTCCCTGAGCCAGTGTGGACATTATCACGATATGAGAAGCAGTAGAGATCATATTCAGGATTATCTACGCTATGTATTGAACAAGGAACCCAAGAAATCAAGGGAGTATACTGTGTGAAGTCAAGTTGGAGTCCTGTTTTATCAGTAATCGTCTTCATTTTTTCCTTTAAGTCTATAAGGAACTCCAGATAGACAGGCACCCGGCAATCAACAAAATACCTCCAGTACGCTTCCTCTACCCTTTTTGGCCAGCTAATGAAACCTTGCTCTTTAAAGTACTCTAAGCTATGCTCAGCGCCGAAAAGGTATTTGAGTGCCCTATCGGCTAATTCTTCTTCGGTAAATCTCTCATCTGGCTTCAACCTATACTCCTCGTCAAACCCTATAAAACCATTTATGGCTTCATTCAATTCCTTCCGGTGGCCTAGCTTTTCTAATAACTCCCACATAACTAAAGCAAAGCTTCTTCTGTTAGCCTGCGCTTTCACCACTGGTTGGGCTGTATGGTAACACCAGTCCTGCATACCAAAGGGGTAATTAAAATTCTGCCCCCTGCCTTCCCACCAGGTTAATTGCTCCAAATAACAAGTGTCAGGCAGGACTATATCCGCAAAACCCTCTGTCAATTCAGTATTGAAGAGCTCCGAGACAACAAGAAATGGTATCTTCTCCAGGCTGTTGGCTATAGCATCCCGACTTGCCACACTTAAAGGCGTATTGCATCCCCAGCTAATCATCATCTCAAATCTATAAGGTAGGCCAATCTTTTGCCATATTTCTTCCTGGTCGCTAGCCCCTGCAACGCCAGGGTCGAAACCTAGCGAAAAAATATCTTTCAACTGAGCATCACCACGGATAGCAGGTTCCTTCAATGGCCACGGTCCCGCCGATACAAAAGGCTCTATTTTTATCGTGCGGTGTGGCAGACAAGCTAGCTTATGAGCAGTCTCGCGGGTAATGACAGAGCCAGCTTCCACTATTAGCCTGCCATCCCCATCATAAATTGTCTCTCTAGATGTCCTGCCATCTAGCCCATCATAGGTATTGCTTACTTCATTATTCAGCCTTCCCAAGTGCAATGCAGCAGGACCGAAGAAATCAGTTTCAAGGAGCCCATCGAGTCCCTTGTATGGGGAAAAGACGAACTTGCCTGTCTTCGGATGGCCTAAACTGCGGGCCGGCCAGCCAAGTGCCCCTCCAGGCACATCAGCAGCCCCGACTATCAGATTAAGAAGAGCTACTGCAAAACATGACTGGAACGAGTTTTCATGGCCTTCTCCACCACGGAAGAGAGTTGCTGCGGCTGGCCTATATGGTAGTTCGAGGCCCTCGATAATAACCGTACTTCCTACCTGTGCTGCTTTAGCAAACTCAGTAGCGATCCTGCGAATTGTCTCTGCTGGCACACTACTTATTTGAGACGCCATTTCAGGGGTATAACTTTTTAGATGCTCCTTGATTAAATGGAAGGCTGGCCAGCACTTGGTCCCGTTTACTTCATATTCTCCTTCTAAAGCATAATCAATCTCACGAGCAGTTGCGAAATCGGGGATGCCTCTATAGTCATAAGGCACAGCTCTTTCTTCCTTGACATCCCATACCAAACATCGGTTAGTTCCTCTATCCCTTATGTATCTTCCATCTGCCCCGATGAGATAAGGAGTATTGGTCTTGGTCTTCAGAAATACCATGTCCCATATCCCCAGTTCATTAACAATGATATTACACATGGCAAGAGCCACGGCACCATCAGTGCCAGGGATTATAGGTACCCATTGTGTTGCTTTTCCCCCACCGAAATTGCACATCGGATCAAAGGCAACGAATCGAGCACCTTGTTCCCTAGCTTCAGCAGCAAGCCTTGCCGCTACCATTGCAGAGTGACCAGACCCTGCGCCCTTGCCTGTCCCGAAATAAACAACATAGTCACAGCGCTCAAGATCCGGGACTACTGACCAGGAACTATAGACCATGCCTGCCACGGCATGCGCTCCAGAACCACAATGGAGGCCACCCCCTCCCACCCACACATTAGTTACTCCTAAATCACGTAGGGCTCTAATACAGAATGGGGCATAAAATGGCCTTATGACACTCCACTGAAGCAGAAGCTTTCTCGGGTCATCACGCAAGATCTTCCCTAGCTTCTCCGCTATCTCGTCAAGGGCTACCTCCCATGATATCTCCTCCCATTTTGGGTCAGCGAATAACCCTTTCCCGGGATTCGTCCTTCGCAAAGGTTTATTCAGACGGTTGGGGTCATAAAGCACTTGGAGTCCGGCTGCACCTTTAGCACACAGGCCACCCCGGGCTCCCATATCACTATCAGGCATTCCCTCTATCTTCACCGCCACTCCATTTACCCGATGGACGCGGACTCCACAGCCAGCATAACACCTACCGCATATGGTAGGTACCCAAGCGTCTTCGACAATGTCCATTGCTACCACCTCTCATCCAATATCACTTTTATTTAGCTAATTAACCTGACCTAGCTTCCCTCAATATAGCGAATCCAGCACATTCACAGTCCAGTGAATGAACTTTTCCTCGTTCTGCTCCCAGCGCTCTAGGAAGTCCTTAACTAACGAATCAGTGTTTTCTATAACCCTCTGTATTTCCTCTTGGGTAACATCGCTAAGATGAACACCGGCGACGACGCAACTGGCCCTTCTCGTATGTTTACTGATCAGATAGGCTGCCTTTTGAGCTATGAGGTCATCCTTATGTCCAAGCCTAGTAATTACTGATGTGGAGGTTCTCCTTTCCTGATGATGGTACTCCCCTACAGCTACTGCACCTATGTGAGCGTTTTCATTGAAAATGTGAACCACAAAGTCATTCCCCATCTTACGTGCCGAAAGACTAATCTTTACTCTGCCTTCCCCCCAGGTTAGCTCCATAGTCTCCTCCTAGACGCTTGACATCAGGCAGTTAATTTGTCTTTACTAGGCGCTTGATTTCCCAAAGTATAGTAGTTTATAAGCTCCTTTACAGCTCTGGCTGCCTGACCAATAGTTGGGTAGAAAGGTATACGAGCATTCCTAGCTTGCGTCTTTAGTTCTGCAAATAACCTCCAGCGCCAATTATCCATCTCCTCAGTTCCCAAGCTTCTATCACCACATACGATAACTACTGGCTTCAGGTCTGCCTTATGCACCTCTATGTACTTGTTGACTTCATCTTTAGCTTGTATTGGGAGTTCATTTTCACCAGAGGGCCAGTCCTCAGTCACATTAGCAATGAGCAAATCAAAGTCAGGGTGCTTCGCCATCATTTGGAGCACATCTCCGTTATCGACACCTGCGTCTTTCATGATCGTTAGATCAGCAGGGTTCCCCACCCAGTTCCATATAATAGGTGCTTTTTCTTTTAGTTCCTCACGTATCTCTGCCGGTAGCGGAATGACGTCAAGCCCCATTTCTTCGCATTCATCTGCAGATAGAACACCCCTACCACCACCTCCTCCTGTAATACCTACCCTAATCCCTTTAATAGGAGGCAAGAAGTAGAAAGCAACGGCAAAGTCTATTAACTCATCCAAATTTCGAGCTGGGACAGCGCCTGCTTGCCGTATGGCCACATTCCATAGATTCCAAGAGCCAGCGACGGCGGCTGTGTGCGAGGCAGCTGCTTTTACCCCAGCTTTGCTCCTTCCGCCTTTAGCAACAATGACCGGTTTTGAACGGGATGCGTTACGCAAGGTGGAAAAGAACCTTCTTCCATCCTTCACCCCCTCGATGTAGCAGAGAATTATCTTGGTTTCTGGGTCTTGAGCAAAATAATCAAGGAAGTCTGATTCATCCAAGTCGAGGGCATTGCCATAGCTGACAACTTTGTTGAAGCGTAAACCCCGGAGTGCACCAAAACGAATAAGGTCTGTAGAATTTCCGCCGCTCTGAACAGCCGCACTCAAGGAGCCTTCCTCATTAGGAAGGTCATACCCCGTAGAGCAGAACCCTTCTTTTGGACAATAAACCCCAAAACTGTTTGGGCCTATTAGTCGAATGCCATAATCTTTGGCTCTTCCTAGAATTTGTTTGTCAAGTTCCTTAAGCTCTTCACGCCCTGTCTCACTCGCACGGCCAGCAAATATATGGAGAACCTTAACGCCCTTTTCGGCACATTCTGTCAAGAGGTCAAGTGTTCTATCTATAGAGATACAATCTATCACATAGTCAATTGAACCTGGAACAGCTTTCAGACTGGGATATGCCTTAAGACCAAAGATTTCCGGTCGCCTAGGATTTACGGGATAAATCTTTCCTCTGTAACCATAGATTTGTAGACGGCGAACGAAGTCACCTCCACGACGGCCTACTCCTTCAGATGCCCCCACTACAGCAACAGACCTTGGATAAAAGACAGGGTCAAGTAAATCTCCCATAACTACTCTTCCTCCAATATCACTCTTGCATCAGCAGCAACGGCTCCATCCTGATATGCAAAAATAGGATTAAGGTCAAGCTCCTTTATCTCAGAATTTTGCTCAACGAGGTTAGAGACTTGAAGTAATAACTGCTCCAGACTCGGTATATCTACTGGCTCCTGGTCACGGTAGCCCCCAAGTAGAGGATAGCCCTTTATCTCCCTTACCATCTCAGTGGCATCTCTTTTGGCTAAGGGAACAATCCTGAAGGAAACATCTTTAAGTACCTCTACCAGAATTCCGCCCAAGCCAAACATGAGGACTGGGCCAAACTGAGGGTCTTTGAACATCCCAATGATTATTTCTACGCCTGAGCGAGCCATCTTTTGCACTGATACCCCTTCAATCTTTGCTCGGGGGTATATTTCCTCAGCATTTCGTAAGATGTCATCGTAAGCTTTAGCTACTTGCTTTGCTGTTCTCAACCCGAGCTTAACACCTCTAGCATCACTCTTATGCAAGATATCTGGCGAGGCTATCTTCAGCACCACAGGAAACCCAAGCTGATGGCTTTTGGAGACTGCCTCCTCCTTGGATTTAGCTAACCGAGTCTCAATAACCCTTATTTCTGCTTGCTTAAGGAAATCCTTAGACTCAGTCTCTGTTAGTATCGTTCTACCTTTATCTCTAATGTTAGCTAGTATATTCATCTCGTCTCCCGCTCATTTCGTATTTAGAACTAGATGACATCACTTTCCTTAAGCATTATCAAGTCATCTCTCGAAAGCCCCATAGCGATTTCAACAAGCTTGCCACTCTGACTATGTACTAAAACTCGGCACTTACTTATGACACCATCGGCATACAGGTCTCTTAACTACCACACTTTAAATTACACCCTCCTGCTTGAGTTTAGAAATCTTCTTCAAGCTAAAGCCCAGAAGCCCACCATATATCTCCTCATTGTGCTCCCCTACTTTGGGAGCAGGAGCGCTGATACAGCCCGGGGTGAGTGAGAGCTTCAGCGGAATTCCCGGCACCGGGAGGTTACCAAGCTCGGGGTAAGTAATGCCCTCTATCATTTGACGGGCCTCTACCTGCTTGTCCTGAAAGAGCTTATCTACCGTGTTTACTCTGGCACATGGAACTCGTGCCTTCTGCAATATATTAATTACTTCGTCAACTGTTCTTTGTGCCACCCACTCCTTAAGCACCCTATCTATAAGGTCAGCATTATCGAATCGCACCATATCATTTTTCGCAAACTTGGGGTCACTAGCCATGTCTTCTCTGCCGATTGCCTTGGTGAGCCTCTTCCAGATCGGGTTAGTAGTCCCTGTGATTAATACCCATCCATCCTTGGCTTTAAAAATGCCGATGTAGGAGTGGAAACCCCGGTTGGCAACTTGTTTGCGTATCTCACCATATACCTGATAAAGCAAAAGGGCACCCATACACTGGGTCGCAAAAACCGCCATGTCAAACAGGGATACATCAACAGCCTGTCCTAGGCCTGTCCTTTCTCTATGGTAGAGGGCGAGTACAATTCCCAAAGCGGCACACTGTCCCGCACTGATATCATTATATGTGATGGTCGTCTTCAGAGGAGGGTCGCCGGGGAAGCCGGTTAGTATCATGCCACCTGACCTTGCCTGAGCGTTATGGTCAAAACAAACCAGCTCAGCGTCTGGCCCATTCTGTCCAAAGCCTGATATTGCTGCTACGATGACTCGAGGATTAATTTCTTGCAGCCGCTCATAGCTTAGTTTCTCTGCCAACCCGGTGCCCGGGGTAAAATTGTGGAGGATAACATCAGAGTGCTTGACCAGTTCCCTGAAAATTTCCATGCCCTCTTCTGTACTTAGACGCAGGCTGACACCCTTTCTGCTTCGCCCGACGATTTTATATGAAAGAGTTTCCCCATCGGGGCCCAGTAATCCCCAACTTCTATCTCCTGCTCCCTCCGGTTCTTCTACTCTGATAACCTCTGCTCCCATGTCCCCTAGCAACATTCCACAAACAGGGCCAGATTGAAAGCGAGATAGATCTAAAACTCTTATACCTTCAAGGCTACTCAATCTCTCACCAATCCCTTTCGGCCAAGGTCTTAGCATACTCAGACTGCTGGACTCGGATAGCAGCTAGTTGCTCTTTATCAAAGTACTTCGCAAGGTTAACCTTGTCCACGGGATAGGATGGCCGCTCGAACCTCCAGGCCTCGTTGTAGGGCTTGGTGGCATCAATCGCAATTCCACCCTCCCAACCACCAACGCCACGCTCCTTCACTTCCGATGGCTGCGCCGCTATGCCGCGTAGGCCACCCGGGCCAGTCATTATATCCGTGTGCGGGTTCACTCTGCTCTCAATTGCCCAGAATAAGTCATCTTGCAATTCCCTTCTCCTTCCGTAGATACCCACGGGCAAAGCCCATGGAACCCTGCCCTTCGGGTTATTGAAGTTCCATCTTCCTCCATGTAAAAGACGGTATCATGCCTTCTCCAAAATGCCACTTACCCCCATCCCACCCCCACCACATATGGCTATGAGTCCATACCTCGCACTACGCCTTCGCATCTCATGGAGTAAAGTGGTCGTAATTCTAGCTCCGGTAGCACCCAAAGGATGACCAATGGCAATGCAAGAACCATTGACGTTCACCCTGTCGTAATCCTTGTCAGTGATTCCCAATTCTTTAAAATTTGCCAATGCTTGGGCAGCGAAGGCCTCGTGTAACTCTATCAGCTCAATTTGGTTTAGAGTGAGCCCGGCTTTCTCCAAGGCTATATTGGCTGCCGCAGACGCTGACTTCCATGTGTGACGTGGGTCAGCGCCGCTGAAAGCGAAAGACCTGATATAAGCCATTGGTTCTATGTTTAACTCTCTGGCTTTCTCTTCTGACATTATCACACAAGCTGCCGCCCCATCATTTTCGCCTGAGGAATTACCCGCAGTGCAAACCCCACCAAGCACCCCTCTCAATTTAGCGAGCGCTTCCAAGCTCGTATCAGAGCGAGGACGTTCGTCTTTACTAAACAACAGTGGTTCGCCTTTACGCTGAGGAACCGGCACAGGGATGATTTCCTCCTCAAATTTGCCTGATTCAATGGCAGCACAGGCCCGCTGGTTACTCAGCAAGGCCCACTTGTCCACCTCCTCCCTAGTAATGTCATATTCCTTGGCGGCTGTTTCGGCCCAGGTCATCATGGTGGGCAGGACACCAAATCTCTCCTGCGGCTGAGACATAACCCTGGCCCGTAGTATTCTGTCATACATTGGTATATCCCATGTCGAGAGGCTCCCGTGGCCCCTAGGCATATCCCCAGTCCCGCCCACAGCCCACCTCACATCGCCCGTGAGATAAAATTCAGCGGTGCTCATGCTCTCTACCCCACCAGCTACCACAATATCTGCATTTCCAGTCTGAATCATCATAGTAGCTAGGCAAATCGTGTCAAATCCACTGGGGCACCGACGGTCAATGGTTAACCCCGGTATCTCTACTGGCCAACCTGCCTTAAGCAACGACATGCGAGCACTATTTACATACTCGCCGTTCTGATGATTCTGGCCCATTATAACCATATTTACTGAAGCAGGCTTCAGTTTGGCCCTCTTTACCGCCTCATTAAGGACTAAGGCAGCCAAATCATATGCTGGCACAGTTCGCAAAGAGCCACCAAAATTACCCACAGGTGTTCGGGCTGCACTAACTATAACTACTTCGTTCATTTTTCCTCCCGTCTTCCTTCTAAACAGAGGTTAATCATCTTATTTTCTTACTAAAGCTACTTACCTTTGAATTGTGGTTTTCTCTTCTCCAAGAAGGCTGTTATCCCCTCCATATGGTCTTCAGTTGCAAAACAAAGGGCGAAATTTGCCTTCTCGTAGGCAAGCCCAGCACCAAGGTCAGTACATAGGCCTTTATTTATCGCCTTTTTAACCAGCCTGATAATGAGAGGGCTTTTACTGGCTATGGTTTCCGTCAATTGTTCTACTTCCTTCTCCAGCATATCTTGGGGCACTACCTTATCAACCAAGCCAATCCTGCCCGCTTCTAAAGCATCTATTACTCTTCCCGTGTAGATCAGTTCCTTTGCTTTTCCCCAACCTATTAACCTGGGTAGCCTCTGTGTGCCGCCGCCCCCTGGGTAAAATCCCAGATTGACCTCAGGATGTCCAAATCTGGCTTTTTCAGAAGCAACTCTTATATCACAGCACATAGCGATTTCTAGACCAGCTCCAAGGCAAAATCCATTTATCATAGCAATTACAGGAACTCTGAGATTCTCTATGTCAGTAAAAAGCTTCTGCCCTAATATGGAAGCGAATTCCTCTATCATTATTGGGGTAGCTTCTCTAAATTCACTGATGTCAGCACCGGCTATAAAGGCTTTATCTCCAGCACCAGTGATTATAGCAACATGAATATCTTTATCTTTCTCAATGTCCTCTATAATACCTCTAAGCTCTAACCTCACCGCCCTATTTAGTGCATTTCTTGCCTTCGGGCGGTTAATAGTGATCCTTGCTACCTTTTTGTCCTTAGAATATATAATGCTTGTCAATTTTCCCCTTTCTATCTTTAGAGCCCAAAATATACACCATATCCCCCTTTTTCCGTTCTTTGCCTAGACCATAGGCGTGTAATCCCAAGCATGGAACTTAGGATTCAGGTTTTAGCATCCTTCCTAGTTCTTCAGCGACATCCCTAAGCCCCAATGCCTCAAGCTTCGCTTGAGCAGGAACTCCGGTTTCTTTATCCCAACCAGCCAAGCCATAATACTCGTCTAGCATCCTATCCCACTTCTCCGGGTCATGTTTAAATCCCCTTAATGGACCCCAATGTACTTCAGGGTCATCCCTTAATCTACCAATGAAATCATCGTCCTTTCTAGTTATCCCTTCCCTTACTATAAAAGCTCTCTCCAGTGTATAGATCCTGTCCGCAATCTCTCTCAATCCTTGCTCGCTTACCTTTATCCCTGTAGCTGCTAAAAGGAAACTTGCCATATCCTTCAACGTTAATTCCATTCTCGAATACGGTGTGTTAAGCTTGCAAACCTCTAGGGAATCTGCTATTGTGCATAGACCTTGCATATCGTAAACTCCCTTTGCTATACCTTCATATGAGCCAACTCTATCTGGCGGATAGGGAATTATACCTCTTAGATGGTCAGGTCCTCTCGTAGAAACTGCAAAACCTAGTTGAAAAGGTGTTAAGGATCTTATGTCAGGTGTTGTCCGTACAACACCCTTACAGTGCGTCAGACACTTCTCTGCCTCCCTGCCTAGTTCTTGAGCAGCACGCAGGGGGCCCTTGGCTAGTAACTCGCCTATTCCCTCCCTGTTGGCAATCTTGTGGATCATCTCTATCATACCCTCGTAATTACCCCATTGTAATTCGACCCCTCCCAGATCTCCTTTAGTAATTATCCCCTTCTCATACCACTCCATCAAGGCAGCTACTGAATGAGCAACTGTTGAGAGATCAAGGCCATACTCATTACACAACATCATAGCTTTGTAAAGGGATGGTGCGTAAGAATTGCCACAAAGAGCGCCCCAAGTTTGCTGAACGCTAAATTCTATGCCGACGCCTTTCAGTCCAGCATAGGGACCTTCTTTAATCTCAAACCAGTTACGGCAATGCTGAGCACAACCAAAGCAAGCCTTGCTTTTCAGAACATACTTTTGATACAGGGTCTCAGGGCTTATCTCATCGTAACCTGCAAACGGCCCTGGTTGCGTTGCATTCCTGATCGCCATAGTTCCCTCTGTTTGGGTTCTAGGAAATAAGCGAGTGGTACCATAGGTTGAGATAGCAGGGTAATTCGGACTTCGCATCGTTCTCTGTAGCAAATCCAAAGACAACGCTCTAAAGACGTCAGGCTGAGCTACTTTAACACCCTTGGTTCCTCTCAACGCGATTGCCTTCAAATGCTTAGAACCCATCACTGCACCTACGCCACAGTGAGCACAAAACCCATCTGACCCTATCACTACGCCGGCACTCTCCACCAGGTTCTCACCTGCAGGACCGATAGAGGCTACCTGAATGCGCGAATCCCCTACATCCCCCTCAATCATCCTTCTGGTTACATCAGTCCCCTTGCCCCATAGATGCTGCGCATCCCTGAGTTCAACTTTATCATCATCAATCCATAGATATACAGGCTTATCTGCTCTCCCAGTGAACACTATGTGATCATAGCCAGCATATTTCAATTCAGGAGCGAAGTGCGATCCTGCATTTGAATCGCCTAGAATGCCAGTTATTGGTGACTTAGTTGTCAAGTTCAGTCTCCCCGAGGGTAACATTGTCCCTGTCAATGGCCCGGTGCCGAAAATCAATCGGTTTGCCGGGTCAAGACCATCTACTTCTGGCTTCACCTCATTGTAGAGTATCCTGCCATTGATACCCCTACCACCTATAAAATTGAGCCTTAGTTCTTCGCTCAGAGGCTCCTTTTCTATCACGCAGGATGATAAATCTACCTTTAATATTGTCCCCATCCATCCGTACATTTTTCCTCCTTGTTGAGCTTAAGGCTTTAGTAACTGTTTACCGAAAGCAACAGCTCCCTGATGTCCAATGGAGCTTTCGGCAATTTCTCTTTGTAAGGTGAGATGTTCTTCCTGTTCCTAATAAGATTACCCAGTATCCCCGCATCCCTTGTTTTATTCAGCAAAATCGCCCCTACCATCTTATTATCAGCAAGTAAGACCTTTCTATAGATCTTACTTTCAGGGCTGGAAAATCGTAACTCTATCAGCCTTCTTTCCCCTAACGTTTCGTGCAAGCCAATGGTAGCAATCGTAAACCCGAATGTGGTGACGATAGTTTCTCTAAGCCCGCTACACGTTTGGTGAGAGCCTGCCATATTTAGGCCAGCCGTTCTCCCCTGCCTGCAGGCATTACCCCAAGTGGGCAAAATCTCCCTTCTACCAGTGACTAAATTTTCCCCCTCGGAAACATCGCCAGCAGCAAAAATGTTATTGACATTCGTCCGCATCATCTCATCCACCAATATCCCTTGGTTTACCTCAATGTTACTGTTCTTCACCAACCCAACATTTGATTTCAATCCTACCCCAACAATCACCATATCTGCTATCGCTTCTTTCCCTGAATCTGAAATAACGATGACTTTCTTCCCCCTGTTCTCTACACCTTTGACTTTCTCTCCTAGGAGAACTGATATTCCGTAAGCTTCAATCTCTTTTTGGACGATGGCAGCACAGTCAGCATCAACGCTATTCGGCAACAATTGCCCAGCCCCCTCCATAATGGTAAGCTTCACTCCTTTTTTGGCCAAGGCATCAGCAGCCTGCAAACCTATCAATCCACCACCGATGATAATCAGTTCCTTGGCCATTTTGGCACACTCCGATATCCTTTCCGCATCCTTAATTGTTCTCAGTGAAAAGACGTTGGCAAGTCCATCCAACGAAATCCCCAAGGTAGTCGGAGAGGCACCGGTTGCGATGAGGAGGTTATCATACTCAACCTTGCTTCCGTTCTCTAGGTAGATCGTCTGCTTCATAGGATCCACCTCTACTACCTTGCTTCCAAATGTTGTCTTAATACTATTCATCTTATAAAAGTCACTACCAGCAATAAACAAATCTTTCTCTGACAAACTGCCCTTGAGATAGTAAGAAAGCAGAACCGGCGAATAAGCATCGCAACTCTCTGCGGAAATCAGGATAATTGGACAGAAGCAGTCAAGCTCACGGATAGCCTTGGTGGCACTCAAACCCGCTGCACTATTGCCTATAATAACATTTGTCAACCGTTTCACTAATTACTTTACCCCTTCATAAACTTCTTTAAGCTTTTCTGACAAGGCTATTTTTTTGCGTATCAGGGCAGTATCTACTTCTCTAAACTCCAAAGCCCGCGTTGGACAAAAGAGGACACACTCAGGCTCACCATCACATAACTCACATTTCACAGCTACCTTCTCTTGGCTGTCAACCACTACATTTCCGAAGGGACAGGCTAGTGTGCATATCTTGCAACCTGTACACCTCTCCTTTAACACGCGAACTATTCCACTCACTTCATCTCGAATGATTGCACTTGCAGGGCATACCTCAGCGCAGTATGGCTTCTCACATTGGAAACACATCACTGAGAGAGTAAACATTTCATCAAAACCAATAACTTGTATCCTAGCTCTGGCTGGATTAAACTCCCCAGTATTTTTCAATGAGCAAGCTAACTCGCATAATCTGCAACCAGTACATTTCTCTGGATCCACTGTTATAATCTTCACCTGCTTACTCCTTCCTACAAGTTCTAAGGCCGTTTAGTTTTGAAAAGTCCTATTTTTAGCAAATTTTTCTAATCTAGCATATGAGCTACAACTGCACCGTGATAGATTGCTGACTTTATGTTGCCAGGATATAAGCAGTCTCCTGCTAGGTAAATCTCGGACTCCAGACCCTCTAGGGTTTCATAGAGGGATCTATTAGATTTTGCCCCGGTTGCAAGCACAACGGTATCAGCTTCAATAACCCATCTCCTTTGGTTCTGGCCGGAAACAACCACGCCTGAATCTGTTATCTCCTCAACTTCAGTATCAGTCAGCATGTCCATATCATGCTGAGCAAGCTGACTATGCACATAATTAAATACGTCCCGCACCATGTCCGCACCTAGCTCAGGCAACATTTCGACAAGGGTTACCTTATTAGCTTTCCCAATCAAAAACTGGGCAGTTTCCATACCAACCTCTCCCCCACCGACTACTACTACTTTACCTCCAACCTCAGCCTTACTAACTAATATGTCACGGGCAGTAACTACATTATCACCATTGACCCCAGGGATAGGTGGAATTAACGGTGTTGACCCAGTGGCAATGACCACGGCATTAGGCTTCATCTCCTTTATCAAGGCCGGGGTCACGTCTTTGTTCAATTCAACCTTTACCCCGAGCTTGTTGAGTTGAGTGGTAAAATAGTGGGTTAGATGATTAAATCCCTCCTTATTGGGGGGAATAGATGCCAAAATGAGTTGTCCTCCCAATTTATCACCCTTCTCCCATAAGGTTATATCATGACCTACTAATGCCCCTACACGGGCTGCTTCCATACCTGCTGGACCACCGCCTATTACCAGAACCCTCTTTGGTCTCAACGTTTGTATAATACGAAAGAAGCCTTCCCTGTGAGCAGCGGGATTTATGGCACATTTCCACTCATCTTGACCCCAACCTTGCCGAGCCATATCAATGCAGGTATTACATGCAATGCAAGTTCTAATCTCATCGAACTTGCCTTCAGCTGATTTACTTGGGAGCTTGGGGTCAGCGATTAGAGCCCGTGTCATCCATATTACATCGGCTTTCTTATCTTGCAAGATCTGCTCTGCCACTACGGGGTCATTAATCCTATTAATAGCCCCGACTGGTATATTGACCACCTTTCTAATCTCGGCAGCAAAATCAGCATAGACACCCCTCGGAATCATATACGCCCCGGTTGAGGGAATAATTGCGGAAGTGTACGATTCAGGTGAGCCGCTGGTAATATGAATTTCATCAACACCTGCTTCAACTAGAAGTGGAGCAACCGGCCTATTAAGCGCTACGGCTATCCCCTCCTCTGTTTTCATGTAGTCCTCCGCATTGATTTTGATTAGTACCGGGAAGTCATTACCACACTCCTGCTTGATGCCATGGATTATCTCGCAGGCGAACCTCGCCCTATTTTGTATGCTCCCGCCGTACTTGTCCGTTCTCTTATTACTGAAAGGAGAAATGAACTGGCTTATAAGATAGCCGTGGGCTCCATGAAGGCTGACACAATCAAAGCCAGCTTCCTTAATCCTCCTTGCTGCTTTGACAAATTCTCTTACCAAGTATTCGGTTTCCTCAGTTGTTAGTCCATGGGCTATAATACCGCGCCATTTGATAGGCGAAGGGGCTACCCGTTTTATCGCAGGTATTGCCTGTGCAGAGAATGCACTCACTTGTCTGCCTACATGCAAGAGCTGCACTCCAGCCTTAACTTCAGAGGACGCCCCATGAATAAGATCTGCCAACTCGGCTAATCTTGGTATGTACTTGTCATCATCGACCCTAGCATGATATTTACCAATCACTCCTGAGATATTAGGAGCAACCCCCCCCACCATTATTAAACCAGCTCCGCCTCTTGCTCGCTCAACATAAAACTCTGTCGTTTTCTGAGATATGTACCCCTCTCTTCCTCCTGAGGCTATTTCTCCCATCGCAACCCTGTTCTTAAGTTCCATGGTGCCAATTTTTACTGTGCTAAACAGTTTGTCAAGATTAGCCATTTCTTTTATCACAACTTATCCAATTTCTCGTGTTGCCCTTATTCTGTCTGTCGGACTGCATCCAGTGGGGTGGGTGCATCATATTCAACCAATACAAGTCGCACGCCGTGCAAATCGTCCGGATGAAATATAGCCTCCTTTATGCCTCCCATCCTCTGGCTTAGGAGGAGGCGAACTCCTTTCTCCTCCATCTCTGCCTTTGCTTCTTCAAGATTAGGCACCTTTAGAAGAAAGCCTCGCACTCCCTCTTTTTCCACCGGTGGAATTGTGTCTATTAGCTCTAGTCCTACCGGACTTATAGCCACCTTATTATATTGAGCACTCTGCTGAAAAAAGCTATCTGCATGCTTAGTGTAGACCTTTTCCCGGGGCTTTATTTCGTCCTTAGGCGGGGTTCTCTCAAAACTAATTCCCAAAAGGTCTGAAAAAAACTCTTCTGCTTTCTCAACGTCCTTCACAAAGATGACTACTCGCTCCATTCTTTCTATTTTCATTTACCGCTCCTTAAGTTAGATTTTGGCTCACCTCGCTAGTTATCTAATAACCCCGTCTCTTACCTCCTCAGGCCAAACTTCACAAATGATCTATATTGCACAGCCAGTATGGTGACCATCATGAATAGCATCTATTATTAAGCAAGGCCGTCCCTCTCGTTCCTTAGCATCACCAATCAGATAGACTTCTTTCACTTTCTCTTTTAGAGCTTGAAACAACTTTGTGTTTGGTTTAGGAGGCATAGCAATCAATATAGTATCTGCCTCAATACTCCTTTTCTGCCCCTTCTGAGTAATGAGAGTCAGCCCTTTATCTGTTACCTCCTCATATCTAACACTACTCAACATAGTAGTCCCCTTTTTGGCCAGCCAATCAAGAAGCAGAACCCTGTGAAATTCAATGATTCCAGTTCCCAGTTGGTCAGACTCCTCCACAATTGTTATTTCTCTGCCCCGTTCGACCAGAAACTTAGCTATCTCGCAACCATATATCAAGCCACCCATGATAATAACCCTTTTCCCGACAGGCAGATAAAACTTGGTCAGCCACCTCAGAAACCTCGGCCCTAGGAATCTTAGCAAAAAATTAACCTTATGGTGAAGTCCTGAGGTGGTGATTACATTGGGCCTATTGATGCCAGGCACTTCTGGAACAGTCGGCATCATTCCTCCTATAGCCAGAATAACCACATCTGGCTTAATCGCCTCAACTAGATCCAGACTAATCTCTTTTCCAAGCCTGACCTTGACCCCTAATTTAATAATTTGGGTCTTGAGATAATGGCCTAAAGCAGGGAGGTTTTCAATCTCAAGTCCATTTGTCACGGCAGCTAAGTCTAGAACTCCTCCTAATTTGTGCTTCCTTTCATAAAGCAATACCTCATGTCCCCTGAGCGCTGCCACCCTTGCTGCTTCCATACCTGCTGGACCACCACCTATTACCATGACATTCTTTCTTGTCTTCGCTGGCTTAATCGCATATTTTCTCTCATTGCCCATAGCAGCATTAATCCGGCACCGCACCGGTTCACCCGCCGCAACGCAATTGACGCACGTAAAACAGCTTGTACAAGGTGCAATATCATCTAACCTTCCTGATGCTAGCTCGTTAGGAAGTTCAGCGTCTGCTTGTAAAAGTCTAGCGAAAGCAATTAGGTCTGCCTTACCCTTCCGCAGAACCCATTCCCCAAGTTTGGGGTTGAGGTGTCCTACAGCAATAACTGGTATCGAGACCACCTTCTTGATTGCCTGTGCTACAGGTACAAACATTCCTGGCTTCTTGATAGTTCTTGCCAAAGACTCTGCCTCTTTCGTAAGTTCAGGATAGAGAATCTGCTCAGGGAATAGAGCACGCCCAAAATCTCTGTAGCCATAACCACTTACACAAATGTAATCAGCACCAGCCTCCTCTAGTATTTGAGCTATCTTTTGTGTCTCTTCAGAAGTGAGCCCATTTTCTACTCCCCATTCCACTCCATTAATCTTAACGCCTACTGGATAGTCTTGGCCCAAGTGCTCCTTAATTGCTCGTATGATTGTAACTACAAACCGGGTTCTGCTTTCCAAGTTTTGGCAGCCGTAGATATCTTGGCGTTTATTCCAGGCAAGAGAAAGAAAGCTATTGCCCAAGTAATTGTGGGCCTGTTGTAACTCTACACCATCGAATCCGGCTTTCTGAGCCCGGGCGGCCGCTGCAGTAAACTTGTCCACAAGACCTTCAATCTCAGCAGTAGTTAGCTCTCTGGCCACGTCATACTGTGGGCATGGGCTTTCATTTTTAGTCAAGGATGAAGCAGCTACTGGTTGGAGGCCGAACATGCTTTTTGGGTGCCCAGGTCCTGCGTGACTTAGTTGCAGGAAAATCCGGCAACCGTGTCTATGTACAACTTGAGTCCATTCACTAAGACCAAGAATGAACTTGTCGTCGAAAACCCCTACTACAGTGCGCCTACCGATGCCCAGAGGGTAATCAACGGGAGCACCTCCCGTGACGATCATTCCTACACCACCTCTGGCTAATGCCTCGTAGTAGTCCTTAAGCCTCTCAGTTACATAGCATTCCTCGCTGACGTAGTTCACAACTGCACCAGCTTTTACTATTCGATTTCTAAGCTCTACATCCCTTATTCGAAAAGGTTCAAGCAACTTCTTGAATCTTGCCTTCCGATTCATTGGGAAACTCCTTTCTTTTAAGTCCAAACCTTCTCCTTGTTAGTAGTGTCAGGAATCTCATTCTTGGAAGGTTATCTCATTGTACCTGGAAGCCACAATGCTAACTCAGGCAAAAACATCACCCCAACTAAGCACAGAGCCTGGCAGAAAACAAAGGGGATAACTGATCGGTATACATCACCCATGGTTACCCCTGGAGGGATAAGGGCTTTCATGTAAAAAAGGTTAAATCCAAAGGGGGGGGTAATATAAGCCATCTCAGTATTAATGATAAACAATACTCCAAACCATAATGAGTCGTAACCCAGAGTATATATAATAGGCAGGTAAACAGGAATCGTTAGCATTATCATCCCCATTGGGTCAAGGAACATACCTAGAATCATCCAAATAAACATCATGATCCCGATTATAGCCATAGGTGGAACGGACATACCACTTACCAGACCAAGCATAAGATCAGCAGCCCCGGTACCTGTATAAACGCGGCTATAACAGGCGGCACCAAATACTATCCAGATAACCATAGAGGTAAGGTTAAGCGTGCGCGAGCAAGCTGTCTTAATATGTTTCCAAGAGAACTTGCGGCGAATAGCGCATGCAATTATAGCCCCAAAGGCTCCTATCCCTGCTGCTTCAGTTGGGGTACAGAAACCTAAATAAATCGAGCCTAAAACCAGGCCGATGAGTAGCAGCGGGAGAACAACAGCTTTCAGTGATGCTATTTTATCTCCCCAGGTGAATCCCCCTTTTACCTCTGGGCGTGGTGCCCATTTGGGTCGGAGCAGACCCACCACGCCTATGTAAACAACAAATATAAGAGCGAGGATAATACCAGGTATCATGCAACCCATAAATAGCGGCCCCACCGCAACACCAGCTATGGCGCCATATACAATAGCTGTCATACTAGGAGGAATAAGAGTGCCCAAAGCCCCACCAGCGCAGACTGTACCGACTGCCAGCTTCTTATCATAACCCCTCCCCAGCATTGCCGGTAGGGCTATCAGCCCCATGGTAACCGTAGCCACGCCGCTTATCCCAGCCATAGCGGCGAATATGGCACAGATAATAACGGTCCCTATAGCCAACCCTCCGGGTATATTACCCAGCCAACGGTACATCATCTCGTATAAATCTTCAGCTATTCCTGAAACCTCAAGGAAATTTGCCATTAGGATAAATAAGGGACAAGCTATAAGGACAAATAGAGTTGATTTTTCCAGAAGGGCGAGGGGAATGAGTGCCAGTTGTTGGGGCCCCCACAACAGCAGGACAAAAATAATACCTATAGTGGCAAGGCTGAAGGCTATAGATAAACCTAACAGAAGCATACCTATAAGCATCCCAAAGATAATCACTGTTGCTAACCAAGTTTCCATAGCTATCCTCTGATCCCCCCTTCCCCCTTGACTACCTTACTTTCCTGTTTTACCCCCGTCACCACCATGACCAGATCGCGTATCCATTTAGCCAAACACTGAAAGAAGATAAGGCCAGCACCTATGGGGCACAGCATTCTGATTGGCCATACCGGGGGATCCCACATGGTACCACTCGTCTGTTGACATATTAGAGATTTCCAAGCCAATTCACCCCCATACTTCAACAGTACAATGCAAACAACGAAAACACCTAGATAAGTAACCAAATCAAGTATTGCCTTCACCCTAGGGGAGAACCTCATATAGAGGATGTCAACTTTCACATGCCCCCCGTGAAGAAAACAATAACCCCCTCCTAATAACGCCATGATGCTTAGTAGCCATTCAGCTACTTCAAACCCCCATATAGTGGGCTGGGTGAAGACATACCGCATAGTAACATCATAAACAACTACAAGCATCAGGATGAGCGTTACATACGCGACTTTACTACCTATCCATTCGTTAGTGATATCAATAATATCCAAGAATTTGACTAAAACTCTCATAATTACCTTTTAGAGTCATCTTACTATTGGCTACAAATGCCTATCTTGAAAGCTATGAACCCCACAGAGGAAGAGGGGGGGTACAGATTCTGTTTCGCCCCCCCTCATCCCCTAAATACGTCTACTTCAACCCAGCGTGCTCCTTATATAAGTCTATTATCTCAGCGTTCTCCGGACTCATAGCAGCAACCTCATCATAAAGCGGTAGCACGGCTTCCTTAAACTTTTCTAACTCCTCTTCAGGAAGAGTTATAAACTCAGCCCCGTATAATTCTATAGCCTCTTTGGTCGCTACTTCTTGGGCATACGGATAGCAAACACGATAATGCCACAAGTTTTGGTCCCACCACTCCTCAAACAAAATCTTCTGATACTCCTCAGGTAAGCTATTCCAAGCATCTAGGTTTACAACCGTGTCCATAGTCTGGGGGTTGGTAATATACGGCAATAAGCCATATATTGCTCCGGCATCGAGTACCCCTGCCTTCTTAACATATTCTCCACTGGCGCAAGTCCCATCGAGTATCCCTCTCTGTAAAGCCATGCCTTGCTCCGCATAAGGTATATTAACAGCAACCGCACCTAAGAGGCCGGCTATTTTACCCCAAAGCCCAGACCCTCTTAACTTCTTCCCTTCTAGGTCTTCCAGTTTGTGAACTGGAAACTTGGTAAACCATGTAGAAGCGCTACCTGGGCCTGGAGACAAATAGTAAAGATCGGATTTAGCATAGCCACGGCGAGCAATATCTAACCACTGAGCTCCGGCAGGGCTTTCGAGCCAATCAGCATAATCAAGATAGCCCTTAAAGGCATAAGGTATACCAAAAATGGCATATCCTGTGGGATTCATTCCGGCGATAACGGTCCCCATAGTACCACACATCTCCACGGCACCTGACGAACAAGCTTCAACCCCTTCCTTTGACCCATATAGCTGACCAACGCTGTACATCTCAATAGTAAATTTACCATTGGTTCTCTGCTCAATTCTACGAGCTGCCTCCACGTTGTGGTCGAATACCCCCAAAATTTTGCTAGCACCTGGGGCTGGTCCGGTAGAGCCATACTTATCTAGCAACTCTGGTGAGCTTGGGTTAAAAGCGCCGGTATAGGTCCAGCTAACTGTCGGCAACTCAGGTGTTGGTGTTGGTGTCGGTGTCGGTGTCGGTGTCGGTGTCGGTGCACAAGCTGCCATCAAGGATACTGCTACCAATACTAAAGCCACACACACGCTACCTACTCTTGTCACCAGCTTTCCTCTCTGACTTCTCATTTAATCCTCCTTTAATTTGTTGCACCTAGCTTACTTTCATTACTACAATTCCTACCTCCTTCGATAATTCCCTAATTACCTGTGATACTAACTTCACGCTTCATCATTAGTTTTTCAGAATGACGACGGAATTTACTGAGGTTCTGTCAAATTCCGTATAACCTCCCTGGTTCTGAATTAACCCTACCTTTGGATTATTCTCTGCCTGTCTAGGCCCTGCCTCACCTCTTAGCTGCCAGACAAGTTCAGCCGTCTGATATAAACCAGTAGCCCCAGTCGGGTCGCCTCGACTTGATAAACCCCCGCTAGTGTTCACCGGAATATCTCCATTAATCTTTGTTCGCCCGTCATCAATCAGGCGAGCTCCCTCACCTGATTTACAAAATCCAAGCTGCTCGTAGAGGATGAGCTCCTGAGGAGCCATCGCATCATGAACTTCGGCTATATCAATGTCTTCTGGACCTATCCCTGCCTTCTCGTAAGCCTCGTTGGCCGCTAAAGTAGGCAGCGGCACATCAAGCCCATGGATCTTTCTATAACTGCCTGACCTTAAAGCACAATATGCCACCTCTACCAGAGGCTTTCTAGCAAACCTTTTAGCCACATCCTTCGCACACACTATCACCGCCGCTGCTCCATCACCCATTGAACAACACATATAAAGAGTGAGAGGGTCAGCAATCGGACGTGAACTCAGAACCTGCTCAATAGTTAATGACCGTTGGTGCTGAGCATAAGGATTCAAGGAGCCGTTGTAAGAATTTTTGACCGCTACTTTGGCAAAGTGCTCACGGGTTGCCCCAGATTCTCTCATATACCTACGCAACCCAATAGCATAATTACCACTAAACTGGAACCCCATTCCGGAATATGGATTCCCACCCTGCATAGCAGTCAATGTCTTAGACGTATCACCGCTATACATTTTCTCAACCCCAAGAGCAAGAGCAATATCACAATTACCAGAGGCTACTTCAAGAAATGCCCCTCTTAAAGCTGTCGTACCTCCGCAACAAGAGTTTTCCACATTTACCACAGGCATTCCCCCAAAGCCACAATGCGCCAGTACCTTTTCTCCCAAGGTTCCCCCTCCCCCGGTCACCGGAAAAGCCATTGTATTAGCGACATATGCAAGCTGGATAGCTTTTGGGTCAATATCTGTGTCTTTTATTGCTCCCCAGACTGCCTCTACTGCTAAGTCCCCTAAACTCACATCTAGAAACTTCCCACATTTAGTTACACCCACACCCACAATTACTACAGGTCTCACCTTTTCTCCCCCTTAACTTTACTACTAATATTCATGCAACTGGTCGAAATAGGTAACCTATAACCTCATTACCCTTTTCATCCTCTTTAATTTTACCTATCACCAGCTCAACTTCATCCCCGATCTCCAATGCCCCTTCCACAGGCTTACAACCTGTAATGAGCGAATAGATCTTAGGGCCTTCGGGTAATTCAACCCGCGCCACTACGTAAGGAGCTTGAAAGCCTGGTAAAGCTATATGTTGCACGGTATAACTATAAATTTGCCCCTTTCTACTGAGGGGGATTTCTTCCATGGTATTCTCTCTAAGGCAAGCTGGGCAAATTAGTCGCTTGGGGAAAGAAACATAGCCACACGACCCACAGCGACTTCCAATTAAATAAGATTCACCCTCTCCTGCGTAGAACCATCCCTCCCTTACAAGGATTTGTTTTTTCTCGTCACTCAAAACTTTCTCTCCTTTCTTAATTGTGAGCTTTTTAAGAACTCTTGGTGTTTTACTATCTCTTCGTATAGCTCATTGATACCTAAATTGTTAACTGCTTGAGTAGTAACGACCGGCACCTGCCATTGAGATTTTTGCTCTTGGAGCGATAATGCTTCCACAATCTCGGAAACTAAGCAATCTGCCCCAATACGGTCTGCTTTGTTAACTACAATCATATCAGCGATTTCTATCAGCCCTGCTTTCAAGAATTGGATACTATCTCCAGCTTCAGGCGTAAGCATCACTAACGTGGTATCCGCTATCCTTTTAATGTAAACCTCTGTCTGCCCCACCCCAACAGTCTCTATGAAAATTATATCCTTACCAAAAGCATCTAGTAATCTCACCACAATATCAAGTGATTCAGATACCCCGCCATAGTAACCCCTAGTTGCCATACTGCGGATGAACACACCGCCATTTAATGACGATGATTGCATTCTTATTCTGTCACCCAACACCGCACCTCCAGAAATGACACTACTTGGGTCTACTGCTAAAACACCTACATTTAATCCCCTTTTCCTAGCAACAACGATTAGCTTGTCTATTAGAGTGCTCTTCCCCACCCCAGGAGGGCCGGTAAGACCTACACAGTAAGCCTTTCCTAAATATGACTCAATCATTTTCAGCAACTCAGCAACATTACATTCATTATTCTCGACCAAGTTTATAAGCTGACTTAGTGAACCTACTTCTCCAGAAAGCATCCCTTCCACTAACTGCTTTAAGTGCCAACTATGTTTAACTGTTTTCTCACTTGACATTTGATCTAATAAACTGAGCGATTTCATTAATTTGGGAACCAGGGCCAAAAATATAGCTTATACCTTTTTGCTCAAGGAAAGGGATGTCTTCCTTTGGGATAATACCTCCCCCAACAACTAATACATTACCTCCTCCCCTTTTGGCAAGTAGTTCTGCTACCCTAGGAAAAAGATGGTTGTGTGCTCCAGACAGGCAACTCAGGCCAACTACGTCTACACCTTCTTGGATAGCAGCTTCAACTATGTCTTCAGGTGTCCGTCTTATTCCAGTGTATATTACTTCCATACCTCTATCTCTTAACCCCAACACTAAAACCTTTGCTCCTCGATCATGACCATCCAATCCCGCCTTGGCTATTAGAACCCTGATACGTTTCTTAGTTTCTGCCATAAATCCCCCCACTGTCCCTCAATTGTATTGGACTGATTCCTAATTCCTCAAATAGCTCCCATCTCAACGTCATATTCTCCCCAAGACTTTCTTAAGACATTGCAAATTTCACCGATAGTGGCATAAGCTTTCACAGCTTCCAAAATGGGTAACACAGTGTTACCATTCTCCTCTGCTACGTCCCTCACTTCTGATAATGCACGCTTAACCTTTTCATTATCCCTGTTACGTCTTAATTCTCTCAGCTGCTCTATTTCCTCTTCCTCAACTTCTGGCCTAACCTTTCGCACCTGAATATTAAGCGGTGCCTCCTCCCTAAAGACATTTACCCCAACCAAGGCTTTGTCCCCAGATTCAACCCTTTTCTGCCATTCATATGCTGATTTGGCAATTTCGGATTGGAAGTAGCCCCTCTCTATCGCAGCTACTGCCCCTCCCAGCGATTCAATTGTCTCCACGTATTTTGTTGCTTTTTCCTCAATCTGGTCCGTTAGCGCCTCAACATAGTAAGAGCCACCCAAAGGGTCGACAACACTAGTTACACCTGTCTCATAGGCAACAACCTGATGGGTCCTAAGAGCTATCTTTGCCGCCTCAGCTGATGGGAGGGCTAAAGCTTCATCATATGACGGTATACGAAGCTGCTGAACGCCAGCACAAGCTAATGCTAACCCCCCTATGCCTCCCCTAGCAATATTAATTAAAAGTTGTTCCGCAGTAAAGGTAATCCCCTTGACAGCACCGACTATCTTTGCGGACATGGAACTGGGGTCTTTAGCCCCGAACCTTTCTTTCATTAGTCTTGCGACCATCCGGCGTAAGGCTCTAATCTTCGCTATCTCCTCAAAGAAATCCATACCGGTGGACATGAGAAACCAGACATGGGGAGCAACCTCATCTATATTTAACCCCCTCCTTAAACCCTCTCTAATGAAGGCAATAGCATTAGCCAAAGTGAAACCCACTTCCTGCGGTGCCGTAGCCCCGGCAAGTGCCAAATGTGCACCACAGGCTAGCAGGAAAAAACCGTGAGGATTAAGCTTATTCCTGACCCCAAATTCAAGTACATCAAGACAAAACTTTACGCCAGCTTTAGGTGGAAAGATTTGAGTCCCTCTAGCAATGTATTCTTTCAAAACATCGTTTTGCACACTTATCACAAAATCTTGAGGTGCAACCCCTTGCTTCTCTGCCAAAGCCAGTATCAAAGATAAGAATATCGGTCCTATGGCATTAGCTGTACTGCTAACAACCCCCGCCTTTCTCAAAGAAATACCATCAAAAATGGTCTCTATACTTCTGAGAGAACTAACAGATACGCCTGTCTTGCCTACCTCACCACTACAAAAGGGATTGTCAGGGTCATAGCCTATCTGTGTAGGCAGGTCTAAGGCCATAGATATTCCAGTTGCTCCTTGCTCTAAGAGGTACTTATACCACTCGTTTGTTTCTTTGGCACTACCAAACCCAGCATACTGTTGCATTCGCCACAACTGACTTCGATATAGTGTGGGGGAAATCCCTCTGGTAAATGGATACTCGCCCGAAAGTCCAAATCTCTCTGGGTAATAATCAAATCCTTTCTCCTCTAAATCTAAAGGTGTATAAAGTCTCTTCACAGGTATACCAGAATCTGTGACGAACTCCTCTCTCAATTCACTAGATCTTTGCAAAGCCTCACTCACTGTCTTATTCTCCCAATTCAACACTGCATCTTCTAGTCTTTTCTTTTCCATCTAAAATCCTCCGGCTATAACTCCCTTCTATTCGAAAACTTCATCAAGTAAGAGAGATACGAATTCGCCTTCTGGCATCGATAGTAGCTCTTTGCAGACATACTCTGTGTGCTCACCCAAGCCTGGAGCAGGCATTCGCAATTGCGCTGGCGTCTTGGACAAAATATAGCTTGCTCTTGGATAGGGGTATTCTCCCATCTCTTCATGATTGAGCCTCGTGAAATATTGGCGGTGCTCCAACTGGGGGCAATTCTCATAAGTATCCTCACAGCCTCTCACCACCCCGGCCGGTACCCCTACCTCCTGCATAGTGGTCATTACCTTCTCTGCGGTATGATTCACTGTCCATTGCTCCACTAGCTGGTCTAGCTCATCCTCGCACTTTTTCCTCCCTAAAAGCGTGCTAAACCTTAATTCGTTTGTCCATGCTGGGTTACCAATGGCTCGGCAGAAGGCCTCCCACTGTGCATCTGTAAGCACTGTTATGACACACCACCTGTCGTCTCCGCTACAACGGTAAGCCCCATGAGGGGCAGCGTACGGTGATTTGTTACCTTTACGGGTCTGTATTACCCGATTTACTGTGTAGTTAAGCATAACCGGGGTTAGGAACTGAACGCAATTCTCATATTCGGAAATGTCTATGTATTGCCCTTTTCCAGTCCTTCTACGATGATCAAGAGCGGCAAGTATTGCCACTAGTCCAAATCGAGGGGCAATAAAGTCTGGGTAAGACCTATCCACTAAGTCTGGTCCCCTATCTGGCCAGCCAGTGAGATGAACAAAGCCACTCAATCCTTGTATGTTAGGGCCATAGCCCGGCATTAGGCTATGAGGGCCAGTTTGTCCCTGAGAAGACAGGCTGACCATGATAATACTTGGGTTAATCTTTTTTACATCTTCATAGCTCAAATTCCATCTCGCTATCGCACCAGGTGCAAAATTCTCAACCAATATATCAGTCCAACTTACCAGCCTCTTGGTAACTTCTACACTCCGAGGATGCTTAATATTGAGGGCTATACTATATTTATTATGATTACTGTATGCGAAATAGCCACTACGATTTATGCCGCGAATATCATCCTTAAAGGGGCCAGCTAGCCTAAGGTTATTTGGCCTAGTTATGGATTCAACAATTACCACCGTAGCCCCATACTCAGCCAAAGTCCTAAGCACTCTGTTTCCAACACCGGCATAGGTAAAACCAATCACCTTTAATCCTTCAAGTGCTTGTTTTTGCATCAGTCAACTCCCATCTAAATAACCCCGCTCTGTTTTAGGGCAATAAGCTCCTCTTTATAAAATCCTAATTCCCTTTCATAAATTTCTTCATTATGTTCTCCAATAAGTGGTGCACGATGCCATTTCTTCATTGGGGTTTCTGAAAATTGGGCAAATGGACCTGTATAGGTGAGTGTATCATTCAATTCACCATGCTCTATTTCTACCCAAAAATGTCGTGCCTTAAGCTGAGGGTCAACCAATATTTCCTCAGGCGTATTTACCGGGTAAAGCATGATGCCCCTCTCTACCGCCTCACTCCAGATTTCTGCCTTGGTATGAGATTTCAAAAAGCTGGCAATTACTTCAGTTAAAGAAGCTAATTCATCTTGAGTTACAACTGACCAATCCCAACTTTCCCAATCTCTTTTCTTTAAGTATTCTGGTAGTCTGTCCTCAGCGTCCATCCACTTGGCCAATATTCCATTATTTCTTGCCCCGGGTTGCCCGGCTTGTATAACAAAATTTACGTAGCCATCCTTACACTCCCAAACAATAGGTGCATGACGCCCACCGGGATATATGAATTCTCGCCCTGGACGTTTGGGGTCGCGCCTTGATAGAAACCAAACTGGCTGGACTTCCCCTGCACACTCTACAACGCTTTCCATCGCTGAAATATCTACATGTTGACCCTCACCTGTTGCCTCCCTATAATAATGTGCTATCAGTGTTCCTACGGCAGCATCTGCGCCGGCGTTCATGAAAGATTGCGGAAAACTCACTTCAACCGGAGATCGGTCAGTATCACCACATTGACTCATAAGCAAGCCCATTGCAAAAACTACCATATCTGACCCCTTGTAGCAGGCAAATGGGCCGGTTTGCCCAAATGGGGTTATTGAGGTCATAATAATTTGGGAGTTAAGCTTGCTCAATACCGAATATGATAACCCTAACCCAGCAAGGTATCCTGGGTCAAATGATTCAATAACAAAATGAGCACCTTCCACTAACTTCTTGAATATCTCTCGTCCATCACTCGTTTCAATGTTGAGGGTTATACCCCTCTTATTAGTGTTTAGAGCAAACCAGAAAAGGCTTCTTTCAGGGTGCGGGATATCGTGGTAAAACGGACCGATATTTCGTGCTGGGTCTCCGCCAGGCCTTTCGATTTTGATTACATCAGCCCCAAGATCTGCGAGGATCTTACCACACAATACCCCTCTTCCATCAGTTAAATCTAAAACTCGATATGGACTAAGTAGGGATTCCCTAGTAGGAAATATTTCGCTTTGGTTCAAACTCCCCTCCTATCGCTTTAGTTGTAAATTCAATAGCCTAACCGAGTTCTTCAGTCGTGCCCAATACCTCATTTTGAAGCAACATATCATATGACTACATGAGACGCAATAATTTCCTCACGTGGCCAATGATTTACAATCTCAGCCCCCTCTTCCGTGACTAATACCATATCTTCCATCCTGCTTCCTCCCACTCGCATCTCTCCGTAGCTAGTCTCAACAGCTAAAGTGTTACCAGCCTCAAATACTTGAGGGTACCTGAGACTTGTATACCTGCTTAAGCTCGGGTATTCATACTGGTGAAGTCCTATGCCATGACCGCCCATTACCATTGATGCATAGGCTTCATCAGGAAAGCCCATTTCACGAGCTGTCGGAAAATGCTTTACTACATCCGCTGTTGTTGCGCCGGGCTTAATTTCATCTATAGCTCCATTCTGCTGTTCAAGAAGTCGTTTGTGCCAGTCCTGCTCTCTCTGATTTGGCTTCCTTCCTACAATGAAAGTACGATAGACACAGGTCTTGTACCCCATCCAACTAACATAGTAGATATCAGCATATACTATATCGCCTACTTCTATAAACCTGTCAGTGTTCGAGACACCACGTGGCCATGTATATGGACCACTCCAGACTCCGATGCGTGGGGTGTCCTCCACACCCGATTCCCATAGAGACTTCAAGATTGCTCCTTTAATATCCACATCACGAGTACCAGGTTTCAAAGCCTCATACATTGCATAGAATGCTTTATCTACAATCGCATTTGCCATTTTCCAGCAGTTTATCTCATCCTTTGTTTTGACAGACCGCACATTCATCATCATGGGCCACCCATCCACAACCTCAATACCCAGTTCCCTCAATGTTCCAAGTACAATCCTGTCCCAACCAGCAGTCTGAGCCAGCTTCTCGCCCATTAACCCCCTTTCTTGTAGTTCCTGTTTGATCTCAGTAGCGAGGAGCTTTGACTCTTCCTTCTGAGCCTCAAGCGGTGAATTTCGACGGGGACTACGAGCGGGTCTCCAGTTTTCTGGCTTTATCCATGGTATTTGATCTTGTTCCTGTTGATAACATGGAGGGTGTTCCCACATGATTGGGTCATCCTCCGCGAAGAAAAGGCAATAACTCATCATTGGCATATATGCCACACCAGGTGTCCCTGTCGCGTACCGGATGTTATCTGCTCGCGTCAGCAGAAAAGCAGGTATACCATATTCCTTCATTATGTTACGCAGTCTGTCAGCACGTTCCCTCCGCAACCGCTCGATGTTAATGCGTTCCGTGGTATCCGACATCCCTGTCCCGAATAGTAATGGTATTGATAACCTTGGCATTTGAACCTCCTTTTCAACTAATACTTCTCCATCATTTTAAGCCCAAGGATTGCCCTATTAAGAAGAAGCCTTCACTCTTCTACCATTTTGACATAATCTCATCCCAGAAAGCGTAGATACCCTTCTTACCCCCACCACCCGAGTATCCTGCTCTAACCATTATCTTAATCAGAGGGTGTACTCCTTTGCCAGTTGCCCTGATTTTTGCCCCTTCCGAACTAACTTCGAGCCCCCAGCCACCCGTAAAGTCCCCCAATTCCAACGGCCCCATAGGGAGATTAAAGCCGAGTTTCAGTGCCTTATCGATGTCAGCCGGAGTAGTCACATGTTCCCACACCATCTGAAGTGCCTCATCTCTCATAGCACGATAACCCCTATTAGCCACAAATCCGAAACTGAAATCTTTGCACACCACAGGTTCCTTACCCAATTTTCTTGCAAGGGAACAAGTAAGATTGATAGTTTCATAAGAGGTTAATGAACCTCCAACAACCTCAACGAGCCTCATTACCGCAACTGGGTTAAAAAAGTGCATTCCAATTACCTTGTCTGGCCTTTTTGTTGCATTGCCTATCTCCGTTACGTTAATCCCTGATGTATTTGTAGCAAGTATTGTATGGGGCAAACTACTCTGGTCAAGACGTTCAAAAACACTTTCCTTTATGTTCAAATCGTCGACTACCGCCTCTACCACAAAATCAGCATTTCTCATAACCTCTTGAATACTTGTGGCTCCCTTAATCTTGTTCACTACTTCATTAAACTCGGCTTCAGATATCTTTCCTTTCTCTAGCGAATATCTCTTTAGTCTACTTCTAATTGATTCAAGACCTTTCCAGATAAGCTCATCATTGATATCCCATATCATTACCGGGTATTTCCCAACCCTTGCAAATAGCTCTGCTATCTGTGAGC
>Ga0268285_1000231_pt1 | contig 35082 bp, 26 predicted proteins | sample saktaG_2_FD_190144 | JGI IMG/M metagenome (GOLD analysis project Ga0268285, IMG submission 190144) | Saline water microbial communities from Sakinaw Lake, British Columbia, Canada - sak_2013_06_06_120m | ecosystem: Environmental > Aquatic > Non-marine Saline and Alkaline > Saline ... | reverse complement strand
TACGGCAGTTACGTATTCAAATTCAAAACGAGCTTCGAAGTTCCTCTGTCGATACAGATAGCTTGCAAAATTTCAAAGAACAGAATGCTTGGCACTCATATGCAAATTCTTAACCGGAAATTACTGACTATCTTCGAATATTTATTGCTGTTACGATAACGCTTTCCAACTTTAAGCATTGGCCATTAACCTTGAAACCGAAAAGCGAGCCCATCTTAAATTATTCGAAGTGAAGCATACCGATGATTGACAGTATTATCCAGCGAAAAAATTGATGACAGGGCCGAGAACACCGGGAAGGTCACGATTACGACACAAAATTGTGAGGTTCACGCTGTCAGTAAGTATTAAAGACCGACAACCCTGGATAACGTTACACGCCGGTACACCACATCCTGCAGCCGCCCTCCATGGTGAAACACTCTTGACAGCGGTCATTTTCCCGTTGACAGACGAAAGTATTTCTCCTATACTCTTTGGGAGAAAAAACAAGCTCTTATCAATTTAATCAACCAATTTCAACCACCAATTCGCCAGAGCTCATTGCGGAATAAGCAACAATAATTCCTGTTTTCCTGATCGATCGGTCCAGCTAAATTCTTCCACCAGTTAACGTGCTTATAAGTTCACAATTAGGACACTCATGATCAAACTCGGACACTTATCAAATCCGGAACATGGCGGAGGTAACAGAAGGCCTTCATGGCGGCTGCAAGCGCTTATCATAACTGTTACCGCCCTTTCCGTTATCATAACCGTTTTTGTCGGGTATCGTTCCTGTCGCGTCAGCATGCTTATGGCATCGGACCGGTTCAACAATCAACAAATGATCCTGGCTCGATCGACTGCCTCCAGCATTGAAACGTATTTCTCAGAGGTCGGCACCACCCTTTCCTCAGCGGCCCGGATATCATCTATTCAGCACATGACACCCGATTGTCTTGAACATATGAAACGTATGTATGAGGGGTTTCTCCCCAGAACATCAATAAGGCGTTTAGATGAACACGGTGTTCTGCGTTTCATCTATCTTTTTGAAGGCTGGCGGGCAAAACTCATAGGTCGATCCTACGGGAAAGAAGCTTTTTTCCAACGGATCAGGCAATCGGACAAACTCTCTATTTCGGGAATAATAATCAACGAGGAGGGCGAGAGACGGGTCAGAATAGCTGCCCCTGTTTATATCATAAGCGGCGGGAATAAAACAAAGGTCAATTTTAAAGGCAACCTGGTCGCCTCATTTGATCTGGATGATATTTCCAGGGTCTTTATTGCACCCATAATATCGGGAAAATCCGGATATGCATGGCTTATGAACCACGAGGGTTATTTTATTGCACATCCTGAAAAAGAGTTTATCGGGAAAGATGCATTCAAGGTCCGGGGAGAAAAGAACCCCAAACTGTCGTTTGAATCGATTAATCAAATTCAGAGGAACGCATTGTCCGGGAATGAAGGTATCGGCCGATACGTTTCGGGCTGGCACAGAGAGCAGACGGGACAGATAGAAAAACTGATAGCCTACTCGCCTGCCCACATCATCGATCAAACCTGGTGCATGGCAGTCGTCACTCCCGTAAGTGAAGTAGAACAAACCGTCTGGGGTGCGGCGCAAAAAATTATATACGGATTTGGATTTATCCTCATTGCCCTTATATCCGCTGGCTCATTCGTTTTCATTTCCGCATACCGGTGGTCCTATTCACTGGAGCGCGAGGTTAAAAAACGGACAAAAGAGCTGAAAGAAACGACCGACTATCTGGATAATTTGATACGATCTTCCAACGCGCCCGTCATCGTATGGGATTCCGAACTCAAGGTCACTCTTATGAACCAAAGTTTTGAAAAGATGAGCGGATGGACGGAAACTGAGATGATCGGTCAGCCTATGGATGTCTTATTCCCCGATGATACACGTTCTGTCTCACTTAAGAAAATTGAAAGCGCATCAAAGGGGGAAAGAGATTTAAAAGCTTCCGAGATTGCTATTTGCCGCAAGGACGGCAAGCTACAAACGGTTTTATGGAATTCTTATAACACCTATGCTGAAGACAAACGAACAATACTCGCTACGCTTGCCCAGGGCGAGGACATTACCGACCGCAAACGCGCTGAAGAAGCATTGCGTGAAAGCGAAGAAAAGTACCGTACTGTTGTGGAAGCTCAAACCGATCTGATCTGTCGATATACGTCCGACTGGAAAATCACATTTGTAAATGAGGCATACTGCCGCTATTTTAACAAGAGACAAGAAGAGCTCATCGGAAGAAGTTTTATGCCACTCCTTCCCGAAAAACATCGGAAGATGGTGGAGGATAAACTCTCTTTATTGCTTGATTCAGAAACAAAAGAAGTGAAACATGAACATCAGGTAATAAGCGGTACCGGAGAGCTTAGATGGCAGCAGTGGATCAACCGGGCGATATTTGACGACCAAAATCATCTCATTGAATTTCAATCAGTGGGACGGGATATCACGGATCTGAAGCTGGCCGAAGAAGCATTAACAAAGACCATGAAGAACCTCTCCATGGCTCAGGAGATGGCTCACCTCGGAAGCTGGGAATGGGATACCACAACCGATGAAATTCTCTGGTCCGATGAAACGTATCGTCTGTTTGGCTGGGAACCGCAGGAAATTGATGTCACCCTTCCCACATATATTGACAGAGTGCACCCTGACGATCTCCCCGACGTCCAACGGGATATTCAGGCTGCTCTTGACGGCATTAAGATGTATGAATCAGAACACAGGATCATACGGACAGATGGAGAGATGAGGATTCATCACACCCAGGGCGAAGTGGTACGCGACACCAATGGTAAACCGTTAAAAATGGCGGGAATCGTACAGGATATTACCGAACAGAAACGGGCTGAAAAAGAAAAAAACCTGCTCGAAGTTCAGCTTCGCCATGCCCAGAAAATAGAAACCATGGGAACCCTGGTAGCCGGCGTCGCTCATGAGATAAACAACCCGATAGCCTCAATCATCTTCGACATCCCACTCATCAAAAAGATCTGGCTCGATGTGCTTCCCGTTTTAAGGGAAAAGGCGGAAAGGTCACCGGGGGAAAAATTCGGGGGGTTAACGTATGATTTTCTTGAAAACAACCTGCCCCAGCTTTTGTCCAATATTGACTTCGCCGCCAACCGGGTACTCAAAACAGTCGGCAATTTGAAAGATTTCACAAAGCAGTCGAACATCGCGGACAGGCAACCGATACAGATAAATGATGCCGTCGAAAATGCCGTCCGGCTAGTCCATACGACCCTCAAAAAATCGGACATTGGGCTAAAAATTGATCTCAGAGATGATCTTCCCCTGATTAAAGGAGATCTTCACAGTACTGAGCAGATTATAATAAACATCATCATAAATGCCATCCAGGCTATCGACCATGATCATGGCAGGATAGAAATTATCACCGGAGTTCGGGAAAAAAACCGGAATGTCTTTATTTCGATATCGGATAACGGAACAGGTGTTGACCCATCTATTGCAGACAGGATATTTGACCCATTTGTCACCAACAAACAGGATCAAGGGGGAATCGGTCTCGGTCTTTCCATTACATATAATATTATCGAGGCTCAGGGAGGTAAAATCACGTTCAAAAGCAACGATGGTGAGGGAACAACCTTTTTATTGACATTCCCTTCCATAGAAACTTAATTGAGATGGTGGATAAACGATGAAATCTATTCCCAATACCAAAACACCAATATTAGTCGTCGATGACGATAAGGCTCTCCTTTTAAGTATAAAGGCGATAATAACCAGTTCGGGTTTGCCTGAACCGGCACTTGTCTCCGACAGCAGAATGGTCATGGATGTCGTCAGAGAGAATAATTTTCATCTGCTGTTGCTTGATTTAATTATGCCCGGTACCGGTGGCGTGGAAATCCTTCGGCAGTTAAAAGAAGATTTCCCGGCAATTGAATGTATCATCGTCACAGCCGTCGATGATATCTCATCAGCCGTAGAGTCCATCAAATACGGGGCATTTGATTATCTGGTAAAACCGATTATTGGCGAGAAGTTAATCATTACGATCAACCGGGCTCTTGAACGGTACAATCTCCGCCATAACCTGTCCCTCTTTGAAAAAAATCAGTTATTTTCGGATTTGAAAAATCTCCCGGCATTCAAGAAGATGGTGGCTTATGACGAGGCGATGGCAATGGTATTTCGCCAGGCCGAGATTGCGGCTCCCACGGATTACAATATCGTCCTCACCGGTGAATCGGGGACCGGCAAAGAGATGCTGGCCCGGATTATCCACGATCTGAGTAATCGATCTGATGGTCGTTTTGTGGCAGTAAACATGGCCTCTTTCAGCAAAACGCTCTTCGAAGACGATTTCTTCGGACACGTCAAGGGGGCGTATACCGGTGCCACCAACGAAAAGAAGGGTTTCTTTGAAGCGGCACAAGGTGGCACTCTTTTTCTCGATGAGGTAGCCGAACTTGAACATGCCCTGCAAAGTAAAATACTCCGCGTCATAGAAGAGAGGGAGCTGTACCGGCTTGGAAGTACGGAAATAAAAAATGTCGATGTAAGGATTATATCGGCTACCAACTCAGATCTTGCAAAAGAAATAAAAGAGGGACGTTTTCGAGAGGACCTGCTTTTCCGGCTCAATATGTTCCATATAAACATACCTCCCCTGAGGCAAAGAAAAAAGGATATTCTCCCGTTAGCCCGGCATTTCTTACAGATTCATGCCCAAAAAAACAGTAAAAACCTCACTTCTATAGATCCGGATCTCGCCGAATGCCTGTTGGCCTATTCATACCCGGGGAACGTGCGGGAACTTGAAAGCATCATAGCCAAGGCTGTCCTGCTTGAAGAAGGGAAGTCCCTGGCCCTGTCATCGGTAGGCGACATCGAATCGTCTTTTCAAACGGAGATTAAAGGGAAGATAGACCTGATGACACTTAGTGAACTTGAAAAACAGCATATACGCCGCGTACTCGAGAAAACGGGTCAAAACCGCACCAAGACCGCCAGAATCCTCGGAATAGGATTACGGACACTCCAGAGAAAACTGAAATTACTTGATGACCAACCAGCCACGTCAGAATAACATAGTGCATGCCATATTGACATCCAGATAGTAACCTTTTGAAATATAAAAATAAATCTTTATTCCTCCGTCGAATCGGTACGTCATTACGGCACGATAAACAATTGTTTCTCTCCCCACTTGTCGATCTTCATTCCAATATTACTCATAAGTTAATGTAATACCTGTCTTATTTTTTAGATACGCCGGATGTCTCACTTTGGCACGATCAGTGTATATAAGAAAAAGACTAACGGAGTGCGGCTTCTCTAGTACGGAAACAAGGGGGCTGGGAACAACCTGGCGGAGAGTTAGTTCCTGTAAACCTTCAACCGGGGGAAAGGAACATTGTGAGACCTTGCATAATTGCTGTTCTGGTCATTGCGGGGAGCGGAGCGACGTGGCAATCTCTTACAATTACGGTGAGTTAAAGATTGCTTCACGTTCGTTCGCAAAGACAATGTGGTATTATGCAAAGCTCTCATTGTGTCGGCAGTATTACCTCCTCAATTCTCCAAAGCCCTCATAAAGAGAAGTTGCAATGGAGTTTACGCTCACTCCTTCCCAGAAAACCCAAGGCGTAAATTCCAGAACGAACAACCCATTAACCGTATTCACGAAAGGAGGTCACTTATCGACGTCGCTGCAAAAATGGGGGGTTTAGCGTTTTTGTAAGAACCTACACTGTAATTCTGAACTCTTGGGCTCCAGGTTCTTCCCTAAATCCCCCATTAATTACAAAGAATCATAAACTGCATTGCAGTTCTGTCGAAGAAGAAGGGGACCATAAGTGAAAAAAGGGTTCGCAACTCGTACAAAAAGCCGGAATTAAGCCGGATCAGGGGGGTTTAGTATTTTTGTAAGAACCTAATCTGTAATTCTAATACTTGGGCTCCAGGTTCTTCCCTAAATCCCCCATTCAATTATAAAGGATCATAACTTGCGTTGCAGTTCTGTGTGAAATGTTAAGCGGAAAATCAAAAGAAGAAAAAGATGTAAAAAAAAAGCGATTACAAGTGGGCAAAGCCATTGTCAGATGTCAGTTAGAGGGGGACGCCCTCAAAATAATAAACAGCAGGCTTGGTACTCGCTATAGATCATTAAAACAGGTGAGTTTGGAGGAAATTATAAAGCTGCCTCCGATATCTTCGTGAAACCGGCGTGCACTATTACTTGTTTTTATAATCTTTCGCAGTTCTTTCTATATAAAAAGTCCGGGGTGAAACGATTGACGTAACGTCAATTGATTTGTAAGGTGAGTGGCTCCGTTCCCTCCTTGCCACTCACCGCCCACGCTCTTAACCTGAGAGGTTTCTTGATCCGCACCTCCTCTCAGTTTACATAACAGCCGGTGGTGATTACATGGCACCACCGGCTGTCTCTATTGATAACAGAACTGCTTTCCGCCGTGTATTCCCACGAACCAAACAACAGATTACCTAAATTATACTTGATTAAACAAAAGATTTGTTGTAGTAAAGCTTATAGATATCCGGGGGTGCTAATCAGGCTGAGATGATACCCTTTAAACCTGATCTGGGTAATACCAGCGTAGGGAGCGGCAACTTACTAGTTTTGTTATAATTTTTTGAAGGGGCCACATATCCCGCGTAAAGAGGGTAGTGGCCTTTCTTAATTTGGAGAGACGTTATGAGCGTAAAAAGGGTTCTGACCATAGCCGGGTCGGATTCCGGCGGCGGCGCCGGAATACAGGCTGATCTGAAGACAATTACGGTCTTAGGAGGGTTCGGCATGAGCGTAATAACCGCTCTTACCGCCCAAAATACCCTTGGTGTCCAGGGGATTTATGAAATACCTGAAGATTTTATAGAAAAGCAGTTTGATTCTGTGGCCACAGATATAGGTATCGATGCTGCCAAGACGGGGATGCTTGCCACCTCTCGTATACTGAAAGTGGTGGCAAAAAAAATAAGAGAATACGAAATCGAGAAACTTGTCGTTGATCCGGTCATGGTGGCAAAGGGAGGAGCTCCTCTGATAGAGAAAGAGGCCCAAAATTCCCTGGTAGAGGAACTCGTACCGTTAGCCCTTGTTATTACTCCCAACATTCCCGAAGCCGAGGTATTATCAAAAATCGGGATATCATCCGTAGATGATATGAAGAAATCCGCAGAAATTATTTACGGTTTAGGGGTTAAAAATGTTGTTATCAAGGGCGGACACCTGACGGGAGATGCCATAGATATCCTTTACGACGGTAAAAATTTCCATGAGTTCACTTCTGAAAGGATTGATACATCAGACACCCACGGTACGGGATGCACATATTCTGCCGCCATTGCCACGGAGCTTGCCAAAGGGGAATCTGTCTTTGAAGCCGTAAAAAAGGCAAAAGAATATATAACAACCGCTGTCAGATTTTCGCTGCGGATAGGCGGGGGGCATGGGCCAACGAACCATCTTGCTCCCATTTTGCAATAGAAGTAAACACTATAGATGCATTTGAAGCACTAAACTGAGGTATCATCAACAAGAAGGAGGAGTAATATTATGGCACTAAGCGAAATTATAATAACAAGGGCAATAATTGACCGATTTTCACAGAAATTTATGGAATATGTAGAAGTTGACACAGCCATTGTAGGCGCAGGTCCCGCCGGTCTGGTGGCGGCATATTTCCTGGCAAAAGCCGGCAACAAGGTAGCGATATTTGAACGAAAACTCTCCATCGGCGGAGGAATGTGGGGCGGTGGAATGATGTTCAACGAAATAGTGGTGCAGGAAGAAGGCAAAGAGATCCTCGATATATTCGACATAAACACCAAAGAATATGAGCCGGGTTACTATACGGCTGATGCAATCGAATCAGTCACCACGATCTGCTCACACGCAACCAAGGCAGGAGCCAAAATCTTCAACTGTATGAGTGTAGAGGATGTCATGATCCGTGAGGGTCGTGTAATCGGTCTTGTTATTTCCTGGTCACCGGTAGAAATGGCAGGTCTTCCTGTAGATCCCCTTACTATCACAACAAGGAACGTTGTAGATGCAACCGGACATGACACTGAGGTGCTTCGTGTAATTGTTCGAAAAGCAAACATAAAATTAGACACGGAAAGTGGAGAAATAATGGGTGAACGCTCCATGTGGGCCGATAAAGCAGAGCGGCTAATAGTTGAAAATACAAAAAAGATCTGCCCGGGTGTATACGTATCTGGAATGTCAGCGGCCGCCGCCTTTGGCTGCCCCAGAATGGGACCTATCTTCGGTGGAATGCTACTTTCAGGAAAAAAAGTGGCAGAACTGATTATTGCCGGAGATCAGAAGTAAAAACACTCAACAATCCTTAATTTTCATCGTCCTCCAACTTTACAAAAAGGAAGTGAAGATATGACTAAATTAGAGAAAGAACGCAAAGGCGAAACTCCGGCCTTTGAGGGTAACGCAGAAACTTTTGACGTCTGGTTTAGTAAGAATCAAATTGTGTTCGAATCGGAGCTGCTGGCAGAAAAATATTTTATAACTGACCCTGAAAATACCGTAAGCATTGGTTGTGGTAGTGGATTGTTTGAATCAAGGCTTGGCATTAAATGTGGAGTGGAACCTTCGAAAAATATGGCTATACTGGCAGAAAACAGGGGCATAGAAGTAAAAATAGGAACAGCGGAAAACGTTCCATATGAAAATGAAAAATTTGATGGAGTTTTATTAAGTACGATACTGAGCTATGTGAAGGATCGTAAAAAGGCAGTAAATGAAGCGTACCGCATTTTAAAACACAACGGACGTATTGTCGTGTCATTTCTGGCAAGGGAGGGTTCATATGCCATGCTGTACGATTTAGCTTATTTGAGAGGAGAATATGACCCCGAAGCTGCCCCGGAACATCCATATCCAATCAAATTTATTGAGGGAGTTTATTGGTGCTCTACGAGTGAGGTCACTAACTTGCTAAAGAATGCTGGATTTATCGATTTAGAATACGTGCAAACTCTTACAAGACATCCAAAATATACAAATGATAAGGTGGAGGAACCGATAGAGGGATATGATAAAGGAGATTATATAGTTATTCAGGGTACTAAACCATGAAAGTCTCAGAAAAATTAAGAAAAGACACCGGCCATATATGGGAAAAGATATTCGAACACCCATTTGTCATTGAACTTTATAATGGTAGTCTGCCAATTGAAAAGTTTAAATTTTACATACTCCAGGACTACAATTATCTGGTTGATGCTATAAAAAATTTTGCTGTAATAGCCTCAAGAGTTGATTCTGTCGATGTTATGAAAGAAGTTGTCCAGGTGGTGCATTTAGAGGCGGTAAGTGAATTTAACGAATATGAGAAATTACTCAATAAGCTGGGATATACAATAGAAGATGCCATGAATATCGAACCCCTCCCTGTAAATGTATCCTACAGTAGTTTCCTCATAGCAACGAGTTCGCTGAAATCATATCAAGAAGCTATCACTTCTGTCCTGCCCTGCTTCTGGTCCTATGCTGAAATCGCAAAATACCATGAGAAGAAATTGAACGAAAACAGCAATAGTATATATGTGGACTGGGCATCGGTCTACCTTTCAGACGACTACCTTAACCTGGTAAACCGGATTAAGAATATTGTAGATATCGGCGGTAAGAGTTTTCCATATGAAAAATTAAAATACATCTTTATGACAGCAAGTAGATATGAATATATGTATTGGAATTCAGTCTACAACATGGATAAATGGCCTGTTTAGTGGACAGCGGCAGTAACTTTAAACAAGATAAAGAATTACTGAATAATCTCATCGAGATAAATTGATTACCAATAAGCTTTTGTAGAGGTTCTTGAATCCTCAGTATTCCTCATAGAAGGAGGACGCATTATAAATGACACAACTGGAAATCGCCCGTAGAGACAAAATTTCAGAAGAGATGGAGATATGTGCAAAGCATGAAAGTGTAGCGCCGGAATACATACGCAAGGGCGTTGAGGACGGCAATATTGTGGTGATAAGAAATAAAAAACATACCTCCATTTTGCCCCTTGCCATTGGTAAGGGTTTAAAGACAAAGGTCAACTCCAATATCGGGACATCGAAAGACCGTGTTGATCTTGAGGTAGAGCTTGAAAAAGTAAGGATATCTGTTGCCGCGGGGGCCGACACGATCATGGACCTGTCCACGGGTGGCGATATCAGGGCAATAAGAAAAGCAATCATAAAAGAATCAACGGTTTCGATTGGAACGGTTCCGATATACCAGGCCGCCGCCCAGATGCTTGAGTCCCGAAAGGCAATCGTGGAGATGAGCGATGATGACATGTTCAGGGTCATAGAGGAAAATGGCGAGGACGGCGTAGATTTTATTACCGTTCACTGTGGCGTGACAAGAAGGAGCGTCGGCCTCCTGGAGGAACAGGGGCGACGTCTTGGAATCGTCAGCAGAGGGGGGACCTTTCTGTCCAAGTGGATGGAGTACAACGAGAGAGAAAATCCTCTCTACGAACAGTACGACAGGTTGCTTGAGATTGCCAAATCCTACGATATGGTCCTCAGCCTCGGTGATGGTCTGAGACCAGGCTGTATTGCCGATGCGACTGACAGGGGACAGATCGAAGAGCTTATTTCTTTAGGCGAACTGACAAAAAGGGCACGGGACTATGGAGTTCAGGTCATGATTGAAGGGCCGGGCCATGTTCCGATCAAAGAGATTGAAGCGAACGTGCAGCTGGAAAAGAGTCTCTGCAACGGGGCGCCCTTCTACGTGCTAGGACCCCTCCCGACGGATATAGCACCCGGTTATGACCACATAACAGCAGCCATAGGAGGCGCCATCGCTGCATCAGCCGGCGCGGACTTTCTCTGTTATGTCACTCCGGGGGAACATCTGAGACTTCCAACCCTCGAAGACGTTAAGGAAGGTGTTATAGCCTCAAGGATCGCTGCCCACATTGCGGACATCGCCAAAGGAGTCCCCGGCGCATTTGATAAAGACATCCTCATGGCAAAGTACAGGAATGAATTCGATTGGGATGGGCAGGTAAGCATATCGATTGATCCCGATAAAGCAGGAGCTTATCTGGAGAAAAGTGAAAGCGCGAGTGAAGAGGGCTGCACCATGTGCGGTGAGTTCTGCGCGATTAAACTCGGCAAAAAGGATAAAACAAGCCACCGCCGAGACTAATGAGATCCGGGCACAGCTGCCGCTTAGATCCGGCTATAACTTTTCTTCCACAGACTTTACCTTACTGGTGATGCGTCCGGCGACTCCTTTCCTGTAGTCAGCCTTAATGGTCAGATACACCCTTTCGCAGTCTTTCGCAAGTTCATGAAAGCAGCGGTTTACCACGGCCATGACTTCATCCCACTCACCTTCGATGCTCGTGCTCATGGGGCCAAGCTTATACGACAGACCGCTGTCCCTGATAATTCTCACCGCTCTGGACACATACGGGCTTACACTGCCACCCTTGTCTAAAGGGAAAATCGCCAGATCAATAAGTACACTCATAAATCCTCCTCTCAAAGGACCAACAATAATAATACCTAATAATCTTAGGATTATTAGGTATACCTTTCATAAATATCCTGTCCCCCCGATTACGGTGCCATTCATCCCCGAGCAAAGCGCGGAACACGGGTTGCAGGGTATGAGACGGCCTTTATAACTATTCTGGAAATGGTTTTTTAATGATCATGAGGAAGGCCATACATAGGCCAATTATTCCACCAATTATCAGAAACCCTTTCTGATAAAGCCAGAGCTCCTGAGAGGAACATATCAATTCCTGGTGGATAAAACCCAGGTAATAGTTGATTATAGGGAAACAAATAAGGCCGACAAAAAAAATGATCGCTTGAATGATTAAACTTTTTATAAAAAATTTACTTAAATAAAAGCGAAGGCAAGCTATTCTCTTTATACTTTTTATTTTTGAATAAACCTTATCTATATCAACATAAAGTTCATCCATTGAGCTAAAAGATTTTTTGAAAGCACCGGGGGAGCCAGATTCAACCATACCTTTAACACTATCAATTCTGTCCTGCACGACCTTAAAATCGACATTAAGATTCTTAACCAGGTCCTTATATGGAAAATTGTTGGCAAAAGTAATCTCTTTCCCATATCGATCGGTTAATTCGTAAAGATCTTTGCTTATCTTTTTTTCCCATTCAGTTATAATTCCTCGACACATTGAAATGATCATATTAGCGTAGCGACTAATACCCAAGTACCCTAAATAACTGTCTGAATTTGACAATTCTTTGATCTTTGCATATAGAGACGTCACCCCCTCCATATCCTTGTCTTCTTCCCCGGCCAACCTTTTAAACCTTTCAAACTCCTCTTCGGCCATTGACACAACCTCTTGGGCTTTTTTTTTGGCCAGGGCAAAGAGTTTTGTAAGTTCCGGCTGGATTATTTTATCAAATGGGACAAGCTCGGGGTCAATTAAGATATTTATATAATATTCAGGGTTACTTTGGATAAACCTCATTAACTCAGTGACTGCCTCGGCACCGAGGCCTTTATGGAACTTTGATACAATGTTTTGATATATTGCTTCAGGGCATTGAGGATGGAGTTTTATGATCTCTTCTATCTTTTGTTCCGCATATAAAAAATTACCCTCCAGATAATATATGCGAAAAAGCAAGAAAAGGACAAAAATTCTCTTCGGTTTTGTTTCTGCACAATCCAGTGCCTTATTAAAATAAACTTTGGCCTGACTAAAAGCATTCCTTTCGATATTTAAGAACCCCATGGAACAATAAGCCTTATAGTCTTCAGGATCCTTTTCTATTGAAGTGTTGAGCAAGGCCTCTGCCTGTTTCAGATTTGAGACACGAATACAATCTTGCGCCAACCAAACCAGGCCTCCCTTATGCTGCCCCCCATTTATTCTTATCTTTATCTTATCCCAGTTATCTTCAAGAGAATCCCAAAGGACTCTAAGAAAGCGTATTTGAAAAATAGATTTTAATTCATAAAATCCTTCATGAATCGATAGATCTGAGACGCCCGGATTGATTCCCTCCTCCATCATAGGCTTACGATCTTCACCTAATCCAGACAAGTAAAGATAAAAGAGGTCTTTGATTTTTCTTTCTGATAGGTATCCCAATTCTTTCAAAAAATGGCCTATATCCTCCGATCTTTTTGAGGGACAATCTTGGGACAGGTGTCTTCCAGACCCACAATAATAACAAGGTTTATGGCTCCCCTCAACAAAGGCACGATTGAATAAAAAACGAAGGGTCTCACCCAATTCTTCTTTTTTAGGTTGTCCCTCTAAAATAAGCTTGTAAAAAGCTTGAGTTATGCCTTTATCAAACGATGGATCAATGGGAAAAGGGCGTTTGACCTTTATGGACATATAAGCGGAGGGAGAAATATAGATTTCACCCGGATCAATTTCATTCCAATTGACTTCAAGGCCTTCCATCATCAATCTATCAGCTCGAAGATAAAATCCCGAATCAATTATTATACGCAATGGTAAGTACACATGCCCATTATCACTTCCAAAGCTCTCTCTTAGAAATTTCAATACTTCGGCTGCAACAAATATGGACAACGATGCCTCTTCTCCAACTAGAACGATGGATTTATCCGGCAGGATACTCTCTTTAAGTATTTTTCCTCCATAAATACTGTCCTTTTTCTCAAGGAGGACATCCCATATCCGGGCAAAATCATGGCCGCTCAGATTCCACAGGGGCTTCATGTAGAGGATAATTCTCGTTGTAGGGTCGCACTCAATCGCCTCGTCCCACTTGACTTCGTACAGGGCAAGCCCTTTGACGGCCTTTTTAAGGGATCTCTTTTTGTCGGAGAGATCTGCGAGTTCAAAGTACAAGGATGGCAAGTCCTTAACCAGGTCAAAAACCGATTGGGACAGGTAAATTTGCGAACCACCCGCCAATCCCACTATCTTGGAGGCCAGATTCACGACACTACCAAAGATATCTTCCTTTTCAACTATACCCTCCCCAAAATGGATACCGACCCTGATATTAATCTGATCATCAGGATCTCTTTTTTCATTATAGAGTCTAAACTTTTGCTGGATCGCGACGGCCGAACGAACTGCCTCTTTAGGGTCAAGAAAATAGGCCAAAATTGAATCGCCGATAGTTTTGATCACAACACCACTATGCTCAACTATTGAAGCAGAAACTAAATCTTCGTGGGATTGGAGCATTTTCCTGCCGGCTACATCTCCATGGACCTTAAAGTATTTGGTTGTCTCGACAATATCGGTAAAAAGGACCGCCATCTTTTGGAAAGAATCCTCTGTGTACTCGTCCACAGGATGTGGAGGAGAAAACTGGGATTCAAATCGGGGCATATTTTTTTTAAAAGATGAAAAAAGTTTCATTGATATCTTTTTCCCGACAATCTTTGGTTACCCTTTCAGCAAACAGTAATATATGAAAAAATGACCTTTGTATTATTCAGTGTAAAATAATATACTTAATGGTAAGTAAATTCAAGAATTTCATTATCCTCTTTTTCTGAAAAATCACCCTATTGATTACACTACAGGTACGTAATTTCCTCTTCAATGGTATTTTTTTACTTCGACAAAGATCTTCCCCGCAAGTTTTAATGCTTGTTTTAATGGATCAGTCTCTTGAATGTGGTCAGTGACAGATGGTATTTCAAAGCTATCTAATGGTCAGTAGGTAAGAGTTGTGTGGGACAGATTTTAAATCTGTCCCGCTGAATTTCAATCTTTGTTTAAATGGTTGGAACAGACGTCTCCCTTCATCAGGTAGAGACCGAGCAGATAGGGTTTCTGGGATAAAAAGGCCATTGCATTACTTTTTATTTCTTCTTCGGCATAGACAACGCTGCTACGCCAGGTCTGATAGTCAAATGTGATGCTTCGAGCAAAATAAAGGGGCTTGAGTACATTTATGATCTCTCTTTTTATCTCTTCAGTACCTTTATCGAAAAGGTAAAGAAGAGAATAGATAATCTGAGACCAGAACATAATATCTACATCGTAATTATCCATCAAGAACATGTTATGAAGTTTTTGATAACCATAAGGGCTCAGATACCATCTAACAAGGTCGTGATATTGCTCATATTCAGCCCGGCAATCTTTCTTAAGCTTCATAATGTCTATTTCAAGCGACTGGGCTTCCTTAATCTTCTTCGAACCACAGCACTCAACCTCACGGGGTGTGGTCTGCCACAGGGTCTTTCCGCCCGGCTTTAACCAGCTTTCCAGCCATCTCGACTGATTCGCAGCTATTATTGAGAAGAGGGTGTAGACAACCTCTTCAAACATTTGGCCAAGCTTAGCAGCACTTGCGTTGTGGATCTTGGCTCCAAGCCCGGCCTGACAGACCTTGAAGTCACCAAAGAGGGCATTGAGAGTCATAAAGATATCAATGCCGTATTGACGAGTCATATCATTCCACGGCTGCTTCAGCCAGTGGGAACAGAGCCTTCGCGAAAAAGCAAAATCTCCCCCTATCGGCTGCCGGACATCGAACCCGGTCAGGGAGAAGACGAGCGGATAACAGAGGTGGTTTGTAATCGTTCCATCGAACTGGTGCCTCGAATAGACAGGAGTGACAAGATCGAATCCGTCCCGGATGGAATACCCGAGATGTTTGATCCATTCCGGCTTTATTGAACGAAGGTCTGCATCAACAACGATTATAATACTGGCATCTACCTCTATACAAAAATTGAATAGGTTCCAGAAATTATTTCCCTTTCCCTTAACTCCCTCGGCTGTTGAAATGTATTTTTTGGGGACAGTGGTTTCAGCAGAAAGAAACGCTCCTCTGGTATCGTCCGGACTATTATTGTCACAGTTGACAATGATGCTTCTTGCGTCAGGAAAATATTTAGAAAGACCCCTCCCTGCTACCTTGACAACATGGCCGATGGTCCTGGCTTCATTATAAGATGGAATACCAACAACCACATCGTATTTTTCTCCCGTATACTTTTCTTCTTTCATCCTTTTCACCAATAACGGGTTTCACGATTTACAGACATGTAAAGGTCAAGGCTACTTGGCAGACATTCTCAAGTGCAATGCTGTTTTTATAATATCCAGAGCAGATTCGACAGTTAAATTTGCCATATTTAGCACAAGATCGTAATACATCGGATCTGACCCATTAGCACCGAAGTATTTTTTTATGAAGGCCTCTCGTTCAGATTCCACATTCATTATACGCAGCTTCGCTTCTTCTGTAGAAATATCTAATTCACTTGCTACATTATTAATCTTAACCTCTTGCGGAGCAATAATTCTGACTTTGAGGGCTGTATCAGTCGACAGGATGAAATTCGCCCCTCTACCTAATATAACTGCGCGGCCATGTTTTCCTATGGTACCTATAATCTTCGTAAGATGATCCATATACTGGTGATCCCACAGATGTCGTTCTTTATCCAGTGAATTTACAAGCTCGTCCAGAAGGGAACGCCCTTTTTCATCAAGAGTCTTGACCACTCTTTCACTCATTTTGGCGCTTTTTGCCACTTCATTAATTATATTGACGTCAAACAGATCAAGGTCCAGTTGCTTGGCAAGTTCCATGGCTATCAGATGACCATTACTTCCGGGTTCTCTTGAAACTGTTATCACAGGGGAAGGTGTTTTCTTCTTATTCTCTTCTTTGTTCCTCATTTCCCATTTTCGAAACTGCTCTTCGACCAACTTCTTAATCGATTGTGATGACTGTGATCTAACATTCATAACCTTTCTCCTTTGCTCTCTTGATTATCTTAATTGAATCTCCCCGCAACTTGTTGCGGGGGATGTGCTAGCTGTTAAGTTCAATTTGGGATATCACGGAAGTAGCGTTCCAATCAACAAAAAAACATTACTTGCAGTAAATTATTCTTTAACACGGGTGATATACTCCCCTGTACGCGTATCAACCCTTATTTTTTCTCCTTCCCCAATAAACGAAGGCGCCTGTAGCTGATAATCTGTCTCCAGGACAACAGGTTTGGTGTTTCCCGATACTGTGTCACCCTTAACCCATGGATCGGCCTTGACGACGGTAAGATCGACAAAATTAGGGAGGGTAATTCCGATCGGTTTCTCCCCGAAAAAGAGGATTTCTACCTCAAGGTTATCAATAAGAAAACTTCTGGCATCCCCCACATGTTCGGCGGTCAGAAAAATCTGTTCATAATTTTCCACATCCATAAAGCAGTATTTGTTCTCCTCGGCATACAGGTACTGCATTTTTTTCTCCTCCAGATCGGCAGGCTGGAAGCTATCCGCCGAGCGAAAGCTTCGATCAAGCTGAGTCCCGCTTATCATGTTACGGAGCTTACACTTATATACAGGCTGTCCCTTGCCCGGCTTGAGGAAAGAAAAATCAACAATAATGAAAGGTTCTCCGTCAATTTGAATCTTTAAACCCTTCTTTAAATCACTGGCACTATACATATCAAATCACTCCCATTTTTTCATATAACCCTGCCCTTCACTTAAAAAGAAGGATTTTACAGGTTCCTAAAGAGCTTCCTTAATCTATTTACAGTGTTATGTCAAAACAATATTGACCGGGAGCGCACCCGCAAGCCCCGCCCGTGGGCGGGGAGCTTCACTTTTCGTATAGCTTTTCGGAAAAGTAAGAATCAAGAAATCACGTTTCTCCCCATTCTGTAAGGGAAACCGAACAGTCAAACAAGAAATTCCATTTTTTTCTTGACATCGGCATAAAGTTATGGTTTTAGTATCGTTCCAATAATTAAGAGGAGTTTTTCAGGTCATAATGGACAGACAAAAAATCAATGCAAACACAAATTTTAACGGCTGGTTTAGTTATTATTACTATTTTGCATTGGTCTGCCCATTGATCAGGAGGTCCTAAAGTAAACTAAAAAAGACATTCCGGCCATGGGTAGATCGAATGATTCTACACCATGGCTTTTTATTTTTAAGGTCCGGGCCATGGTAGAGAAATTCACCATGGCCTTTTTTGGAGGAAAAACAGGAGGACGAAAAATGATTATCGTAATGAAAAGAAATGCAACGAAGGCACAGATTGATCTTGTTATGAAGTGGGTTGAGTCGGTGGGTTACAAGTCACATCCTTCCTATGGTGTTGAACGGACAATCATAGGTGTAGTTGGAGACGACAGGAATAAAGCGCATTTAAAACAAGCTGAATCCCTGTCAGGTGTGGAAAATACAATGCCGATTTTGAAACCATATAAACTGGCAAGCCGTGAAGCAAAAGAAGGAAACACGACTATCCGAATAAAAAATATTGAAATCGGCGGGCCGCAATTTATCGTCATGGCCGGTCCCTGTTCAATCGAAAGCGAAGAACAACTGATGGAAAGCGCCTACATTGTCAAAAAGGGAGGTGGCAACATACTCAGAGGGGGAGCATTCAAGCCGAGAACCTCCCCGTACAGTTTCCAGGGAATGGAAGAAGAGGGTCTGAAGCTTTTAAAAAAGGCCGGTGAGGCGATTGATATTCCCGTCATCACCGAGGTACTCAACACATCTGATGTAGATCTGGTAGAAGAATATGCCGACATCCTGCAGATAGGGGCACGAAATGTACAAAACTTTGCTCTCCTCAAAAAGGTAGGAGGCGCCCGCAAACCGGTTATGCTGAAGCGGGGATTGATGACGACGATCGAAGAACTCCTCATGTCAGCGGAATACATCATTTCTTCGGGAAATGACAATGTCATACTGTGCGAGCGGGGCATCCGTACCTTTGAAACGGCCACTCGAAATACCCTTGACATCAGTGCGGTGCCTGTTTTGAAAGAGTTAACCCATCTTCCTGTTATCGTTGATCCTTCTCACGCATCCGGTCACTGGAAATACATTATTCCATTAACACGGGCGGCTGTGGCCGTAGGAGCAGACGGGGTCATGGTTGAAGTTCATCCGGAACCTGAAAAGGCCTTTTCGGACGGGATGCAATCGCTCAAACCGGCAAAGTTTTATCAACTGATGGAAGAAGTGAAAATCCTCGAAAAAACAATGCGAACGGAGATATACAGGTGATACGATGAATAAAATAAAAGTAAATCTTGATAGAAAAATATCAGCTTCATATGAGATCTGCATAGGCCATAACATTAGTGATCGCATTGAGATGATAATTGCCAAAAATAACTGTGCTTCCCGATATGTCGTTGTTACAGACTCCAACGTATCTGCTCTGCACGGAGAAAGGTTTTCAACAACACTCAAATCAATGGGGCTTACTGTAGATATGATAGAAATCCCCGAGGGAGAGGCCTCAAAAAACATCAATACTGTTCTTGATATCGCCAAAAAGCTGATAAAAATGGGCATTGACAGGAAATCGGCTCTGATCGCACTGGGCGGCGGTGTCGTAGGCGATGTCGTCGGGTTTGTTGCATCCACATACATGAGAGGCATTCCATACTACCAGATCCCAACCACTCTTCTGGCCCAGGTGGACAGCAGCATAGGTGGAAAGACAGCAATAGACCTGCCCGAGGGGAAAAATCTGCTTGGAACGTTCTACCAGCCCAAGGAGGTATTCATTGATCTGTCGTTTCTGGACACATTGCCGTCCCGTGAATTCAAAAACGGTATGGCGGAGATTATTAAATATGGAATAATTGATGACACTGAACTCTTCAGCTTGCTGGAAAGCAAGGCGAAAGCGATTATGGACAGGGATATGTCCATCCTTTCGTTAATCATAGGAAAATCGTGCAGAATAAAAAAGGACATTATCGAAATCGATGAGAAAGAAACCGGGCTTCGCCGTATTCTCAACTTTGGCCATACGATCGGCCATGCAATCGAAGCGCAGTCGGATTACTCGGTTTCCCATGGAGATGGAGTATCAATCGGTATGATTGCTGGGGCCAGAATATCCGAAAAGTTAAAACATCTGTCCGGGCAGGACAGGGAAAAGATAGAAAATCTGATAACGGCCTATGGCCTTCCCTGTCGCATACCCCGGTCCATCGGAACAGATGAAATCGTATCAAGGCTCCGTGTTGATAAGAAGAAAGAGGGAGACACCGTTAAATTTGTATTGCTGAAAAAACTCGGTATGCCCTTCGTCAACGGCGGGGTGTCGGAAGAAATAATTAAGGAAACGATCAGAGAATTGAAAGGTTAGAGGGCTCTTTTAAATGGAAGAAACTTCTTTAGAAAAACTCAGAGGCAAATTACAGGAAAAGGATAAAACCATCATCAAACTCCTCAACGAGAGGGCGGAAATATCCATCGAAGTGGGAAAGATAAAAAATGAACATGATTTGGATATCTACGACCCCTTACAGGAAAAGAAAGTTAACAATTATCTATCAGAACTGAATGAGGGGCCGCTGCCGGATGATGCCCTGAAAAACATTTTCAGGGAAATTATATCCGCCTCCCGTGCCATACAGACCCCGACAACGGTGGCATACTTCGGGCCTGAGGCGTCATTCACGCACCTGGCCGCTCAGTCACATTTTGGGAAAAACGTCAACTTTCTCCCTCAATCGACTATTGCTGATGTCTTCGACGAAGTAGAAATGGAGAGGATCGATTACGGCGTCGTGCCCGCGGAAAATTCCTCGGAGGGCTCTGTCAATATTACGATGGACAGGTTAATCTCAACCCCTTTGAATATTCGTGCCGAGATTTTCCTCAGGATTAATCATTTTCTTATCTCTACACGTAAAGAAATAGGTGGCATAAAGAGGGTGTACTCTCATCCGCAGGCCCTTGCCCAGTGCCAGCACTGGCTGCGTAAAAACCTGCTTCACTGTTCCCTCTGTGAGGTGGAAAGCACCTCGGCAGCCACTCAGAGGGTCCTGGAAGACAAAGAGGGTGCCGCTATCGGAAGCAATCTCGCCGCATCCACCTATGGTCTTACGATCATCGCAGAGGGGATTGAAGACAGTTCGTCGAACACAACTCGATTTCTAATAATCGGGAAGGGCAAAAATGAACCATCGGGAAAAGATAAAACCTCTATACTTTTCGGAACACCCCACGCACCGGGCGCCCTGCATGATGCCCTGGAACCTTTTGCCAGGGAACATATCAATCTTGTTAAGATTGAATCCCATCCGGTGAAGGACAGAATGTGGGAGTATCTGTTTTTTGTAGACTTTGACGGACATCTGGAAGACGACAAGATAAAGAAGTGCCTCAATGACCTGAACGGACTGACATCTTTTGTCAAGATGCTCGGTTCGTATCCACGAGGGGAGGTAACGGCTCAGTTATGATCTGCATTCCAATTATTGCCGCGACCAATGAAGAGGCATTACTGAAGATGGGAAAAAGCGCTCTTCTGGCCGATGTTATAGAACTGAGGGCTGATTATATCAGGGATATATCGCTCGGCGAACTGATAGGTGCCAGAGAAGGAAAGCTCCTGATAACCAACAGAAAAATGGACGAGGGGGGACGATTCGAAGGCAGTGAAAGGGAGAGAGTCGCCCTGCTGAAAGAAGCTGTTCGGCTGGGGGTCGACTATGTCGATATTGAGCTAAGCACAAAAGATGCACTGATCGAAGAATTATTGCTAAAAATACGGGGCAATGATAATCTGACAAAACTGATTATTTCCCATCACGATTTCAATAAAACGCCACCGGAAAGTGAATTAAAAAAACGATTCGATGAGTGCCTCGGAGCCGGTGCCGATATCGTAAAGATCGTTACTTATGCCAACTCTGTGGAAGATAATCTCAGGGTTTTAAATCTTATTCCCTATGCTAAAGGGGGAAATAAGAAAATAATTGCCTTCTGTATGGGCGATTCAGGACGGATCAGCAGGGCTGCAGCACCTCTTCTCGGCTCTTATCTCAGCTTTGCGTCTCTGGAAAGGGGAGATGAATCAGCCCCGGGTCAGATAACCGCCAGCGAAATGAAGGAGATCTTAAGGATTTTAAGATGAAAATATTTGCCCTTTTTGGAAATCCGACAGGACACAGTCTTTCTCCACTGATGCACAATGCCGCCTATTCAAAAATGGGAATCGATGCCCGTTACGTTGCTTTTTGCGTCGATGACATAGAAAGTGCTGTCGGGGGAATCAGGGGATTGAATATCTGCGGGGTCAGTATTACAATCCCGTTTAAATCCGCTGTAATGAAATGCTTGGATGCAGTAGATGACAGTGCGCTCAAAATCGGGGCTGTAAATACCATTGTCAACCGGGACGGGATACTGACGGGTCATAATACCGACTGGCTGGGACTCTCCATTGCCCTGAAAGAGCATATGAAAATTGAGGGAAATACCTTTGTCATTCTGGGTGCCGGGGGTACTGCACGAGCCGCGGTATACGCGGTACAAAAGGAAAGGGGAATCCCTATTATCCTTAACAGGACAGTGGAAAAGGGCGGTGAGCTGGCTGCAGAGTTCGGCTGCGACTCCTATCATATGGATAATATAGAAAATATCAGGGCGGACTGCCTTATCAATACCACACCGGTGGGCATGGACCCGGATACCGAAAAATCACCGGTTAAGAATGATATAATTTCAAATTTCGGATGTGTTGTGGACGTTATCTATAATCCACTCAGGACAAAGCTTTTGAGGAATGCTGAAAAGGCGGGCTGCCCGGTACTTTCCGGTCTCGATATGTTTGTCCATCAGGGGGCGGAACAGATAAAAATATGGACGGGGATGGAACCTCCAAGGGAGTATATGAAAGAGGTTGTTCTTCAAAGACTGAAGCCCGGAGATAAAAATGGAGATTAAACCTATAAAGAATCTGGATGCAGAAGTAGTAATCCCCGGCTCAAAGAGCTACACCCAGAGGGCACTTATCATAGCATCACTCGCTCAAGGAAAATCTTTTCTGCGTAACTATCTGATATCCGATGACACGGAATATCTGACCGAAGGACTCCGTTCTTTAGGCTCAGAAATCCTGAAAACCGGCGAAGATATCATCGTCACCGGAACCGGCGGGAATATAACCAGTCCGGGAAGGAAAATTTACCTGGGAAACAACGGTACCGCCACGAGGTTTCTCACAAGCCTCGTATCCCTGGGAAAAGGAGAGTTTGTCATCAGCGGAGACAGCCGCCTCTGCGAAAGACCGATTAAACCACTCCTTGATGCTTTGAGCGGGCTGGGAGTTGACGCGCGCAGCAAAAACAAAAACGGTTGTCCTCCTGTCATCATAAACGCAGACGGCATCAAAGGCGGCATCGCAACCTTCACCAACATAGACAGCAGCCAGTACATCTCATCGATTTTGATATGCTCCCCATTTGCCGAAACGGACACAGAGATAAAGCTGAAGGGAAGCAAGGTCTCTCTCCCCTATATCGATATGACGATTGAGATAATGAAGAAATTCGGTGTCGAGGTTGTCAGGAAAAATGAAGATCACTATATCATAAAAAACAATCAGCGATATATCGCTCAGAGATACATGATAGAGGGCGACGTCTCCAATGCCTCCTATTTCTTTCTGGCTGCCGCCCTGTGCAAGGGAAACGTAAGGATCTTGAATATCAACCCCGGAACCCTTCAAGGGGATATCGGTCTCCTTGATATCATGGAAACGCTCGGTATCTCCGTAATAAGGGGAGATGACTGGGTAAAAATAACAGGAAAAGAAATGAACAGCGGGGAATATGTCTTCGACATGGGGGACATGCCCGATGTGGTGCCGACGCTTGCAGTGCTGGCAGCAACAAGACCCGGACGAACCGTCATAAAAAACGTCGCACATCTCCGTGTAAAGGAGAGCGACCGGATAGCATCAGTGGTTACCGAATTGAAAAGAACCGGTATCGGAGCTGAAGAGACCGATGACGGGCTGATTATTGACGGAGGAAAGCCCCGTGGTGCTGAGATAGAAACCTACAACGACCACCGGATAGCGATGAGCTTCGCAATGCTCGGTCTCGCTACTGCCGGCATAAAGATTAAAGACAGAGACTGCGTCAACAAATCCTTCCCCCTTTTCTGGGATGAACTGGAAAAACTCTAACGGTGGAATAAACAATATTGACAGTCTCGTAAAAAGTCATAAACTGCACCATTTGTCGTCCTGAACTCGTTTCAGGATCTCACTTGTTTCAGCATCTAATTATTTCAGTAAGTTAGAGACCCTGAAATAAATTCAGGGTGACAAAAAAAGACTTTTTACGGGTGCATCAATGTTTAGATAATTAAAAATTTGCCGAAGTTTTGACAGCCCTTCCGGCGATCCATCCCGTTGAGAAAGCAGCCTGCAGGTTAAATCCTCCCGTGTCGGCATCAATATCAATAATTTCACCCGCAAAATACAGCCCTTTAACAAGCTTCGATTCCATGGTCCTGGAATTAATCTCTTTTATGCTGATACCGCCGGCCGTTACAATAGCCTCATTAAAGGATCGATAACCCGCCACTTCAAGCTGGAACTCTTTCAGCAACATCCTCAGTCTTTTGCGTTCTTCAGAGCTGATCTGGTTCAGCGGTTTTTCTTCCGGTATCTCAAGTTTTTCGATAAATACGGGGCCCAATTTCCCCGGCAGCAGTTTTTTTAATAAACTTTTAAATCTTTGTTTGCTGTGCTCTTCTATCTCCCTCAACAGCCTCTGATCAACCGTTTTCTGGTCGAGGGCGGGTTTTAAATCTATGGCAATAGATACTTTCTTCCTATCATCAATAAGTCTCACAATAGTTCTGCTCAGGGAAAGAATAATAGGGCCGGAAACACCAAAATCGGTAAAGAGCATCTCACCGAACCGCTCATCGATCTTTTTGTTCTTACACCATACTTTTACCTTTACATTTCTCAGGCTCAATCCCTGAAGCTTTTTTGCGGTATCTCCTCTGGTTTCAACAGGCACAAGAGCCGGTGAAACAGGTATAACCGTATGTCCCAGCTTCGACGCCAGTTTAAATCCGGCTCCGTTCGATCCTGTTTGGGGATAAGATTTTCCTCCGGTTGCAAGTACAATTTTATCTGCTTTTATTTGAATACGCCGGGTGTTTTTATCAGCCGCACGGCCTTTTCTGTTAATTACGACAGTAAGGGTCTCATCAGGCAGTTTCGTGATTGCGATTACCTCTGAATTGACGGCAATGGGAATATCCAGGGATTTTGCTTTATTAAGTAAAGATTTTGCAATATCTACTGCACGATCATTTTGCGGAAAGTAACGCCCTCCCCGTTCAAGTTTAAACTGAACACCAAGTTTTTCAAAGTATTCAAGAAGGTCGGTATTAAAAAACTCCGCGAAGGCAAACTTTAAGAACCGTCCGTTTTTACCGAAATGTGAAATAAATTCTTTCAAATCGGCATCATTTGTAATATTGCATCGTCCCTTTCCCGATATTTTCAGTTTCAGGGCGGGGTTCGGCATCTTTTCAAGGATTAATATCTTTTTAGACGGTTCGTAGCTCTCAATAGCGGCAATTAAACCTGCCGGGCCTGCACCGATGACGATGATGTCGTATCTATTTTGAAACATTGTCCTAACGAGATTTACACTTCAGCGATTTTTAGAAACCACGATTTTGCGGGCTCATCTTCTGTTGAGAAAGCCCCCCGCCAACGACTTGAGCTAATTGAGAAAATACAACTTCTGCCTGAATTGTCAAGGACATTTGATATTTCATTGACCATCATTCCGATCTCAAACATTTGATAGAAAAATACTTGTAAAACATTCTATTATTGGGTAATTCCGTATTAGCCCGTTTCCGAAGCGGGCCCTCCATAATCTTCATGTGACATACTAAAAGGACTAAATGAATTTTCTGTCAATTTTACTGATTGCTGTCGGGCTGGGGATGGATGCCTTTGCCGTTGCAATATCTGCGGGGGTTGTGCTTCGGGAGATATCCCTCAGACAGGTCTTCCGCCTCTCCTTTCACTTCGGGCTATTCCAGTTTATGATGCCCATTATCGGGTGGTTTGCCGGTATGACGGTATCCGGATTCATCTCGGATTACGATCATTGGATCGCCTTTTGCCTTCTCGTCCTCATAGGTGGGAAGATGATCCGGGATTCCTTTAAAAAGGAGGAGAAATTCAAAATAGCAGACCCTACCAGGGGGCTCACACTGATTGTCTTGTCGATAGCGACAAGCATCGACGCCCTCGCGGTGGGTCTTAGCCTTGCCTTTTTAAATGTAACTATTCTTTATCCCAGTGTTGTGATCGGCATCGTCGCTTCCGCTATGACGGTCACCGGAATGCTCTTCGGGGAAAAGCTGGGGCAGTTCTTGGGTAAAAAAGCTGAAATCTTAGGCGGGCTGATCCTTATCGGCATCGGCATTAAAATCCTTGCAGAACACCTTCCCTTTTGTTGATTTTTTTTACGATGTGCTATAAGTTCGGTAAAGTTCATATGAAAGCACTACATTTTCATATTTCGCGGGAGCCGAAAGGCCACGGAGGTTTTTATAATGAAAGAGTCTCTGAAAATAACACATTTTCTTCTACCTTCAGTTTTCCTCATAGGCGGGTTCATAGCAGGATGGATATTTGAAAAGATTATTCTCTCAAAACTCAAAAGAATAGCCGCGAAAACAAAATGGGAAGGTGACGAAATATTGATTGCGGCACTGCGCGGCAAGACTATTTTATGGTTCGTCATTGCCGGTATTTACGGGGCAATTCTCAATATACCGTTGACTGCAAAAACGTTCAACGCCCTTGAGAAGATCCTCGTGATAATTTTTGTAGCTTCACTGACCCTGTTCCTTGCAAGAGTTGCAGTCGCGTTCGTCAATTCCTACACGAGAAGAGTAAAGGGCGTTACACCCCTGACCTCGATATTCACGAACCTGACGAATATCGTTGTCTTTGTTGTCGGTTTGCTGATTATACTTCAGTCGCTGGGCATTTCTATCACGCCGATGCTGACCGCTCTGGGAGTCGGCGGTCTTGCCGTTGCTCTGGCTCTCAAGGAAACACTTTCAAATCTTTTCTCCGGGCTCCACATAATAGCCTCAAGACAGCTAAGGCCGGGAGATTATGTGAAACTCGATTCGGGCGAAAGCGGCTACGTCATCGACATAGCATGGCGGAACACAACGATAAGATCGCTTCCGAACAATATGGTAATTGTACCTAATTCCAAGATGGCCTCCGCCATTATCACGAACTACAGCCAACCCGAAAAAGAGATGTCGGTGTATGTCGAAGTCGGCGTCAGTTACGACAGCGATCTCGGAAAAGTGGAAACCATCACCCTTGAAATCGCGAAAGAGGTCCTCGGTGAAATTCAGGGGGGTATCCCAGAGTTTGAACCTTTCATTCGTTACCATACCTTCGGCGATTCAAGCATCGACTTTACCGTCATAATGCGCACGAGGGAATTCATAAACCAGTATAACATCAAGCATGAATTTATAAAAAGACTGCATGAACGCTATAACAAAGAGGGTATCAACATTCCGTTTCCCATCAGAACGGTTTATATGAAGGAAAAGGCCGCAACTCAACCCGAATGAGGAGTCCCGTACAATGAGAGCGATGGTAATCAATAAAATCTGTCAGGTGGAAGAAAAACCGTTGGAATTGGTGGAGCTGCCCGTCCCCGTTCCCGATTCCGGACAAATTCTGGTCAGGGTTTCCGCGTGCGGGGTCTGTCATACCGAGCTGGATGAGATTGAAGGCAGGGTTCCTCCATCACGGTTTCCCATGATCCTGGGACATGAAATAGTCGGCAGGGTCGACTCTTCAGGCCCCGGAGCGACCAGATTCAAAAAAGGAGACCGGGTAGGGATCGCCTGGATTAACTGGGCCTGCGGCAAGTGTTCTTTCTGCCTGAAAGGCGAGGAGAATCTGTGTGATAAAGCAAAGTGGACGGGGAAAGACGCCGAGGGGGGCTACGCCGAATATACCGTGGTTCCCGAGGATTTCGCCTACCCTATTCCGGAAAGATTTTCCGACCTGCAGGCGGCACCTCTTCTGTGTGCCGGGGTAATCGGCTACCGGGCATTGAGACTCACGGAGATGGAAGACGGCAATATTCTTGGCCTCTACGGTTTCGGGGCCTCCGCCCATATTGTCGTTCAGATCGCCAAATATAAATATCCCAACTGCAGGGTCTTCGTTTTTACACGGGGGAAAGACCATCGAGATCTGGCACTGAAGCTGGGGGCGGACTGGGTCGGGGCGACAGAGGATACCCCCCCGGAAAAGCTTGACCGTGCCATCGATTTTACTCCGGTGGGTGTGCCGGTGCGCGAGGCTCTGCGGAACCTTCAAAAAGGCGGAAGAGTGGTAATAAACGCAATTCGTAAGAGAACGCCCATCAGAATTGGATTACGCTGAACATCTCTGGCATGAAAAGGAATTGAAAAGCGTTGCCAATGTGACGAGAAGAGATGCCGAAGAATTTCTGCCGCTGGCCGCAGAAATTCCCGTTGTGCCCGAAGTCGAGGAATTCAGGCTGGAGGAGGCAAATAAAGTCTTACTTCTGCTCAAAGAAGGAAAGATTCGCGGTGCCGGAGTCCTCAATCTCGCATAGCGAAAGCGAATGATGATATAATAGATAGCACGAATTAGGCTGGAGGTAGCCTGCAATTATGAAATGGAAAGGTAAATGTATTGGCCTTGCCCTGGGCGGCGGGGGCGCCCGGGGGCTCGCCCATATAGGGGTATTGAGGGTATTTGAGCAGGAGTCGATTCCCGTCGATATTCTGGTAGGAACCAGTATCGGCGCCCTGGTAGGTGCGGCCTATGCCAGCGGCACCGGGGCCGATCAGCTGGAAAAAAAGATGGATGAGTATCTAAACAGCCCGACGTTTCAATCCTCGGCCATCAAGGCCCTGTCCGAAAAGGAGACACATCAACTGGATGAGAAGGGTCTGGCACACAAAATTCAGCGTTTCTTTAAAAATCGATTTGTGCTGGCCCACGCAATGTTCAGACCGGGCATACTCTCACAGGAAGATTTTCACTCCATCATCAATTACTTTATTCCTGATATTACGGTCGAGGAAACCAGGATCCCTTTCCATTCCGTTGCCACCGACCTGGTGAGCGGCGAGCAGATTATCTTTTCCAAAGGCTCCCTGCGTGAAGCCGTAATGGCAAGCTGTGCCGTACCGGGGGCGATAGAACCGCTCAAAGAAGGAGACAGGCTTCTGTCAGATGGGGGCATTATCTGCCTCGTCCCCAGCACCGTAGCGAGGAAGAAAGGTGCCGACATAGTAATCGCCGTGGCGGTCGATAAGGATATCTGTTCTGAAGAGGAATTCCACACGGCGAAGGACGTCTTCTGCAGGGCCACCGAAATCAGGTCACACTACCTGGAAAATTACGAACTGATGGACGCCGATGTTGTCATCCGCCCCTATGTCGGGAACCTCCACTGGTCCGATTTTTCACACGCAATGAACCTGATCCGGGAAGGCGAGAAGGCGGCAAGGGAGAACCTCGACAATATCCATAACGTAATGCCCGGCATCAAAAAATGGTTTACGCTGAAGCATATTTTAAAATCCCACAGAAAAAAAGACCATCCGTGAATACCGCCGCCGGTAGCACTATCAACCGAATAGCGCTATTTTGATTTTATATACCGGATTATCCTTGATTTTTTAATTTTGCCTGCTATATTGCCGGTAATCAAAAAGGGGGGTAAACTTCTTCACGCAGATAAAGCAGATTCTCTTCTCACGAACATATTCCGAACGCTCTTCTGAAAAAGATAAACGATCTCAAATCCAGACCCTCCTTTACACTCGCGGAACCAGCCGGGGAAAAGATGAAATTGTAAGGGAATACACAAGTAATTAAGTATGCTGTACCGTGAATTACCAGCTAAATAATACATGTCAGGCGCACAGGACTATGACAGCGGGAATGGATTTCATACACACACTTAAAACCGGAGTCAGGAAGCAGCTAAGTGTTAAGCGAGCCGCCTGCCCGCTCCTGTTTATTGCGGCCGTAGTCTTGATTATGTGGGCGGCAGGCGGAGCCTCGGCCCTGGCAGACGGCGGCGACGGCGGCGACGGCGGCGGGGCGGCAGGCGGCGGCGGCGGATCGGGCTATACCGGAACGGCAGGCGGCAACGGCGCCGCCCCCAACAACGGCGGCGGCGGCGGCGGCGGGGCGGCAGGCGGCGGCAACGGTGGCACTGGCGGCGGGGGGGTAGGCGCAGACGGCGGCAATGGCGGCACGTCGGTCAATCGCGACGGCAGCGAGGGTGAGGGCGGCACCGGCGGCTTCCCCAGCGGCGGCGGCGGCGGCGGCGGCTTCAACGGCAACGGCGCCGGGGAGGCCAGCATCACGAACACTTCACTCCTAACCGGCGGCACCGGCGGAGACGGCGGTGGCGGTCTCGTCGGCGGCGGCGGTGGTGGTGGTGGTGGTGGTGGCTACGGGGCTGTGGTCATCGGCACCGGTACCAGCAGCAACAGCAATACCATCAACGGCGGCAACGGCGGCGGCGGCGGCGGGGCGGCAGGCGGCGGGGACGGCGGCGGCGGCGGCGACGGCGGTGTCGCCGTGCAGTTCAGCGCTTCGGGCGCCAGCTTCACCAACTCCGGCACCATCACCGGCGGCACCGGCGGCACAGGTGGCACGGGTTTCTCCGACGGCAGCGACGGCGCGGGCGGCAGCGGTATCGACGGCAGCGGCCTTACGGTCACCAACAGCGGCACGATCACGGGCGGTCTCGGAGGAGACGCCACACGCGCCAATGCCATCACCTTCAACGGCGGCATCAACAGCCTGACACTCCAGGCTGGCTACACCATAACCGGCAACGTCGTCGCTTCAGGCTCGTCCAACACGCTGGAGCTCGGCGGCGGCACAGACGCCAGCTTCGACATGTCGACCATCGGTGCCGCGGCCCAGTACCGGGGTTTCGGCGTCTTCCGAAAGACCGGCACCAGCACCTGGACCCTGACCGGCACCACGGCCGCGACGACCCTCTGGACAATCAGTGCCGGAACGCTTAAGGGAACCACCACCAGTCTCCAGGGCAACGTTACCAATAATGCCAATGTGATCTTTGACCAGAGCGTAGACGGTACGTACACAGACGTCATGTCAGGCACGGGAACACTCACCAAGTCCGGCACCGGAACGCTTACACTCTCAGGTAACAATACCTACTCCGGCGGAACGACTATCAATGGGGGGACACTAAAACTCGGCGCTTCCGAACGCCTGAACGATAACGGAGCCGTTACTGTCACGAACGGAACATTTGATCTCAACGATTTCAACGAGACCATCGGCTCCCTCTCAGGAAGCGGCAGCGTCACCCTCGGATCAGGCACCCTCACCACAGGCGGCAACGACGCGAGCACCACCTACGCCGGCGTCATGTCAGGCAGCGGTGTCCTTTACAAGAAAGGCACCGGAAAGCTCACACTCACCGGCGCCAACACGTATACGGGCGACACCAACGTGTACAGTGGCGTGCTGGATGTATCGGGCACGATCGGGGATGTCCATATAAGCTCAGGCGCCACCCTGTGCGGTACGGGAAGCGTGGGAGATGTATCAAACTACGGTACGATGGCCCCGGGCAACTCCATCGGGACCCTGATTATTAACGGTAACTACATCCATCAGGCAGGCTCGACCTATGAGGTTGAGGTGGATGCCAATGGAAACTCCGATCTCATCAATGTTATAGGCACCGCAACCATCAACGGGGGGACAGTCGATGTCAGGGCGGAATCAGGGTCCTATGCCATGAGTACCGACTATACCATCCTTCAGGCGGCAGGAGGGGTAACCGGTACATTTGACACCGTCACCTCAAACCTCGCCTTTCTCGACCCCAGCCTCATCTATAACGCCTCATCCGTTATCCTCACCCTCACCAGAAACAGTACCGACTTCGCATCCGTTGGAAAGACCTCTAACGAGCGTGCCGTGGGGGATGCCCTTGACCGGCTTTTCCCCACGGCGACGGGGGATATGACAACCGTGCTCAATACCCTTATAGGGCTCTCCGCACCCGACGCACGGGCCGCCTTTAATCAGATGGGCGGGGCAACATTTACAGCGCTCGCGCGTACAGGCTCAACCAGGGTGGTTAGAAGCTTCAGGAAGATCGGCAAGATCGCCAGGGTGTCAAGCACTTTCCGCGGCGCTACGTTCAGGCCAGGGGTCAGGGCGGGAGAAAATCAGTTCGCCATGGCGGACGGCATTACCATGACCGACGGGGGACCGCTCTTCTCATCTCTGGGAGGAGGCCTTCAAAGCCCGCCTGATACCAGGTGGAACATGTGGGTCGCGGGAAACGGCACCTCGGGAAAAGAAAAGGGGGATGACATTGCCGCACGATATAAATATACCATCAATGGCATCAGTGCGGGCCTTGACACGCCGGTAACCGATCGACTCATCGCCGGGATAAGTTTCGGGGTTTCCAGTACCGATATCTCCTATTACGAGCTCACTGACAGCGCCGAGAACGAGAGCATTCAGGGAGCTCTCTACGGCTTCTACGACCATGACCCGTGGTATATTGACGGTGTTCTTCTCTACGGTAAAAACGACTACGAGACTGACCGGCACCTCTCCTTCGGCGGCATCAACAGGACGGCACACGCGGACTATGACGGCTCGGAGATCGGAGGCTCCATCGAGGCCGGTTACCGCATTGAACGAAAACCCCTGACCCTTGAACCCTGCGCCTCCCTTGAGCTCTCCCGCCTCTCACAGAACAGCTTCACGGAGACAGGGGCGGACTCACTTAACCTGGTAGTCGACCCGCAGGAGACGAGGTCTGTGCGCTCCTCTATCGGTCTCAGGGTATCGCGGCAGATCAATCCACAAGATGGGATTACACTGAAACCGGAGGCCTCTCTTCACTGGGCCCACGAGTTCTCGGGCGACGACAACATGGTCAATACCCGCTTCTCAGGCTCCTCGGCAGGCTCCTACACTATCAGGGGAGAAAAGCCCGACAGAAACAGCGCCATCTGTGAACTGGGCGTCACCGGCAACATACAGGAAAGCCTAAGCCTCTCCGTTCACCTCGATGCCGAGGCAGGCAGTAACCACCGTGCCGTTGCAGCCACGGCAAAGATCGCGTACAGGTGGTAGCATCCTTTGCAAAGGGGGGCGAAAGGGGTCAAATCTGCTCTTGACTCATCTTTATTTATTCCCAGGAAAGATAAAACACTCATTTTAATCCCCCGCTGCCTGCGGCGGGACAGTTCATTTTTTGTTAATAATTTTTTCGGTTCAGTATCCGGAAGTTTCTTTTCCCTTGATTAATTTAATTATTACACCGTTTGTCCACCCGAAACCTTCCTGTAGCTCATATTCTCCCCCTCCGGCAGATTTTTCTATATCACTGACATCGTATTTTTCAACCATCTTGCCTGTCTGACTATAAAAATTTCGGGCTATATTTATAAAATTTGTCGTAATTTCTCCCGCAAGTTCTTCATGTCCGTAATTTTCCAGCCCTTTTATTGCTATCCACTGTAGAGGAGCCCATCCGTTCGGTTTATCCCATTGCTGCCCTGTGTCTTCCGAAAGGGTTGTAACAAGTCCTCCGGTGAAAAGGAATTTTTCTTTAAGTATTTTTGCGACACTCTTTGCCTGCTCCTCTGTTGCAATATTGAAAAATAATGGATATGCTCCGGCAAGAGACCATGTGTCTGTTTTCTTTTTTTCCGTAAAACAGTAATCGAAGTAAAAGCCGGATTTTTCATCCCAGCAATATTTCTGTATGGCTTCTTTTCTCTTTTCTGCTGCCTCCCTGTATTTCCGGGCATGCTTTTTATTACCTGAAACTTCATTCCACTTCGCCAGTTTCACTTCCATACCATAAAGTATTGAATTCAAATCAACGGGAATGATCTCGGTTGTTCTTATTGTACTCAAATTTTTATTGTCTTTAAACCATCTGCTGGAAAAGTCCCAGCCGGATTCTGCCGCAGATCTTATCTCTCTGTAGAGTTTTTCCGGGTCTTCGGGATTTACTTTTTTACAGAGTTCAATATCTTCTCTGTATGATTCTTCTCTCGGTGTATCTTTATAATCCCGGTATCTGTTTAAAATACTTCCGTCATCAAGCATTACTACTTTAAGGTGCTCCGGGCTTTCTTTTGTAAGTGTCCCGGAACCGTCCATCCAGTATTCATATTCTTTTTCCACCCAGGGAAGATAGGGGAGAGCTTTTTCTATCCCTTTATTTTCCGCAATAATATTTACCATAGAACAGAAAAAAGGAGGTTGAGAGCGACTTTCATAATATATTCTGTTTCCATTGGGGATATGGCCGACCGTGTCAATGAGATATGTAAAGTTTTTTATCATATTTTCCACCATATCCATTTTTCCTGAAACAACCAGTCCTTCCGCGGTAAAGTAACTGTCCCAGTAATAGATTTCTCTAAAACGTCCTCCGGGAACTATATAAGGATTGGGTAGAGCGATAAGAGTACTTTCTGGTAATGCTTCATCAGGTTTTCTTTCCAGAAAATTCCACAGTTCTGTTATATATTCTTCCATAGTCAAATCTTTCGGTAGATTGGCCTTTTCGTCTTTTGTTTTTGGAAGGTTAAAGTTTTTCAGGACGAATTTTTTAAGGTCGAAATCCGTGTTCTCTTTTTCTCTTTTATATTTTTCTAATATATTATTCGGATTGCCGATAGGGGTACAATCCACAAATGTTTTAGAGTCGGGGAAAATACCCTTTGTCTGAACTGTTTCAAATAGTTCTCCTCCTGTCTGTATGAAAGATTTTTCTGTTTTTCCCGTGCCCTTTGTTATTGTTATCATAAACATTAATGAGAAAATAATCAGGCACATTACAATATATTTGCCGTAGTTTAACATAGAGGTTCTCCTTTATTTTTATGAGAATAAATTAATTCAGGGGTTTGAATGATCATGATTAGAAAATACTTGCAGAGATAATATTTTACGCCTTTGTTCCATTTTTAATGGTCCTGGCTCAAAAGATACTTATGAACATATAACACATATGAGCCGCACCTTTGTCAATAGGCAAAAAATAAACTATTCCGGGTAGAGTAGAGAACTGGCATTATCTGCTTTAGGCGAGCTTATCTGTTTCCGCCCCTTTCGTCTGGCGGTGCCTAAATAGCTACACCATGGTTGACTTGCCAATCCTCCCTCATCAAACCGTGCATGCA
>Ga0268285_1000226_pt1 | contig 35356 bp, 36 predicted proteins | sample saktaG_2_FD_190144 | JGI IMG/M metagenome (GOLD analysis project Ga0268285, IMG submission 190144) | Saline water microbial communities from Sakinaw Lake, British Columbia, Canada - sak_2013_06_06_120m | ecosystem: Environmental > Aquatic > Non-marine Saline and Alkaline > Saline ... | reverse complement strand
CATGAATTGTCCGCGCTCCAGTCTCTCTTCGCTGCCCATTGGTTGCTGGTCGATGGGCCCTTGAGCCAGAACTTGTAGAGGATCGTGTCGCTTTCGGGGTCTGTTGCGCTGGCGGTCCATTTGATCGATGTACCCGCATTCTGAGGACTTGCTTTGTCCGGGATCAGGCTGTTTGCGATCGGCGGCTGGTTTGGTGCCGCGATGATGAAATCTGCGACCTTGAAGGAATCGTATCCGTCTGTTCCCGCGTGGTTTCCGTCTCTTATCCATACGTTGACCTGGTTATTTCCAGCATCGGAGTTCGTCGTCGTCCAGGCCCACGTTGGGGTCGTGCTCCACCCTCTCTTCTCCGCCCAGTTGTTTCCGGTCGACGGTCCCTTGAGGTAGAACTTGTAGTATACGTCGTCGTTCTCGTTATCTGTGGCGCTGGCAGTCCACATTATCTGCGATCCTGCGTTCTGAGGACTTGCCTTGTCCGGGACCAGGCTGTTTGCGATCGGCGGCTGGTTTGGTGGTGCAGGTGAAGTTACTATGAAGTCAGCCACCTTGAAGGAATCGTAACTGCCCGGACCTTCGTGATTTCCGTCCCTTATCCATACGTTCACCTGGTTGCTGCCAGCGTCGGCCGGATTTGTCGCCCATGTCCAGGTGTTGTCCGCGCTCCAGTCTCTCTTCTGGACCCATGCGTTGCTGGTCGATGGCCCCTTGAGCCAGAACTTGTAGAGTATCGTGTCGCTTTCGGTGTCCGTCGCTCCCGCTGTCCACATGACCGACGTACCTGCATCTTGAGGACTGGCCGTGTTTGGGATTAGGGAGTTTGCCACTGGCGGCTGGTTTGGAGGTGCAGGCGATGTCACTGTGAAAGGGACTACTTTGAATGCGTCCCAGCCGTCAGGTCCAGCGTGCTCACCATCCTTTATCCAGACGTTCACCTCGTAGCTGCCTTGCTGCGATGGTGTCCAGTCCCACTTGTTGCTGTTGTTCCAGTCCTGCTCAAGCTGCCACTCTATGCTTGGCGAGGGGCCCTTGAGGTAGAACCTGTACGAAATGGGATCGCCATCAGGGTCCGTGGCGGTGGCTGTCCACGTTATAGTAGTTCCGACGTCCTGCGGGCTGGCCTTGTTCGGAGTGAGATCTACAGCGACTGGCGGATCGTTGGCCACCGCCGCAGAAATCGCGAAAGCTCCAAGAATCAATAGCGTCAGAGCTAATCGTAACGCGTTCTTGCAACTGCGTTTTATGAAATCACCGGAGGCGTTTTTTAATTCGACCTCGGCTTTCTCCTTCAATGAGGGATCTTTCATCTCGAATACCTCTCAGCCTTCGACCAACAAATTCATTCTAACAAATTCATTCTCTGACCGAAATCGACGATTTGTGATTTTAAGTATCTATTTTTCACATCAGAGTCTCGTCGGGGCCGGATTCTGAGCCCTCGTTTCACGTGAACGAGATGTAAGTCGCGTATAGATATGCAATTTAGTAAGTCTGTATCTCATGGCAATAAAGTTTGTCGGATGACGGAACCCCGAATGGGAAAGAAAGCTAAAACCGGTTCGATCGAGGTTGAATCGCCAGCGGCTTTTTGATGGGTGTGCTGCGGCGGTTTGACCGACGGCTCATCCAAGTAGAATATCCCATTCGGGGCCGAGCCGCAAAATTGCAAAAACGAAAAAAGATCAGGCGAAGGGATGTTTCGCCGAGTCCTTCTTCGCGAGCGCCTCTTTCACAGTAGGCTCGCCCTTCATCGCCCGCTCGATGGCGAGCTTTGTCGCCCTGTAGTTGTACTCTTGGACCTTCTTTCTGTCTTCGGCGTCCCACTCGATGAAGACCGAGACGATGATCAATAGGTCTTCGGCATCCGCCACGGGGATCGTCCCCTCTGCCACACAGTCCATCACGGCCTTTGCCACCGCCGTCTGGGCGGGGCCGAACATCAGAAGGGCCTGGCTGGCGCTGTTGATCGTCACCTTGTTCACCATGAGGGTGGCGGGCTTTGGCTGAAGGTTCGGCTCCAGGACCGCCAGAAGCGGGGTGTGGCCCATCCTCGGCGAGGCGAGGGCCGTCACGAAGGCCTGCTCAACCGCGCTTCCCTTTCTTCCGATGACGAGGTCTATGTGGGCGATCTCGGGCCCCTCTCCTATAAGCGCCTCTCCTATGAGGGCGTTTTCGAAATGATGAGTCATGTTTCTATCTCCCCGGGACTGACTTGGAGATCAGTCTCATCAGACCTATTCGAGATGATGTTTTATATATTTTCTCTATTTTCTCAGGAGAGGCTCGTCCCGGACCGTTGGAGTGATAAGCCGTCAGAGCCGATGGTCCAATTGTTCCGGAGGATGAGTCGATCGATGAAGAACGTCGCCTGGGCCGTCACGGGTGCCGGCCACTACCTGGCCGAGAGCGTGGCGGCGATGAGGGAGATTTCGCGAGAAAACAGGGTCTGCACCTTCGTCTCCAGGGCCGGAGAGGAGGTCGCGAGGATGTACGGCCTCTTCGATCAGCTGTCTGAGATATCGGGGGGCGGATACCTGGAGGAGATATTTCTTGAGCGGGAGGAGGGTGCGAGCAGCCCCAAGACCGGCCGGTTCATGATGAACAGGTTCGACCTTTTGATCATAGCTCCCGCCACTGCAAACACCGTCGCCAAGATCGTCTGCGGCATCGCCGACAGCCTGCCGACGAACGCGGCGGCCCTCGCCAACAAGGCGGGAGTTCCCGTCTACGTCCTCCCCACCGACGTCCAGGAGAGGGCCGAGACTGAGCCCCCTTATACCATCGACAGGGATCTGTGCAGGCGGTGCGAGGTCTGCGAGCCAAAAGAGGCCTGTCCAAAGAGGGCCATCGAGGAGCAGATCGATCTGGTGAGGTGCGACGGCTGCGGGATCTGCAGGGATCTATGCCCCTACGGCGCCATAAGGAAGGCGACGATCTCCGTCACGACGAGACCCCTGGACAAGGAGAACATCGAGCGGCTGAGGGCGATCCCCGGGTTCACCGTCCTTGAGGGTCCGGAAGATATCGGAAAGCTGGTCTGATCAATTCCGACCGATCCCTTTTGAACGATCCGTTCGGAGCGATCTGTTCGATCGATCTGTTCTGGACGAGATGTAAGGTTTATCATCTATCATCTGAAATCCGAAGGCAAATATAAGTCGAGGAAGTCGAGGCGAGAATGTTAGTGCTGGTAGTAAACAACTATGGTCAGTTCAACCACCTGATCCACCGAAGCGTAAGGGACCTCGTCTCCGCGAGGATGATCTCCAACCAGACTCCGGCAGAGGAGATCGAGGCCGACGGCCTGATCCTAGGCGGAGGCCCCACCCTGGAGCGGGCCGGAAACTGCTCTGAGTACCTGACGAAGCTTGACATACCGATCCTCGGCATCTGCCTCGGCCTCCAGGTGATGGCCGAGACCTTCGGGGGAAAGGTCGAGAAGGGCGCCATCGGCGGGTACGCCGAGGTCGATGTCGAGGTGCTGGAGGAGGACGAGATACTGAAGGGCCTCCCTCCGAAGATCAAGACCTGGGCCTCTCACGCCGACCAGGTGGTGTTGCTCCCACCGGACTTTCAGGTTCTGGCGAGGTCTGAGGTTTGCGAGATCGAGGCGATGAGGCACCTTGAACGGCCCCTTTACGGAGTCCAGTGGCATCCTGAGGTTGTCCATACCGAGGGCGGCACTCAGCTTCTAGAAAATTTCCTTGAAGTATGTCGGGGATAGGCGGGCCAGTCGACCCTTCCGGCATCGAGGAGATGCTGGCGGACCTAAAGCTTCAGCTGGAAAGGGCTGAGAGCTTATTCGCAGGGACCATCGCCCGCGAGATAATGCGGATCGGCTTTCGGTGCAGGCGGTGTGGCGACTGCTGCCGGGGCGAGGAGAACAGCGTCGCTCTCTTCCCCTTCGAGATCAGGAAGATCATGGTCGAGGCGGGCGGCGAAGGCTGGCTGGAGGTGGCCGAGCCACCCCCGGAGGGCGAGTGGGACTCTGAGGGGAACTTTCACACTCTGGAGTGGCGTCTTGCAAAAGCTGGCCGGGACTGCAAGTATCACTCGGAAGAAGGGTGCAGGATCTACGAGGCGAGGCCCCTTCTCTGCAAAACCTACCCCTTTTACCTGGAGGATGGCCGTCTACGCTGGTCCGAGTGCCGGGGGCTCGGAGGCCCGATCGGCCTCGAGGAATCCAAAAGGCTCGCCGAGCTTCTCAAAAGAAGGCAGATCGTCGAGATCAAAGAGGCGATCGATCTTGTCCGAAGGTACGAGGACTTCGAGAGGGGCGAACCCTCGCCTCACGGCAAATGCGTAGTCCACGACAGCGAGGGCGAGCACGAGATCGAGTGGTCCGAGATTCCGGGGGCTCTCGGAAGGCGGCTTCGGCAATCTCAGAAATGGTAAAAACGTCGGATGCTATTCTTTCGCCGCTAGTGGAAACAATTCTCTTAACTTCTCTTCGGCAGGATCTATAACACACTCTTTGAGGTTTGCGAGGAGCATTTCTTGGTTGTCGTATCGGTACGTTTCCAGTACTTGGTTGGAACATTTGATGCTGTCGAACATTCCGTATTCTTCTTCTGAGCTAAGAATCAGAGGCTGAACCGGAACAGATGGAAGCTTGGGAACGATACGCTCTAGTTCTGCAGGAATGCTCTTCGCATCTGTGATATCTGCAATGATAAACTTGGATATGTGGGCCAGAGTAGAAACCGTTTCGGCTGTATTTCGGCGGGCCGGTTTCTCGAAATCGAACATAATGGGCAGATAGTCGCGCCTTCTCAGTTCTTCCCGGATGGCGTCCAAGACTGTTTTTCGTTCTTCTTTGAAACTTCCCAGAATGAGCACCGCCTTTTTGGCTATTGTGTCGATCACGTCTCGTATCCTTGGGTTGTGAAGTAGCAGATATATGAACTGAGCAACTTCGAGATTATCTACGGTAATGATCGGCTCATCATTACGAGTGATGATAAGATTGGATTGGTCTTTGGGTATGCCATCTAATCTCCAGACAGAAATCCCATATACCTTACAATTTGTAAGTACAGCGTCCGCAATTTTTGTCTCAACTAAATTGGCACGAGTCAGGTCAGCTTCATTCAGTTTAGCCCTGCTCAGGTCAGCTCCGTCCAGGTCAGCCCCAGTCAGTTTAGCCCCACCCAATTTAGCCTCAATCAGGTAAGCTCGAATCAGTTTAGCCCTAGTCAGATTAGCTCCAACCAGGTCAGCCCCATCCAGACTGGCTATAGTCAGTGAAGCTCTGGTCAGGTCAGCCCCAGTCAGTTTAGCCCCAACCAAATTAGCCTGAATCAATTTAGCTGCACGCAATTCTGCTCTGTTCAGGTTAGCCTTTTCCAGGTTAGCCCCGCTTAAGGTTTTCCCCTTCAAGTCAGCCCCATCTAAGTCTGGGATTATCTCTGGATTAGCTTCCCTCCATCGATCCCAGACGTCCACCCCCTCACTGAGAATCCGGAGATGCTCCTCATTCGCCAATGGGCCAACCCCCACGGAACGCCAACCAATAGCCCCCGATAAGGCCGTTCACCGACCCTCTTCCTGGGCCTCGTACTCCATGGTGCCGATGGCGTGCTTGAAGACGATGATCTTCTTTCCCTTCCCGACGTCCAGGAGCAGCTCGTAGTTGTTGTGTGACTCAAGTTTTGCTATCAGGGGTCTTCCGTCCATCAGCCTGATCGTCACCTTCTGGCCCACGGCCCGAGGGATGAACTGCTTGGTTTTGGGCTTTGCCGTCTCCTTTTTCGCCTCTTCCTCTCCATTGTCCAAGAACTTCATTTTTCAGCTCCTAAAAATTACGAATCGTCCCATCGAGAAGGCTCCTGCCCTCCTCCGACCGAAAGAGGGGTGGCTCCCAGTCCTCGGCGATCCTCTTCCTTCTGCCCCTCACCTTTTCCTTTCCAACCCTCTCTTCGCCGCCCTCGCCCGCTTCCGCTTCTTCCTCTGCCATCGGGCCCTCCCGGCGGATCAGGATGCCTCGCCTCTGCCAGGCCGGGCTCTTGGCAAGGTTTGTGCCCCTTTGAAAGAGCATCTCGTGGATCTCGGCCTCCTTCATCCCCCGGAGGCGTCCCATCGCCCGGTCGGGGGCGAGGCCGTCATCGATCAAGGCGTAAAACCCGTAGGAAAAGACGTGGTTTCTCCAGGCCTCGTCCTGCCTTCCGACAAAGTAGTCACCGACCTCTTCGGGGCAGAGGGGGATCGACCTTGCGTCCATGGAGACGGCCTTTGAGAGGTTGAGGGAGAGCAGGCCCGAGAGGGACCCCGCCACCACCGAGTCGATCTTCTCGAGGCGGCCGTTGAAAGGTGCCTTCGGGAAGAGGAGGTTGATCTCGTCGGAGAAGGTGAAGGCGAGAGAGGGAGCGAGGCCCGACTCCTCGACGAACGCCCTTGCGGCCCTCGCCATCGCCCTTGCGAAATCAAGGTCGTAGGGCTTTTTCGCCTCCTTGAGGAGCTTTCCAAATCCCCTGCCGTCGGCCCTCACCACCAGCGGGGCGCGGACCCTGAGGTCGGCGTAGACCTCCCGGCCGTCAGCCTTTCTTGTCATCGCTGTAAGGCATGGTGCCGAAATGCTTGGTGATTATGATGTCTCCGACGGCGGTGACGCCCTTGTAGGGTATTATTATCCCCCTCCCCTTGAGGTCGAGGAAGGACTTGTTCACGTTTCCGAGAGCAAGGCCGCTCACCTCGCCCACATCCGGATCGAGCACCACGTCGTCGACCCTACCGACGAAGATTCCCTTCTGGGTGTAGACGTCCTGGTCCAAAAGTGCTGTAATTTCGATGCGCATCTCGTCCCCTCCTTCCGGGTTGTTGCTCTCATATCATAAATCTTGTGATCAGTTCGGCTCAGAAAAACGTAATAAGCCCCGGATCCAAGCTCTGAGTCAGACCAAATCTCGCCGATTGGGCGAATTTTATGGAGGGAGATTTTTACGATTGTGGGCATATCTGGCAGTCCAAAACGAGGGGGAAACGCCGAGCACCTCCTCGACCAGGCTTTGAGGATCGCAACCGAGCGGGGCTTCAGGACCGAGAGGCTTCTCTCTTCCGAGCTTGAAGTGGGGTTTTGCACTGACTGCGGCGAGTGCGGCCGGAATAGGCCCTGTCCCATCGATGACGACATGGCCCGCGTCCGCGAGACGCTGGCGGCTGCCTCGGGGATAATCGTCGCATCCCCGGTCCGCTTCGGCAACGTCACCGGCCAGCTCAAGGCGGTCTTCGACAGGACCCTTCTCTTGAGAAGGCAAGGCTTCGTTTTGAAGAACAAGGCGGGCTGTGCCATCGCCGTAGGACGGTCCAGGAACGGGGGCCAGGAGAAGACGATCGAAGCGATCCAGACCTGGATGCACATCCACGGTATGGTGGTCGTCGGCGACGACAATCACTTCGGAGGAATCGCCGTAGAGCCTGCACAAGAAGACGAGGCTGGCCTTGAAACGGTCCGGGCCGCAGCAACGAAGCTCTGCGACGTTCTTGATCTGATGCAAAAGAGGCAGGGATCCTGCTGGATCGGATGATCGATCTTTGAATGGTGAAAATTGGGAGAGGAAATGCCCCTCCCAACACCCCCTTCAATTATCCTCCCCTCCCTTTGGGGAGATCATCATCATCATCTTGAGGCCGGGAGGAGAAGATCCTCCCGGCGTCGGTTTCCCTTCAGTCCCGACTTCTCAGACGGAGTTGTTTTATCATCATCATCAATTTCGGAGCATAATCGGCTGAACCGGCCGATCGCTCCGGTTCTGCAATCTCACCAGGTTATGGTGAAGTCTCTCACCTGGTAGCTGTCCCAGCTCTCAGGTCCCGCGTGCTTTCCATCTCTGATCCAGACGTTCACCTGGCTTGTCCCGACGTCCGATGTGGTTGTCTGCCAGGTCCACTGGTTGCTCGTAGTCCATCCTGTCATGTCCTTCCATGCGTTCACTGTCGATGGTCCCTTCAGCCAGAATCGATAGTAGACCTGGTCACCCTCAGGATCGCGAGCGTCGGCGGTCCACTTGATCTTCATCCCGGCCTTCCTGGGACCTTCCTTGTTTGGCGCAAGTCCCAAGGCTGTAGGCGGCTGGTTTGTCGCCGGGGCGTAGCCGATCACCGTAAAGTCTCTCACCTGGTAGCTGTCCCAGCCGTCGGATCCCGCGTGCTTTCCGTCCCTTATCCAGACGTTCACCTGATTTGCCCCTACGTCCGATGGAGTCGTCTGCCACGTCCATCGGTTGCTGGCGGTCCAACCGGTCACGTCCTTCCAGCCGTTCCCCGTCGAGGGGCCCTTTAGCCAGAATCGGTAGTATATCTGGTCCCCCTCGGGGTCCCTCGCCCTGGCGGTCCACGTCACGGAAGACCCTGTATTCTGGGGGCCCGCTGGGCTTTGACTGAGCTCCGATGCCGTGGGCGGCTCGTTCGCCCTTGGGAGAGTTACGGTGTAGTCTCTGATCAGGTAGCTGTTCGACCCGTCGGGCCCCGCGTGGTATCCGTCCTTGACGCTGACGCAGATCTGGCTGGTCCCAACGTCGGAGAGAGTGGTACTCCAGGTCCATCGGTTGCTGGCGGTCCATCCGGTCATCTCCCGCCAGGCCCAGCTGGTGGACGGCCCCTTCAGCCAGAACTTGTAGAGAAGGGCGTCCCCGTCGGGGTCTGTCGCCCTGGCGGTCCAGGTCACGGAAGATCCTGCAACCTCAGGGCCCGATCTGCCCGGGGAAAGGTCGGTCGCCACCGGGTGCTGGTTGTACCAGCCTCGGTTGTATCGGGTGCTCCACCTGGCGCTGGACGTCCAGAGGCCGTCGCCCGCGGGCGGCTCCTCCGGCCAGAAGTCGTAGCAGATCCTATCATGATAGTAATATGCACCATCAGGCCCAGGCACCGGCATATCGGACCATACGAAAGATGAATGGCCCATGCCGGAGCCCGAGGTCTGAAACGTCACGGTCCCCGCGGCGGTGGCGGATGATACCGCCGTCGCCAGGATAATCGCCAGCAAAGAAATGGTCCCCATTATGTAAGGAAGGTTCTCCTTGACGAACGCTTCCTTTGAGAACCTCATCAGGGACTCCTCCCCCAGTTTTGTCGTAACCAACCCCCCAACCATGCTCAAATCACCTACGATGTCTTATTTCATTCACAGCAAACCTTTCCACCACTCGAAGCCTGGTTAGGCAAATTTAAATACCTATTTTTCATATTGGGCCCCTGTTAGTCGCTTTTTGGTCTTAAAAAGTTATGTGAACCGCCTGTGAATCTCATGTAGACGCCCGGAGGGGCGAAGTTTGCAAGGCCGGGCGAGGTGGGGGATATTTACAAAAAAAGATAATTACCACGATTCTATCAAACAAATGTTTTTTTATACTATAGTTGGCTTAGTCTTAGATGGATGAGACTTCTGGCGATCTTCGTCGCGGTTCTGCTGCTTTACTCCAATCTTATCGTAGCCGTCGGCTCTCCAGGCATAGACTACGGTCTTGGGAAATCCAAATACGGCATCGCCACGACTTCAACTGAAAATGCCTTTCACGGTCCACACTCTGTTACGCTGTCTGTTGAAGAGATCAAAAAATATATCCGCCTTATGATATATCTGGACGATCCTCTACCACTAGAAGAAGTGGACGATTTCTGCATGCAGATGCTTCCCCTCAATGGTGCTGGAGATATTGAGATCAGATTATATCTCGACGTCAACGGTGATGGAAAGTACACAAGCAAGAAATCTGCTGGAGATAACTGGATCAAGTCCAGAGCAAAAATTTGGGACGAAATTAACTCGTCTGAATCTGAATGGTCAGAACTCAACGCCTTTGATTCCCGGTTCGTATACGCGGACAGGAACAAAGACGAAATCGGCGATTTGGCTGGATGTCAGGATCATTTCGGCAGTGCCGGCGTTGTGAGGATCTGGATAACTCTGTATGGAATGGGCGATACTGGTGGCTCTTGCCTCATCGACTACTTGAAACTTGGTGGTTATACTTTGAGCTTTGAGCCTTTCGAGGATCAGGAGACGAAAAAAGGCAAGCCCAGAAGGATAAGCCAGGGCGGCAAGATCACCTACACCATAACCTACGGAAACGATATGACTGTGCCCCTGACCAACTTCGTGATCGTGGAGGATTACGACCCCAGGATGACGCTGCTGTCGGCAGACCCGCCGCCAGACCCGGGGACTAAGAACGTCTGGACGATCGGGAACGTTTCTCCGGGCTGCTACGGCCAGATCGTCCTGGTGATGAAGATGGTGAAGCAGAACTTCGTCGCAGACGTGAACGGGCGCGTCTCGGGGAACGGCTTTGTCTCCGTCAGGCGGAGGTTTACGACCGAGAGGAGCCCCCACCTGATAATCAACCAGGTCAGGATATCCTGCGACCAGTTCGAGAGGAGGGGGAGGGTCGAGACGCCGGTGAGGCCGGTCGTCGGGACCACCCTCAGCTTCTCGGAGCACGGCTCTGGAAGCTACGATTCCGAGGAGGTCTTGAGCTACAGGTCCAGCCGGATGAGGATGGGAAGGGAGTTTGACGCCGTCCAGGCCCCTTCGGTCCTCAACCTCTCTTTTGGTCGCGCCCTCGACTACAACTCGAGCTGGTATGCAAGCCACCTCTGCATGGACGAGAAGAGGGGCTCGATCATAAGGGAGCAGTACTTTTACGCCGACCGGCTGAACTGCACGGGCCAAGCCGAGGTCCGGAGCACCAGGCTCATCCTCGATTCCGAGTCTAACTTCAGCGGGATGGCGATATACGAGATCGAAAGCCACACCAAAGAGAGAGACGCCCTTTTGACGAGCGTCTTTGAGGGGAGCTATTCCCTCAGAAGCGGCAGCGAGGTGTATAAATGAATATGCAGGAAGGCAGATCACCAAAAGAGCAAAAGGGACGACGGATGAGAGGGCGGAGGGAGATGCCCTCTCATCTCAATAGGAGGTCTGGCGATCTGTAGTTTCCCACTCCCCTTCCCGCTGAGAGAACCTACCACCCGCTCCTTTAAATGATTATTTTTCATGTACGGTTCACGTTGGGCTCATCTGAAATCGCGGCTTGCGATAACCGCAAGCCTATTATTCTCGAAACCGGCCTCAGATCTTTATGGGTCTGAACGTCCCCAAGTTTATCGATGAAGCCATAGCAGAGATTCGCCGCCAGGTGGAGGGAAGAGCGATCATCGGCCTATCAGGGGGCGTGGACAGCTCGGTCTGCGCCTTTCTGGCCCGCGAGGCGATCGGAGACCGACTGCTCCCGGTTTACGTGGACAGCGGGCTCATGCGGCTGAACGAGTCGAAGAAGATAACCGAAATGTTCTCAGACTTCAATCTTATCACGGTCCATGCCGAGGACAGGTTCCTGGGTGCCCTTGAGGGCGTTACCGATCCCGAGGAGAAGAGGAAGGTCGTGGGCGAGACTTTCATCCGGGTATTCGAGGAGGAGGCTAGAAACGTCGGCGCCGAGTACCTGATCCAGGGGACCATATACCCCGATCGGATCGAGTCCGAGGGCGGGATCAAGTCCCACCACAACGTCGGCGGCCTTCCCCTCAAAATGGAGTTCAAGGGGATCATAGAGCCTCTACGCGACCTTTACAAGGACGAGGTCAGGGATGTCGCCAGGGGCCTATCTATGCCCACCGAGATATGCGAGCGGATGCCCTACCCAGGCCCCGGCTTATCCGTCAGGATCCTCGGCGAGGTTACGCGGGAGAAGCTCGAGGTCGTGAGGGCCGCCAACGCCATCGTCGAAGAGGAGCTGAAGAGCTTTCTGCCCTGGCAGGCCTTCGCCGCGGTCCTGGGAAAGGCGACCGGGGTCAAGGGCGACATCAGGGCCTACGGCTACGTCGTCGCGGTGAGGGCGGTATCCTCGAGAGACGCCATGACCGCCGACGTTCTGGAGCTCCCCTGGGACGTTTTGAGGCGGATATCCCACAGGATCACAGGGCAGATCCCGGAGGTGTCGAGGGTCGTCTACGACCTGACGCCCAAGCCCCCGGGAACCATCGAGTTCGAGTGAAAAATCAATATCATAGGACGCCCTTGGTGCTGAGGACCTCGGTCCCCTCGACCCTTTTCGCCTCTTTCAGGGCGAGGCCCAGGGCCTTGAAGATGCTCTCGGCCTTGTGGTGGTCGTTTTCGCCCTCGAACTTCACGTTCAGGGTGAGACGGGCCTCCTCTGCCATGGCCTCAAGGATCGTCTTGACATCTTGGGACGCCGAATCTCCGATGATCTCGTTTTTGAACTCGCCCTTCATCACGAGATAAGGCCTGCCGCTCAGGTCCAGGGCCGCCTGGGCCAGGGCCTCGTCCATGGGGACTGCGGCCCAGCCGTACCGTTTTATTCCCCGCTTGTCTCCGAGGGCCGTGGCCAGGGCCTTACCCAGGGCGAGGCCCAGGGCTCTTGTCCTCTGGGGCGAGAGCCCTCCATCGGCCTTCGCCAATAGATCGATCTCGCTCATCCTCGCCAGGGCTTGAAGCATGTGGTCGAGAAACCCCGATCCGGAATCGAGATCCACCTTGCCCTTTCCTTCCAGATTCAGCTCAACTCTGGCCCTCGCGCCCCCGACTTCAGATCCTCCATTCCCCTTCCTCATAACATCACCTATACGCATCCTCCACAAACCCTCGACAAGTCCACATGGACCCTCCACGAACCCTCCATGAAGCTCCAGATCAGGACCGGAGGGCCAAAAGTGCCTCCCTGAAGTCGAGCTTTCCCGTGTATATCGCGGTCCCGACGACGGCCCCGGCAGCACCCGCGTCTCTCAGGACGAGGACGTCCTCTACGGTCGAAACGCCTCCGGCGGCCACCACAGGGATATCGACCGCCTCGACGAGCCTTCGGGTCGGCTCGGGATCGATCCCCCTGACCTGCCCCTCGGTGTCGATGTTGGTGAATAGGATTGATCCCGCTTCCCGCTCCTGGAATAGGTGGCCAAGCTCTATGGCGCCCTTCTCAAGGTCCCTCTGCCAGCCCTCTGTGGTGACCTTTCCTTTTCTCACGTCCAGGGCCACCATCACCCTCTCGGACCCGAAGTCGCCCGCAAGCTCCGTCACCATCTCGGGCCGGGCCAGGGCCGCGGTCCCCAGTATCACCCTGTCGACTCCGAGATTGAGGAGAGATTCTGCATCCAGTCGGGTCCTGATGCCGCCGCCCACCTGGACGAATAGGTCCAGGGTCTCGACGATCTTCTGAAGGATCGGTCCGTTGATCCGAACGCCCTGGATCGCCCCGTCCAGGTCGATTATGTGCAGGGTTGACGAGCCCATCTCGACCCAGCGGAGCGCCTGGGCCAGGGGGTCGTCGAGGGATACGACCTCCGAGCCCGGAACTCCCTGGACGAGCTGTACGCATTTTCCGCCGCGAAGGTCGACCGCTGGGAAGAGATCAAAACTCATGAGAGATGGCTAGACCTTCGGAGACCTTAAATTTTGGGGCCGTCAGGTCCAGAACCGCTTCGTTCTGGCGTACTCGCGTTCCGCCTTCAGAATGTCCCGGTAGAAGTCCTCCTCGTCCCGGCGGAGGTTTCGCATGAGTCTTGCCGCCGTCTCTGGGCCCAGGCCCCGGCTTGCGAGGGTAACGGCCGCGGTCTTGCCGTAGGTCAATACGAGGTTTGCGTTCCTGTAGACCCTCTTCGTCCTTCGCCGATCCTCCGGGGTCTTCGACTCCTCAGGCTTTTTGACGACCTTGATCTCTTCCTCCTCCCAGGGCTTGAGGGCCGCCACCATCCTCGAGCCGCAGATTGGGCACTCAGGAACCTGGGGTACGTTCTTGACCATCCGCAGGGACTTCCACTTCTTGCAGTTCACGCAGAACAGGATCACCCGGTCGTTCATGATCCGATCTTTGAGAAGCTCGATCACGGCTCCGTCGGCCCGCTCCGGACTCGTCACGTCCCTTCCGCCACGTCTCCCCTCGGCCCCTATCGGGCTCGAATGGGATGTTAGGATGGAGATCTCGGCCGACCCAACCGACTGCAGAACCTCCTTTGCCCTCTCGACGTCGAGACGGTCGTGGAAGACCTCACGCATCGCCTCCTGGCCGATGACGCCGTCCACAAAGAGGCCCAGGACCCGTTTCAAGCTCACCATCTGACGGTCGATGTCCCGCCGGAGCGCCCCGAACTTCCGAGCCACGTGGACCATCCTCCAGGTGAATAAGGACGTGTTCTTGAGGGTCTTCTCCAGGATCGGGCCAATGTGATCCGGATCCGTCTCCCTGAGAAGGGCTGCCACTTCCTCTGCCATGATCGTCTTCGGCGTCTCAAGGCCGATCCTGTAGGGGTCGACGTCCAGGGCGACACTGCTTCCGAGCCTCGCCGAGAGGAGCGCGGTTATGACCCTGCCCAGGGTCTCGTTGACCTGGTGGCCGAGGCAGGCGTTCGCGGTCAGGTAGGTCCCGTCCCCCTCGACGACGATCGTTTTGTGGTCGGGCAGGGGCAGGCGAGCCTTCAGCTGGGACCTTATCATATTCACGAAGACCGAGGCAGCCTCCTCGTCTGCAGGGTACATCTCCGTCAGGAGGGCTACGGCCGCAGCCTCGCCTCTGCCGCCCTCGCCATCCCCGGCCCCGTCTCCTCCTCCACCTCCTCCCTCCAGGGATCGGGCCACCTTGGCCCTGATCTCCCCCACCTCCTGGGCCACCTCCCAGGGGACGGGGATCTCCTCACCCGACCAGGAGGGGATCTCGCCGCCCCTCTGGATCGGGGCCACCTTGATCTCGTCCTCCTCGTCGACGATCTCCACGATCTCCCACATCTCGCCCCTGGCGACGAAGGTGGCCCCCGGCTCTGCGAAGTTGACGACGAAGGCCTCGTCCAGGGTTCCGACGGGCTTTCTTCCGACGACGTCGAAGATCCTGTACCTCTTCTCGTCCGGGATCATCGAGAGGTTCTGGTAGTAGTACTGCCAGGACTTTCGCTTCCGTCGAAGGACCTCTCCATCGAAAGATACGAGCCAGTGATCGGCGATCTCGCGGGCGACCTCCTCCAGCTCAGCGAAGGATAGGTCGCGGAATGGGCGAGACCTGGTGACGATCTCAAAACACCTTGATAGGGCGATCTCGCCGAAGTCGAGGGCGAGACCAGTGAGCTGGTTTGCGAGGACGTCTTTTGGCATCTCGTGGGGCCTTGTCTCCTCCAGCTCCCCGGAGTTTGCCCTCCTGGCGATCGCCGCGGCCTCGGCGACGTCGTCGGGTCCGGTAGCGATGATAGTTCCCGCCGACGCCCTCCCCATCCCGTGGCCTGCCCTTCCCACCCTCTGGACGAGGCGCGAGACCTCCCTCGGCGAGCTGTACTGGATGACGTGGTCAACGTCGCCGATGTCGATTCCAAGCTCCATCGAGGATGTGCAGATCAGGCCCTGGAGTCGGCCCGCCTTGAAGGCCTCCTCGGCCTCGATCCTAGCCTCTTTGGAGAGGCTCCCGTGGTGGACCCCCACTTTCTCCCCCAAACGTCGGAAGCTCGACCCCAACACCTCTGCGGCCTGGCGGGTGTTGACGAAGATGAGGCACCTCTCAGTTTTGACGGCCCTTCTGATCCATCGGATCTGGGCTGCGAGCTTTGGGTCGCACTCAAGCTCTTTTGCAAGGAGAAAGTCGCCGCCCTTCGGCCGGGGAGATATCACCCTGAACCTGGCCTCCCTCTCCACGTCGGCCTGGATGATCCTGCACCTCCTTTTCGATCCCGCCAGAAACTCGGCCACCACCTCTGGCGAGCCGACGGTGGCCGATAGGCCGATCCTCTGGAACTCTCCGGCCACCTCCACCACCCTCTCCAAGACGACGGCGAGCTGGGATCCGCGCTTTGATGCTGCAAGCTCGTGGACCTCGTCGATGACGACGGTCGAAAGGCCCCGCAGGTTCTGGCGGAGCCTTTTACCCGTCAGCATCACCTGGAGCGTCTCCGGTGTCGTGATGAGAATGTCGGGAGGCCGCAGGGACTGGGCGCGCCGCTCGGCCTGGGTGGTGTCGCCGTGCCGAACGGCGACGGAAATTCCAAGCTCCTCGCCCCACCTCTGGAGCCGGGAGAGCATGTCCCTGTTGAGGGCCCGAAGGGGCGTAACGTAGACGGCGCGAATTCCGGGGTTCTGGCCGTCAGTTTCCCCAGCACCACTTCCGCCCCTTCCCTGGCCGCCGCCGCTTCCTCTCTTGTCTTTTCCCGTCGCCCTCTCGCCGGACCGGGACTTGTCCCGGAGGATCTTGTGGAATAGGGGCAGGGCTGCGGCCTCGGTCTTGCCTGTCCCGGTGGGGGCGATGAGGAGAACGTGGTCGCCGGCCAGGATCCGGGGGATCGCCTTTTCCTGGGGCGGCGTGGGCTCGGCCATCCCCTGGCGGGCGAGAAGTCCCCTGATCTCGGGCCGCAGCCTCGAAAAGGCGGTCACAAATCATAAGTTCTCAGAGGGCTAATAATAACCTCGCTTGGAGGAATTTTTGTGCAGGTGGCGGTAGTCGGAGCTGGAGATTACGAGGAGAATAGGTGCAGCCTGGCGAGAGAGCTGGGCCGAAAGATCGCCGAGAGGGGACACGTCCTGATCACCGGGGGGCTCGGGGGGGTCATGGAGGCAGCTTCTGAGGGCGCCAAGGAGGCAGGGGGCGTAACCGTTGGCATCCTCCCGGGGGAGAAGGAGGCAAGAAACCCTTACGTCATGGTTGGGATCGGAACCGGGATGGGCCACGGAAGGAACGCGATAATCGTGCGGAGTGCGGACGTGGTGATCGCCCTTCCCGGCCTTTACGGCACCTTATCCGAGATCGCCCTCGCCCTGAAGATGGACAAGATGGTGATCGACCTTGGCGACTGGAACGTCGACGGTATGCTCAAGGCCGAAACCCCCGAGGAGGCGATGCTCCTCGCGGAGGGAAAAGCGGAGGCGAGGAAGGAGTGACCTCTCGCCCGAGGATTCCGAACGCGCCACCAGATAAAATCTTAGAAGGGATCTTCATGACTGAAAAACCAAAAGGCAAATCTCAAAAAAAATCCCGGACCGGATCCGTATATCAGCTCAAGGTGACCCTCAAGGGGATCAGGCCTCCGATCTGGCGCAGGTTTCAGGTGACCGACGACATAACCCTTGCCAAGCTGCACCGCATCCTTCAGGCGATCATGGGCTGGGAGGACTACCATCTCCATCTCTTCGAGATAGGCGGCGTCAATTACAGCGTGCCCTTACCAGGTGAGCCCGACCCCCTCGATTTTGATACGAAAAACGAGAACGGGGTGAAGCTGAGCCGGCTGGCCCCTGCCGAGAAGTCTCGATTTATCTACGAGTACGACTTTGGGGACAGCTGGACTCACGAGATCCTGGTGGAGAAGATACTGTCCCCGGACCCGGAAGTCAAATATCCTGTCTGTATTAAGGGAAAAAGATCGGCTCCGCCCGAGGACTGCGGCGGCGTCTGGGGCTACGAGGAGTTTGTGGAAGCGATTTGCGATCCCGACCATCCCGAGCACGAGGAATACCTCGATTGGGTGGGCGGCGATTTCGATCCCGAGAAGTTCGATCTGGAGAAGATCAATCGGGAGCTGAGGCGGACGAAATGAGGCGGGACGGGGGCTAGTTGTTGGGTTGACCAACGGCTGAGTTTAGCCCCTTCCTCGTCAGAGATGACGCGTTTTTATCGTCAGCCTTTTAACATTTCCCCGTCTATTTCCAGGCTATGTTCAAGCACAGCTGGATTTTGGCCCTGCTTCTCGTCTTCGTCGCGGCCTTCGCCTGTGGCTGCGTCAGCGAGGACGAGGCTGGAGAGGCGGCAGAGACCGAGGAGTCGCATGAAGAGAGCGCCGTGAGCGCCGAGGAAGATGGAGCCTCCGCTCCGATGGAAGAGATCGATGATATGGAGGACGAGGCCGAGGAGATGGCAGACCACGGCGAGGATGAAGGCAAAGAGATGGGCGAGGCCGCCGTGGGCGAAGTCGAGCCTGAGAGCGAGCACTGAGCCAAAACTGGACCGAACACCTCTATTTTTTGCGCCCCTGGCGCTAATCGCTTCTCGTAAGGATTCTTTCATCCTCGATCGATCTGTCGCGCGTCACCGGGCACGTCATCCCATCCCTGGGCAGAACCTCCAGGCGGCTTGCCTCCATCTCAAGATCCCTTATCCTATCTTCCTGGGCGAGAAAGGCCTCCTCCAGATCCCCGAGGATCTCCACCTGGTGCTCCAGATCCTTCAGCCTCGATTCGAGGCTCACGCGGAAGGCGAGGTAGCAGAAGATCAGGGTCACTAAGGCGCCGGTCATCGTGCCGATCATGGTTATCATCAGGGACCCTTCGTCAATCTCCACAGCTACCAATTTCATATCACCGATCCATTTTCCCCACCTCGAAAATAGGCCCGGGAGGGGCCATCTTCGGGAGGGGGCCGATCAACGACCCATAAGGGTTGTCGTTTTATATCGGAGTTCTTCGCGCGGGGCGGAAGTAATGCCACCTGGGAAATCAGGAAGGGGATGGGGAAGCGACGCGAATCTAAAAAAAGGAAGCGCGCTGAATACGACTTCATGACAGCTGGGCCCATCGCGTAACATCGGGAAGAGGGTGAGCCAGAAAGGTGTCTTATTATAATGTCCTGTGGCTTGAAGGATGACGGAAAATGAGAAAAGAGCTAACGGATTGTACGCGCCAAGGGGATAAGCTGGAACCACACATTAAGGAAGCTTCTGGCAATAATTTTTTATCCTAAAAGATCATTAAATACTTTATCTGGAGGGAGCAAAACCAATGGATAACAGCGTTAAGGCAGCTATTATCGTAGCTATTATCGGGGGAGTGTTTGGCATTGCGCCCCAATTAATAGAAAAACCACCTTGGGAGAATCATCAGCCCGAAATCATTGACCTTACGCCAACTCCTCCCTACCCACAAGCTGATGGGACGATTATCACATGGACTGCAAAGGCGAACGATCCTGAGGACGATGACATATTCTATAAATTCGAACTGAGTGGCCCATCTACTGGAGATCTATACGTGGATCAGCAGAATTGGTCAACAAATAGTGAATGGATATGGGAATCGGACTATTCTGATATCGGCACTAATTACATACGAGTTTGGATTAAAGATGAGAAACACAAGGCCCGCGAGATTCGCAAAGATTATAAAATTGCTAATAAGGCGATGGCCAATGGAAGAATTATCTATCCTGATATTAAAGAGATGAATCTCAGCGAGACGTATACGTTTAGCGCTTATATTGCCAGGAACGATTCCATCGAGACGGCCAAAAGGAAAATCACGGCTGACAGTGATGTTGGAGAAAAGTCCATCCCTATCTTGAATAACTCCTTCAGTGATACCAGAAGGGACGTCAGGACCGGGGCCATAATCGATCAAAAAAGTCTGAAGATATCCCCGCGGATGCGAGCAGATCTGAAAGGCGATTATACTTTTAGAATATCTAGAATATATCCCGACCCCCCTTACATTCTGAATATTTCCGTAGACAACCCTGGTCATAATTATGGACTTTGGCTCTGGAGTGTTACACCCACCGAAAAGGGAACTCACCACCTGGAGCTCATAGCCAATGAGGTACATGAAAATGCCGACGTGACGTTCATTGAGTCCGCCACTATTCCCATTGAAGTAATCGTGAAAACAGAGCCCGTAGTCGAGGAGTTCGCAGCTGGGGAGCCTGTAGTCGATGAGCCCGTAGAAGCGCCTAAGGAAGAGGCTGAAGGAATCCCCGGATTTGAGGCCATCTTCGCCGTAACCGGCCTTCTGGCAGTAGCCTACCTGAAACTTGGCAGGAGAAAGTAAGAACAACTAGCTGGAGGGCTTAGGCTCTCCAGAACCTATCTCTTTTTCCTGGCTCTAGAAGAATCGATGTAGGTGAGGAGAATGGACATATTGTTGAAGGGCTCTTCTATTGTAAAGTGGAGCGGGGGATGGGATTCGAACCCACGAACCTCTTCAGGACGGGGTCCTAAACCCTGCGCCTTTGACCGCTTGGCAACCCCTGCTTTTCGAAGATCATCTTGACGCCGCGAGCCTCAGACCAAAAGCCTCTCCAGCACCGCCTTGACCGAATGGAGCCGGTTCTCGCTCTGGTCCAGGATCGCGGAATTGGGTCCGTCCATCACTTCGTCTGTTATCTCCTGGCCCCGATGGGCGGGAAGACAATGCATCACGATGGAGCCGGGCTTCGCGTGAGCGAGGAGGTCGGAGTTGACCCGGTAGGGGCTGAAGGCAGCGAGCCTCTCGGCAGCCTCCACGGGATCGACGCCGACGGAATATACGAGAGGAACCTGTCGAGGACGGCGATCCCTACCAACGCCGAGCCCGTGGTTGGAGTCTTCAACTTCAACCAGGATGCGGTTTCGGTCGAGGAGCTCTTCGCCGTCGATATCGAGACGGAGCCTCTGCCGATCAGTGACGTCTTCGTCGTCAACGAGCAGGCGTCGATGGAGGAGGCGCTCATCCCGACGAGCGTGCCCACAAACCCCGAGCCCCTCGAGAGCATCTTCGTCCTCCACGAGGGTGCGAAGGTCCTCTCGCCCCTGACTTATCCCGCCGAGATGGTGGAGGACTCTCAGCCGCCGGTGATATCCAACGTCGCCGTGACCAGGGTGACCGCGTCTTCGGCAGAAGTCTACTGGGAGACGGACGAGTTCGCAGACGGCCTCGTCGAGTACGGGACCGCATCTGGGATTTACGCCGATCAGAGCTTCGACGAGCTCTTAGCGATGAACCACACCCTTCTCCTGGTGGGGCTCTCGCCGGAGACGACATACCGCTTCGCGGTGACGGCAACCGATCGAAGCGGAAATTCGGGCCAGAGCGCTGAGTACGACTTCGCGACAACTGGGCTCTGAAAGGGGCCCAAAAACTCTATTTTTAAGTCTCATCGGATTTTCTTGAATTAGGGATCAGCTCAGACCTCTTGCCGCAGGGCCCGAAGAAAAGTTGTTGAGGGGGGAGAGGGAAATGAAGGGGGATTTGTTGGGGACCTCTCCCTGCCTCAGATGTTGATCATCGTGACGACGCGGGCCGCATCGCCTCTGGGTGGCGACCTCACGACCTATACCTTCTCCCCCGCTCTACAAAAGGTCGAGGCTCGCGGGGCGAAAGTATTCGCGGGGTTCCCAAAAGTTATAAAGCGCCTCGCAGTATGGGCGAAGTGGCATGACGATCCAAAGACCGAGAGGGACTAGAGACTTCCTGCCCGAAGACTCCTTCAAAAGGGGCGCCGTCAGGAAGCGGATGCAGGCCCTGCTGGAACGGTGGGGCTACCAGGAGATATCGACCCCCACATTCGAGCATCTGGAGCTATTCACCATAAAGTCGGGCCAGTCGATCACCGAGGAGATCTACGCCTTCAAGGACAAGGGCGGCCGCGACCTCGCCCTCCGGCCTGAGCTGACGGCCCCGGTGATGAGGATGTACGTCAGCGAGCTTCAGACGGCAGCCAAACCCCTCCGGCTCCACTACTTTGGAAACTGTTTTAGGTATGAGCGGCCCCAGCGCGGCCGGTTCCGGGAGTTCTGGCAGCTGGGCGCGGAGCTGATCGGAAGCGACCGGCCCGACGCCGAGGCGGAGGTGATCGCCCTCGCCCAAAAGCTGATCGAGAGCGCTGGCGTCTCTGGCGACCTCCACCTGGGCTACCTCGGCCTGATTAGGGCCATGATGAGGATGATCCCGGCCTCCCAGAGGCCAGCGGTCATGAAGTTCATCGACAAAAAGGAGCGGGACCTCCTCGCCGAAAAGCTCCAGGAGATCGGGGCAGACCATCTCGGCCTCCTCGAGCTGATCGACCTCAAGGGGAGACGGGCCCTCGATCGGGCGATGGAGATGGCCGAAGACCTCTCCAGAATGTCAGAAGAGCCCTCCAAAGAGGCGAAAACGGAATCTATTGTGGCTGCTCCCTCAGGAGACTCGGATTCGGGTGACAGGGCTGCAAGGTCCGATCGGGCCGCGCCCTCAGACCTGGATTTTGCTCACTTCTCGGAGCTGGTGGCCCTTTTGGACTGCTACGGCGTCGAGGCGACGGTCGACTTCGAGATCGTCCGGGGCCTCGACTACTACACGGGAACCGTCTTTGAGATCTACGCTTCGGGCCTCGGCGCCCAAAACCAGATCTGCGGCGGCGGGACCTACCAGCTCGCGGGCCTTCTCGGAGGCCAGGAGACGAGATCGACCGGCTTTGGGATCGGCTTTGACAGGATCATGGAGATCGTCGCCCTCGACGAGAAGCCGCCAGCGCCGGTGGCCGTCGTCTTCGTGCCACAGGTCCGATCCGAGGCGGTCAGGGCCGCGAGAGAGCTACGCGAAAGTCTTCCCATGCCCGTGGTCCTGGACGTGATGGGCCGGGGGCTTGGAGCCCAGCTGAAACAGGCGAGCAGCATCGGAGCAAGCTTCGCCGTGATAATAGGGCCAAAAGAGGTCGAAGAGGGGAAGTTCACCCTGAGAGACATGTTGACGGGATCTCAGGAGAGCCTCGCCCTGAAAGAGATCATAGAATTGCTTGGTGAATAGAGTGCACAGTGAATATGTGGCCAGATGATAATGGTCGCGAGCCGTGGGCGATGGTCGGGATAACCACCCGGCTCAGCTTTCAACCGCCATCACGTTTCCGACCCCGATCCGATGAGAGACGGACCCGGCCCGGATCGGGTATTTTAATTGAAGATCAGAGCAGCCCGAGGTTCTCCAGCTGGACCCGCACGATCTTGACGCCCTCCTCGCACTCCTCGGGCGACTTTCCTCCGGTGACCACCAATTTTCCGGAGCTGAATATCAGGACGACTACCTTGGGCACCTTGATCCTGTAGACGAGGCCCGGGAACTGCTCAGGCTCGTACTCGATGTTCTCAAGGCCTAGGCCCAGAGCAATGGCGTTCAAGTTGAGGTCGGTCTTGAGGTCGGCGCTGGCGACGATGTTCTGGACGTGGATCTCGGGATTCAGGTTGACGTCCTCAAACCCGATCGACTTCAGGGTCTGGGCCATGTTGGTTATGACCGTCCTCACATCCGCGACGTTCTTGGCGCCGGTGCATACCACCTTTCCCGAGGTGAAGATCAGAAAGGCCGCCCTGGGTGCTTTGACCCTGTAGACGAGCCCTGGAAACTTCTCCTTGTTGTATTCGGCGCCCTCCAGCTCCGACTCGATCTTGATCAGATCGAACTCCTCGGCGAGCTTTGTCGAGGCGACGACGTTCTCTATTCTGATGGTGGACTCCATAATCACGTCTCTCCGGAAACCCCCTTTTTAAACTGAGGGTATATAAAGTATTGCGGAGTTGACAGAACGCCGGAAGGCGCAGGGCGCCAGATCCGATATCTGCTTACGTCTTCAATGCGAACTCAAATGAATCCCGACAGGCAGAGACGAAGACAAAAAGAGAAGCCGCCGATGGGATTCGAACCCATGACCTGCTGATATATCGGGCTTTTGGCCTTACGAATCAGCCGCTTTACCGGGCTAAGCCACGGCGGCACAGACACACCCGGCATATAGCGGCCGTTCTCAATTTAAGCGTTACGATCCGTTTTTCGATTGCTGCAAAGCTTCGAGGATTACGAGGCCTCGGCAAGCTTCTGGACCTCTTCAGCCAGCCTCGGCAGGAATATGCCGATGTCGGTCACAAGGCCGATAGCCTGGGCAGTCCCCCGGTCCATCAGCTTCGTCACGGTCGAGGGGTTTATGTCGACGCATATCGTCTTGACCCTGGAGGGGAGGAGGTTTCCGGTAGCTATCGAGTGGAGCATAGTCGCCATCATGATCACCATGTCTACCCCCCGGAGAGCCTCGAACATCGCCTTCTGAGCCTCGACGGTGTCAGTGATAACGTCCGGGAGGGGGCCGTCGTCCCGGATCGATCCGGCCAGAACGTAGGGTATCTCCTTCTTGACGCACTGGTACATGATCCCTCCTTTCAGCTTTCCGTCCTCCACAGCCTGCCTGATCGAGCCGCTGGCTATGACCTCGCTTATGGCGTAAATGTGGTTTCTGTGGCCTGCCGACGTCAAATTGCCGTGAGGGTCCATCCCGAGGCTCGTTCTGAATAGCTGCCGCTCGATGTCGTGGACCGCAAGAGCGTTTCCAGCCAGGAGGACGTCAACGTACCCGTCCCGGATCAGCTCTGCCAGAGCCTCAGAAGCACCTGTGTGGATTATGCCGGGTCCACCCACCACAGCGATCTTTCCTCCAGCCCTTTTTGTGGCCAGGATCTCCTCTGCCAGCTGCTTTACGATCTCACCAGAGGGCCGCTCCGAGGAGACCTCGTTGGACATGAACTCGAAGAAGGTCTTCTCACGGGGCCGCTCGGGCGGCACCACCCTCACCCCAGCGGTTCCGACGACGATCGAATCACCCTTCTCGATCTGGCCGATGGGTACACATATCGCCCGACCTTCTTTCACTATGATCAGGCAGTCCATCTGAATGTCTTCCACCTCAAGCCAAGCGCCGTTGTACCGTACGTGGGTGAGGTGGTTGGTGGTGGAGTAAAAGCCCCTGGGCACCACCCGGGCCTGGGGCGCGATCTCGAGCCTGACGTCCTCGGCCTCGATCACCCGCGCGCCGAGAGGGTGGAGCGCGAGAAGGATCCGGTCGAGGTGATCGGCGTCATCTCCTGAGATCGCGATCTTCACATAGCTCGTATCGTGCTTCTTTTTGCCAACCCGGAACTTCTTGATCTCGAACTCGCCGCCCATGCTCATTATCTTGTCCAGCGCCTTTGTGAGCGTGAGCGAATCTATCAGGTGCCCTTCCATCTCTATGTCGCAGGTTTCGCTCATGGTGACCATCCTTTAAGGTCGATCTGATCCCCTAAGAACCATTCTATTGGTTCTAATATTATGCCAGTTCCGTCATCGAGGGTCACCAGAGCTGCCCCTCGATGACGGACTCTGTCTTGTCGTTGGTGCTCATGACGAGCCTTTTTATCTTCACCAGGTGGCCGCCGGGGCAGGCTCGGGGTGGATCGAAGATCGCCCGAACCCCCATCCTTCTGAAGTGCTCCTCTAAGTCCGTCGCCGTCTGGAGGTCTGTTACCTTTATCTCGACCTCCTGGACGATCAGATCCCCGGCGATCTTCGCCTCCACCGTCTCCCTCATGGGTCCGAGCATGCTTCTGCCCAGCCGAAGACACCTCTCCTCGAACCCGGCCTCAGCCTCGGACCATTCTGCCGCCTGGAACCCCTCGCGCACCACCCTTGAGAAGAAGAAGTCCTGACCGTAGTCGTTGTAGTACCTGAAGGCGAACTCGAGATCTTTGCAGTTGCTCTCGGAGCTGGTGTACTTGATGGGGCTTGTTTGGTTTGCGGGATCCTTGATCACGACCCCTTCCCGACCCCGCGCCCCCAGGTCCTTTACGATCTCCTTTATCTCCCCTGCGGCCTCCTCAAGGCCGAACTCGCCGAAGAGGTGGACGGGCCTCATCCCGTACTCCTCGGCGAGGGCGTGAGTTTTTGAAGATCCCTCCATATCCCTCTTCCCCTTTCGAGAGACGTCGAAGAGGTAGAAGTCCATCGACTCTGCTGGATAGACCTCCTTTGGCACGTAGGGGTTTTTGGGACCCACCATCTCGCCGCAGAGGACCAGGTCCGGATCTTCTTTGAAGAGTTCCGGAGGTATCTGATCGTTGGCCACTTCTGTTGAGTAGGGGCAGATGAAGCCGCCCCTGGTGAGGGCGATCATCTTTCCTCCCACGCTCGCCACCCGGACGTTGTGGCCGTTCATCTTCTCCTCGACGAGAACACCGTCAGAAAAATGTCTTTTGATGGCGGGCGCAAGCATCATTGCCCGCCTGATCTTGGGGTAGCCGTAGACGATCTCATCGTCGTCGAAGACGACCGTCCCGGCATCTATGCCGGAGACGGCCTTGTCGAACCTGAGGTGCCGGGGCTTTGGCCAGTCGGAAGCCCGGACCACCCGTCCGAGCATCCGTTCCATCCTCTCGGCCGAGATATCCAGCCTCTCCGCCACGGCCCGAAGGTTCATTTCGACTTCACCAGGTGGTCGAAGAAACACCGCCTGGTTAGCATCCCCACAAGCTCGTTGTTCTGGTTTAAGACCGGCATCCCGCCCAGGTCCTCTTCCAGCATCTTTTGCCTCGCCTCCTCAAGTGGCGTGTCGACGAAGATCGACTTGACGTCCCGGCTCATCACGTCCGAGACCAGGAGGTTCTTGATCCTGGCCTCCTGCTGGTTGCTTGGAACCAGGTCCCTGAAGGCCCGCAGGGACTTTGCCACGTCCCGCTCCGATATGATCCCCACCAATTTGCCGTTCTCCATCACCGGAAGACGTCCCACGTCCCGGTCGAGCATCACCCTCCGGACGTGAACCAGCCTGTCGGATAGGTTGGCGGTCAGGGGCGTGCGCATGGCGTCGGCGGCAAGCCCCGTCATTCGGATGGCCTTCAGCATGTCTTTTGGCCTCACCCAGCCTAGGATATCCTCACCTTCCATAACCACCAGAACCGACGTCTTCTGGAGGAGAAGGACAGCGTCATCGACCCTCATTTCGGGGTCGACCTTGACCACTGAGTCTGATGTGGCGGTGGCGACGTGGAGCGAGGAGGCGGGCATCCCCAGCCTCTGCCTGGTTCCCAGAACCCTCGCGATCTGCCTCATGGTGATGGTGCCGCCGAGCTTGCCGTCGTTGGTGACGAGAAGCCTTCGTAGATCGTGCTTCTCCATGACGTCCAGTGCGTGGGCGATCCTCTCCGATTTGTCTATCGTCACCGGCGTCGACATTATCTCCTTTATAAACATGGTTAAGACCACCTCGCCACTTCCATGGTTATATCGCGGGTCGAGAAGAACCCCACTACCCTCTCCTCGTCCACCACCGGCAGGCCGCATATCTCCTTATCGAGAAGGATCTTGGCGGCTTCCAAGGCCAAAACGTCCGGGTTGGTGAACATTATCGGGTAGGACATTATGTCCTCTGCCACCAGGGGAACCTCCTTTACGTACCTGTACCCCTTCCTTCCAGCGGTGCTGTCCTTCCTCGTCATCTTGATGTTCTTGCTCTTCAGCTCGTCTTTTGAGTCGGAGATTCCCGAGATCGCGAGGTTGGTGTGGGTTATCACCCCGACGGGGGTGGCGTTGTCCTCGCAGACCACGACCCTGTCAACCCCGTTCTCGACCATCTCATCGAGGACGTGATCGATGGTGTGGTGCCTGTGGACGCTGACGACGCCCTGGGTCATCAGGTCGCCCACCTTGGAATCGGGATTCTTCTCGACGAAGTAGGAGATGAGGTCTCTTGAGGTTATGATCCCCACGATCTCCCCCTCATCCCTCTCCACGGGCAGGCCGTCTATCCCGTTCTCGTCCATGATCTCCGCGGCCTGTTCCACGGTGGCGCCCGGGTAGATGGTGATGGGACGGTCGGTCATCACCAGCTTGACGGGGATTTTGCTGATGGGACGCCTCCGCCATTCCGGGGCGGCCTGGCTCAGACGGTGTGATATATCGTGTTTGGTGACAATTCCCGCCAGCTTTTCTGCGTCCATCACGAGAAGCCTGCTGATGTAGTGTTTGAGCATCAAGTTCCTCGCACGCTGCACAGGCTCTTCCTTGTCGATGACGTAGACGGGAGATTGCATGTAATCCTTTACCTTGCTCATGTTATGATCCCTCGTTTCTCCTCCGCAAATGCCCTGATGAAGTCTCTTTTGGTAATGATGCCGAGCAGCGATCCGTTCTCCATGACCGGCAGGGCTCCGACGCCCTTCTCCATCATCGTCTCTGCCGCCCCGCCGAGATCCGCCTCTTTCTCCGTGGATACGAGGTCTCTTCGGACCAGGATCTTTATCGGCTGGCTCATCACCTCACCGATGTCGCCGGTCACCACCTTCCCGAACGCCTCGCCGCTTCCAAGGTACCTCATGATGTCGGAGGCTGTGACCATCCCCGTCAGGATGGAGTCCTGGACAACAGGGAGCTTTCGGAAACCGCCCTGCTGGACCATCATCTTGGTGGCCTTCTCGATCGCCATCTGACCGTTGGCGGTGATCACGTTCGGGCTCATGAACTCCTCGACCTTGACGCCGGTGTTCACCCCGGCCACGAGCTTTGCGAAATCGTGTTCCGTGATCAGGGCCTTTATCCTGGTCTCCTCGTCAACCACGGGCAGACCGCCCACGTTCTTTTCGTACATCAACTTTAGGGCGTCTTCGACGGAGGACTTCTCGCCGATGGATATGAGCCTGGGGCTCATGATCTCTCTGATGTCGGCGTTGATGGCTGCGAGGATGTTTCCTTCATACTTCTTTTTCAGCAGGTTGTGTCTTATGCCGCCGCCGAGAAAGTCGACGACGTCGACGCCGGTGACGAAGCCGAGGAGCCGCCAGGTTCCCGCATCGGCTATCGGCAGCCTCCCGAAGCCGTAAGAGGTCATTATCTTGATGGCGCTGATTATGGTGGTGGTGGGCGGTGCCGTCACCACCTCAGCGGTTGCAATGGTGAGAACGTCTCCTGTGCGCTTGGCAGCTCTGGAATCGAACTGGACCGGTCCCCTATCCATCGCACCTGGCATCCTAATCTTGGAATCCTTCCGATCCTCTGATGGTCTCTTCATTGTCCCTCACCAAAGATAGCTTTGATCACGTCGTATCTGTCGATTATTCCGACGAGCTTGCCGTCGTCTACCACGGATATCCTGCCAATCTCGCGATCTAGCATCGTCTTTGCGGCATCGCGAAGGCTGGTCTCTGAACCTATGCTATAGAGGGGTGTGCTCATCAGTTTTTCCACTTTCATTACGTCCTTGGTGTCTTTGCCTATCCGGACCCCACCCCTCTTCAATATGTCGAAGCGGGTGATCATCCCGAGAGGTTTGCCCTTTTCGTCCACCACCGGCATCCCGGTGAAGTCGGAATCGAGCATCGCGTCCCAGACCTTCGTCACCGAGTTCTGGGGGCCGCAGGTCTTCGTCTCGGTGTTCATCGTATCTTTGACCTTTTTGCCGGCCAACTTATCGGGGTCGATCATCTTGAAGATGTCAATGGGGCTGACCACACCCTCGAGGCGTCGGTCTTCCGAAGACCGGACCACGGGCAGTATCGCGTAATTGGCCGAGAGCAAGAACTTCGCCGTCTCCACGACATCCGTTTCGGGGGTGACCAGAGGGGCCTCCACAGAGAAACCGGAGACGGTGACGTTCGAACGGGTCGACGCTATCTTCAGCATATCCCGGTCGGTGACTATCCCGGTGACACGCCCCTCGCCGTTCAGTATCGGCAATCCTCGCAGCTGGTTGTCGCGTATCAGCTGCCGTGCCCGGGTCACGAAGTCGCCTTCTTCCACGCTGACCGGATCCGTTGACATGATCTCTCCAACTAAAAGTACCATTTTACGCCCTCCTGCTCAAGTCCGGAAAATTCCAAAATGTTCATTTATTCCCGTCTCTGCAGCTCCAGCAGAGCAGTTCGCCGTTGACCGCTTCCAGAGAGTCGGAGATCTGACCGCACCGCTCGCAGATCCCCCTTATCATCTCCCTCTGCTCTTCGAAATGGACGCTATCCCGATGCATCTCTATGAGGTGGCTCAGGATCTCACCCATGCCGATCGAGGCCGACCCGGAGACGAGGTCGGTATCGGTGATTATGCCCACCAGTTTCCCCTCGCCGGATATCACCGGAAGCCTCTTCACTCCCGATTTGAGCATCTTTATAGCAGCATCGCTCAAGCTGACGTCTGGAAGGACGGTGATCAGGGGTGATGACATCACCTCGCCCACCTTTACATCTTTTGGGTTTGCGGCCCTGGCAACTATCTTTCCGACCAGATCTCGCTCAGTTATGATTCCCATCGGCTGGTCTTTGTGAATCACGATCAAGCTGCCCACGTTTGCGGAGAACATCTTGTTCGCAGCCTTCACCACATCAACCTCGGAATCTACGGTGATCACAGGTCGGGCCATTATATCCCGCACCGGAATCTCTGTTTCCATGCAAGTCACCTCCGCGGCAGATCGCCGCTCTTATTAAAGAGATTCCCTCTATAAAAGGATCACTGCATCCTTTTCTATCTAATTCAAAACGTATTATAATTTTGTTACTCTGAAATATGGTGGTGTATGTGATCGATCTCGGCCAGGATCAGCTCGATCCCCAGCCTCGCCGCCGAGGGCGAGCCCGGAAGGCAGAAGACGGGAACGCCCCGGACTATCCCGGCCGACGCCCTGGATAGGATCGCCCTCGTCCCCACCTTCTCGAGGCTTTTCAGCCTGAACGCCTCCCCGAAGCCGGGGATCGTCTTATCGAAGAGGGGCTCTGCGGCCTCGATGGTCAGGTCCTTTGGGGCAAGGCCCGTGCCGCCGCAGAGGACGACGGCATCGGCCTCTGATTCCAGGATCGCCTCCCTTACGGCCTCCACCCCGTCCGGGACGAGCCGGTAGGTGGATTTGCGACCGGCGTCGCGGAGCCGATCCAGGATCGCCCGTCCAGAGAGGTCTTCGGCCTCCTCAGGGCTTCCGACGTCTCCGAACCTCTCGAACCGGGAGGTGCTCACGACGACGACCTCGATGATCATGATCTATTATTCGTTCCAAAGGGATAAAGCTCTTCTCTACCTGCCCAACGGTTTTATCTCAGAAGGTCGACCTGGCCTTCCATGGCGCTTCTGGCGGTGGACGTGGGCGCGGGAACCCAGGACATCCTCCTCTGTGAAGAGGGGGTGCCCATCGAGAACTCGGCCAAGATGGTGATGCCGAGCCAGACGGTGATCGTGGGAAAGAAGATCGATCGGGCGAGGCTTCGGGGAGAGGACGTCTTTCTCGCGGGGACGACGATGGGGGGCGGAGCTTCCGCTCGGGCCGCAAAAAGGCAGATCGATGCGGGCTTTCGGGTCTTCGCATCCCCGAAGGCGGCCTTGACCTTCAACGACGACCTGGAGAGGGTCAAGAAGATGGGGGTTCTGATCACCGAGGAGGCTCCCCCAGAAGCCGATGTGGTGGAGATGGCGGACCTCGACCTTCCCGGCATAAAGGAGACTTTTGAGAGGTTCGGCCTTGACATGCCAAGGGACGTGGCCGTCGCCGTCCAGGATCACGGTCGCTCGCCCAACAGGAGCAACCGCGTCGTGAGGTTTGAGGAGATGGCAAGGGTCCTCGATTCGGGGGGAGACCTTCGGTCCTTCGTCCATCTCGACCCTCCGCCCATCTTCAATCGGATGGGGGCCGTCAAGGAGATGCTGGACCGTGCAGGCCTTCGCCCGATGATCATGGACACGGGCCCGGCTGCGATCTTCGGCGCGACCCTCGATCCCCGCTGCGCAGAGCCCGCCCTGGTTTTGAACATCGGAAACGGCCACACCATCGGGGCGGTGGTGGCCGACGAGAGGATCACCGCCCTCTTCGAGCACCACACCTCGGCCCTGACGGCAGATAAGCTCCTCCGATTCTCTGAAAGGCTCTGCGATGGGACTTTGACCAACGGCGAGGTCTTCGAAGACGGGGGCCACGGGGCCCACGTGGTGGAGGCCCCCGGCGCCGAGAAGATCAGGTCAGTCGTGGTGACCGGCCCCAACAGGGAGAGGTTCTTAGGATCTGGCCTGCTCGGAGAATTGGGTCCCGTGGTCTCTGCGGCTCCGGGAGGGGACATGATGATAACAGGCTGCTTGGGACTGGTCGAGGCGTGGAAGATGCTCGAATAGGTGTAAAGAAAAGGTCGTGGATGTAAGAGGTTGAATAAATCAGAGTTCCGAGGTCCAGACCTTCCGTCCTTTTGGCCGGATTTTGCCGTTCAACAATGGCGATTTATCTCACGATGCCAATCTGAAATGGACCCGCCTCAATCGGATGAGACCGTTTTTGAGCTGACTTCTGACCTTTGGGTCGCCCAAAGAACATAAGTGTACGTGATCGCAGATGGTCCACCGCTGCGGCAAGCAGTTAACTGCAACATGGAGTTGAGGTAATTGACCAAAATTGGACTCATCAGATGCGAAAGTGCCATGAGAATCTGTCCTGGGACTTCATGTTTTAAAGCAATCAGAGAGAGATCTGGGAACTTCGTCCCGTATTCAGGTGAGGAGATCGAGATCATCGGAATGACACCATGCGGAGGTTGCCCAGGCAGAGATGCAGTCCGCCAAGCAAAAGAGATGGTTAGGAGAGGCGCAGAAGTGATCTTCCTGTGCACATGCATGATAAAACCAATACCATCAGAGCCGGTCTGCAGGTATTCTGAAGAAATAGCAGGGGCTATAAGGAAGAATGCTGGCGTTGAGGTCGTAATGGGCACCCACTAACGCGACAAATGGGTGCTGCAAGAAGGGATATCTAAAACTAACATCAAGCACATCATTTAGGATTTTTGATGGTCAGCAGCCACAGTCAAACGTCATACCGCCGGAGAAATGAAACGAGTCAGAGTCAGAAAAGAGGGCCGAGCAGGGGGCAAGATGGCTGAGGAGATAGGCAGAGGCGCAGAGGCGGTAATAACCAGGGACGGGGACCGGGTGACGAAGTGGAGGAGGCCGAAGGGCTACAGGATGCAGGCCCTCGACGAGAGGATCAGGCGCGAGAGGACGGTGATGGAGTCTCGGATAATCTCCGAAGCCCGAAGGTGTGGGGTTCCAACGCCGATCGTCCTCGACGTCGACAAGTTCAGCCTCACCATGGAGTACGTTGAGGGGGTCAAGCTGAAGGATGTGATCGACCCGGAACTATCCGAGAAGGTGGGGGAGCTGGTCGGAAGGCTCCACGCCTGCGGGATCATTCACGGCGACCTCACCACCTCCAACATGATCCTCAAAGGTGAGAAGATATACTTCATCGACTTCGGCCTTGCCTTCCACGACCAGAACATCGAGGCCCAGGGGGTGGACGTCCACGTATTTTTCCAGACAGTGAAGAGCACCCACGACCGGCCCGATCTTCTCATCGAGGCCTTCGGCCGGGGGTACGCCAAAACCTACTACAGGGCTGAAGAGATTTTAAAGCGGGTCCAGGAGATCGAGGCGAGAGGGAGATATCTCTGACCAAATCATTAACTTTATGTAGTAAACGATCAGAACCATCAACGATTTCAGAGCTGTTAGTTCCAAAGTGGTGATGGTACATGGCAGAAGATGATGTGGTATTCGTCGGCAACAAACCAGTGATGAACTACGTACTGGCGGTGGTCACCCAGTTCAACAGCGGCGCTAAAGAGGTGAGGATCATGGCCAGGGGACGAGCGATATCAAGAGCAGTGGACGTTGCAGAGGTCTCAAGAAGCCGCTTTTTGGCCGACGTCAACGTCAAGGACATCCAGATCTCCACCGAGATCCTGAATACCGATCGTGGAGAGACGAACGTTTCGGCCATCGAGATCACCCTCTCGAAGTGAAGTCCGGCTCTTTCCGGAGCGCGTTGGCATTGACCACCAGGATCGGGGTTCTCTCCTCCGGTCGCGGGGAGAACGCGAGGTACATCATCGAGGCTGCTCGCTCGGGATATCTGCCCGCAGAGGTCGCCATCGTCCTGGCAGACCAGACGGATGCAGGCGCCTTGAAGATCGCCCGCGAGCGGGGAATCAAGGCGCATTTTTTGGATCCATCGGGCTTCTCCCGGGCCGAGTACGACGAGCTTCTTATGGACCATCTGGACCGCGCGGGCGTCAATCTCGTGGTCCTCACAGGATACATGAGGATATTATCTCCTGCCTTCGTCCGGCACTACAAGAACAGGACGATCAACATCCATCCCGCCCTTCTCCCGGCCTTTCGGGGTCTTGACGCCTTCCAGCAGGCCCTCGACTACGGCGTCAAGTGGACGGGGACGACGATCCACCTGGTGGACGAGGACGTCGACCACGGCCCCATAATCCATCAGGTTCCCGTGAAGGTGGAGGAGGGCGACACCTTCGAGAGCCTGAAGGCGAGGGTCCAGGAGGCGGAGTACAGGGCTTACCCCGAGGCGCTCAAGATCTTCATTGAGGACAGGCCCAGGGTGGTGGGAAGAAAGGTCGTTTTTGAGGGAAAGGAGAGGTGGTGAAAAGATCATGAGGACTTTATGGGCGCCCTGGAGGATGGAGTACATCCTCAGCGATAAGTCGGGCGGTTGCATCTTCTGCGAAAAGGTCGAGGAGGATCGGGACGAAGAGAACCTGATACTCTACTGGGGCAGATACCACTTCATCATCATGAACGCCTACCCCTACAACAACGGCCATTTGATGGTGGTTCCTCGCCGCCACACCTCGAACCTCTCCGGCTGGAGCGCGGAGGAGAGGACCGAATTCTTGGAACTTGCCGACCTCGGTGTCGAGATCCTGAAGAGGACTATGAACCCCGAAGGATTCAACATCGGGATCAACATGGGTGAGTGCGCGGGGGCGGGAATCGCTAGTCACATTCACCTCCACATCGTTCCGAGGTGGTCAGGCGACTGCAACTTCATGCCGGTCTTCGCGGAGACGAGGGTGGTCCCCGAGCACATCCAGGCGACCTATGAGAAGCTCCGGAAAGCGCTTGATGGGATTCTCAGGCAAGAGGCAGGTTCACAGAAGAACTGAAATTCGCGCACGGGAAATTGGGGATTAGCGCTGGAATGGGCCAGCAGATTTTATTCATGAGCCTATTTCAAGATAGTGCCGAATGCTGGTTTTCACCGATCAAACTCTTAGGCGGAAGAACCACCATCCTTCGCCTCAAATGATGTGCAAACTTCTATTCATGATCGAAGGCCGCATAAATAGTTTTGAAACCAGCTCTATTGCATCAAAATCGAACCAATATTTTTCACCTAGTTCATAACAAATATATTTATAGTCTTACGACAAAATTGATATAATAGTACATACAAAATATATCCCATGAAGGGGGATATTGTAAAGATATAAAATGGTGAAGAGCTAATAAAGAGGCTTCGTGCGGAAACAGATGAGCGTATCAAGCCCAGATTGATGTATCAAGCCCAGATTGATGTATCAAGCCCAGATTGATATTTCTCAATGCTATGGCCAACCATGGTATTAGCTATGAGAACGCGAGTGATATTTGCGGACTAAGCGTGTCGACAGGTTATGTTTGGATCCGAAAATGGAATGCGGACGGATATGAAGGGTTGAAAGATAAGGATACAAGAACAGGACGACCGCCGAGGCTCAATGATGAAAATATGATGAAGCTCAAAGAAATTTTAAAAAGCAAGTCTTATTGGACTACTAAAGATGTCATCATAGAAATAAAAGCTCATTTTGATGTAGATTTATCAGAAGACCAGACGATAAAAATCTTACGGAATAAATTCCACATGCTTTTCTCAAAGCCTTATCCGATGGACTACAGAAGACCTGTAAATGCGGAAGCGATACTGGATAACGAACATGCTCAATAAAATATTATATCATGCCGCTTTATAAATTAAGTTAGCCAAACTCGGGATATCGTCACGAGATGAAAATATTCCATTAAGATAGTGGAAGAAGTTAACTTCCTGCTTACGGC
>Ga0268285_1000225_pt1 | contig 35411 bp, 46 predicted proteins | sample saktaG_2_FD_190144 | JGI IMG/M metagenome (GOLD analysis project Ga0268285, IMG submission 190144) | Saline water microbial communities from Sakinaw Lake, British Columbia, Canada - sak_2013_06_06_120m | ecosystem: Environmental > Aquatic > Non-marine Saline and Alkaline > Saline ... | reverse complement strand
TGTTGATATCACATTTGTTTTTTTCGTTGTATGATATCTTATTCTGTGATACCAGGCTGTTTTTAAGTTATCATTGGGATGTAAGATACACAATTGCTGCATGAAGCGTCATCTCCTGCTGCTCCCCGGATTGCAGGTCTTTTAGTATCATTGTTCCCTTCTCCATCTCCTGTTTTCCGATAATAAGAACGTATCCTGCAATTTTTGCAGCAAGACTCATTTGTCCCCCAAACCCTTTTCCTGACAGGTCAGTCTCGGTACAGATGCCTGCCTCTCTTAAGTGTCGTGCTGCGGTTATACCCAGTAATTGCGTCTCTTTGGTAGTTATCACAAATACCCTGGGGCGGGATGAGGGTTTTTTATCACCACGCGCAACCATTACCCTGTCAAATCCAATCGCAAATCCACATGAGGGAGTATCCTGTCCTCCAAAAAGATGGGCGAGCCGATAGGCACCACCCCCAATAACCTGGTTTTCAGCCCCCAGCCCCTCAGCAAAACCTTCAAAAACCATGCCGGTGTAGTAATCCAGTCCACGCGCAATTGCCGGGTTGATGGTATACCTGATCTTCTGGTCATCAAGGATTGAAAACATACTTAGTATACGTTCTTTCTCAGGGATATCTCCAAGAATTGCAAATATTTCATCAGTACTACGTGCCAAAACAAGATCCGTAAGTGGTTGAATTATATCATTACGCCCGATATCTGAAAGAAAAGCAGATGCATTTGCTATATCCCGTTTGTCAAGAAATGTTCGGATTGTTTTTTTGTCAGCAGATGATAAATCCTGTAGTACATGGCGCATAAGAGAGAGATCCCCTATTTGAAGCGTATACGAGATCCCACTCTCCTGTAAAATTTCATCAGCGACCAGAATTATTTCTGCATCAGCCATTGCAGAGTCAACACCAATAAGTTCAATCCCAAATTGCCAGAATTGTCGGTATCTCCCTTTTTGCGGACGCTCATATCTGAAGCAGTCGGCTACATAATACCATTTTACCGGCTTTGGTAAGGACCTTCCTTCATTGACAAAACAGCGAAGCACCGGGGCGGTAATTTCAGGCCTGAGAGTCATTTTTCTCCCCCCTTTGTCCTCGAATGTATACATCTCATCAATGATCCCTTCACCTGAACGTATGGTAAAGAGATCTTGTTCTTCAAATGTAGGAGTAACAATTTCGCGGTATCCATAGCGGCGTGCCGTCTCCCGCATTATTGCTTCAGTCTCCCGGCGGCCTTCGATTTCGTCTGGAAGTATATCCCTGGTTCCCCTGGGACGTGATATCATTTCTGTCATTTATGGGTTCCTTTCAGTGTCTTACATTTCAAAGTCTTAGATATCGGTGCAGTTCCTAAAAATCTGACCCATCCTGGTTCATCAGTCCAGATATTTTCGCGCTTCACTTTTCCCTGCAGATAGAGGGCCAGGAGTATCAGACCAATGCCGATGAGGTTTGTGGTTTCATATGCAGTGGCGATCATCCACCCAGACAGCGCCAGTGCTGTATAAAGGACTCCACGATACGCTGCCAGACGATAACCTGCCATTCCGGTTCGGTAAAAAATCCTGATATCCCGGATCCAGAGAAAGCTGACAACAGCCGTGCCGAATAAAGCAACAAAGAAAAGGCTGTTCATTGTGACACATTATTTGTATTGCTCTGCATATCTTTATTATTGCAATTATGGCAGATGATGAGTATCTACACAATCTTCTCTATCAGGTACAATCTGGTGAGATGAGTCCGGATGAGGCACTTCATGAGATTCAGGGCCTTGAGATTGGGATGGTCACAGGTATTGCACACCTTGATCTGGGTCGGATGACCAGATGTGGCATCCCGGAAGTTGTTCTTGCAGAAGGGAAAGATACGGTTCACCTTATTGCAATTGTTACTGAGTATATGTGCAGAACAGGGCGCTGTATTATCACCCGCGTTTCAGCTGAAAATGCATCTGCCCTTACTGATGTATGCAAAAACAATAATTTTGTATGCCTGTGGAATGCTGATGCAAAAACTATGGTTATGACAGATGGAATTACCCCTGAACAGACTGGTGGAATTGTAGGCATCATCACTGCCGGGACATCTGACATAAGGGTTGCTGAAGAGGCAAAGGTAATAGCTGAAGAGATGGGATGTATAGTCAGGAGCGCATATGATGTCGGGGCAGCTGGTATACACCGTCTTGTACCGGTCCTACGGACAATGCAGGATTGCCATATTTTTGTGGTTGCTGCAGGAAGAGAAGGGACATTACCTGCAGTGATTGCCGGCATTGTGAACAGGCCCGTTATCGGGGTTCCGGTTAGTACAGGATATGGATATATGGGCCAGGGTCGTGCAGCTCTTGCGAGCATGCTTCAATCCTGTTCAGTTCTCGTGGTGGTGAATATCGATGCCGGGTTTGTTGCAGGTGCCTTTGCAGCAAGAGTAGCTTCAATGGTGGCAGGACATGAGTAAAAATGAACGGGTATTTTATATTGGACGTTTTCAGCCATATCACAACGGACATCAGAGTGTACTTTTAGATATCGGAAAAGAGGCTGATGAGATTGTGATAGGAATTGGAAGTGCACAGCTCAGTCATGAACCAGATAATCCGTTTACTGCAGGAGAACGGGTACTTATGATTACCCGGGCATTAAAGGAATTAGTCTGTCCTTTTTATGTTATTCCGATTGAGGATATCAAGCGCAATGCATTGTGGGTCACTCATGTTCGTTCGATGTCACCTCCATTTGATCTGGTACACTCCGGAAACCCGCTCGTGGTTCGTCTCTTTAAAGAGGCTGGCATTGCTGTTCATTCTCCTGCGATGTATGAGCGTGATACCCATAGTGGAACTGAGATACGTTCTCGCATGGTTACCGGGCGATCCTGGCAGGATCTCGTCCCCCCGGAAGTATACCAGGTTATCATGGAACTGGATGGGGAGCGCCGCGTTCGGGCTCTTGCTGAAGATGATGGAGCAGGATGCAGAATATGAAGACCAATACAGGGTCATAACAGGATGCAGAGAGGTGAACGATGTTTAAAAAGATTAAAGCGTTGTTAACCAGTGAAAAAAAGTCGGAATTACCGTTTGAAATCACTCTTGATGAGATTCCGGCCTGGTTGGATACACAGGCATCAACGTGTGAAAAAAAGCGTACTGACCGAATGAAAACGGTACGGGATACGTTAGATCTACAACTCAAAAAGATGAATCAGGTAATTACTGATCTCGGCTCAGAGGAACATGATGAAGCAAAACATCCCAAAGTGGAACAAGTCATCAGGCATTCACTCCCTCAATTTAAAAAAAGGGTTGAGACTCAGATAACCAGAGAGTTTTTGGGAGATGATGAAGAGGTCTATCGTCAGATAGCTGAAGTTGTCCAGGGGTGTTTTTCGGCATACCGAGGACCGGGAAAGTACCTGCACCAGTTGTACCCTGAAGGCATCAGAGACTTTCGCGATGTTCTGGACTCAATGGGTCATGAAATGAATTCCATAACTAAGATAATAAAGATTTCACGAGATCGACTTATGGATATTGACTCGGTAAAGAAAGAATATCAACGGTACATTGATGCAAAAACGGCCCTTAATGAGCATATAACTGGACTTGCAGAGATCAAAGGAAAGTGTCAGGAGATCGATACACACATCTCAAACCTTCAAAAAGAAGAAGAACAGCTCAAAGGTTCAGATCTATATAGTGAGTATAAGGGTTTGGTGGCACAATCTGAGCGCCATCGTGAGATCCATATGAGTGAACAGGAACGATATGAATCAGCCTGTCGGACTGCGGTATCTGTCTGTAAACGGGCATCACGAGTATATGGGGATGCCGGGAGACTCAACGAACAAAAGATTATAGAATCTCTCGAAGAGGCATGCTTATCTGTTACAAGTGACTGCCAGGAGCTCTCTATACGTATACAAAAGAGTGCTGATCTTATCTTTGAACTCTTATATACAGATGATCTTACTCTGAAAAACACCTTTGAAAAAGCTCTTTTTACTGATAAAGAATCAGTAATCATGGGACTATCGGGTTCCTGCACTGCTGCGATAGCTGCACATCACCACCACATGAAGCAGACAAATATCTATAGAGAACATCCGGTTCATACTGCACTTCCCCATTTTTCAGAGATGATAGAGAAACATCTTTTTACACTAGAGAAAAACAGGGATGAAGAAAGGGTCCATGCTGAACGAATAGAGATATTATCTGCTGAATTACAACAGGCCGGGGCCGATTTGGTTGTAAAGATGGCTCAATGCCTCAAAAAGGATCCTGACACGGTGAGGATATCAGGTCTGGATGAACATATCATTAATCCTGATCTCAGATTAGAGGTAGATGATTCAGGAGAATCTGTCTGATGAAAACCATAATGGTACACAAGGGCAGGGTTTCCTGTCTTGCAGGAAAGGAAGAGTCCTTAGATAAATGCAGGTTCTGTGTTCATTCTGTCAGGTTCATCCTTCCTGATGGGGAAATTGAATCGCCGGCCCGGGCATTTTGTCAGATGAGACGTGCGACACAATCTGTTGATCTATCAGAAGTAACTGGTGTTGTCTGTGATGATATGCGAAAAGAGGGATACCGGAGTATGATGAATGTGATATCGTAATATATAATTCAGGGGGATTTTTGCTTCCAGAATTCATACCATCTTCTGGACTGATACGGGACATTATGCATCGGGTCTCCCCATTCGACCTCGATAATATGATGCATGAGACTAACTTCCTCTCTGAGTTCTGTAAGTTCCTTCTTCAGGTCTGCAATATTTCTTCGAATCTCTTTATATTCCTCAAATACATGCTGGTTTGTGACTTCTATTGGTTCTCCCTTGGATAGGCAGAAACATCCCTCAGTGATAAGATTGAGGATAGCATTACCGCGTGTAATTCCCTGTTCTCGTGCATACTTGTCAATCTGATCACGCATCTCTTTATCCATCTCAAATGATGCCCGGATATCCTGTGTCATGGTTGTAGCTCGGTAGAAATTATATGGATCAATGTGTATTCATGTCGGTTAAGTGCATTCTTCTTGCGTGCAGACAATCTGGATAAGTTTCTTGGTATCAATATATGAAGAGACATGATTGGCAAGGTTTTCAAATCCGGTTTGTGTTTCATCTTCTCTGATAGGTTCAAAAGAGACACCCTTTTTATCAGCCAGATATGAGATAAGAGCGTTTATTGCAGTTGGATTTAAAAAAAGTCCATGCATGTATGTTCCTATTATAAGCCCATCATCACTTACAGCCCCTTCCCCATGAAATGCCGTGGTGAGTGAGCCGGTATCAGTGTTCCCCATGTGAATCTCATATCCACGTACTTCTCCCATCCGTGATAATATGGGTCCGTGTTTCACGGGAGTCCGGCTGACCTGAATCGTGGTTTTTTGATAACCGGTAAATTCTGTTGTACATGGAAAAAAACCAATTCCCTGAGTTCTTCCCTTCTTCTCTTCCACTCCTGAATCGATTATCTCCTGGCACAACATCTGATATCCTCCACAGATACCGATAATAGGAACTCCCCGCGCATGTGCTTTGTAAATCTCTTCGAAGGAAAGACTGTTTTTGATGGCATGTAGATCCTGTATTGTATTTTTTGTACCTGGTATGATTACTGCATCATACTGGTCAAGTGATTCCCAAAGATTGGTATATCTGACACTGGTGCATCGTTCCAGAAGTTCAAAATCGGTAAAATTAGATATATGGGGGAGCTTGATGATGGCTATTTTTATTGGGAATTCCTTTTGTATTTTATCACCCAGTGAGAGTGAATCCTCACTTGGAATGGTAATATCTGTATAGGGAATGACTCCAAGGACAGACGTTTCACAGATATCTTCAAGGATAGTGACTCCATCCTGGAAAAGTGTGGGATCCCCTCTGAATTTATTCACAATGACGCCTGCAATCAGTTTTCTGATCTCCGGGGGCAGAAGTTGTATAGTGCCATAAAGCTGGGCAAAGACACCTCCACGCTCGATATCAGCAACCAGGATAATTGGAAACCGAAGGGCTTTTGCCAGCCTGATATTTGCAATATCACGGTCATACAGGTTCAGTTCAGCAGCTCCTCCAGCCCCTTCGACAATAAGATTACTGTACTGTTCTATAAGTTCCCCTGCCGCAGTGAGTGCGAGAGATAAGAGTTCATCAGTCTCCAGATAGTATTCTCTTGCCTTTACATCGCGATAGGGTCTTCCCATCAGAATGATCTGTGATGTCTGGTCTCCTTTTGGTTTGAGAAGTATGGGGTTCATCCTGGCGTCAGGGGTTATTCCTGCGCTTATAGCCTGCATTGCCTGTGCAATACCGATTTCACTACCATCCTGTGTTACATATGAGTTCAGGCTCATATTCTGTGATTTAAACGGTGCGCATGATATACCATTTCTAAATAAAATCCGGCAGATTGCAGCAACAAGTGTACTTTTACCTACATGAGAAGCAGTTCCGAGCACCATCAGTGACATGACAGCTCAGAACATATGATATTGTCTGATATTAGTATGTCAGTTACGAATCAGACATCCGGACAAAAAAAATGTAAGGGGTGCATTGAATATCCTCCCTATAGGTTTGGATAACCGGTGAAAAACGCAAACAGATCAGCACGTACAGATTAATACATCTCATGGAACTAGTGAACTGGAATATTATATTGTCTTCATCTGCTATTTTTTTTCATGTGAGGGTCCGGCAGATGACTTCTGGTAGAATGTATGCATACCGAACCTAAAAGGACAATCAAGATACAATTTTACTATTTTCCGAATATCTTCATTGTCTAAAATAAGGTTTTTTACAGGATGATTATTATGATATCTGAAGACCCCTGAGAAGACTGTACATCACATTCCCCTTTTTTGTCTGATGTCGTCTGTTTGATACATAAACGCAGATGTAATTTATTATATACGCAAATAGCCGTTATAAGCTCATTATAATTAAATATCTGGCTTATTTGTTTATGGTTTAAGAGATGTGGTCTGCGTTTTTCGATTGGATGCCAAATATTAAATAACGCGAAGAAGATGGTATAGTAATGAATGGTGGTATCTGCTCCACATGTGGGCTGCCAAAAGAATTATGCATCTGTGAAGAGGTTGCGAAAGAACAACAACGGATAAATGTAAAGATTAACAGAAGGCGGTATGGAAAAGAGGTGACTGTGATAGAAGGCCTCGATCCCACAGATATCGATCTTGACGTTCTCTCAAAGTTTATGAAGAATAAACTTGCCTGTGGAGGGACGGTTAAAGGAAATTCGATTGAATTACAGGGCAATCATCGGGACCGTGTTATAGCACTTCTTGGGAGTAAGGGCTACGCGGTTGATAATATCAGTTAGTCATTTTTTTGTATTTGAATATCAGATATCTGGATGTCAAGTCAGAAAAATCTGTTATTTTTTCTTCTTCCCAATCATTGAATGCAGGTTAAGACGGTACTCTCCATCCCGTCCGATTTTAATTACCCGGTCCTGAGATTGTGCCATCTGGATGAGATTAATATCATATTCTCCTGGTCTGATGATTCTGATACTCTCAAGAGAAGAGGCTGGTTCCGTTTCTTTTTTAGGGATACTATCAGGACCTTTTTCGTCGTGGTCTGCATGATAGAGTGGTATGGTACTATCCTGGCCTTTCGATGACAGGTTCCGCTGGTACAAAAATGTGGTGTTGCCGCAAACGCATCCTAAAAGGACTTCTTTTGATGCGTCTGGATATTCCTTTCCGCAACGGGTGCAAATATGTGGCATGTTATCCTGTTGTCAGCCAGGCACTTAACAGATCCTGGTTCTTCTGAATCATGGTAAGCTGATTTGCAGGTCCGATAACAGTCAGTCGTGACCCAACATCATCAGATCCAGCACTTATTAATCGTGAGAGTACTCCCCCTGGCCGCGTTCTCCCAGGATATGTCTCGATCTCAATTCCTGAAAACCGGTCAGGTACTATCTCAAGCATCGTCATCTCTATCAGTTCACCCTGCTCTTCTGGTGTGAGACCTGATTCCAGGATGACTATTGTTCCTTCTCTTACCTTGTCCAGGATCAGTCGAATCTTCTCAATAGATGGCATATGTTTAAGGCGATCGGCAGATATGAGATCAACTCTGACTCCTTGCATACTTATCACCGAAAGGTCCGTATCATGGAATCATACAGTTCATCAATCTTCATCCCTGCAAGACAGGAAACTGGTATTACCGGGTGCTGTGGAAATGCACTACGGATTTTCTGCGGTGATGCATCTGGCAGATCAATTTTATTTGCAGCAATAACCACCGGAAGGTTCCTGCTCTCAATAATTCCAATCATCATGATATTGACCTGAATGAAGGGGTCTTCTGTTGCATCAATCATATAGACCACGCCATCTATATCTTCACGCAGCCAGTGCATAGCCTCAGCAACGCCTTCTGTAGCTTCACGAGCACGCAGGATAGCTTCATCTTTCAGGATTCCAAAGTCTATAAATTCATTATAGTCTATTTTCGTTGTGACACCGGGTGTATCCACGATATCAATAGTGATAGTATTCCCTGAAGTTCCGGTAATAGAAATATTTTCTGTTCGCAGTGCCCGTCTGGTTTCATGAGGAATTTCGCTTACGGTTCCGTTATTTCCTGTGGTTTCCTTCCAGTCATGGGCGATTCTGTTTGCAAGGGTTGTTTTTCCGGCATTGGGGGGTCCATATATTCCAATACGAAGTGTCTTCTTCTGAAAAAGGCGCGAAAGAAGCATAGAGAATGTCTGACTGAATCCCATTATATATCCCTGATCTCCTCTGGTTAACGTGGCAGGCAGTCTGATATCCTGCTTTGAATTCTATTGAATCCGGTACGTATATAGAGTTCTGTTCTTGAAGTATTTGAGTGATCTTTTTTTAAATACGCCTTTTTCAGGAGACCAATTCATTATTTAGGAAGGTATACTATTATGGGATCAACATAGTATGAAAACAGAAAGGAGGTGAGAATTATGACATATAAAAATGATTCAATGCAACTGGACACCCATCTGCCGGTAAAAGAGGTGATGCGGTCCCGCGTAAACACTATTGATCATATGGCAACGGTAGCACAGGCAGCATCTCTCATGTGTAGTCACGATGCCAGTGGGAGTTGTATTGTTCTTTGTGACAGGATACCGCTTGGAATAGTCACTGAACAGGATATCAACTGTAAGGTAGTTGCCCGGGATAAAAAACCTGGTAGTATCCTTGTTAAAGAAATTATGACGACGCCATTAATTACCCTGCATGGTGATAAGACTGTTGAGGAGGCTGCACGTCTCATGACTCAGAAACAGGTACGGCGTCTGCCGCTTGTTGATGACCATGGGATTGTCATCGGCATTGTAACGGTCAGGGATATTGTTGCTGTAGCAACCACCATCAATGAACTGATGGAGAACCTGATAGAGATAAACCGTAATGATGAAGGTCAGTTTGGCATGTGTAGCAAATGTGGAAAAATGACTGATCAACTACTCAATGCAGATAACATGCTTCTCTGTCCATCCTGCTATGAAGAAGAAAAAATATGATATATTGAAGAGAAGGAGAACAATCTACATTTTTGGCTTTATCTGATATTACCAGGATAAATGCGATTGAGAGATGCTACCTATAGGATAAAAGCTGGTGTGCAGGTATCAGGGATGCTATCTGCCCTGCCAATAACGGTGCATAACAGATACCCGCATCCTGCAAAAAAGTAACCTGTCTGGATACAATGACTGGAAAAAAACAGAAGAACCGAGATAGTGATATACCTATTGATGACTCGCCAGAATATGGGTCAATCATGAGAATAGCGACCCGTACCGTAATCTCTGCCCCCCCGACAATGCGGATTTATGGTGCGGTTGAGACACTGGCTCACTGGGGTTTTCGGCGCCTTCCTATTGTTGATCCCGGAACGCATCGACTGAAAGGAATACTGACAATTCCTGACGTTATTAACTTCCTTGGAGGTGGTGAAAAGTTTAATCTTATCAATGTGAAGCATGCAGGTAACTTTCTGGCAGCAATCAATGAGAGCGTACATAAGATTATGCGCCAGGATGTCTGTACACTTCATCCATCTGCCTCAATTGAAGATGCAATCCGGATTATTGTAAAGAACAGGATTGGTGGGATCCCAATAGTAGATGAGACTGGTGTTCTGATGGGAATTGTAACAGAACGTGATGTGCTTCGGGATCTTGCAACACGAGAATCCGGTTTTATGATTCGTGATATCATGTCAACCAATCTGGTTGTGGCCAGTCCTGATCAGTTACTATCAGAAGTCACCAGGATTTTAAATTCACATCGGTTTCGCCGTCTTCCCATAATTAGTGAAAACATCCTCTTTGGAATAATCACCGCCACAGATATTATGAACTACCTTGGATCCGGAAAGGTGTTTGAGAAGCTGGTGACTGGTCATGTTGATGAAGTTGTGTGTGTTCCAATCAGAGAAATAATGAGTAAAAACCTTTATCTGACACATCCCCACATCTCGGTCACTGAGGCATGCCAGGAGATGCTTGAGAAGAATGTAGGGGCTTTTCCAGTAATTGAGGACAACAATCTTGTTGGTCTCGTTACCGAGTTTGATATGGTGAAACTGCTCTCTAAGGAGTAATATCTTCTATGATTGTATCTGATAGTATGTCAACACCGGTTTATGTTGCCTCCCCTTCTGATATGGTAGCATACGCACGCAATCTGATGTTGAAACGACATGTATCAAGAATTCCGGTAGTTGATAAAAACCGGCTGGTTGGAATCATAACTAAAAAGGACATTGGATACAGTCTGCAGAAAAAAGGGCCGGTATGGAAAAATCGCTCACCTGATTCGGCTTTACTTAGTTCTCTGATGACAGCTGATCCTGTTACTGTTTCCATGGGAGCAGGAGTCAGGGATGCAATAATTATTATGGCAGGTCATGATATATCCGGGCTTCCTGTCATAGAACAGGGGATGGTTGTTGGTATATTCACAAAATCTGATGTCTTAATGGCAGATATTGTGTGTTCCCTTTCAGGGAAGGTGCAAAAGTATATGTCTCCTCCATCACTGGTATCAGAAGATCACTCAGTTGACCATGTTATTGATTGTATGCGTTCAGGGCCTGGGAAGGTATTTGTATTGGGTTCTGAGGGGAATATCGGAGGTGTAATCTCTGAGACAAACCTCGCCTTTTATCAGGTACGGAAAGAAATTGAGAGACAGAAAGAGCATGATCTGAAAGCTGGTGATCTGATGACCAGCCCGGTTATCTGTATCAGACCTGATGATGATATTTCAGAGGCAGTACGTTTGATGCAGCTTCACCGGATAACTTGTGTGTGTGTAACACACAATGGTGATGTGAAGGGAATAGTAACAAGAGACGATATAATACGAGAGGTAATTCGATGACCAATACTTTAACTGTGAAAGATTTGATGTCAAAACCGATAACAGTGGCTAAATCAGTCCCTATTACCGAGGCTTTAGATAAGATGCTTGATGAGGAGATAGATCCGCTCATTGTTGTTCATAACAATGAGATTGTAGGTACTGTCTCCCGTTTTCATCTTGCTGAAAAACTAGGGACAAAAAAGAACTCAGATCTCTCACCAAATGCAATTCATGTTGCAAACGCACTGAATGAAGATTTCACGATAATTTATGCTGATGAGGATCTTGATATTCTGATACCCCTGCTTCAGCAGTACAAATTAGTAGTAGTATATGATGCAGAGAATAAACTGATTGGTCAGGTCACCTCTGGTGATGTCTTAAAGCATGTACGACCGGATTCAGATCTTCTCTCTGTTGCTCTGAATGCTTACAGTATCGATGCAGATGAACGGGTTGTTCATCTCAGAAGGCGGATGATTGATGAGAACATCCCCCGGTTTGTAGTAACTGAAGGTGATGAAGTGGTCGGGGTGGTCTCTGAGACCGATGTCGCAGTTTCGCTCAGAAAATTCCGTGAATCTGTTGGGGATCGGCATCAGGAACATCAGGTCAGGAATATTCTTGTCAGGGATATAATGAGTTCACCTATTATATCAGTTGAAGATGACGCATCACTACCTGATGTCATTGATCTCATGCTTCAAAAGAAGATAAGCTGTGTACCGGTCATGATAAAAGGGAGACTTGCCGGTATGATAACAAGGATGTCACTCATCCAGGCACTATAACATTTTTGGTATTGCATCAGATAGGATTTATATTGTGGCAACCGCCTGATAACCTATCCAATATCTGTGCTTACAGGTGTAATGACAACATGATTATCCTTATATTGAAATCATGCGAATTGATTCAGAGATGAATATGAGACCTACAGAACCTGTTCTCCCGGTATCTGACATACAGAAACTGCTTGTGGGTATGAGCAGAACCGGGTTTCAGGGCAGGAAACTGGGCGAGTCATTTCAGGTATGGCAGGAGATGCTGGCAGATCCAGATACCTTTATTATGCTGGGACTGTCAGGGGCAATGATTCCTGCCGGTATGCAGGAAATATTAATAGCCCTCATTGAGAATCGGTTTGTCGATTTGATTGTTTCAACCGGGGCAAATATCTTTCACGATGTCTGTGAACATTGTGGTGTCAGACACTATCTTGGCCATCATCATGTCGATGATCAGGATCTTCTCTCAAACGGGATAGATCGTATCTATGATGTATTTGCATTTGAGAAGCAATTTCGTGAAGTTGATAATGTAATCGCATCATTTGTCAAGGCAAAAGGGGGCACAAAAGGCCCTTCATCAGATTTCATCAGAAATCTTGGCAAATGGCTTATAGATACATATCCCGATGGCCGGTCGCTCACTGCCGCGTGTGTAACCCATAATATTCCGATATTAGTTCCGGCTCTTGCAGATTCGTCCATCGGCATTGGTCTTGTCATAGCCAGGCGTGATGGTGTGTTAGTTGAGGTGGATCAGATAGCTGATGCTGATTTGATAACCCAGATGGTTGAAGGAGCAGCAAAGACAGGGGTTGTGTATATTGGCGGTGGCGTCCCTAAAAATTTCATTCAGCAGACCCAGGTAATTGCATCAATTCATTGTGCGGATTGCGGGGGTCATGATTATGCTATCCAGTATACCACTGATTCGCCGCAATTTGGTGGATTATCAGGTTGTACATTTGAAGAAGCAATTTCATGGGGAAAGGAGTCGGTGCAGTGCAGACATGTTCAGTGTTTCTGTGATGCAACCATTGCACTTCCCCTTGTTGTATCAGCTCTTATGAGTTCAGGTATAACACGCAGGACTAAATAACGTGTGTGACCCTGATACCAGTGCAAATATTTTTGATATGAGATCTTCACAGACTTATATAAAAAATATCAGAAATGTATTGTGTATACAATACGTAATAGACTGTGTAAAATCGATTTTTTCATTAATAATTCCAGAATATATCACATTGTACAACATATGCCAAAAATAATTAACTCTGATGAAAAAGGCATAATGTTTATATGGATATATCACGCACATAATAAAGCACAATTACTGTAGCAACAGGTATCTGTTGCGAGTATCCATAAGATGCGATATTTTGTAGTTGAGATAGCCAAGCTTGGTATGGCGCAGGGTTGCTAACCCTGTGTCCCCCTGGGACTCGGGGGTTCAAATCCCTCTCTCAACGCTTCTATCAAATCTCAAAATGAGGGTTTTGATGGCTGAAGAAGAAATTAATTATTTCGTTAGGATTAGCAACACTGATCTTGACGGTACAAAACCGGTTATTGTTTCACTCACTGGCATTAAGGGCGTAGGCAGACATACTGCACATATCATCGCTCAAAAAGCTGGTGTACCGAAGCATGATCTGATGGGTAAGATCGATGATGCATTGGTTGACCGTCTGCGTGAGGTTGTTGATTCATATGTAGAGCACATTCCGACCTGGATGACAAACCGTCCCAAGGATATCTATACCGGGGAAAAGCGTCATCTTCTTGCTGTTGATGTCCAGATGACACAGGACGACGATATTAATATCTTAAAGAAGATTCGTTCGTACCGTGGTATCAGGCATGAGACCGGACAGAAAGTCAGAGGTCAGCGGACTAAATCAACTGGAAGGACAGGAATTACTGTCGGTGTCAGGAGAAAGAAGAACTAGGTGTTGATTGGTTATGGGATATCCAGGAAAAAATCACAAGCAGTACCAGCCACCCAAACGTCCGTTTGAGCTCTCTCGTATTGAAGAAGAGACTCACCTTGTAATAGATTATGGTCTTCGGAACAAACGGGAAGTATGGAAGGCAAAAGAAGCTCTTCGCCGGTACAGAAAAGCTGCCCGTGATATCATTGCACTGACGTCATCTGGAACTGAGCCGGCAAAGGTTCAGGCGAAGAAGGATCAGCTCATCGGTTATCTCAGCCGGATGGGTTTCCTTGCTGAGGATGCCAGTATTGATGATGTGCTCGCTTTACAAGTTGAGCAACAACTAGGTCGCCGTCTTCAGACCATGGTATATCGGTCAGGACTTGCACGTTCACCAAAACAGGCACGCCAGTTTATAACTCATGGTCATGTTGCGTTAAACGGAAAGAAAGTAACGATACCGAGTTACATGGTAAAACGAGCAGAAGAAAATGTAATCTCTTATTACGGAAAATCACCTTTGATAAGTGATCTGCATGCAGAACGCGGACGTATCGCAAAGACTGGGAGATAAAAATGGCAAATGAGAAGGAAAAATGGGGTGTTGCCCATATTTTTGCATCTTTTAATAATACCATCATTACTCTGACAGATTTGAGCGGTGCAGAGACCATCACAAAGAGCAGTGGTGGTATGGTTGTTAAGCAGGATCGCAATGAGAGTTCTCCCTATGCTGCTATGCAGATGGCACAGAATATCGCTCAGGCAGCGCGTGAAAAGGGCATTGTCGGAGTTCATGTGAAAGTGCGGGCACCTGGGAAAGGAAAGCAGAAAAGCCCGGGTCCTGGGGCCCAGGCAGCTATACGTGCATTAGCACGTGCAGGTATGCGTATTGGTATTATCGAGGATGTAACTCCGGTACCGCATGATTCCATTCGCGCCAAAGGTGGCAGGAGAGGTCGGAGAGTCTGATGAAGCTGGAATTCAGCAATCTTGATGAGATTCAGACCCGCTTTGTCCTTAGTGACAGCTATCAGGAATTTGCCAACTCATTGAGGCGTGCCATGACGAGTGAAGTTATGACATTTGCACTTGAAGATGTCAGAATATATGATAACTCAAGCGCGCTCTTTGATGAGATGCTAGCTCATCGTCTTGGACTGATTCCTCTGGTGACAGAATACGCCGGATATGTCACACGCGATGCATGCACCTGTGATGGGGCAGGATGTTCTCAGTGCTCAGTCACATTCACGATGAGTGTTGAGGGACCCTGTCTTGTCACCTCCCGCGACCTGATATCTGAAGATCCTGTGATAAAATCGGTGTATGATGATATCCCTATTGTCAAACTTGAGGAGGATCAGAAGGTTGTCATTGAAGCACGAGCCGTTTTAAATTCAGGAAACGAGCATGTGAAATGGCAACCTACGACGATTTGCGGATATAAGAACTATCCAATTATTCGTACCGATGATAATTGTGATGGATGCGGTCACTGTGTAGATGATTGCCCAAAGGGGATATTATACGTGAATGATGGCACTGTCGCTGTTAAAGAAGGTATGTATGAGGAATGTTCACTCTGCCGATTATGTGAGCAGGCCTGTCTGAATAGTGGGATCGGTGAAAAACCGGCAATACACATTGAGATGGATAAAAATCGCTTCCTCTTTACTATGGAGGGTAGTGGTTCTCTTCCACCTGAAACAATCATCAAAGAAGGATTGCTGTTCCTAAAGAGCCAATCAGACGACCTTCTCGTAACACTCGAGGACCTGTAAGGAGGTGCTGGAGATGAAGAAGAACTGTATAAAATCAAATCCACAGATATCTGACCTAATATCAAAACTGAAACGGACATCACGCGAACATGATGTAAATATCTGGCGGGATATAGCAGTCAGACTTGAAAAACCCCGGAAAAGCTATGCTGAGGTTAATGTCAGCAAGATAAACCGATATGCATCAGATGGAGAAATTCTCCTGGTGCCGGGAAAAGTACTGGGTAGCGGAGTGCTGGAGTTTGCGGTACACGTTGCAGCATTAAGCTTTTCAGATGCAGCTATCGATAAAATCGCTGCAGTAAAAGGAAAATGCATGAGCATTGAAGAACTTGTTGAGTCTAACCCGACAGGTAGTAAGATCAGGATTTTAAGGTGATATGGATATGGTAACTATTATTGACGGTGAGGGTCTGCTACTCGGAAGACTGGCAAGTACGGTTGCAAAACGACTTCTTGATGGAGACGAGATTGCCATTGTCAATGCAGAGAAAGTGGTCATATCCGGAAGCAAGGCCCGTGTTCTGAATGCATACCGGCAAAAAAGGGAACGTGGTTCACGTGAAGGTGGACCTTTCTTTCCAAGACGTCCTGATCACATCATTAAACGAACCATACGTGGGATGCTTCCATATAAACGCCCCCGTGGTGCAGATGCACTCAAGCGCGTAAAGGTCTATGTTGGTATTCCCTATGAATACAATGGGCATGTTATGGAGACGATTGAGGGTGTTCATAAGAATAATCTGAGCAACCCGAGTCATGTGACTCTTGCAACAGTAAGTTCGTTCCTAGGAGCGAAATTCTGAATTGAGGTGAAAAATGGCAAATGCAATTAATACAAGCGGAAAAAGAAAGACCGCAATTGCCCGGGCGACGTTAAGGCCAGGAAAAGGAGTAATCCGGATAAATTCCACGCCTCTTCATCTGTATTCTACGGAATTAGTCAGGATGAAGATATCAGAGCCACTTCAACTGGCTCCTGATGCAATTGCCAATGTGGACGTTACCATAAAGGTTCGTGGAGGCGGTATCATGGGTCAGGCAGAGGCTGTGAGAACAGCACTGGCACGTGGTATTGTACGATGGCACAATGATCCACAGATTAAAGACATGTACCTTGCCTATGACAGAGGACTTCTTGTGAACGATTCACGCCAGAAAGAAGCGAAAAAGCCGCATGGCCGCGGTGCTCGTAAGAAATTCCAGAAGTCATATAGGTAAGAAATTTAAGGATGAGATGTAACTATATGGGCACACATATATGATACCGATTCGCTGTTTCACGTGTGGAAAGGTTATCTCCCAGGGATTTGAGGAATATAAGCGCCGGTGTGCTGAGGGAGAGGATCCTGAACAGATCCTCGATGATCTTGGTATGGATCGGTATTGTTGCCGGCGCATGCTCCTTACTCATAAAGAGATAATCGATGAGATTAATCCATATCAGTGAGGGGTCGTGGGGTAGCCTGGACTATCCTATGGCGTTCGGGATGCTGTGACCTGAGTTCAAATCTCAGCGACCCCATCATTTATGAGTATTTTGAGGTTTGTTAATGCAACAGTACACGCGCTATGAAAAAGCCCGCATCGTTGGAGCCCGTGCGTTACAGATTTCCATGGGAGCACCCATTCTTATTCAGACAAAGAGCATTGATCCACTGGAGATTGCACTTGAAGAATTTAGCAAAGGAATGGTACCTATTACCGTTAAGCGGAAGAAGTGACTGTAAGGTATGACAAACATACGCAAGATAGATCTGCGTGTCATCCTCGATTCACGGGGAAATTCAACAATAGAAGCAGATATCACAACAGATCATGGATGGGGACGGTTTGCAGCACCCAGTGGTGCCAGTACCGGGATGTATGAAGCTCGCGTTCGTGATCCTGTTGAAGCACTATCATATGGCAGAGAGCATGTTATTCCGCGATTGATTGGTGAAAATGCTCTTGATCAGGTAGGACTTGATGCTCTGCTCCATGATATCGACGGATCTTCAGATTTTGCAAACATTGGAACAAATCTGGCTATAGCCCTCTCGTTAGCAAATGTCGCTGCAGCAGCGGATGCAACGGGTGTTCCCCTGTATCAGCATATTGGCGGACTCTTTATTGCAGGACCGCCACTCCCCCTTGGTAACGTTCTGGGGGGAGGTGTACATGCTCACGGAGGAACTGAGATACAAGAGTTTTTGGTTGTCCCAGTCGGGGCTCCATCAGTTACTGAAGGAGTTTTTGCAAACGCACAGGTACATCATACCGTGGCCTCTTTACTGGCAGCAGAAGGGATATTCTGTGGAAAGGGAGATGAAGGTGCCTGGGCTCCTCAGATCAATGATAATGATGCATTAGACATTGTCCGTCAGGCAGCGTTTGAGGTTGCTGATGATCTTGGATTTCGGATTGATATTGGCATAGATGTTGCAGCAAGTCAGATCTATGATCCTGATACCGAGGAGTATTCTTCCCGTTTTGGGAATCGATCTTCAGATGAGCAGATTTCGTACATAGCCGGACTAATTGATGACTTTGGACTTGTATATGTTGAAGATCCGCTTTTTGAAGATGATTTTTTATTGACTGCAGAACTGACTTCAATGGTCGGGGGTTCCTGCCTTATCTGTGGTGATGATCTCTTTGCCACAAACACATCCCGAATCAGGCAGGGTATTAATGCAGGATCAGCGAACTGTGTTCTTATCAAACCCAATCAGATTGGAACACTGACTGATACATTTGAATCTGTAAATCTCGCTCGAAGTCACGGACTTGAGACGGTTATGAGTCACCGATCCGGTGAGACAACCGATACAACGATAGCACATATGGCAACGGCTTTTGAAAGTGTTTTTATCAAAACCGGTGCTGTAGGTGGAGAACGAATTGCAAAACTGAATGAATTGATCCGAATAGAGGAGGAAATGGTATGAATGAAAATGAGATGGAGATAGAAATAAACGAGCCACTTGTAACCGTAGAAGAGTATCTTGCTGCAGGGGTCCATATCGGAACCCAGCAAAAGAGCATTGATATGAAGAGGTTCATCTACCGCGTACGTGGTGACGGACTGTATATCCTTGATATCAGAGAAACTGATGAACGGATTAAACTTGCAGCAAAATTCTTGTCGCAGTTTAATTCTTCTAATATACTTGTAGTAACATCACGGCAGTACGGGCAGTACCCATCACGCATGTTTGCAAAGAGTCTCGGTGCAATGGAGATGATCGGGCGTTTTATTCCAGGACTCCTGACAAATCAGAATTTGAGAGGGTACATTGAACCTGAAGTCGTTATTGTCACAGATCCTATAAGTGATGCACAGGTTATCAAAGAAGCAACACAGGCTGGCATCCCGGTTGTAGCACTTTGCGATACAAACAACATGACGAGTTTTGTTGATATCGTGATACCTACTAACAATAAAGGAAGAAAAGCACTCTCAATGGTGTATTTCCTTTTAACCCGTGAACTTCTCAGACACAAAGGTATTGTTACGGCTTTAACCCAGGAAGACTTCGAGACTGATCTCTAAGAAAGAGGTGGACCCCCTCTTTTTTAATAAATAGTGTATTTATGAAGACTCGTTCCTGCCAGCTGGCCGGGATGTTCTATCCAAAAGAACCATCCCATCTCTCACAGATGCTGGAGAACTTCTTCAGTTCTGCGGGTATCTCTGGAATCAATGCACACGGAATCGTTTCTCCTCATGCAGGATATGTCTATTCAGGGAACACTGCAGCAAAGGCGTATTCTGCAATTGCATCAGGGTTTGATGGGACATTTGTAGTTATAGGGCCTAGTCACCATGGTTTTTCTACAACTCTTTCACGGATACCCTGGGAAACCCCGCTTGGCCCGGTCATGGTTGATACAGATCTGATTGATGCACTCTCTTTTTCTGTTCATGAAGAAACAATGGCATTTGGCCATGAAAATTCAATTGAAGTTCAGATTCCATTTATCAGGTACAAGTTTCCACGAGCCCGTATCGTTCCTTTGATGATGGGCCCGCAGACATTGCAGGAGGTACAGCGAATTTCAACCTGTTTATCCCAGGCAATCTCTGATAATCCACGACCGGTACGGATTGTCGCTTCAAGTGATTTCTCTCACTATATTCCTGCAGAACAAGCCCGTAAAAATGATATGTACGCGATTGAAGCTCTTTTAACGCTTAATACAGAAGTTTTTTTTAAGCGGATACATGAGAGAGGTATCACTGCCTGTGGATATGGCCCTATTGCTGTTATGATAGAAACTCTGAAACAGGTGTCTAATCTGCACGAAGCAGTCCTTCTTTCATATACCACCAGTGGTGATGTTACTGGTGATTGGGATTCAGTTGTTGCATATGCCGCTATGGCGGTGTTCTGATGACTACCTGGAGTGCGCCTGGTAAAGTCTTTTTATTTGGTGAACACGCCGTTGTGTATGGAAAACCCGGTATTGCGATGGCAATAAAGCCACGGGTATATGTAACGGTCAGAAAGGGTAATCAAAGTCATTATGGTAAATCTCCGTATATTGAAGCATGTTTCAAGGAGATGGGTGTACGCGGAAGTATCTATATCAATTCCCAGTTACCAAGTTCTTCAGGTCTTGGATCATCAGCAGCAGTCACGGTTGCAACCCTTGCTGCTATCAATGATGAGTATAATCTTGGCAGGAATCTGGAAGAATTAGCTGACATTGCATTTTTAATAGAAAAAAATGTTCAGAAGGGAAGAGCCAGTCCGACTGACACATCGGTCTCTGCATTTGGTGGGATGTTCTTTATTACGGAAGGAAGACGTCGCAGGCTTGCACCCCAGAACTACAATCTGGTGATAGGGAATTCCATGGTTTCTCACAACACCTCACGGATGGTAGAGCTGGTAGCAGAACTCAAAAAAAATAATCCAGATATATGTAATCCGGTTCTTGAAGCAATTGAAGGTGTAACGATGGAGGCGATGAAATATCTGCATGATCCCCAGCGCCTTGGCAAGCTGATGGATATCAATCATGCATTGCTTGATGCGATTGGTGTTGGTCACCCGGTACTGACTCGTCTCGTCCTCGCAGCACGGGTGACCGGTGCATATGGTGCAAAGACCACTGGTGCCGGAGGGGGCGGATGCATGATAGCGTTAACACCCAAAAATTTCAGGAACAGGATAGCAGGTGCAATTGAAGTTTTTGATGGCAGGGCAATAATCACCTCAATTGACACAGAAGGTGTCAGAAAGGAGAATGATGGCTGAACGAATTCTTCTCAAGCTCGGCGGTTCTGTCATTACAGACAAAACAGGTACCGGTGAAGTGAAGACTGATGTTCTCTTGCATGTTGCGAATATTATCGCAGGATATAAAGATACACATCAAATGGTGATAATTCATGGTGCCGGTGGATATGGTCACCCTGAAGCTCATCGCTACCGGATACAGGAAGGTGTGTCTGCAGCAAATATGGCTGGTATTTATCAAACACACCATGCTGTAACCACCTTACATGAGATGGTAATCACCGCTCTCAGATCAGCCGGGATAGAAGCTATAGGGATTCACCCGCTTCATGGTTGTATTGCAGATAATGGGCGTTTACTTTCGTATCCTATCCAGCAGATCACTCTTATGATGGAACTGGGGATTGTTCCGGTCTTTCACGGTGATGTAGTGATGGATGTCAGGAAGGGGGCATGCATAATATCAGGTGATCAGTTAGTTTCGGTGTATGCCCGTGAACTGAATATTGACAGGGTAGGCCTTGCTACTGATGTACCCGGTCTTTTGGCACAGGATGGTTCAGTTGTAAGAACGGTGTCAGCATCACAGATTGATACCATTTTTATAGGGAAATCAGCAGCTACTGATGTAACTGGTGGCATGCGTGGCAAGATTGAAGAACTTCTTACGCTTGCCAGTGCAGGGGTTATGTCAGAAATTTTTCATATTTCTAACTTATCTGCATTCTTATCAGGATCGGATCATGGTGGAACCAGTATTATTAAGGAACAGTAATGGATAAAAAACAGTTTACATCCTCAAGGAAATTGGATCACCTGCGAATATGCTTAGAAAAAGATATTGAATCCGGATCATCCGGGTTTGAGGATATCAGGCTGGTACATCATGCACTTCCTGATACTGATATGGATAGTCTGAATCTTAAAACAACATTTTTGGGTCATTCTCTAGGTTCACCTCTCTTTATATCTGCGATGACCGGGGGTCATCCGGAGACTGAGAGAGTAAATAAAACGCTTGCTCTGGCTGCAGAGAAATACAATATAGGTATTGGTGTTGGTTCACAACGAGCGGCAATTGAAGATCCTGATCTGAGAAGGACATTCTCAGTAGTCAGGGATGTTGCTCCTCATGCTTTTGTTGTTGCAAACATTGGCATCGTACAGATACGGGATCATGGTCTCTCTTGGGCAGAAGAAGCAGTATCGATGATAGATGCTGATGCAATTGCAGTACATCTGAATTTTCTTCAGGAAGCCATCCAGCCGGAAGGGGATCATGATGCAACCGGGTGCCTGGAAGCGTTGCGGTTAGTATGTTCAGACTGCTCAGTTCCGGTTATTGTGAAAGAGACCGGATGTGGTTTTTCATATGAGACTGCAAAGCAGTGTTATGCTGCAGGAGCGAAGGCTGTTGACACTGGTGGTTGGGGTGGTTCTTCATGGGCTGCAATAGAAAGTTTCCGTGCAAAAGAGAGTGAAAAGCCAGAAGAACAACGACTCGATGAACTCGGACAGATATTTGCAGACTGGGGAATTCCGACAGCGGTAAGTGTCTATGAGACGAGTCGGCTTAAAGGCCCTCTCATTGCGAGCGGTGGGATCCGGACCGGGATCGATATTGCAAAGGCACTGGCACTGGGGGCAGACCTCGGCGGGATGGCGCTCCCTCTTTTACGACCTGCATGTGAAAGCCAGGATGCATTGTTTGCGGTGATAGAATCGATTCATCAGCAGATTCTGGTAGCGATGTTTCTGTCAGGATGTACGAGGACATCTGACTTTTCTAAAACAAATTGGTATGTTTCGGGGAGAACCCGGGATATGATACAAAATAAGGAGGATTAATATGGAGATAGAAATCCTTGCAGTGGGCGGTTATAATGAATTCGGAAGAAATATGACTGCTGTTCGCTGCGGGAAAGAAATTGTCATTTTTGACATGGGTATCAGGCTTGATTCACTCATGATGCATCCAAATATCGAGATGGAGAACACCCACTCGCTGGATCTGATTGAGCTTGGAATCATTCCTGATGACACAGTAATGAATGGGGTTGAAGGAACAGTAAAGGCCATAATTCTCTCACATGGTCATCTGGATCATATTGGCGCAGTCCCGAAACTTGCACATCGGTACAATGCACCAATTATTGGATCACCATATACCATTGAGCTTGTACGGCAGCAGATAGAAGGAGAGAAGAAGTTTAGTGTGACAAACAAACTCTTCTCACTGAAGGCCGGACAACGGTATACCATATCAAACACCCTGACGGTAGAGTTTGTAAGAACACAGCACAGTATTATTGATACCGTGACACCGGTTCTCCACACTCCGCATGGGGCGATAGTGTATGCTCTTGACTTTAAGCTGGATAGAAATCCGGTTATCGGTGAACCCCCTGACTTTGCAAGGTTTAAGAAACTTGGTAAAGAAGGAGTTCTTTGCATGATTGTTGAGACAACCAACATTCACCGCCCTGGTCGTTGTCCAAGTGAGCAGATTGCAAAGAATATGATACGCGATGTGCTTACTAGTTATGAGGATGAGAAGAATGCCATCATTATGAGTACATTTGCATCACATATTGCACGCGTTAAAACAATTGCCGAATGTGTTCATGAAATAGGAAGAAAGCCAGTTTTACTTGGGCGTTCGATGGAGAAATTCTGTGCAACCGCAGAGCAGATGCGACTGGTTGGTTTCCCTGAAACGACTAGCATGTTTGGGAATCGAAGGACGGTTGAGCGAACGTTACGAAGGATCATGAAGAGTGGTAAAGAACAGTATATCCCAATTGTTACCGGTCACCAGGGAGAACCTGGTTCAATCCTAACACGGATGGCAGAGAATGATACCCCGTACAAGATTGAACGTGGGGATAAGGTTATGATAAGCGCCCAGCTGATTCCGAATGATATGAATCGTGCACAACGGTACAGGATGTTTAAATTTATTCGGGATACTGGAGCACGTATCTTTGATGAACTCCATGTAAGTGGACATGCGTATTGTGAGGACCATTATGAGATGATCCAGATGCTTAGTCCACAGAACATTATTGCAGCACATGGAGGTATTGAGATGACATCGGAATATTTACAATTAGCCCGTGACTGTGGATATACCTTTAATGATTCGTTCTTTTTGATGACGAACGGACAGCGACAGAAGATACATAACCGGTGATTGAGATGGACCTTGACACGTACTTGAAGAAATCGGCAACAGATGTTAACAATCTACTGAACAGATATTATGGCAGTCCGTTAACTGAGCTCAGTAGTGCTGCAAATTATCTGTTATTTGCTGGTGGGAAGAGACTACGTCCCATTTTGTTTATGCTGTCTGCAGAGGCAGTTTCCTCTGGGTCTTCACCAGATATAATGCCAGCAGGTCTGGCACTTGAAGTCACACACTGCTTCACCCTGATCCATGATGATATTATGGATAAAGATGCTTTCAGACGGGGAAAACCAACAGTCCATACGAAATGGGGTGAACCGACTGGTATTCTGGCAGGAGATGTTTTGTACGCACGTGCCTTTGAACTGATATGTCATACAAAGACCCCGGAACTGGCAAAAATCCGTGCCGTGCAGATGCTTTCCCTGGCATGTATTGAGATCTGTGAAGGACAGCAGATGGATATGTCGTTTGAGAACCGGGATGATGTAACCCGGGCTGAGTACCTTGCAATGGTTGCAAAAAAGACCGGAGTACTCTATGGTGCAGCTGCCGGAATGGGTGCACTCTGTGCTGGAGGCAGTGATTCACAAATATCAGCCCTCTCAACCTATGGGAGTAGTATTGGTGCGGCCTTCCAGATTCAGGATGATATCATAGATCTTGTTGCAACTTCTGAAAAAAGTGGAAAAGATCAGGCATCTGATATCAGGGAAGGAAAACAGACACTTCTTGCTATCAAGGCACGTCAGCGAGGTCTTGATCTCAGTCCATATCGTCGCGATCTGAAAGCAGACGAGATAAAAGAACTTATAAACCTGCTTGATCGGGAAGGAGTTATTGCCGATGTCAGAGAAGAAGCTGAGGATCTGATTAGCACTGGTGTCCGTTCGTTACATGTACTCAATGATTCACCAGATAAAGATCTTCTTATTGAGTTGGCACATTATTTTATCGATCGGAGTTACTAATAGATGTCTGAAAGGAGAATGGTTCTTTTCCGATATGCTCTTTTAAATGCGGTAATGCATAAAAGCATACCTCAGGCAGGCACAGTCCTTGGTATGGTGATGGGAAATCACCCCGAGTTCAGATCTGAGGCAAAGGAGATGAAGACAGAACTTGTTTCAGTCATCGAAGAAGTTGCTGCACTCTCACCAGAAGAGCGTGAAGAAGCACTTTTTTTGATTGCTCCGGAAACACGTGAGGAATTACATCAAAAGAAAGAGAAGAAACGGGATCATACCCTTCCTGATCTATTAGGGGCAGAAAATGGCGTTATAATGCGTTTTGCTCCAAATCCGTCAGGTCCGCTTCATCTTGGCCATGCTCGTGCGGCATATCTGAATAATTCCTATATTGAACGATATGGGGGCAGATATTACCTTCGAATTGAGGATACCGATCCAAAACGGGTAGATCCTGATGCATATGATATGGTCAGGGAGGATATTGCATGGATGGGATTGCAGATTACAGACACGGTATATCAATCAGATCGCTTTAACGAATATTATGCCGTTGGCAGAGATCTCCTTACTATGGGTGCTGCATATGTTTGTACCTGCAATAATGAGACATTTCGTGATCTCAAGATAAAGAAGATTCCCTGCCCGTGCCGTTCTCAGACTCCGGAAGAAGGACTGGAGGGATTTGAACAGATGCTTGCGGGTGGCTATGATGAAGGATCGGTCACCATCAGGTTAAAGACAAATTTATCTGCTCCTGACCCGGCGATGCGTGACTATCCTCTCTTTCGGGTTTTAACCTCGGTTCCTCATGAACGGATTGATGCAATTGTTTACCCACTCATGAATCTCTCGGTTGCGGTAGATGATCATCTGCTTGGTATGACTCATGTTATCCGGGGAAAAGATCACATTGCAAATACGAATCGTCAACGGTTTATCTATGATTATATGGGATGGGAGGTTCCTGAATACCGGCATTATGGTAGGATGGGTATCGAAGGGGTTATTCTCTCGACATCAGGAATGAGAGAAGGGATAAAAAGCGGGGTATATACCGGTTGGGATGATGTACACCTTGGTACCCTTCGTGCTCTTGCACGGCGTGGGATCTCTCCACTGGCAGTTCAATCTGCGATGGTCGATATTGGTATCGGAGAGACTGACATCCAGTTCTCATGGGAAAACCTGTATGCGAAAAATAAAGATATCGTGGATACTGGTGCAGATCGGTTCTTCTTTATTGCTGATCCGATACAGGTTACGGTAACCGGAGCAGAGCCACAGGTAGCATCCGCGATGCGATACCCTGGCAATCCGTCACGTGGCTATCGTACCATACCGTTTTCAGGGACAATTGTTCTGCCAGGAGCAGAGATATCTGCAGGATGGAAGATGGTACGGTTAAAGGATCTCTTTAATATTCACCTCTCATATGAACAGGATGGTATACAGGCAGTGTACGCAGGTACAAATCTGCAGGAGGCCCGGGATGCGAAAGCACCGATTGTTCAGTGGCTGCCAGATGATTATGGTATTCCCTGTCATCTGCTCAGACCTGACACAGATATGAAAGGTCTCTGCGAACCCGCAATTCGTGAGATGGTGAATAAAATTGTGCAGTTTGAACGGGTAGGTTTTGCACGGATTGATCAGAGTGATGCAGATGGCGTTACTGCATATTTCTCTCACCGATAAACAGGTATAACCTAAAAAATAGGTATGACATATGAATCAGACAGAACAAATCATCTATCACCCTATTGGTATCATTCATTCAGAACACACAGAACAGGAGAACACGCCTATCCAGGGGATCTTTAATCCATCAAAGGGATTTATTGAACTTTTTTCTGATTATGTTCCTGGATTAGAGACTCTTGAAGATTTTTCACATATTATTCTTTTATATCATTTTCATCAATCTTCTGGTTCTGAACTTATTCGTGAACCGTTTCTTGACGGTGAGACAAAGCGGGGAATTTTTTCTATCCGGCACTTTAACAGACCAAATTCTATCGGCTTCTCAATTGTGGATCTGCTAGGCATTCATGAAAATATTATAAAGATAGGTGCAGTTGATATCCTTGATGGGACACCACTTCTTGATATAAAGCCCTATGTGTACCGGTTTGACCACCGTGAGGAAGTATCAGACGGATGGGTTGAGAAGAATCATCTGGATGATATCGCAGACTGGAATGCAACCCCAAAAGGTCTCCGGGATCGTTCACGGGCTAAAAAATAGGTTTCTTCTTCTGATACATGTTCTTTTTTTCTGTATCCAAGTTCAGAATCCCATATTCTCCCGATAAGAATTAGATGCTTCTTCAAGGAATATAAACCGTATCTTGTGATATATATCATCGTATACCAGGGGAAATCCGGTTTCAAAAGATACAGTATCAGCAAGTACTTCGCGATATGCATACCAGAGACGGTCATGCGGGAGGAGAATTCGCCTGCCATCACTCTCTCCAAAGAGAGCCCCATCTCCCACCTGTCGTGTTGTTACGAGAACAGATGAAAATCCATTGCCGTCTCTTCCCTCCTCAATAGCATCAGTGAGCGCTATAGAGGGATCATAGGATCCATACAGGAAATCAGGAATGACAACAAACCGGTTTTCATCACTGAACTTGTCTGCAATTGACGGAGATACACCGGTGTAGACTGGCAGTTCTCCATAGGTAAGCCTGCTCATGGCAATGCCATTTTCCAGTGCACTAATATGGGATCTGACTGATCGCTCCGGGGCAGAGACCGGTGGTGATGTTCCTGTCATCATATACTCATGCAGCAAACTTCTGTTTTCTTTAGAATCAAGCCATATCAAACTCTCTATCACTGCATCAGGTACCCAGGAAGCGGTCTTTTTAGGTGGGTCCAGAATGATGCGACTCTCTTTAACAGAAAGAGTATAATACGTATCTCCTCTTGCATACTCTTTTCCGATGGCACTCATATCATCTGTGGAAAGAAGCCCTTTTTGGTAGTCTTGTTGTGACTCAAGGATATTCCATTTTTCAACAAATCCTGTTCGGTAGTCAATATACCTTCCTACGGTTTCATCTTTTGATGATGTGACTGCAGCAACTGATACAGAAACGAGAGAAGATATGAGAAGGATGGTAAGAGTGATTTGTATGAAACACATAACAGGGGTATCAATTTTGTAATAGTTCATATGTAATGATTTAGGAGAGGATGATAATATAGTCAGTGACGGTATAAGGAGTACCTGGAGTTACGCCTGATGTTCTCATCCAATGTATAATCCATAGGCAACTGATTCAAAAATTTTTCAATTGCATCGAATTCTCGATCCTAATGTAAACTTCTTAATGGGTTAGTGGAACAAAAATGAGAATCAGATATACAGCAGCGTATTTCGGTGTAAGGTATCAATTATTGTTTCTGGTTTTGCGCATGCAAAAAATTGTGTAAAAAAAGATTGAAATCTTTTGATACCATTTCGGTATATCAATGTAAAGTTTAAGTTTCTGGTTCAATAAGACCAATTCTTTCCTGGTACCATTCAGGCATCTCTTCAACGTACAGGAGTCTGACTTTTGTGTAATTGTCTGCATTTGTAGCAGCAAATGGTAGATCAAGTGCCAGGTTATCTGTTATTACTTCCCGGGTAGCATACCAGACAAGCCCTTTCATTAAGATCATTCGTTTTTCATCATCGTTTGCAGAGAAGGCTGGAGATCCTTGTGGCGCATGAATGACAAGGAGATCAGCATATCCTTCACTATCTCTGCCTTTTTTTATCGCGTCTGCAATGGCAACACTGGGATCAAGGGAAGCATAAGTGAATGAAGGTTCCTGGTAGTATGAAAATGAGTCAGAATGTTTCAGTTCATCTCCGCCAATCCCAACAAAAAGCAGTATTTCATTCTGTAGGTTTGCTAAATCGACTGCATTATTGATGGTTGTTGCATGGGATCGCACGTTTCGTTCATTTCCGGTGGTCTCTGGGATGATTCCTGAAACCAGGTAATCTGTCACCTGATCACGGTTCTTCTGGTCAGTTACATACCATGAGATACTCTCGATGATATCATCAGATGGCACCCAGGTGTAAAATCCCTCAGGTTCTTCAATTGCTAGTGTACTAGAATCCACTGCGACGGAAGGGGTGTTATCATTCAGCGCATATTCCTGTGATATGATACCCATCTCAGGACTGGAAAGGATACCTGCAGAAAGGTCATTCTGTGCATCCGCCAGGGTATATTTTGTAATAAACCCTGTCCTGAGATCCAGGTATTTACCAAGAAATACAGACTGGTCACGGGGCTCTGGCTGTTCTACAGGAGGAACACCTCCGACAGATGCAGTAACCGATGTGATACCGATGGACAACAACAGCATAAACAAAATTCCAAGTACAAGGACATTGGTATGGGAAATATGTATTCGATTCATGAAACCTCTATACTATACTTTGTCCATCTCCTATCAACTTTGTGTACCTGAGAGGATAGATGATTGGCAAGGGTACAAATTGAAAGAAAAATTGATGGTAAAAAAAGTGCCCTTATGCTTCTCCATCATAAATTATGGTGATGTAGCGGGCAAAAAAAATGATCCAGACCGGGGCGATGATAAGGACCAGCAGATTGCCAAGGAGAGGAATTAAGAGGAATCCAAAGCAGATAAACGCAAATATAAACGTTAGAACCCAGAGGACAATCCAGAGGATAAAATAATCAAACCATCCGGTTTTTGAGCTGACATCTTTCACGATTGCAGTGATGTTATATGCTTCGCTGATGGATCCCTTTCGTATTGTCCGGACCATCGCCATAAACATCACTAAGGTGAGAAATACAAAAAGAATCCCTGCTATGGCCATTCCAAAGAAGCCAATGGTATCCAGAAGTGCTGTTAACAGAAATGTACTTTTCCCCTGAAACAGAGTCATTGCAGAGTCAAATGAGATGATTGAGAGAGCTCCAAAGAAGACTAGAATAATGATTACCGGGATGGCATACATGATAAAAATAACATTCATCTTCCATCCATCGATGAACAGGCTCATCCAGTTTTGTACATCAGGGGCATTATCTGGTGTGTGAAATACCCTTGCAATATATCCGTTCAACAGGGGGATAAAACAAAGAGAAATGCCCTGAATGATGAAGAGGATAATTAAGAGGATCCATTTTTTAAGGTCTTTTGTGACACCATCTCCTGCATATTGTGATGCCTTCTGAACAGCTGAAATTATCGTCATATTTTCATTCCCGTATATAGGGTGGGATTATGAGATAATTAATGATTATTCTTTCACATCAATGACTATCTCTTTTAATGATGGTACAATACTCTGTAAAATAGTATGGTGATAGGTGCCAGGTCGATTCCGGAAAGAATACTCTTGTAAATAATGGTATTTCTTCTGCGTAAACTCATGCCAGGCAGAGTAGGTACAGATATACTCATTCTAAATAACGCGAGGGAAATTGCACAAATCCCTCTTCATTTCGCTGGTAGGATTGAATGCATATGTTCCTGATGCATTTACTCCATGTTATTCCTGGTTTTGAAAAAAGTGCAAATGTATTACCCATGGAAATCTTATGGAACATCCTTAAACTCCCTACCTTTCAGGATACAATCCTGCTTATGTACTCTGGTTCTATACTTTTTAATGATATTTGAGCCTGATATAGAGGAGGATACGCATTTACGATGAGATACATGCCAGAAATGATTTGAATACAGCATAAGAAGTAATGATAGTATCCACTCCCGTCTTTGCCAGTCGTTTAGTTTCTCTATGTCATATCACAATTCTTATTGGTCTGAAAATGATATCACAGATCGATGAAAAGAAATTTCTGTTGGATTATGTATTGTATCCGATGCCGCCAGTATAGTACTAATAATCGGGACCGGGTGTGGATGGATAAACAATGAAGTGTATCTCAATTGTTGGAACTGACCCTCTTGCTCCGGTGCTATTTCGGCATGGAATGCATATTTGTACAACGCCGGTCTTTTCAGAAGCAGTATGTTCGTTTTATCCTATTGATGAGGTTGTTTTGCTCACCACAGATGGCGCTTATAAGACTAATTATCACGAATCAGCGAGAAGAACGCCAAACAGCAGGCGGGTCTGGATTCCTGATGGGAAAAATGAAGCTGAGATGTGGCAGATTTTTGAGATTGTATGTTCACAGGTTGACGAGGGTGAAGATATTGTCTTTGATATTACGCAGGGATTTCGGACACTGTCTCTAGTTGCTTTCATGTCGATAGCCTACTTAAAAGAGGTAAAACAGGTTGCGTTTGCACGGGTGTTATATGGGGGGTATCATCTTCATTCAGATTCCGCTTCTGATGTGGTTGATGTACTTGATATGACTGGATTTATTGATATTCTGGACTGGATTAGTGCCGTTCATTCCTTGTTGCATCATGCAGATGGTTCATCTCTGGAGGAGATGGTGAGTAGAATCCATTCCAGTATGTATCATAAGCAGGTTAAAAAGCCTCCATTGGCACTTGCCCCCTGGGCACTTCAGGTTAGATCGTTTGCATCTGCGGTGCGGCTTTCACGACTGATAGAGGCTTGTGCATCTGCCCACCGGGTAATACAGGGACTTGATGCTGTGGGGTCTGAAGTTGAACGATTCATACCGGCACTTGTTCCTCTGTTGGATCGTATTCGTTCGCTTGAATCGTTTTCATCCCCATTTCCCAAAGAAGGTCTGACAAAGGAATACTTAGAAAAACTGCTCAGTCTTATCAGATATCAGGTTGAACGTGGGCTGTATCAACAGGCAGCTACCTTTGCCAGAGAGTGGATGGTATCAGTTCTCATTCTAACTCATGGGGAGTATAAACAGGTGTGGCTGAGAAGAGAGATTCGCGATGACATGGAGCAGGCAATAGGTGGCGCTCTCATTCGGATTCAGGGTGGACCTTATGAACGCGGTAGATTATCAGACTGGTTTGAGGAACTTACTACATGGGAGGAGCTAACGGTAATCTGGAGCAGGGTATCAGGATTGCGAAATGATCTTGCCCACTGCGGTATGCATGAAGAGCCAAAAAAGGGTAGTAGTAAGATAATCGGACAGATTGAACGGCAGAGCAGGGATATCATCCAGGATTTGGAACAATTTTTAGAGATTTGTACTGCATTGTGCCATAATGGAAGATATGGTACTTGATATCATGGGTCTCTTTTTTACAATTTTTTTATTTTTGGTGTTTTATATTGACATTGGGGATAAAGCACTTTTTATGGAATTTCATCGGTATTTCAGAGTACATTTTCATATTAGCAAAACCCTGGTTAAACCAACCTGTTTGTCATGAATATGGATCCTCATTTTCAAGATTGAGCCTGATGCCTTGCATCATCGCGTTTTATTTGTATCAGAAAACAATTTTTGCAAATCTGTTTTTTTGGGGGTTACCGGAAGATAAATTATTAGATATAAACATGCCAGATAGAATCTGGCAGTAGATTTGGTTATTCATTGGATTAATGCTCTAAACAGACTTATGTTCTTATAAGAAACCTCATCAGGGATCTGGTATAATCATACATAAACATCATGACCATACCCATTATTGATCTTTTTCTTCATCTTGATCAGTTTCTTGGAACAATGGCCATAGAACTCGGCTTGTTAATTTATCTGGTACTTTTCATTATTATTTTCTGTGAAACCGGCTTTGTCGTAACCCCGTTTCTGCCTGGCGATTCTCTTCTTTTTATATCCGGAGCTCTTGCTGGAAGCGGAGTTTTGAATCTGCCAGTTCTCATTCTGGTAATTGCCATTGCTGCAATCATCGGTGATAGTGTTAATTTCTGGATTGGGAGATTTTCAGGGGCAAAAATTATGAAAGGGCGCTTTTCTGCATTTATTAAAGTTGAATGGATAGACTATACCCGTGAGTTTTATGATAAGTGGGGTGGGGTAACAATAGTATTAGCACGATTTGTGCCCTATATACGAACTTTTGCTCCTTTCCTTGCCGGTATCGGCGATATGAACTACCGGGTATTTCTATTATATAATATTCTTGGCGGTGTTTTGTGGACTGGAGGAATTGTTCTTTGTGGGTATATCATTGGTAATATCCCTTTTGTACAGGAGAATGTCAGTATCCTGATGTGGATTGTTCTCTTTATCTGTCTCTTCGCTGTCGGGATGGTCATTAAGGCGCTCATTCAGGTGGTGATGCATAAAAGTGAGAACTAAACCCTGGTTTTAGTCATTGTTTCCCATGCAAATGACCACGTTAAATATTTCTTTATGTTTGTTTTTGTACGTTCATGAGAAACGCAGGTATGACCAATCACACTAAAAATTTGTTATTCCTTGGCAAAATATAGGTTACAATGGCATTTTCCATCTTTTCGAATTTCATCCTTGTGATACACACAGGGGCAGATGATATCTTTATCTTTTTCGTGATCTCCACTGCGAATTCGACAGGGGCAGTACTGTTCCCCATACTTTTCTTCGTTTCGAACAAGTCCTTTCAGAACTGTTTCGAGTTGTTTTGTATTTGAATTGAGAAAAAAACCGTTTTCATCTGCATATTTCTGAACTACTTCTCTCATCTTGTCAGTATTGATATCATTCATGGTAATTGTTCTATGTTTAGTGTAATAATCTTTCGTTTATGAGGATATTTGTATCTGTTATTCCACTAATATATACGGCCATTGAGAGAACATTTCTCTGCAGACCAAACAAACTGGTAACATTTTTTCTTGAACGGTTAGGGTTTGCCTCTTTGTTATATTTCCTGTTTTTGCTACATTTTTATCAGAGGCATCAATAGTTACCATATACTGCCTGGCAGTCATGAGAGACTCTTGAAAGTATCCAATACTTTCAAGTGTGCGTGGCATTTCTCCAGGGTCAGGCATTCATGCTTTTGTGTGATTGTGATAATAATTAAGTACTTTATTGTATACCCATTAGCTGATTTCCGGGAGAATGCGTGTTAGGAGTTTTTGGTATGTCGTTATGACGTCTCCTTTATCCTGCCGGTATACATCTTTGTCAAGTGACTCACCTGTTTTAGTATCCCACAACCGCATTGAATCCATACTAATCTCATCACCTAGTATTATCACTCCCTTACATCGTCCAAACTCAAGTTTAAAGTCTATAAGTGAGATGCCGTATCCTGCAAAAAAATCAATAAGGATTGTGTTAATCCGGCGTGTTGTCTCTTTTATCTGGGATAATTCATCAGGGGTCAGAATGCCGAGACCACAGATTATATCGTCATTCATCATTGGATCCCCCCGAATGTCATCTTTATAGTCGATTGTAATTATTGGAAACTCAAATATCGTTCCTTCTGATATAGGGTATCGGCGGACCATTGATCCTGCTGCCCGGTTCCTGATAATTATCTCAAGGGGGATCATGGAGAGATGTTTAACCCGCATTGTGATGGTATCATCCATCCTGATAAAATGAGTTACAATTCCATGGCCAGCAAGCAGTTCCATAAAAAAAGCTGATGCAGCTGCATTAAATCGCCCTTTATCCTTTAGGATATCGTGTTTTTCGCCATTAAATGCAGTAATGTCGTCACGAAAGACAACAATAAGTTCATCTGGTTGTGAAGTCTGATACAGGGTCTTTGCCTTTCCCTGGTATAATGGTTCATTGTGCATTATTAGTCCCCAAGTGGTATATTTCTCTGGAATGGTGTGTAATAAGGTCGGATAGTCTATCTGAATACCATTTTTTTCTGATGTATTCAGGATAAATACAGAGTCTTTCCTGCAACTGGGTGTCTCCAATAAGTGACTGGATTTCTTCAATCTGTGGCCATGGATGTTCGGGGTTTACATAATCGATAGTGACTGGTGATATTCCCCCGAGATCGTCAACGCCAAACGGGATGATATCAGCAACATTAGCCAGATTTGGTGGTATCTGTATGGCTATATCAGGTTGAAGAATTTCTTTTGCCATAGTCACCGTATCGGTGATACACTTTAATTCAGCAGGTTTCATCTCTTCCATATCTGTTCCTTCTTTAGGACAGAAATTCTGGATGATAACCTCCTGAATATGA
>Ga0268285_1000224_pt1 | contig 35417 bp, 30 predicted proteins | sample saktaG_2_FD_190144 | JGI IMG/M metagenome (GOLD analysis project Ga0268285, IMG submission 190144) | Saline water microbial communities from Sakinaw Lake, British Columbia, Canada - sak_2013_06_06_120m | ecosystem: Environmental > Aquatic > Non-marine Saline and Alkaline > Saline ... | reverse complement strand
TTGCAATGGACCGAAGTGCACCGTCACGGCAGCCGCCGGCGCTCAAAGTAATTCCATCCTTGCCGGCGTGAAACTGCCGATAACAAGCAACGGCTCGCTATATAAGGTCAGTCCTCTGGGCGAGTCGACAAAGCAGCTATTAATCGGCACAATTCCCGACCAGGAGCCCGAACCGGTCGCCTGGACCAACCACTACGGAAAATCCCGTGTTTTCTTCACATCGCTCGGTCACCCGGACGATTTTAAGAATGGCTCCTTTCGGCAACTGCTCATCAATGCCGTATTCTGGTCAATGAATAGACCTGTGCCGGACGTAAAATAATACACCGACAATTAAAAGTACGCATAACACAATAGATAAACCCGTTCTTATCGGCCGAAGCGGATTTTACACAAACTTTACTTTATTCCATGTCAACCGTCGATATATGATAAGCGTCTATAAGGGTAGATGGAGTTAATAGCCTCGATGGAAAACACGGACAAAAGCTTAATCGACGCCCATCGTAAGGGCGACCCGGCAGCGTTCGGTGAGCTTGTACGACGATATGGGGATAGCGTTTTGGGATATTTGATACGAATGAACGGAAACCGAGAACAAGCTGAGGACCTTTTTCAGGAAACATTCAAACGAGTGCATGAAAAAGCCCATACATTTCGCGGCCCCCAGTTTAAGGGCTGGCTGTTCAAGATCGCCACGCGTGTGGCTTTAGACGGATTTCGCCGAGGCAAACGCACCAAAACCGTATCGCTGAATCAGCAGCTCGATTGCGACAATCCGAACAGCGAGCAATTCGGCGTGGTCGCCCTGGCGGATAATTCGTGTAATCCATCCGAGCAGGCATTGAAGGCCGAGCAGATCGAACAGGTCAGGCGGGCGATTCAGTTATTACCTGAAAGGCAGCGTGCAACGCTTGTCCTGGCGTACTATCAGCAGCTCAGCTACCCGGATGTGGCAGAGGTTCTGGGCTGTTCGGTCGGAACAGTTAAAACACAAATGTTCAGGGCACTTAAAACACTGGCACAGAAGTTGCCTGTGATTTAAGTAGAAATAAAATGGAAAATCATCTTACAGAAAATGAATTGATCGAATACCGATTCGGATTAAGCTCGCAAGAGCAGCAGAGCATAAGTTCGGAGCATCTGGCAGGCTGTGCCGAATGTCGGGAGCGTCTGGAGCAGCTAATTAAAAAGTTCGCCGCACTCGATTTGCTGCGCGAAGATGCGCACGTATCTGAGGAACTGATCTCTGAAGTTTTGGAGCAGGCCGGACAGCCGGCACGCAGGAAAGTCGTTCCATTCTACAAATCGCCCTGGATCGGAGCCGTCGCTGCGGCGGTGGTCGCCTGCTTTGTGCTGCTGATGAGTAATCTGAACATAGACAAATCAACACAGCAGCAATTTGCGAGAGAGCCAAAGTCGGAGGACAAAATAGCAAGCAAGGGACCAGGAGTTAAAGGCGAATCACAAGCGGATTCACCAATGAAAATAATCGCGCAGGACACTGAATCAAAAATGCAGATGCCATTCACCGGTGAGAACACATCAGAATCGATATCCGAGCAGCCGCCATTTGCGCCGGCAAGCGCGATCGAGTTGGTGACATTGCCGAGACGGGACAAGGTGCAGCTTACGATTTATAACTCCGCGGATCTGACGCTGGTGCGGGAACGGCGGAACCTGACACTGAAAAAAGGCTGGAACTGGCTGCAGTTCATGTGGGCCAATACGCTGATTGACCCGACCTCGCTGAGTTTAGAACCGTTGGAACAGGCGAGAAAAATCGACATACAGCAATTGGTATTTCCAGCGAGGCTACAGGAGCTTGGTCGCTGGCTCATTCGTTCTCAGATCAGCGGCCAGGTTCCGTTCGAAATCACATATTTCACGAGCGGCCTGTCCTGGCGGGCGTTTTATATGGGTACACTTTCACAGGATGAAAAAACGATGAAAATGCAAGGCTACGTTCGTCTCGGCAACAACTCCGGCGAAGATTACGAGAACGCCCAGACCCGGCTGATCGTCGGTCAGGTCCATATCCTCGACGAAATCGCTCAATTAGCAAAACGCCAATATCCTTATGACAGGCCGGGAATGATTGGATACGACGAAGATGCGATCAAAAAGGATTTAAGCGTTACTAACGGAGAATATCAAACAGACATGCTTGGACGGCGTCAGAATTGGTTTGCAGATTTGAAAGCTAAAGAAATCAAGAAAGAAGGTCTGAGCGAATACTTCCTTTATACAATTGAGGGGACTGAAACCATTCCGAACCAGTGGGGCAAAAGACTGCTTTCGTTCGAGGCTGAAGATATCGCCGTCGAGAGTTTGTATAAATACGACGAAGATCGATGGGGCAGCCAGGCAATCAGATTCGTCAAGTTCGCAAACGATGAAAAGCACAATCTTGGCCAGACCCCGATCCCGAATGGAAACGTGAAAATATACAGCCATGCCGATGAACAGGGCTATCTATCTTATGTCGGCGGCACGGAGATCAAGTACATTCCGGTGAATGAAGAGGTCGAACTGGATCTCGGGCCGGCAAGATTGGTTGAGATTGACCCGAAGCTGATGGATTTCAAAACGGAGAACTACATATTCGACAATAGAGCCAACGTTTCCGGCTGGGACGAAATTCGCGTCTGGAAAATCGAAATAACAAACACGCGAACGTTGCCGATTCAGATCGAAATCACTCGCGGCTTCGGCACCGCTTACTGGACATTGCAGTCCGAGACCCTCTACGAAAAATACGATGCAACGCATGCTCGCTTTAAGCTGGAGCTTGAGCCGCGAAGCAAGCAAACGCTTGAATATGCGGTCAGAACATATCACGGTACGAGAGAAGAATCGCTGACAGAATAAAAACGTAAGAATTTAGGAGATTTAATTATGAACGACAGAAAAAACAAACTAATGGTAATCGCCCTGCTGCTTGCCTGCAGCACAATCTCTCACGGCAGAATCAAGCTCGTAGCACTGCCTGAGCGGGCGGCAACGGTAATTCGACTGGATAATCCCCGGGCCACATTGATTGAGGAAGAACGCGTGCTTACGCTGCAGAAAGGTCTCAATAAGGTTGATTTCTCATGGAAAGGTGTCTCCATCGACGCCGACTCGATTCGGCTTAGAGCACTCGACCATTCGGGCAATGTTACGCTTCTCAGTGTCAGTTATCCGCCCAATGAAGCTGCTCTTGTCTGGGATATCAGCAGCGACAGTGACTACGCCGAGACTGTACGGATCAGCTATCTTCTGAGCAATATCGACAGGTTGATTACATACAAGGCCGTAGCCGATAAGGCGGAGACATTTGTGGACTTGAAGAGCTACCTGGTGCTAAGGAACTTCTCCGGCGAAGATTTCGCCAAGGCCCGCGTGCTGCTGGATTACGGCGAGGCCTTCGAACAAGGCATAGACCACGAGGAGACCAAACAGATGCTGTTTCTAAAGTCTCCGAAGGTGCCGATTGCGAAGGTCTGGAAATTCGATGCCGCCAAGCTGCCGTGGGACCCGGAGAAGCTGGAGAATCAAAACGTTGGAATCCCGGTCAGCTATCGCATAGTCAATGAGGCCAAAAGCAATTTAGGTGAGTTTTCCCTGTGGGGCGGCAAAGCACGGCTCTTCCAGGACGATGGGCACGAGAGCACCATCTTCCTGGGCGAGGATACGACCGGACTGGTGCCGGTGGGCGAGAAGATGGAGCTTTATATAGGCGACAGCCGTGACATCGTCGTGACCCAGCGAAAAATGCAGGACACCCGCGTTCCCACACACAAGAATAGTAGAGGCGATGTTGTTCTTTATGATACCAATGAGCAAATCACCGCCAAGATCGAGAATTTCAAGGACAGTCCCGCTATGCTGACCATGATTCAGCACATCCCGGGCCAGTGGGATATGGAAAGCTGCAATATGAAATATGAAAAAAAGGATGCCAATACGCTTGAGTTCGAGATTCAACTGCCCGCTCGCAGCAAGGCCGGACCGGCTGTGAAGGAATTAAAGATGACCTACCATCGCCGGCATCTAAGGCCGGGAGCAGAGCCGTAGTTGCCAGTAAGAAGATAATCAAATTCAATCCTTTATCGTAAAGGAGCAGTAAAATGAAACGTATAGCAATAGTGTTACTGATACTGATGGCAATGACCGGCATCAGCCGGGCGAAAGTCGACCTGGTGACATTGCCTTCGCGAGATACAGTCCAACTTACGATCTATAACTCCGCGGATATGACATTGGTGCGTGAAAGCAGAGCCTTGACACTCAAAAACGGCGAAAACAAGCTGCAGTTCTCCTGGGCCAATACGCTGATCGACCCAACCAGCCTGGAGATGCTGCCTAAGGCCAATGCGGATAAGATTAACATCGCCAATCTGACCTATCCGCCCCGAGTCACGAACCTAGGCTTGTGGAATATCGAAAGCGGCGTGAGCGGCAAAGTGCCGGTGGAGATTACATACCTGACCAGCGGCCTGTCCTGGCGGGCGTTCTATATGGGCACGCTCACCGAGGATGAAAAGACGATGCGGCTTAAAGGCTATGTGGTCGTCACTAACAACAGCGGCGAAGATTACGAGAATGCCCAGACACGCCTGATTGTCGGCAAGGTCCATATTCTCGACGAGATTGCAGAGTTGGCGAGGCGGCAATATCCCTATGGCCGACCGGGGCAGGTAATCGCACCGCCGGCTATGCAGGCTCCAACGGAAGAGCCCAGGAGCAGGGGGAAGGTAATGATGGAGAAACTCGCCGTCATGTCGAGTATAGCAAAAGAGGTCAAAAAGGAAGGTCTAAGTGAATATTTTCTTTATACCATCGAGGGCACCGAAACGATACCTAACGGCTGGTCTAAAAGGCTGCTGAGTTTTAATACCGACCAGGTGCCTGTAATAAATCTGTATAAATTCGAAGAGCAGCGGTACGGGCCGAGCGTTGTGCGATTCCTGAGCTTCAAGAATGATAAGGAGCACAAGCTCGGAGAAACGCCCATCCCCGGCGGGATGCTGAAGGTGTATCGAGGCGCAGGCGACCAGGGGCACTTGTCATACACAGGCCAGTCTTCGTTCAAGTATATCCCAGTCGATGAGGACGTGGAACTGAACCTCGGCACGGTCGCCAATCTCGTGGTCGAGCCTAAACTGATGGATTTCAAGACGGAAAACTACAGATTCGACCGTCGTGACAACATCTCAGGCTGGGATGAAATTCATACGTTTCAGATAGAAGTCAGGAATACCCGTGACATTAACGTCAAGGTCGAGATAAAACGCAACTTCAATACGCAATACTGGGATATCGACAATAGCGGCGACTTCGGTGCGTTCGAGAAGGTCAATCTCAATACGGTTAAGTTCACGCTCGATTTGCAGCCGAGGTCGGCAAAGAAATTCGAATATGTCCTCAGAACATACCACGGCACCAGAGAAGAAGATTGGCGTCCGTAAATAAACAGGAGGTGGACAACAGATGACAGAATACAGAATTAAAGGGCCCGTAAAATGAAACAATTTAAGATTCTGCTACTGATAATCGCAACCGTGACCGGCACTACCAATGCGAAAGTCGATTTGGTTACTTTGCCCTCGCGGGATACGGTGCAGCTTACCATTTATAACTCGGCGGATATGACGTTGGTACGTGAAAGCAGAGCGCTGACACTGAAAAACGGAGAAAACAAGCTGCAATTCTCATGGGCCAATACGCTTATCGACCCAACCAGTCTGGAGATGATGCCTAAGGCCAATGCCGACAAAATTGACATAGCCGAACTGATATATCCGCCGAGAGTCAGAAACCTCGGTCTGTGGAACGTTGAGAGCAGTATGGCCGGAAATGTGCCGGTTGAGATTTCGTATCTTACCAGCGGCCTGTCCTGGCGGGCGTTCTACATGGGCACGCTCACCGAAGATGAAAAGACTATGCAGCTCCGGGGCTATGTAGTAGTCACCAACAACAGCGGCGAGGATTACGAGAATGCCCAGACGCGCCTAATCGTCGGCAAAGTCCATATACTCGACCAGATCGCCGAGCTTGCCCGCCGGCAATATCCATACGGCCGCCCGGGCCAAATCGCCCTAGCAGATAAACTCGAAGGAGGAGTGGAGAAAGAGGCTATAAGAATGCTGGATCAGGTAATGGCGGCCGGTTCACCGCAGGCACCGATGGCCGCGAAACCCAAAGAGGTCATAAAGGAAGGTCTAAGCGAATATTTCCTGTATACGATTGAAGGCACCGAGACAATTCCCACTGGCTGGTCGAAACGATTGCAGAGCTTTGCTGTCGAGGCAGTGCCGGTCGTGAATCTTTATAAATATGAAGAGCAGCGGTACGGGTCGACTGTAGTGCGGTTCCTCAGCTTCAAGAATGATAAAGAGCACAAGCTCGGTGAAACTCCCATCCCCGGCGGGATGCTGAAGGTCTATCGAGGCGTAGGTGATAATGGACATTTATCATATACGGGCCAATCATCGTTTAAGTATATCCCAGTCGATGAGGACGTGGAGCTGAATCTTGGGCCGATTGCCAATCTCGTGGTCGAGCCGAAACTGATGGATTTCAAGACGGAAAATTACAGATTCGACCGCCGCGACAACATCTCAGGCTGGGATGAAATTCACACGTTCAAAATAGAAGTCAGGAATACCCGTGACATTAACGTTAAGGTCGAGATCAAACGCAACTTCAATACGCAGTACTGGGATATCGACAACAGCGGCGACTTTGGTGCGTTCGAAAAGGTTGACATGGATACGGTTAAGTTCACGCTCGACTTACAGCCGAGATCGACAAAGGAATTCGAATATGTCCTGAGAACATATCACGGCGCCAGACAAGAGGATTGGACAAGTAACAGATAGTAAAGATCCACAAATATAAGCCCCCCCGGCAAAACCAAAGCCGGGGGGATATCCATACTCATCATTCACGGATTGTCAAACAGATTCGGCAGCTTCTATTTCAGTTCGGAATACATCGAACTGAGGGCCGTACTGCTGCAGGTAGCAAAGGGAATAAGCCCGTGTGAAAACTAATATAGGCAATAGTATCACAGTACCGATATACGGTACTAACAGCAGGCAGCTTGCACAGCAAAAACAAAAGCCTATGCAAGCGCCGATGCCGACCATCGCTCCTATCACTATTTTTATCACAATCTGGAAAAGCAGGTAGAGGGTAAAACGAAGCTTGTTCGCCGATAGAATGGTCATGAATTCTCGCCAGCCGTCCATACAGCCAATCATTCGCAAAGACATAATCGGCACGACAAAATCAAAAGTAAACTTCTTTACCAAAAACAGTAATATTGAAAGAGCAAAGAGAGACAAGCCCAAAATTACAATCCCGGGAACAGCAACTATACCGGGTGCCGAGCTGGACGCTATCATAATACCCAGTACGATAATGCCAATAATAGGCAGAACCACAACAATAAAGCTGATTATCCCCAGCACAATTCGGAAGAGGAACAGGCTGTTGCCTTGCTTTTTGAATTTATGCCATGGGATTGAGACTTCGGCCTTATTTGTCGCCACGCAGTGAAGAAACATAAATCTGCCCCTGCTATTAAGCCAAACTACCAACAAACCAATGAGAATCAATACAACGAAAGCGATCACAGTTGCCGGTATAATCCAGTACAGGTTGTTCGAAATATAGTTTCTTGCCGTCTCGATGCCTTCTTTTATTTGTTCTCCCACTTCATTTTGTTTATGTGGAACGTTGTAGGGAGGACCACTGCCGCCGCTACCGCCCCCGCCGCCTCCACCGCCGCCTCCCAAATAGGCCAACCAGGCGCAGAAGCCAATGACAAACCACTTGCGCAAGTCGAAAGGTCTAAATAGTATTAATTTTACCCTGTCGATCGCAGGTGTGACCGGATCAATGACACTTACTCTGTTGAGTTGCTCTGAATTCATTATATTCGACCTCCAAGATAATTGAGCCAGTTAAAGACCATGGTTAGAACGACAACGATTTCTAATAATAAGTTTATTTTCAAGAAAGCGGATATAACAACGACAAGTCCTGCACCGAAAGCCACTGCAATCATAGCGGCCCAGCCCATGGCTTTCTCCAACCACCCGGACCGGATCGTGATATTCTTCGCTTCTGCCTTCGTAACTTCCGATTGTTTCAACTCATTAAGAGCGCCGTTTATTAGTGACTCTGTAAATATCCTGCCGGGCTTATTAGACTCGCCGGTTAGTTTCAGCAAACGTGAAAAGTTCTTATCCAGTTGTGTGACAGAATCGTCGCCCGATAGATTGTCGTTGTTTTGTTTCATCATTTTTCCTCTTTCTCATTCAGAGACGCGAATCGTTCAAGCTCTCGACGCAGAGAAATCTTTGCTCGATATAACAGACTGTATACCGCTTTTTCTGTCGTATTCATTTGCCGGGCGATATCGTTCGCAGAAAGTTCTTCGATATACTTGGCCTCTAAGACCGCTTTTTCTTTACTTTCCAATCTGTCCAGCGCCGAACGGACAATCACAGTCATTTCCTTTCGTTCCAGCACTTCATCGGGCAACAGCTTCGTATCCATAGCGTCAAAATAGCGGCTGATTTCGCCATTAATGCTCGGCCGGCTTGCCCGCCTTCGGATCTCCAGACGGATATTGTTCCTTGCGATACCAAGAATCCAGTCTTCTGGGCAGCCTTTCGCCGGATCATAGCTGCCGCGTCCCCGTACAGCGTCAAAAACCGTTTTCTGCAGAAGTTCCTCGGCAAGTGAGCGATTCGGCCAGCGGCCCATGAACAAACCATATAGCCGCGGAACCTCCCGGTCGATAAATTCTCGCCATACATCGGCATCTCCTTGAGCGAAACCAGCCCAGCTTTGTTGTTCCAAGTTTTCAGCCACTTTTTCGAATTTCCATTTTCTGCATGTGTTTCTATTAAGTATTATGCGCGAGCCAGGCATATTACTCATACTTTTTCGGCATTTTCCGAAAAGCGAGCCCTTTGTGCTGTTAAAGTATATTTCATGCCGGGGACGCATCCGGCTTAAAGCTGCATACAGTCCGGCATGAGCGGTTATACCCGTTTTGCCGGATTTAAGAACGGGGAAGAAGAGACTATTTTGGCGTCTATGCTATGACGCCACCTGACTTTGCTGTCTAAATGAGCGCAATTCTTGCTGAACAGGCCATTCTGCGAAGGCAAGAACAAAGAGCATAACAATATTCGCTATTGGTACGAGCATTAAAAGGCCAAAAGCCCAACTATAGCCGGCCCTGGAAAATATCTTGCAGAAGATTAAAATCTTTACGGCGACAATTATCAGCACTAAAGGTATCATGAATATTAAAAAAAATAGGCTGAAAACGGGGGCGACATTGGGATCTACTTGCATCTTTTATCCTTTCAATAGATTTTAGAAACTAAATCGACAGCTCACAGCTTGCTGAACTCAGATATAGCTCGAGCTATCCGGTCCCGTCGGGCCTCGATAGGAGCCGGATCATTGGTAAAAGTGGTCATATCGCTTGTAATGTCCTCAGGCACTTCGAGCAGGGCAACGTATTTTTGTTGCCGGCCGGCGGTTAGTTTGCCTTTATTCGCTTCGATAAGTTTTCTTAAGACAACTAAGTATTCGTAGTCTTCTATGCCGTCGCGCAGCATTTCCCAGCGGATACTGTCGACCGGTCCATCGAGAACCGGCCCGGATGGATGCGCATCTGCGGCGGCCTCGGGCGGATAAATGAATCGGCCGTCACCGTTGCCCCATGGCCTTTTATCGCCCCTGGGCGTGCTGTAACCGGAGGTCCAGCCCATAGGGTCATCGTAAGGATTCTGAGGCTGCTCGGAGTCCGGATACGCTGCGGAACTGGTCCAGTAGTTTGTCTGCCAGACCAGAATGCCCTCGATATTACGCTGCCAGGTCTGCCAGAGCCAGATTCTCAGTTCGGTGCCGGGATGATCGATGAACAGCGTGCAATATGGCGCTTTTGGTCCCGTGCAGATATACCACCAGAACTTTTCGCCGTGCTTGCGCCGCTCTTCTGCTGGTTCGTGCTTGTACTGATCGGAGACCGCACACCAGATATCAGGCCCGCCGATAAGTTCCGGCTCTACCTGTTCGGTCAGCATGCGAGTGATGCCGGGGGCCGCCTCCTTGAGTTTGCGAAAACCATTCATCACAAACTCGTAATCCCTGGGCGCCGGTTCGTCGAACCAATAGACAAAAGCCTCATCGAGCCAGCCTTTTTGGCGCAGATGCTCCTGGATTTGGGCACAGTAGGAGTTAAAGAGAACCTTATAGTGCGGCGTATCTTCTCCAAAACCAAGCAACTCCGGCTCGCTGCGGGCGTGAAAAGTGCCGCCGCCGAGACCGGCGATGCTTAGGCGAAAGGAATTGAAGCCGTAATGGTCGATTCCGCGTGCCATTGCCTTGTCCCAGTCCGAGAAATCCAGCTCGACTTTGAGCTTCTCACGCTCGACAGGCGGAAGGGCCGGCGGTTCGAAATCGCCGCCCTCCAGGAGTTCGTCACCCGTAGAGGGATTTGTCAAAGAAACATCATCGAACCAGAGAAGCCCGGTTTTCTCTCCCGCTTCGGTCCATGTCGCAGCCCGGAGATTCAGACGAACCGATTTAGCACCTTTCGGGAAGGTTTTGATGAGCCGGTCGAACTGCTGCCAGCGGCCGGCACCTTCAATTCCGATATCGTTATTGCCACCGTAAATCCATTTGTCGGATGCGTCGTAGTGGTTGAGTGTTACTAAAAATGCGTGCTCGGGCAGAGCAGTTTTATACCAGAAACGCAGGCGCAATCCATCTTGAGGAATTTCTATCGGAAACTTATAAGCGACGGTGACATTAAGGTCGTTTTTGTCATCGAAGAGCAAAAGGGATTGTTTGCCGGCATGCTTTTCGTTAGTAACCTCGACGCCGCCTTCCCATTTGCGAGCCGGAGGCTTTATGTCGGGCCAGGTAACTTTTATATTATCCATCGGCGCCGGGTTGTAAGGTGAGATGTGGTGGGCACTGAAGCTGGCCCAGTACTTATCGAGCACCTGCCGTCTCTGTCCGGCATCAGACAGCTTTTGATAGCGAAATACATCACCCGGCGAGAAACCAAATGCTGTAGTGCAGGTCATCCGGTCAGGAAGGACAAAATCAAAGACCTCTACGCGCAGCGTAACTTCAGCGTTGTAATCTTGTGCTTGTAGTTTAATGCTGCCCGTATAGATTCCAGCCGGAACACTCCGCGGCACCTTGACGCGAATCCAAAACGGCTGATTCTTATTTGGTTCCAGGTCCAGAGTACCTTTCAAAGGCGGCAGCGGGTCAGGCCAAAAACCGGGCATAGAACTTTTGTCGGTCGGCCGCTCCACGTTGACATACCGGACTTTAAGGATTTCGACGCTCTCAGAGGAGATAACCGCCCCGCCGGGTCCGGACAAGTCTCCAGCTCGGGCTGTAAATCCGCTCAGAGGCACGGTTGGCCGGACGACTAATTGCGCAGCTTCCGCTTCGTTACGGGCGGCCTTTATCATAATGGCCTCGCTTTTTTCAACGGGCAGGGATTTGTCCCGGCTTATTTTCCACCCCGACGAGGCCCACCATAGACCAACCTTGTCGGATGAACCGGCAAGCAATTCGCCGAAGGGAGCATCAAAATAATCACCGGTTTGAGCCGATCCGATCCGACTAATCAGCAACAACGATAAGAAAAGGATTTTTTTCAACATGATATATTGCCTTTCAAGCATTTTTTGGGTTACAACCTGACCGACAACCTTTGCTGGCCGTGATTGAATTCTCCACTACAACTCACCGCACGTCAAGAATCTCTTTATATATTTGACTGCCGACCGGATATGTTTTAGAATAAAGATTGCAATATGTCTTATGAATCATAAGCCGAAAAGCTTGTGAAATAAAGGAGTGGATTTCCGGAATGAAGAAAAATCTCGAACAAATTGCCGCCGAGGATGGCCGATACAGTGCTCAGGCGATCAGGTTCGTATATGAAGCACTTGGCTATACGGCGAAAAACGTCGCCACCGAGCCAAAACACGTCAGCGGCGAAACGCTTTGCGAGGGGCTGAAAAAACTGGCTCTCGAAAAATGGGGAAGACTGGCGATGCTCGTGCTGAACACATGGGGTATCAAAACGACTCGTGATTTCGGCGAAATCGTCTGGCTGATGATACGAAACGAGTGGATGAGCGCGCAACCGACCGATTCGATAGACGACTTCAACGATGTTTTCAATTTTAAAACGACCTTCAAAGACCAATTCGAGTTCCAACAGTCTTAATCAGAAGCTCACCATTTTTCAAAATTTCGACCGAATTGGCCTTTTATGCTATGGCGGTGACACGCTGGGACAGTGAAGGCCTATCTTAATTCAAGCAGATACGCATGGTCGCACCGACTTGACATGTGCTGTGGATGATATTCTACAAAACCGTAGCTCTTGTACAAAGCGATCGCTTCTTTTAAGACCGAAGCAGTTTCCAGAATCATTTTTTCGAAACCGAGCTGCCTCGCTTTCGACAACGCATCTTCCAGCAAAAATTTGCCCAGCCCTTTGCCCCTGTGTGCTTTCTTTAAATACATTTTACGAAGCTCGCACGTTTGCTCATCAACTGGATAAAGCCCATAAGCACCGATGATCGAGCCGTCTTCGGTTTCGAGCACAAAGAACTTCCCGCCCCGGCCGAAATAAGAAGACTCGATGTCTTTAATATCGGCATCCGTACACGCCGGGTCCGGCTTTAAACCATACTCTTTTAGTACCCCATAAACCAAATCAGTGATTTGTTTACAGTCTGTGTTGTGCGCAATCCTGAGTCTTAGGTTATTTATTTCTTCCATTAAGACTCCTCACATGTTGTCGCCACAATTCATACAACTCATTTTTTCTAATGCTTGTTTCAAGGGCTTCGCCGAACACATTATAAATTAGATGCCTTTCTGTAATAAGATGAACCTTGTCAAATTCTAATCGTGCTTCACGAATTAAATGTAAGCGATTCTCTTTGAGCATTGAAATACTCTTGCCGAGTCTTTTTTGCGAGGAAACATGACTTTCGTCTTCAACAATTAGCTCATTACTTTGGAATTTCTCGTATTGCTTTTTGTTCAAATCTTCGGTTTTCTGATTAATAGTATTTGAAATTATCAGTATCCAGTCTTTCTCCATGCCGTAGTCGCCCCAACCTGCGCTTTGCAACTTTTCACCAGGTCTTCTCATGGCAATTCTTGACTTTTTTGGCAGTTTTTGGTTTGGTGAATAATATGGAAGCTCTAAGAGGCTGCCTTTGGGATACTTCTCGAAAATTTTCACATCCATCTTATATTTTTCTGTTGTCGCAATAGTATGCTCCAAACCAATAATTTGTTCATCCCCAAGAGTCAAAAGGAAATCAGGCGCCTCTCTTTTAATGAACTCAATCGGGAGGACCAACTTAGATTTAATGAAACCTATTATTAAGAAAAGACATAATGCATAATTTTCATGTGCTTCTGTGCTCTCACCTAATTCGGTAATGTTCGTGACATTTTTGACAATTTCCTCAATATCTGACAGTGTTTTGAGGGGGGGTTTTATGTATTTACTTGAAAATAACATTTATTCGCTTCAGAATTAAATATCGATCACTCTGACAGTTATGCAAATCTTAAGAGAATAGTAAAATTGTTGATAGATTCTGTAAAGTAACAACTGGCTACCAGGCTATAGCCAGAATATATCACTTCATTTTGAAAATCTTCTCATTCAGGTCTATGTGAAAACGTCCCTCGAAAACTCCTTCTACCTCGCCGGTCAGGTATATCTCATTGTTGTCGCAAATTTCCACGAATAAGGTACCGCCCGGCATCTTCACGTTGATTTTGTTGTCCACCATTCCTAATTTGTAAGCCGCCCCAGCCGCCGCGCAGGAACTACTGCCGGAAGCTAATGTATACCCGGCTCCCCTTTCCCAAATCCTTATTTCGATATTTGCCCTGTCTATGACTTTCAGGAGCTGCATGTTGATTCGATTTGGAAACATATTGTGATTCTCAACTTCGGGGCCTAATTCTTTTGCCTTTTCCTCTGTGACCTCGTCCAGCGGAATCACACAATGAGGATTGCCGACAGACAGGCAGGTCACCTTATATTTGACCCGGTTTATTTGCAGTTCTTCATCCACGACTTCTCTTTCTCTGCCTCTGACCGGTATTTTTGTGCTGAGGAAGGTCATCTTCCCCATATTGATCTTAATTAAATTCGCCGAGTCATCTTCAATATATGCTTCGACAATTCCGCCTGATGTCTCAATGCTGAAATTCTTTTTATCCACATACTTATTCTCAAATAAGTATTTTACGAATATCCTCAATCCGTTACCGCTCTTCTCAGCCTCGCTGCCGTCGGGATTGAAAATCCTTAAACTTAAATTGTCCCCGCTTTTGATTGGGCCGTACAGAATCCCATCCGCTCCAACTCCAAAGTTTCTATCGCATATCAATCGAATTGTATCCGGCGTCAAATCCACATCGTGAATGTTCGGGTCGATAACAAGATAGTCGTTTCCGAGTCCATGATATTTTCTAAAATGCACTCCCATAATTCTTTGCCCTGTAACGCTCATTGCAGTTTTATCTTCAGCGATACAGTCCCCTGCACCGGACAATCTCTATACCGCTCGATATTCCATAATCATATCAAATTATGTTACTTTTGAATATATCGGCAATACAAAGCTTATACAGATAGGTTCTAAGGCTATATTGAATACATAAGATTCTTTAACCAACTGTTTTGAGTATCGCTAATTTTTACTTTTTATGCTTAACATATGTCATTGTTTGCTTGCTGTCTATGTTGAATCGTATATACTTATATCATTGTGAGCCTGTTGTAATAAGGTTACTGAGGCCCGCTCATAGCGAGACCTCATATTATTATCGGATGACTATTATAGTACTGTGACGATACGGCAGGGTCCGGTTTCATAGTATATTTCGTTTTCGCCTAATGGCTTTCGAACAGTTGCTTCGATTCCATTAAGAGTATTCTGTGGTATAGAAAAGCAATGCCGAAATCGCATGTAAAATCTTTAGGGCGGATTGATGCTTCGCAATCTTGCGAACCAGAAACGATAAAGCGATATTCGAACCGGCACCCGGAGTGGTTGCTGCAAAGCTTTATCTTTTTTATGTTTTTCTACCTTTATCTATGGCTCTATGTGGATCTTAGACTCATATATCATGGAGCCGGAGTTATTACGAATTTCCCGGTCTTTTACAAAGGCTGGTCTTTTTTCCTGCCGTTTCTGTCATACCCGGGCGGCCCTGTCGAATATCTATCAGCTTTCTTTTCGCAACTCTTCTACTATTCATGGGCGGGAGCATTAGTTATAACAGTCCAGGCATGGCTGATGTACCTATGCTTCGACTACCTGCTGAAAGCTGCAAACTCACTGCGAAGTCACTTGATTTGTCTTGCCCTGCCGATTCTCCTGCTTGTTCTGTACACGCAGTATACTTATCACTTTGTAACAACAATGGCTTTTTTAAGTGCGTTACTTACTGCATGTTTGTACCTGAAGATTACTCTGTCACACAATAAGAATTTCAGTTGTGTTAGCGTTTTTCTAATCCTGTCAGTCATTCTCTATTATCTTGCCGGCGGAGCTTTTCTGCTTTTTGCTGTTCTCTGTGCAATTTATGAGCTGATTTTCAGGTCCCGCTGGAAGATAAGCCTGTTTTGTTTGTTATCCGCTGCTGCTATTCCCTATATTCTGGGCGTTCTGATCTTCCAGCTCAGTATCATCGATGCATTTAGCAACTTGCTGCCCTTCACATGGAAAATTCTGAAATATAATGCTCGGAAAAGAGCAGTAGTAATAGTATATGTGCTTTATCTTCTCCCGCCTTCGACACTTCTTGTATTTGGCCTCTGGCGGGCACTCGGGAAAAAGCCGCATTTTGCAAAAAAACGACCAGGCAGAAAATCAGCAAAAAAGCGTCGAAATCATATTTCCAATCTACCGGCAAAAATATTTTCCTGGTATAGCGGCTCGCTAAAACTCAAATGTGTCATCGAGTTATTGCTCTTGATTGCTATTGCCGGCGGCAGTGTTTTCTTTTCCCGCAATGATAATCTTAGAACAAGGTTTAAGGTCGATTACTATGCTCACCACAAGATGTGGCCAGAATTGCTTATTTCCGCCCGGCGAAATCCCACGGATCCCTTAATAGCCCATGCAGTAAACAGGGCTTTGTATCAGACGGGGCGGCTCGGCTACGATATGTTCTCCTGGCCCCAGCATAAGGATTATCTGTTCCTGTCCAACAAGGAATATAAATGGGTAGAATGGCAGGTATTCGATCTTCATTTGGAAATCGGCTTTGTTAATATGGCAGAGAATGCCCTGACCGAATCTCTCGAAGCGCTCGGAGACCGTCCCATGGTGTTGCAGAGACTGGCCTTAATAAATATGGTTAAAGGTAATTTGGGCTCCGCAAAAATCTATCTCGGCGCGCTTAGCAAGACTCTTTTTAATGCTGACTGGGCAAAACACTATCTTGACCTTCTGGAGACCGATCCAGACTTCTCCACGGACAAGTATATTCGGCATCTGCGCTCTTTGTGCCTGGACAAGGATCACTCCACTCATTCTCTGCCCAGGGAGGAGGCTCTTTCCTTGCTGCTGGAAAAGAACAGCCAGAACCGTATGGCTTTCGAATATCTAATGGCCTGGTATATGCTAAACAAGCATTTAGGCAAATTTGTCCAAAAAATCGAGCTTGTGCATGACTTACATTACGCCAATGTACCGACACATTATGAAGAAGCGGCTCTTATCTACGTATACGGAACAAGAAAACCACTTTATCTGAGCGATTATGAACCAAATCCTCAGATACGCCGGCAGATCGAAGAGTTTAGCCGGATTCTCAACAGTTATGGTAAGAACAAACAAGCCGCCGCCAACGAGTTAGCAAAAAAATTCCGAAATACTTATTTCTTCTATTATATATTTGCGTTCTCAAGCCCGAAAAAATGATTTAATCACATAAGCGTATGAAATTAAAATTACATAATACCAAAAAAGCCAAGCTCATTTACGCGACAATCGTATGTGCATTTATCGCTGTATCGTTGCTTTATTCCTGCCGCGGCACAAAAGTCACGATCACACAATATAGTTCCATCGACCGGCCGGCAAAAGTCCAGCCGGATTACGCCGGTAGTGTCATCCCGCCCAACATCGCACCACTGAACTTCTCAATACTGCAAGACGGTTCTGCCTATTTTGTAAAAATACACTCCGAAAAAGGAAAACCTATCGAGATATTCAGCAGGAAACCCACGATATTAATACCTCAGCGAGCCTGGCACGAGCTTCTGGATTTGAACCGCGGCCGGCAGCTCGGTCTGGATGTCTATGTCGAATCCGGTGCCGGTGCATCATCTTCCAAAGCAGAAAATGAACGTTGGTCCCGCTTTCAAACTCTCACCGTCGAAATCGCACGTGAGGATATCGATCCTTTCCTCGTATACAGAAGGATTCGGCCGGGCCATCGTATCTGGAGGGATATGGGCATCTACCAGCGCAATCTGAATAATTTCGACGAATCGCTTATATTGAATAATGGCTATTTCAAGCACGGCTGTGTCAACTGCCATACTTTCTGCAGAAACCGTACCGAAAAAATGCTGATCGGCATCCGCAGCGTAGATTACGGCAGCTCGGCTTTGCTGGTAGAAGGTGACAAAGTACTAAAGATTGGAACAAAGTTCGGATATACATCATGGCATCCGAGCGGGCGGGTTGCCGCATTTTCCGTCAACAAGGTCAGGCAGTTCTTTCATTCGGCCGCAAGCGAGGTCCGGGATGTGATTGACTTCGATTCCGTGATGACTTATTATCTGGTTGACTCAAAAACCGTAAAAACTACACCGGCACTTGCCCGAAAAGATCGGCTCGAAACGTATCCGACATGGTCAGCCGACGGCCGGTACTTATACTTCTGCAGCGCGCCGATAACGTGGGCGGATCGGAATGTCGTCCCCGAAACCTATGCCCAAATCAAGTACGATCTTGTCCGCGCAAGTTACGACATCGACAGCGACCAGTGGGGCCCGCTGGAATCGGTGCTTTCGGCCGAGGATACGGGCCTCAGCATCCTTTTGCCGCGAATCAGCCCGGATGGCCGCTGGCTTCTGTTCTGCATGTGTGATTACGGCTGCTTCCCCGTTTACCGAGAAAGCAGCGACCTGTATATGATAGACCTCGAAGCAGCTCAACAAACAGGCGAATACAAACACCGCAGGCTCGACATCAACAGCGACGAAAGTGAAAGCTGGCATAGCTTCTCGAGCAACAGCCGGTGGATCGTATTCAGCAGTAAAAGAGACAGCGGCGTATTCACCAGAATATATGTCGCATACATAGATGAAAGCGGCAAAGTACACAAGCCAATAAGGCTGCCGCAGAAAGACCCGACGTATTATGATTCATGCCTTTGGACCTACAGCGTCCCCGAGCTTATTATCGAGCCAGTCCGGGTAACAAAAGAAAAGCTGGGCAGAGTTGTTCGCAGCTCCGAAAAAATACCCATCAAGATGCCAATTACCATGGCCACACCCAAAGTTGGCGAGCCCCCAGAATCTCAGGAGCCATGGCAGACCGAACGCGAGTAATTCAGCGGCAAAAGAAAGCACCGGCCACATTCCTCAATGGCTCGATTCGCGAGAAATATATTTTTGCGTCCAGGGACAAGCGTTTATACAAATCCCGCAAATTGTCGAATTAATACCCTGTTGCGTTGATAGATTCATAGCTATATCCCGGCACGTAAAGGCATCATATATCGATTCCCGCGAAGCACCCATACTCCAATTGGGCCCGACAATTGCCCCGGCGGGACAGCGGTCCACGCATCTGTGACAGTCACCGCAGTGTGACGTATCTATCGGTTTGCCCGTTTCGAATTGTGCATCCGTCAACACAGAACCAAGCCGAACTGCCGGCCCGTATTCTTTCGTGATAAGTAATGCCGACTTGCCGATCCATCCGAGCCCCGCTCGCGTGGCAATAGTCTTGTGCTGTATGGGCATACTTAGTGTGCGAGTATCGAAATATTCTGACGTCGCTTCAATAGCCTCGGCCCGCCTGCCGCAGGTTGTCAATAAATCAGCTATCCGCGTGCATAGCTTCGCCAAAAGCTCGTTGACCCTTCCGTATTCATGGTAATAGCGTTGTGTTGGGCCATTCGATATCTCGCTGACCACTGATGGATCGAGTCTGACTGCGATAGAGACAGCGGCGGGATGCCCCCCTCTCATGTCCGCGGGCAAATCAGTAACATCCGCAAAACCGATAAGATCGCCCCCCTGCTCTTTTAACATGGTCCTTATTTGTTCATTCAGGTTCATCGTTCGAATCACATTTTCACGTCACACTAATGGTGGTCTAAACATCTTCAACCAGGATGATTTTCATTGTTTCCGTTAACACTTTAGCCTTGTGCTTGCGTTTCTCACCTGCCGGTATGAACAGTCCGTCACCCGGGACGAACATAATCACTTTTCCGTCGAAGTCTATTTCCATTTGGCCTTCCAGAACATATCCGATATGCCCTTTGGTGCACCAATCGGTTTCAAAAAATTCCTTTGTGAACTCTGCTAAACGCAGTTTTCTGCCGTCCTGCTCATGTGCTTTGAACCTAACGCCGGCTGCCGGCGTTTCCCACAATATCTTCTCGAAGTTTATTCTGTATTTTTCCATCGCATATTTTCCTGTCACCGAAACGTTCCTTATAACAATTGTCCTTTTGCAACCATAATGACCTTTCCGCCGACAAACACGTCGATTTTTTCCTGCTTGTTTTCCGCCCTGAGATAGAGCAGTGACGGTCTTGATATTTCATAGCCCTGTTCAACCCGGATGTCGATCTTGTCGTCCCCAAAATAAAGATGTTTCGCTAAATACCCGGCTAAACAACCATTCCCGCTTCCTGTGGCCGGGTCTTCCGGTATGTCATAATAGTCACAGAAAACCCGGACATTCAAGTCGTTTTCGCGATTATAAGTCTCAGGGCAAAAAATCAGGATCATCTTGGCTTTTGTATCTTCAATCAGCTTGAAACATTTATCTCTGTTAACTTTGGCCCGTTTCACAGCATCCAGACTCTTCAGCGGAACGATGATAAAAGGCAGCCCGGTAGAGACTTCCTGAACAATAAATCTATCGTCTATTTCCGATTCATTCAGACCCAAAACTTTCGAAATAGGACCCGGCTCGATAGTCAGGCCAAAAGTCGGGTCAATTTGCTTCATCCATAATATATCTTTTTCTTTTCCGCTGGAACCTGAAGTAACGGGAATCTGGCCCACCTTCAAATTAAGGATTACGGTCTCGGCGGGTTCTTTCATAATTTCGTGCTGTATTACAAAGGCGGTCCCCAGAGTCGGGTGCCCGGCAAAAGGCACCTCCGCTGCCGGCGTGAAAATACGAACATCATATCCGCCTTGTCGCGGCTGTTCGCTCAGGATGAACGTTGTCTCCGAATAGTTCATCTCCCTGGTGATACGCTGCATCTGGCTATCCGATAGAGCCGCCGCGTCCCGGACAACTGCGAGTTGATTCCCTGTATATTTTTCCTCTGCAAATACATCCAAAATATAAAAGGTCATATTCTCCATTTTTTATATCCTTTTGTTATTATTTTTTAAACACGCCATCCATTACATCGAGAGCGAACCTTGCCGAGACGGTTGCCGGGCCGCCGCCCATTTCAATGCCGACCTCGACCGCTTCAAGAATCTCCCGCGCCGAAGCCCCGGCTTTGGCGGCTTGTTCGATATGCCACTGCATGCACGATTCGCAGTCGATGACGACTGAAATACCGACCGCTATCAATTCCTTGGTCTTCTTCGGCAGAGCCCCATCGCAATAGGCCGCCTTTTCCATCTCAAGAAACGCCTCGTAAACTTTGGATTTGAGAGACAGCAATTTCTGATGCGCCTTGTCCCGATGCTCGGATATTTCTTTCAGTCGATCCATTATCGTCCTCAATTTTATCTTCGTAATACCAGTTGTTGAAATATTGCACGACTTCTTTCGGAGCAAACATCTGTATAATAAACATTTATGGAATTGTACATCGGATTTTCAACACACTTAAAATCAAATGCTCTTTCGGAAAGATTGCTCTCTTGAGACATCATTCCCCGAACAGCTTGTCAATACTCTGGTTTAGAGCCGTCGTCAGCTTACGGCATCCTGATCAGGTCAGGAATTTTAAGATGATATTTTTATAATGCTCTACACCTTTTTCAAGGTCGGCGACGTCAATATATTCATCGGGCTTGTGGCAAAGGTGTGGCTTGCCGGGCCCGAAAATAACGACGGGGCTGCCGAGTGAGGCGAAATAAGGGCCGTCCGTGGTGTAGCCTACGGCCTTGGTTTTATCAGTTTCAACAACGGAGCAAAAATCTTTAACAAAGTCGCAACTGCAATCAGTCTCCATCGACTGCATCTGGCGTATTACAGAAACGGCTGCTTCAAATTGTGTATTCTCGGTTCTCAACTTTGTGCAGATTTCTTCTAAATCGGCAATGATAGCCTGATGATCCTGCCCGGGAAGAGTGCGAATATCGATTCCGATGCTGCACTTATCCGGCACAACGTTCATCGTTTTACCGCCGGCGATTGTATTGATGCTAATCGAGCACGTACCCAACTGCTTATGCGGCTCGATTTTGATTTCGTAACTTTCCAGCTCATTCATAATCAGCCGCATCGAGCCGATTGCGTTCACGCCCAATTGCGGGGCCGAGCTGTGGGCGGCTTTGCCCTTAGTTGTAACTTCGAGCCACAGCATCCCGCGATGGGCGGTCACAATCTCGAAATCCGTCGGCTCAGGGATAACCACTCCGGCAAGTTCCGGCAGCCAGCCTTTGTCATCGACAAACCGTCTTGCCCCGGCGCTATCGGTCTCTTCGCCCGCAACTGCTGAGAAAATAATATCGCCCTGTAACTTGACGCCGGAATCGACGATTTGTCTGATAGCGGTAACAGCCGCGGCGGTTCCGCCCTTCATATCCACGGAGCCTCTGCCATATATTTTGCCATCGCTTTCAACCGCCGTGAATGCCGGGTGCTTCCAGGTTGCTTCGCCCAGGCCGACAACATCAAGATGACAGGCAAAAAGTAGTCCGGCCTTCCGTCCGTCGGATTTTATGTGTGCGACAATATTTGCTCTGGTTTGGTCCCAGCTATCTATACTGGAGTCTATGCCCGATCGGCGAAATTCGGCAGAAATCACTTCTGCTGCGGCTAATTCGCCCTTTTCGTCAGTTGTTTCAGCCTGAATGAGTTTTTTCAATAATTCTTTCATAATGAAGTAATTATAAGGCAACCAGCCTAAAATAAAAAAAGAAATATTTTTTCTTGCAAATTTAATCATAAACGACCAAAATGAAGGGCTTAAAAAGTTTTAAAGCTGTCGCAAAGGAGCTTAAATGGGACCTGTATTAAATGGGCTGCTAAAACTTCAAAGCGTTGAAAATCGTCTGCGAGTCGAAAAGGGAAAACTTACAAGATGCAGAAGGAATGTCATTATTCAGGAAAACCTGATCAGAAGCCTTCAAAACGCCCTTGAAGCCAAGAAAGAAGAAGTGCAACTAACCAAGGTTCAATTCGACCGCATGGAATTGGAACTCAAGACCAAAGATGAAATAATAGCTAAGTTAAGAGCATCACTCAACAGCGCAAAAACGAATAAAGAGTATGCCGCCGTCCTCACTCAACTCAATACTACCAAGGCGGACAATTCCAAGATAGAAACCCAGAGTCTCGAATTGTTGAAAGATATTGAGGCCGATGAAACTGAATGCAAGGATATCCAGAAACAGGTAGACGAGCAAAAAGAAACACTTGAGAAAACCCGAAAAGAAAGTGAGATACTGGCCAACAAATTCCAGGCAGAAATCGATAAAATCCAGATTGAGTGGGATCAGGTTGCACAGATCATCCCATCCAAATCGTTAGAAACATTCAAACGCGTGGCCGAAACGTACGACGGCCACGCTGTCGCGTTCATTGAGCAGCAGGGTAATAAAAAGGGACCTTATAGCTGTGGGGGCTGCTTCATGGGAATCACCGCCGAGAGTGTCAATATGCTTATGACTAAAGATGACATAATCCGCTGTCCCAATTGCACAAGAATACTTGTCCTTGGCAATTTACATGAAGATTAGAAACCAGGAGTAAGACCGCAGAACCAAAGCGTATCCCGCAGTCATTATGTGTTAGCCTAAACTCGTTTTAATTTTGTTTTTAGGAGCCAACGTAGTGCCTGATAAAATCATCGCTCATATTGACGGCGGCAGCAGAGGCAATCCTGGCCCGGCTGCTGCCGGTTTTGTATTGGAAGATTCCAGCGGGACTCAATTGCAGGCACAAGGCTACGTCTTAGGCCGAACGACTAACAACGTGGCCGAATATACAAGTCTCGTAAAAGCCCTCGAAGCCGCGATAAAAATAGGTGCCGAACAGCTCGTCGTTTTCAGCGACAGCGAACTGCTTGTCAAACAGATTAACGGTCAATACAGGGTGAAAAGCGAGCTTATAAAGCCCCTTTACGAGCAGGCTGTCAACCTGCTCGACGGATTCAAGAGCTGGAACGTTCGTCATATTACTCGTGATAAGAACAAACAAGCGGACAGTCTCGTAAATCAGGCCCTGGACGCAGGACATAACATTGAAGCCAGGCTCAAACCGGCATCGAAGAAGGAAAAGCCGATCCGGCTCGGCATGCTCATCAGCGGCGGCGGCACAACATTGATGAACATCCTCAAACACATTAAGCATGGCCTGCTCAATGCCGAGGTGGCTGTCGTTATCAGCTCACGCTCAACGGTGACGGGGGTCGAGAAAGCGAAAAACGCAGGGCTGGACGTAAAGATTGTCCGCACAAAAGACTACCCCGACATCGATGAATTCAGTAAGCGTATCGAAGCAGAGCTCATCGCGGCAAACGTTGACCTCGTCATCCAGGGAGGCTGGCTATGCCTTTGGAAAATACCGGCTCGATACGAACATCGCGTGATGAACATCCACCCCACCCTGCTGCCGAGCTTCGGCGGAAAAGGGATGTGGGGACATCACGTCCACGAGGCGGTACTAAAAGCGGGCTGTAAAGTAAGCGGCTGCACCGTCCATTTCTGCACAAATGAATATGACGATGGGCCTATCATCGTCCAGCGAACCTGCGCGGTCGAAAACGACGACACTCCCGATACGCTGGCCGCCAGGGTCTTCGAGCAGGAATGTATCGCATATCCGGAGGCCATCAACTTATTTGCCGCCGGCAGGTTGTCCGTCGAAAACGGCATTACAAGAATCAAACCGTAACGCGACAAATCCGGATCGGGCCACGATACGCAAGCCGTAACGTATTATCAAATACGACTATTTCGACTTTGCGACGGCAGGCTCACTTTTCTCCGGCTCAGGTTCTAGATACCCTTCAAGTTTCAAGTGCTCTTCATCCTGCACGTCGATCTTGATAAGGTTCTTGCCTTTGAATTTGCCTCCCAGTACAGCTTCCGAAAGCGGGTCCTCTATATAATGCTCGATCGCCCTTCGTAAAGGTCTGGCTCCGAATTCCGGATTATAGCCCTTGTCAATGAGAAATTCCTTCGCCTGGTCGGTTAATTCGAGTTTTAAGCCGTGCTCGGTCAGACGTTTGAATACCTTGGCAAGCTCGTAATCAACGATAATTTGCAGATTCTCTCTTGTTAACGCCTGAAAGACGATGGTGTCGTCAAGCCGGTTCAGAAATTCGGGTCTAAAGTGACGCTCTACCTCTTTCTGAAGAATATCCTTCATTTTCTCATAATTCGCCTCGGGGCTTTTCTTGCCAAAACCAAAACCGGATTGATTCTTAATCAAATCAGCGCCGATGTTGCTGGTCATAATGAGAACGACATTTTTAAAGTCAATGCTTCGGCCGAAACTGTCCGTCAACCTGCCCTCGTCCATAATCTGTAACAGCACATTATAGACATCAGGATGGGCCTTCTCTATTTCGTCCAGAAGCAGCACTGAGTATGGTCTTCTTCTAATCCTTTCGGTTAATTGTCCGCCTTCTTCGTAGCCAACGTATCCGGGAGGAGCACCGACCAATCGACTTACATTGTGCTTCTCCATAAATTCACTCATATCCAGCCGGATGAGAGAATTTCTGTCACTGAACATAAACTCCGCCAGAGCCTGTGCGAGCAGCGTTTTTCCAACACCGCTAGGTCCGAGGAGTATGAAGCATCCCATTGGACGATTCGGGTCCTTAAGGCCGCTCCTGCTGCGTCTGACCGCCTTGGCCACGGCAGTTATTGCTTCATCCTGTGAAACAACTGTTTTATGCAGCTCGGCCTCAAGTTCCAGGAGTCGCTGGGTTTCCTTTTTCTCCAGTTTCGTCAACGGCACGCCCGTCATATTGCTGACGACCTCCGCAATGATCTCGTTGTCCACTACTCCGGTCGCTTCTTTGTTTTCCTCGTACCATTTTTTATGCAGTTGGGTCTTCTCATCCAGAAGCTGTTGGGCCTCATCCCTCAATGACGCCGCCCGCTCATAATCGGCATTTTTAACGGCCTCGTCTTTTTCCCTTTGCAGCTTTTCTATTTTCTCTTCCATCTGCGTCAAATCGGGCGGAGGAGTCATGTTCTTAAGTCGAACTCGTGCACCGGATTCATCGATCACATCTATCGCCTTGTCGGGCAGACATCTGCCGGTGATATATCGGGTAGAAAGCTCTACTGCTTGGAAAAGGGCCTCGTCGGTAAATCGAACCCTGTGGTGCGCCTCGTAGCGGTCCTGAAGTCCTCTAAGTATCGCCAGGGTCTCTTCCTTCGAAGGCTGCTCGACAATGATCGTCTGGAAACGCCTTTCAAGCGCCCCGTCTTTCTCAATATGTTTTCTGAACTCGTCTAAAGTAGTAGCGCCAATACACTGAACTTCTCCTCTTGCAAGAGCCGGCTTGAGCACGTTCGAGGCATCAATAGCACCCTCGGCCCCACCTGCTCCGACAAGCGTATGAAGCTCGTCAATGAACAAGATAACATTCTTTGCCCTTCGGACTTCGTTAATGACCGCCTTTATTCTTTCTTCGAATTGTCCGCGATATTTCGTGCCGGCAACCATCATTGCCAGATCAAGCACCACCATCCGCTTGCCCTTGAGGATTTCCGGGACTTGCTTGTTGATTATCTGCTGGCTCAGACCCTCGACAATAGCAGTTTTGCCTACGCCTGCTTCGCCCAGGAGAACAGGATTGTTCTTCGTGCGTCGACAGAGTATCTGGATCAGTCGCTCAATTTCTTTCTGCCTGCCGATTACCGGATCGAGTTCACCTTCGGCGGCTAATTGTGTAAGATCTCTGCCGAAGCTGTCCAGTGCCGGGGTTTTGCTTTTTGTCTTTCTGCCCATAGTCGGGGTCATCTTCATCCCAAGAGCGGCAGGTCCGTCATCCACTCCGGCTCCCAGCAGATTCAACACTTCCTGACGCACATCCTCGAGTTTCAAACCAAGATCCATAAGAACCTGAGCTGCTATACCTTCGCTCTCTCGCAGCAGGCCCAACAGGATATGCTCTGTCCCCACATAGTTATGGTTAAGCGACCGGGCTTCTTCGATCGCATACTCAATCACCTTCTTGGCTCGGGGTGTTTGCGGCAGCTTGCCCATTGTGACCATATCAGGCCCGCTTTTGACCAGCTTTTCCACTCCGAACCGAAGCTTCTTTATGTCCACATCCAGATTTTTCAGAACCGTAGCACCCACTCCGCTGCCTTCCTTAACCAGCCCCAGAAGGATGTGTTCGGTCCCTATATATTCGTGGTTAAAACGCTGGGCTTCCTGGTTAGCCAGCGCCATAACCTTACGTGCACGGTCTGTAAAACGCTCAAACATTTTTTACCCCGAAATATAGTTTAGAAAAATACCGATTTTCCTGCTGTCGCCGTTGGATAAACACCAACGTAGGATAGCAATCGGCGATAAATAACGTTTAATTTTTATTTTTCTTATTATATAGCACTCAATCAGTCTGTCAAACATGCAATATCTGCTCACTGCCTTGCTTATCAGGACTGTTAATACATATCTTTATATAGCTCAGACTGAGTTGATGTTCACTCTCGGGCCAACATTTTCTTTATTCTCAATTTTATCGGCAAAAACAGATGCCAACTTTCCGATTACACGCACAAAAATCCAGATTTTGGACACCGAAACAGGCTTATCCTTGCGTGTTGGTACAAGCCCATTATGCAGTGCGGCACCTAAGAAATCATTTGGAGCCATATCGAATTACACGCCGGATTTTGAAAATAAGGATAAAATACACCCATCATCCGGTTCATTAGCAGGTATCCTGATCGGATTTTCTCTTGCCGCCCCCGAACAGAGGGCAGAGGACCGAAAGCAAAAAGAATCAGGTACGAACCGTCCATCGAATAATCCCTCTGTCGTCCATCGTTCATCCGGTCTCTGATTTATGACTTCCTTTCTACCCATTTGGGTGTAGACAGTTTTTTGAAAATTGGCTTTGTTTGGCTTTGTTTTCTTACTGGCCGAAAACACATTTATTTCCATATGACCTTATTTTATAGTTACTTACAATATTTTAGCCTTTTGTAAATTGGGTTTGTTTTGCATAAAAGGCTCTTTCTATAAAGCTGCAAGGGCACAGAGCCACAAAAGCAAACAGATAACAAACTTATATACTCAAACTGACCGATTTTGAGCCGAATAATATGGTAAGTTGTTCAATAACAACAACATAACACGACTTGTCATTCCCGCACCTGCTTTCGCAGGTGTAAACTTGTCCCCGCGAAAGCGGGGAGCGGGAATCCACTACATCCGTTACATTCCTGGATCCCTGCTTTCGCAGGGATGACAGCGCGAATCGGTCAGTTTGAGTTAAATCTGAAACATTAAATACCTCGTCCAATTCTCTTGCTCCGCTGATTACTGCTCCCTTGATTTGTCATTATCGATTGACGATTGATAATTCGTTCACTCACCACCCATATCGTATTTGTTATATACATATTATACGTGACTGCCGTTTGTTCATCAAGTATATTTTTCAGAATAATCCGGAAATGTCGAACAGATTAGTCTCCCTATTGGTGTACTGGAGTAAAGAAGAAAATTGAGCTTTCACGTTGTTCGGATGAAAAATCGTTCACGCAGGTGTCGAATTCGGTTCACGGCACGCCGGGATGAGCAGATCTGCGTCTACCGGACCACGAACTATTCTTCTGGTTCAGTCCGGATTGAGAAGCAACTTACCCATTAATCGGAAGAGCTAAATATACATGATTCCAGAAATGATTGTTATGGGGCTGTTTTAGTGCTGGATTCAGCAGTCGCTAAAGTGTGCTGTGAACCCAGTTTGTCCGGCATATCTTGTTATTTGGAATATATCTGTTGTCTTCGGCCTCTTATATTTTTAGCCCTGGCTGTTATCATCCTCAAGTAACTTTCTGAGGTATTGATTTTCCCGGCGAGTCGCTTCAAGATCGAAGACCTGGTATTTAATACACACTCGCAGATAATCCAGTGATTCCTGCAGACTATTTATGCTTTTTTCAAGCTTTTTGCGGTTTGCCTGTGCTTGTTTGGCGAGTTGAGCTAACTTTCTATGCTGCGGGTCGGCTGTCTCACCAAACTCTTTGACCAGTTCGTTAAGTTTGTCTTCAAGGTTTGTTTCGTCCATCAAATCACTCTCCTCACGAATACACGTTCCATATTAAGACCCCCCACATATAGAGATCCCCCAAAACCTCATGATTGTTAATAGAGCAAACTCCATACCCAAATGCACAAGTACTGGTTTTTTACTTATATTCGCGACTTGGCCCGATAAAAAGGCATTCTTCGCTAAATTATATGTTATCCATAAATTTTGTTCCTATACTTCGAAAAACGACCGTTATATTGATTAAAATTGCATGTTGCGGAATATAAACATCCCTGGTATGCCTGCTTTTCATCGCTTGGGGTAACGGCTGTATTGGATATTATTTAGGGCATTGTTGATTTTGCTAAACACAGATGTTGACATCCCACAACGCTCACGTTTTATCAATCCAGTAGTTATACCAATTGGATTTAGTTCTTGCGCCACACAGTTATTCCCGGGAAGGCGGGAATCCAGTTTTTGTTCCAACCCGGAGTCTTAGCAAAGAGTAAATCGCTGTTAATGAGCAATATTCCATTACTACAAGCACACATATTAAATACAATTGGTATCATATGTGCCCTTCCATGTATGGATCGGGCTTTGAGATGTCAGCGATCAAACACCTCCTCATCCTCTTCTCGCCATGCCGGGTCAACTATGCATAGAAACTTCAGATCGGAATTTCCGGTGTTTTCAATGTATTGTACTGCGTCAGGTGGAATATAGATTGCGCACTCGGGCCCAACCTCAAAACTCTCCTGATCTATATGCATCAAGCCTTGTCCGGCCGTCACGTAGTATACCTCTGAGGATTTGAGCTTATGCGGCTTAGTCTTTTGGCCGGCCTCAACTTTTGCATGAGCGAGGCTGTAACGAGTCAGTATATCTGCTTTATCAGGGTGCAAAAGCTCACGCAAAATCGAACCGTCGCCGGCGATGAACTGCTGGCAATCTTTCAGACGCTTAACGAACATTACAAGCCTCCAAGGAGTATCGATCCCTCTGTGAAGAAGGTCCCGGCAACACAGGCCGTCAAAAGACAGGCCAACGTCGCCGCTATGAGGGCACGAAACGCCGGGCCTCCGATGTTGCGGGCCTTTTCAGGTGCCAGCGCACAAATCCCCCCCACAAAGATGGCCATTGAGGCAACATGAGCAAAGCCGCATAACGCATACGTGATAATCACTGCTGAACGTGGATGATGCAACAGATTTTGCTCTAAGACAACGGCAAAATCCTTATACGCCGTAACCTCGGTCACAACGATGCGTTCACCGATAATTCTGGAAGCAACGCCGGCGTCGGAGGGAGGAATCCCCAGGACTAATGTGAACGGGTAGAAAATGTATCCAAAGATGGCTTTCAAAGACCACTCACTCTCAAAGCCGATTAGCGGATTTACCTTTGCCCCCAAAGCAGATAAGAACAGGTCAACCAACGCAACCAAACCCAAAACCGCGATAAGCAGAGCCACAATTCCCACGATCAGCTTCACACCGGCATTCGCTCCGTTGATAATCGCCTCGAAAAGACTCGACTCTTTCTCGTAGAATGGTTTAACATGCACACCTAACGTCTCCGGAGTCCCGGCTTCAGGGAAAATAATCTTCGACATCACCAGCGCCGCCGGCGCTGAAAGCAACGACGCCGAGACCAGGTGCCCGGCGATGGTGGGAAATTGATCCCTCAGACTGAATACGTACAGCGCCAAAACATTCGACGAGACCGTAGCCATACCCGCGGTCAGAATTGTGCACATTTCCGAATTGGTCGCCCGGCTCAGATACGGTTTGACGGTCAGCGTCGATTCAATCCCCACAAAAATATTGCTGGCCGTGACCAGAGACTCGGCGCCGGATATCCTCATCAGCTTCGTGAATACATAGGCGAATCCCCGAATCACCAAAGACATTACGCCAAAATAGTACAAAATCGCAATTAGGGCCGAGAAGAAGATGATAGTAGGAAAGGCCTGAAAAGCCAGGAAAAAACCGAGGGACTCCTCCCCCGCCTCATTGGTCTGTCCCGGCGGCAACGCCAGTCGTCCGAATACTAATTCCGACCCGGCCGATGCAGAATCCAGAACATTAACAACGACGTTATTAACGAACCGAAATACTTCTGTCCCCGCCGGAACAAGGAAAATGAATGCAGCAATCAGTAGCTGCAATCCGATCCCCCAGCCTATCACCCTGAAGTTCATGTTCTTTCTATCGTTTGATAAAAGCCACGCAAAGCCGAGCAGAACAAACATCCCTGCGAAACTGACAAGATTGTAGATATCCATTTTTTATCCCCGAGATAGACTGTAACCGGACCAGCCACCCGCTGCCGCCTTCGGGACCATCCATTTTCAAACCATACAGTATCCATAATTTGTTCATCTGTCAAATCAGAAGCAACCCTCCATTCCGCCGACACAACCTGTTGGGATTTGATTTGCCTGCCAACTTCTTACGGCTATAATGGGTTTTTATGAAGGATCAAGGACGGGGAACTGTCCGGCCTGTGTACAAGCATGTACATTGAGAATAGCCGTCAAGTCGCTTTGAACATTTGATATGTGGAGGTAATATTCATGATAAGCACCAAATATGATATGAACAGACGCCGGTTCATGCAGGTTGTTGCCGGCTCAGCGGCGGCAATGGCACTGCCTCGAATCCCCCTGAATGCCGCCGAGACGACAGGCAGGCAGCGACCGAATATCCTCTGGATCAGCACCGAAGATATCAGTCCCGATCTGGGCTGTTACGGCGACAGCTACGCTGTCACGCCTAATATCGACAAACTCGCTGCCCGTGGCGTCCGCTATACAAACGTGTACTCACACGCCGGAGTTTGTGCACCGACGAGATCGGGAATTATCACCGGCATGTATCCAACCACTCTCGGAACCCACCACATGCGCTGCAAGGGTGTGCCGCCGGCCTATGTAAAATGTTTCAGCGAATACCTCAGGGCGGAAGGTTACTACTGCACGAATAATTCCAAGACCGATTACCAGTTTGACCCGCCAGCGAGCGCCTGGGATGAAAGCAGTCGTAAGGCACACTGGCGCAATCGCGGTAAAGATCAGCCGTTCTTCGCTATCTTCAATTTCACAACTTCGCACGAAAGCCAGATCCGCAACAGAAGTAAAGCAATGCTGAAGCGTCTGGCAGAGTTGAAACCGGATGAAAGGCACGACCCGGATAAGGCGGTGCTGCCCCCCTATTATCCCGATACGCCGGCGGTTCGGCAAGACTGGGCGCAGTATTACGACATTATCACGCTGACCGACAAGCTGGTTGCCGACGTCCTAAAGCAACTTGAAGACGACGGCCTGGCCGATAACACAATAGTATGGTTCTGGGGCGACCATGGTCGCGGCCTGCCGCGGGCCAAGCGGTGGATTTACGATTCGGGCCTAAAGGTTCCGCTGATTATTCACGTACCGGCCAAATGGCGAAAGCTCGCAATGCCGGACAATCCCGATGCGGTCAATCCCGGCACCGTAAATGACGACCTGGTTGCCTTCATAGATTTTGCCCCAACGATGCTGTCATTAACCGGCATCAAAATCCCAGATCACATACAGGGCCAGGCTTTTCTCGGCAGCCAGAAGGCCGAGCCTCGCGAATATATTTTCGCCGCCCGTGACCGTATGGACGAAGCATACGATCTGATTCGTGCCGTGCGTGATAAGCGCTATAAATACATTCGCAACTACATGTGGCATTTGACACGCGGGCAGGACATCAATTATATGAACCAGATGCCGACGATGCAGGAGATGCGGCGGCTCAACGCCGAGGGCAAGCTCGAAGGCCCGCAGAAGCAGTATTTCGAAGAGACCAAACCCGTCGAGGAGCTCTACGACACCGCAACCGATCCGCACGAGGTCAAAAACCTGGCGGGCGATCCGAAGTACAAGGATGTGCTCCGGCGGATGCGCGTAATCCACGCCAAATGGGTCAGGGAGACTGGCGATATCGGGCTGATTCCGGAGCCTGAGTTCGACGAAATGAAACGTCCGGGCGGCGAATTTCAAAAGACTGCCGAGCCGGTCTTCTGGGCGCCGAAATGGCAGCCGGGCGAAGCTACGCGCCGCATAACAATCGCCTGCCCTACGGCCGGAGCTTCAATCGTGTATAGAATCAGCACAGCCGGCCAGGCCGAGGGAGACTGGCGACTCTACACAAAATCCGTATGGCTCACGCAGGGCAAAATGCTGCACGCAAAAGCCTGCCGCATAGGCTTCAAAGACAGCAAGCAGGTCCAATTCAAATTCGACGATGAGGTCTCGACGCCTCGCCCACCTATAACTCCGGAAAAGGACGAGCAGCACTGGCGCAATAAACTCGCCCGGACAGACCTGCTCAACCGGCTTCGCAGGATAAAGGAACTGGACGGCCAGGGCGAAAACGCAATACCCGGATATTTCGAGGCTCTGGCTGACGAATACGCTTCTGTCCGTTACTGGGCTGTCGTAGGCCTGCATAATAACTCAAAAGGAGAAGTGCGCGCAAAAGCCGCGTGTGAAAAAGCACTGAATGACCCTGCGGCGGTAGTTCGCATCGCCGCGGCCCACGCGCTCTGCGACTGGGGCGAGGAGGAAAAAGCCCTGCCCGTATTAGCAGCAGGTTTGACCGACAAAACAGACAAGGCAAGGCTGCACGCGATTATAGCACTGAACAAAATCGGCGAGAAGGCCCGGCCGCTGTTGCCGCAGATAAAGGCCGCTCTGAAAGATTCGGACAACTACGTCCAGCGCGTCGCACAAACAACAATGGAGCAGCTTGGGGACGCATAAATTGGGATCAAAGTAAGCAAGGGGACAAAAGATGAATATGAAAAGATTCATTGCATGCGTATTGATCGTATCAGTTATTTGGCTTATTTTCCCTATTCCCGTATATGGATTGTTCATGAGATTTTTTGGACTGGTTCCGCCGAGTGGTTTTCGAACGCTGGATTTGGTCTTTATGATTCCAACTTCAATTTTAGGAGGATTCATCTTTGTCCTGATATTCTTCCTCGCCAAAGGCTCAAAACTCGGACAAAGTGGATTATTATACGGCTTGTTATGGTTTCTTGGATTTAGCGTCGTTAGTGAAGTTGGATTTTGGATCGCGCTCAAATACAGTCCAATCATGATGATAGCAGGCATAACCTCCGGGCTGGGTCATCTGATAAACGGGATTATCACTGAAAGGTTGAGCAAGAAGTGGTAGAGAGTATATGGAGAAGGCTTTAGAATTGTATAAGTAAATAGGCACACAATACATGGTTAAAAAAATTCGTGGGTGGCTTGACAAACTGAAAGAAAAGTAAAAAGGCAAAAAAAAATTAGATTGCTTCGCGGTGCTCGCAATGACGCGTTACATGGCAATTATTTGAAGGAATTAAAGATGGGAAAACGTATATTATTTAGCACGGTGTTAGCAATTTGTCTTGCGGCTTTGGCATTACGTGCCGGAGCCCAGGAGTTGGTTTCGAACCCTACGTTCGAGGCGGAGCAGACGGCTAAGGTGCCAACGGGGTGGTCTGTTTGGAAGCCGGCGTGGGAGAAGGCGGCTTGCCGGGTGCGGGCGAGTGCCGGCGGCGGTTTTGTTGTTGATGGGGCCGATCCTTACGCCGTGGGCGGATTGGTTCAGGATATTAACCAGATCAAAGGCGGACAGGCATACGCAGTCAAATCGGTCTGTCTGTTACGAGATTTTACTGCCCCCTACCAATCGCTATTAGTACGTGTAAGCTGGATGGGCGGCGGCAAATTGCTGCACCCGGCGGGAGTGCTTGTGAGAGGGCCGATTCTTGAGGATGGTATTGCTAAGTTCGACGATGTTCTCGTCGCGCCGGAGGATGCCGATAGCGCCCGTTTATCGCTGGAGGTCAAGTGGCCGCGGGGCGGATTGGTGCTCTGGAAGAACGTGAGTATTCAGCCAGCCCCGGTGCCCAAGCCGAGAAAGGTCAAAGTCGGCACGGTCTATCTGCGGCCGAGAAACAGCACGCCTCAAAAGAATCTGAAACTCTGGTGCGAACAGATTGATGCCGCGGGCAAGCTTGAACTCGATATTGTCTGCTTGGGCGAGGCGATTATGGCGGTCGGCACGCCGGCGACCATGAAAGATCGTGCCGAGCCGATACCGGGGCCTGCCAGTGAGGTATTGGCTAAGGCCGCGAAGCGGAATAAGATATGGGTAGTGGCCGGTCTTACCGAACTTGACGGCGATATCGTTTATAATACCGCTGTGTTGCTGGACCGCAGCGGAGAGATTGCGGGCAAGTATCGCAAGGTCCACCTGCCGCGCCAGGAATGGAAGCAAGGCGTACGGCCGGGCAATGAGTATCCGGTTTTCGAGACGGAATTCGGCAAAGTCGCAATCCAGATATGTTACGACTGGTTCTTCCCCGAAGCGGCGGAAATCTTCGCCCTCCATGGAGCGGAGATTATCTTCGCCCCAACCTGGGGTAATACCCTGCCCGATAAAGGCGGCCGGGTCGACGGCGAGTCGACCTTTCGCGTCAGGGCGCGGGACAACGGCGTCTTTATGGTACCATCGGTCTATGACGGCAACAGCATGGTCATCGATCCGATGGGCAGGATTCTGGCTTCGAACGAAGGTAAAGACGGCGTATTCTGGGCTGAGATCGACCTGAACAAACGCGAACTTCTCGACTGGGATGGTCACTGGCGTTCCATCGGCCCGCGC
>Ga0268285_1000223_pt1 | contig 35590 bp, 36 predicted proteins | sample saktaG_2_FD_190144 | JGI IMG/M metagenome (GOLD analysis project Ga0268285, IMG submission 190144) | Saline water microbial communities from Sakinaw Lake, British Columbia, Canada - sak_2013_06_06_120m | ecosystem: Environmental > Aquatic > Non-marine Saline and Alkaline > Saline ... | reverse complement strand
TCACCGGTTGTTCCGGTTGTTCCGGTTGTGCCGGTTGTGCTCACCAACATCGCGTTCAATTTCGCGCGAGTGGAAGCGCCCACAAAACCGGTGCCCGCGGTCAAACCGACCGGAGCCAAAACTTCAGTGGCATATTTGTTCTGAAAAGCCACCACCGCAGTTTTGGTCAAGCCGCCGAAATACTGCGTTTCAGAACCAATTGAACCCACACCCGTTGCCGCAACTTGCGTTGTCGGGTCTTGATTCAATATTGATTGCAAACATTGAACATCGGCTCCTTGCGAACCCAAAGTCAAATTCCTCGTAAAAGTAATTCCCGTGCAACCGGCAATGTCGGTAGTTGACACTCCGCTTGCAGTCGTGTCGCCCAATTGTCCCATCAAGCTGGCTAACTGAGCCTGCAGCTGGGCAATTTGAGCCGCCAATTCTTCGGCAGTCGCGGCTTGTCCCGCAGAGGGAACGATCGCCGCCGCCATCGCCAAGGCAACAACGCCGGCGATTAATTTCTTGCTATTCATTGTTTAATAATATTTTTTACTCAAGGTTTTAATTTTTATTTAAACCTTTTTTAACTTTTGTCGCGCCGACCGTTTTTGCCCGCACATCGCGGGAAATCCTCCCAGCCAAAGCTTTAAAGCCGTGAAGATCGCGACTGCTTAGTCCCTTAACCCCGCCACAGGCGGGATCGCGGGAGAGTTTTGCAAACCTTTTCTTGTGGTAAGATTGGCAAAACTCTCCCGCGGCTTTTGAAAAACTACCTGTTTAACGAACTGCTCAAATAATAATCAACGGCCCGGGTATAATCCCCCGCGGAATACAGATCCCTCACTCTATTCAAATCAGCCGCTTGCTCTTCGGACAATAATTCGTTACCGTTGAAATAAATAATCAAAGATTCAATGATTTTTTTGTCTTCCGCGGCTTCGGACGAATCTGCGGCGGCGGAAACAACCTGTTCCAGCCCCAGCACGGCATATACCTGCCTTTCCCTGCTGTCAATATCTTTCATTGCCAACGCCGCTTCCTTGGCAATCTCGCCAGCCCTGTCCGGATTGCTCTTAACCAATTCGGCCACTTCTTTTTTAGCCGCGGTTTTGGCAATCTTGTATTCATAGAACGCCGCCGGCAAATTTTGCACCAAATTCTTTTGCGAAATAATATCAATCTCCTCCAAACGCTTGGCCGCCAGCCGCAAGTTCGCCGTGGCGCGATCGTCTTGTCCCATCACCGCCGCAATGCTTTTCTCCGCAATTTTTTTTAGTCCGTATAGCGGTTCACCCGGCAAAGCGGTTTGAGCGACAGCCAGCATCCCGCCGGTAGCGCCAATCATTAACACCAACCCGGCCAGCGCCGCGCGATATTGAAAAACAAAATTTTTGGCCAAAATAATAAACGGCGATTCCTGCCTTGCCGCTGATTGCCCCATAATGCGCGCCTTGCACGAAATCACCCATTCTTTGTCGGGCTTAATTTCTTTTAGATTCTTTATTCTGTTGATTAATTCTTTTTCGGAATTCATATTTTTCGGCTTACACAAGTTATGACGCAAAAATCACAAAAATGTTACACCTTGGATTAAGATAGCCTTGTCCGCAGTTCCTTTATCGCGCGATGAAGCAGTACCCGTGTTGCTTCTTCGGATCGCTCCAATAGATGGGACACTTCCTTAATTGATAGGTCATCTATATAACGCCAAGAAATCGCGTTTTGATAATCTTCATTCAGATGGGACATCGCCTTGCGAACATTTTCCATATCCGACGCCAGCATCGCTTTTTGTTCAAGATTTACTTTGCAATCAACCAAATGATTTTCCACCAGTTCCGGAGAGACAGTCTTTATTTTGTCCCGGGCGTGATAATGATCAACCACTAAATTTTTAGCGGTTCTGTACAAAAAAGCGCGCGGATTTTTGATATCTTCGGGATTTTGCTTGAAACTGTTCCAGCACCGAGAGAAGGTCTCCGAGGTTAAGTCCTGCGCGACCTCTTTTGACTCCACGCGCAGAAAAACAAACCGATAAATCTTTTCCACGCATTCGTCATAGATTCGGCTGAATTTTTCTTGATTTTTATCCATTGAATTGAGCAACAAACCACGCCGTTTGCGCCGGCAAACGGCCGATTGACTTCCGCAAATAATAACACGAATTTGACAAAAAATCAATACTAATCAGGAAAGATTTATTTTTGGCTTATAGGCCGTGGTGTTGCGCTCGCCCGTCCTTTCAATCAGCCCTTGCTCCAGCATTGAGCGAAAATCGCGGCGAATCGTGCGCTTGCTCACGCTGGGAAATATGTTTTGAATTTCCCAAACTTGCGCGCTTCCCTTTTCCTTCAAAAATTCCATAATTCGGTTCTGGCGGGCAATCTGGCCGGCAGTAAGCGCGGCTTGACCGTCGGAATTAACATCATCAGCGGTATCGCCGATATCTTCTTCTTTTTTTTCGCAAGACGCCGGCGCGGCAACATTTGATATGATCGGAGACTCCACGCCAATCATTGGTATCGCTGATATTTTGGGATCCATTAAGTCTCGCGGCAAGGATGGAATTATTCCGGATTTCGACTCTTCGGAAATTATAACAAAATCCTGCCCGATAATTTGTTCGGCGGTTTCCGGCAATTCAACTTCGGCCGCTTCTTGCCCCGCTTCTTCAATGGCATTTTCCAATCCGGCTTGGCTTGATGGTTCACTTTCGCAAAATTCCCGGCTGATTTTTTCGCACTTGGCACTTACTTTCGCGATTTCGGCCGGTGCGGCCCAATCTTGGCTTGCGGCAATTTCAAGATACGCAACCATCAATTCAAAGAGGCGAACAATATTTCCCGCGTAGTCATTCCCCTCCATTACAAATTCAGCGATGAGATCATCAATAATTTGGCGCAACTTGTAACGCAAGGGTTCTTTTTTGGGAAACAAAAGCGTAAGCTTGTAAACATCTTTGGCAAGTTCAATAAAAGTGTTTTTATCCATAAAAATTACTCCCCCCGGTCATAATAATATTCAAAAGGGCTAATTTGAAATTAGCGCCACACAACTACTTTATACGCTTTTTCGGCAAAATTGTCCAAAATTATTTGTTTTCCGCCCGCGGCGTGCCGCCGCCGGCCGCGGAAGTTTGCCAGCGCAAATCCGGCAAGCGAATCATCGTTTTTTTGGAAGCGTTATCCCCTGCCGGCCACTTGGCGCCGGAAACAATCGCGTCTTGCAAACGGCAATTCGCGTCAAACAAATAAAGCCCTTCTTGAGTGTTTGCCAAGCCTCCTTTATAGATTTTGTCGGCGATTGCCTGCGGCGCGGATTCATCATCGGTTCTTTCCAATAAATACAATCCCGCGGGCAACAAAATCTCGTTTTCGCCAAAAGAAATTTTTATTTTTTGGTTTTTGTTTTGTATCTGCCAGCCATTCAAATCTATCTCTTGGCCGGAAACATTTTTCAATTCCATCCACTCGTCGCTGTAGCTGGCAACAGTTCCCATCCACGCAATTTCGTTGAAAATAATACTCTTTTCGCCGGCAGGCGGCGCAACCTCAACCCGGCACCACTCAACCGGCGCCGGCTTTGCGGCTTTGGCGGATTTTGTTTCTTTCCCCGGCGCGGGCGCGGCAGGTGTGCCGGTTGAATTGGCGACGCGCGGCTTAATCTCGGTCCACCCTCCGGCGCCGCCCAGCGCCCGGCTCAAATTCGCCCCCAAAAAGCCGGCGCCATTCTGCCGCCACAGAATCGCCCCGCCGGCCAAAAGCCCAAACACCAGCAATCCAATGATAATTGCCTGCTTCTTTTCCACGTAAAAATCCATTATTCCATTATAACCAACCGTATTTTTTAAATCAAAGGGATGGGTGCGCAGCCCATCTCTATAAATCATTTTTTATTTTCCGGTTTCTATTTTCTACAAGCCGCTGATCTCTTTGATCTTGGAAATGGGAATAACGGAAATTTGACCGGTTTTGTCAATATCGGCAATGCCCAAAATATTGCCTTCAATGTCAAACACCGCCGCGCCCAGGGCTTCATCTCTTTCGTAGATATTAGTGGTGATCGCGTCTTCGGTGAAATCACGGACAATTCCTTCATTCACAAAATTGCCGCCATCAGGCGCCGCGCCGGCCAAAAATACCCGCTCGCCCAATTTCAAATTCTCCATTTGATAAAAACCGGATGTGAGCCAATTGGCGGATTCCAGTTTCAAAATCACCAAATTCTCCGCCTTATCGCGTTTTACAACCTCAAAACTTATTTTTTCACCCCGGGAAAAAATTTCCGCCGGAGCTTGCGGCAAATAAAGATTATACGGCACGGCAACCAAACCGTCGGAAGTGAGCGCCAATCCCGATCCATAAATTATGCCGCCCTTGGCATCGGAAATCTTCACCGCAACAACCGCGTCTTTAACCTTGGCAACCGCGTCTTTTAGCGCCTTGTTCTCCTGGATCACCACCTCGTTTTTTTCAGTAATTGCCATCGCCGGCAAGTCCGCGGAAAATTGATAGAGAGGCATCTGCCCCGCGCAATAGGAAAACGCCGCGAACCCTCCTGTTATCCCCCCTGCCAGCAGAACCGCGACAACAGCCAATAATTTCACGCATCGTTTAATGAGCATAATAAATATCAAATTACACCGCCGCCTTGGCGGTTTTGCGCGTTTTAATCTCGCGCACCGGCGTTTTCACGACAATTTCATCATTTTCGGCATCCACCAACACGCTGTCGCCTTCTTTGATTTCCCCGGAAACGATTTTTAGCGCCAATCCATCCAGAACCAATTTTTGGATCACCCGGCGCAAAGGCCTGGCCCCCAAATTGGAATCAAATCCCCGCCGGGAAAGCAACTCTTTGGCAGGATCGGAAACAATAACACGAATGTTTTTAGACCCCAGCCGCTTATCCACTTTTTGCAATTCCAAATCAACAATCTTTTTAATCTCGGCTTTGCCCAAATAATTGAAAATCACAATTTCATCCACGCGATTCAAAAATTCCGGACGAAAAGACTCTTTCAGCACCGCCATCACTTTGTCATGAATTTTTTCTTTGCCGTTTTCTTCGGCCGGCCGCGCCGAAAAACCAAGCGCCGCCTCTTTGGCAATCACATCCGAACCGATATTGGAAGTCATAATCAAAATCGCGTTCTTGAAAGACGCCGTCCGGCCTTTGGCATCGGTCAACCGGCCGTCTTCCAAAATCTGCAACAAAATATTGAACACTTCCGGATGAGCTTTTTCAATTTCGTCAAGCAATATCACCGAATACGGGCGGCGGCGGATCTTTTCAGTGAGCTGGCCGCCTTCTTCGTAGCCCACATAACCCGGAGGCGAACCCAAAATCCGCGACACGGTGTGCTTTTCCATATACTCGGACATATCCAAGCGCACCAGCGCGTTCTCGTCATTAAACAAGAACGCGGCCAGCGCTTTGGCGGTTTCGGTTTTACCCACGCCCGTTGGCCCCAAGAACATAAATGACCCCAGTGGCCGGTTTTCTTCGGCAATCCCCGCGCGCGCCCGGCGAATCGCATTGGCGATCGCGGTGATCGCGGGTTCCTGCCCCACCACGCGCCGTTTCAATATATCTTCCAAATTTTGCAATTTGCGCGCCTCTTCCTCCATCAGGCGCATCACCGGAACTCCGGTCCAGCGCGAAACCACCTTGGCAACATCTTCTTCGGTCACCTGCTCTTTGAGAATCGGCCGGTTTTTTTGAAACCGCGCCAGTTTTTTTTCGGCAGCTTTTAGATCTTTGATTAATTGGGGAATTCTACCGTATTTCAATTCCGCCACACGTTGCAAATTGGCATGAGACTCTTCTTTTTCCACCTCAAAACGACATTCTTCCAACTCTTTTTTCAATGATTTTATCTTGCCAATGGTTTCTTTTTCCGAGTGCCATTTGGCTTCCACCGATTTCAATTTTTCATCAACGTCGGCCAATTCGCGGGCAATCACTTTCAAACGGCGCAAATTGTTTTCGGTTTTATCGTTTTTTATCGCTTCAAACTCCACGCGCAAGTGCTGGGCTTCTTTACGCATCTTTTCCACTTCCACAGGTTCGGATTCAATATCCAAACGCAAAGAACTCATCGCTTCATCCATCAAATCCACCGCCTTATCCGGCAAAAACCGATCGGGAATATAACGCGCCGCCAGCTCCACGCACGCCGCCAATCCTTTTTCGTTAATTTTCACGCCGTGATGTGATTCATACCTTTCTTTCAATCCCAACAAAATCATTTTGGCATCTTCCACCGACGGTTCGGCCACAAAAACCGGCTGGAACCGCCGCTCCAAAGCCGGATCTTTTTCAATATATTTTTGATATTCTTTCAAAGTTGTTGCGCCGATTGCTTTCAGCTCGCCGCGCGCCAGCGCCGGCTTTAAAAGATTTGACGCGTCAATTGTTCCATCGGCCGCGCCCGCGCCAACAAGAGTGTGCAATTCATCAATAAAAAAAATATATCTGCCCGCGGCATGTTCAACTTCGCGCAAAAGCGCCTTGATGCGGTCTTCAAATTCTCCGCGGTATTTCGTGCCGGCAATCAACGCGCCCAAATCCAGCGAGATAATTTCTTTGTCACGCAAGCTTTCCGGCGCCGATCCGGAAGCGATTCTTTGCACCAAGCCTTCCACAATCGCGGTCTTGCCCACGCCGGCTTCGCCGATCAGCACCGGATTATTTTTGGTGCGCCGGCTCAAAACCTGCATCAGCCGCCGAATCTCGTTTTCGCGGCCGATTACCGGATCCAATTTACCCTGCTTGGCCATCAAAGTGAGGTTGCGGGTGTATTTTTCAATCACTTGGTACTTTGACTCCGGCTCCGGATCGGTAATGCGCTGTCCGCCGCGAATCTTTACTAATTCCTGCAAAATGGTTTCATAGTCCAAAGATCCGGCTTCGGGCGTGGCAAATCCGCCATCGGAACTGATAAATTCCACTTTGTCCAAAATTTCGCGGGCCTTGGTAGCGGTGCCGGCCAACGCCAGGAAAAGATGTTCCACCGAAATAAACTCATCGCCGAATTTGGCCGCTTCTTCGCGCGCTCTTTCCAAAACTTTGGCCATATCCTGGGTCAAATAAAACTGGCCAAACGCCTGCGGCGCGGCAATCACCGGCAATTTTGACAAGCTTGCCTGCGTCCGTTTTTTCAAATTTTGAGCATCAACGCCCAACCGTTCCAGCAAATTCAAAATCAAACTCTTGTCCTGCGACAACAACGCCACCAATAAGTGCAATGCGTCAATTTGCTGTTGGCCTTTCTCGCGGCCCAAATCTTGAGCGTAGAGAATCGCCTGTTGAGCTTTGTGTGTGAAATTGGAAGATGAATTCATCATTTATGTTAAAATCAAAATTCAATTCTAAATGTTAAACAAAATTCTAAATTCAAAATCAAATTTTAAAACGGAATTCGGCACCTTGTTTTGATTTATGATTTAAGATTTTGATTTTGTTTATCATTGAATTTAAGATTTTGATTTGATTTTGCTTATTATTCTTTGCTTCTTTCGCCCAGCGTCACTTCCAACATAATCTCGCTTCCCTGCCGCGACACCTTCAAGTTCACCTTATCACCAGGATTATATTTTGCAATAACCCGCGCCAAAGAATCGGTTTGAGCCAATTTTTGTCCGTTGATCTCCAAAATAATATCCCCGTCTTTCAAGCCGGCGGCTTGAGCGGGAGAAGCGGCAATCACTGAAGAAATTTTTTCGTCATCAGCGGTAATCCACGCGCCGTAATCAACCGACAGATCGTTGGCCTCTTGTATCTTGGCATTAATCATCGTGTAATAAATCCCCAAATACGGATAAACGATTTTGCCCATCTCCTTAACTTGTTCCAAATCTCGTTTGGCCAGATCAATCGGAATCACAAATCCCACATTTTGGGCGCCGCTGGCAATCGCCGTGTTAATGCCGATCACTTCGCCTTTCAAATTCAACAGAGGGCCGCCGGAATTGCCTTCATTGATCGCCGCGTCAGTTTGGATTAAATCTTCCAAAACTTCGCTGTCGCCCGCGCCATAGGCCATAATGGATCTTTGCATCCCCGAAATCACGCCCACCGAAACCGTGTTGTCAAATTCCCCCAGCGTGTTGCCAATGGCAATCACCGATTGGCCGATTTGTAAATTCGCCGAATTCCCCAGAATTACGGCGGGAAATTCCCGATTTTCATCATTGGAAATTTTCACCACCGCGATATCGTTGGCCGGATCAAGCGCCACAACCTTGGCCGGGTATTCGCCGCCATCAGCCATAACCACCGTGTATTGCGCGCTCGCGTCGCTCACCACATGCTTATTGGTTAAAATTGTCCCATCGGCGTTCACAATAAACCCCGTGCCCGCGCCCACTTCCCGCTCTTGGGTGCCCTTTTGACGCACTTGCGGAATCTGGAAATCCCAAAAACCGAACGGATCAAACCCCCGCGAATAATATCGCTCATAGACCGGCATATCTTTGGTGATGATAATTGACACCACCGCCGGCGAATATTCTTTCACCGCTTTGATCACCGCTTCCTCCTGCGAGGTTTGCGGCACATATTCCATTTTCGTTTCAACAACGGGTTGCGATTCCGCCGGATTTGCCGAAAAATCAATCGCCGGTAGCTCAAACTCAAAAAAATCTTGGTTAAACGATAACGCCCCCAATCCAAAACCGGCAACCAACGCCAAAATCACGATTAAAAAATTTTTCGCGGGCGTGCCGTTGTTTTGCGGCTTTGCGTCTTTGTTTTTGTTTTCCTCTTTGTCAAAAAGATCATACATAGGCATATTGTTTAAAATCAAATTCAAATCAAAATCTTAAATTCAACGATAAACAAAATCTCTGCCAGAGGCAGGTGCGCCCCCGGCGCAGAAATCTTAAATCATAAATCAAAACAAGGTGGCAAATTTCGTTTTAAAATTTGATTTTGAATTTAGAGTTTTGTTTGAAATTTGAAATTTATAATTTGATTTATCAAAAGACGGATTTCGCTTCTTCCCAAAATTCCGGCCGGTCGTGCCGGATTTTCATCCAATACCACCATTCGCTCCCCCACAGATAAAATTCGTCCAAGCCCGTGTTTTTGGCAAACGCGATGTTTTTTTTAAATTGTTCAATGTCCATTGTTTTGCCATCGCCATCGCCGCCATCGTATTCTTGGCCGGCCGCCCATGGCTCAGCCTGCAATTCCACGCAAACAACACTCTTCCCGAAGATCAATTCCACCAGTTTGCTTTTTAAATAATAAAATGCCGGCGGAATCGGATAATCAACATAGATCTTCATCTCGTTGAAATAAACCCGGCGGTACATCGTGATGCCCGCGACATCGGCGATGCGCGAAACCTCAAACCACCATGATCCCTCCCCGCTATCCGATATTACAACAGGTCTTTTGTGCGCGTCAAGATTCTTCACCAGCACTGCCTCTTTTTTCAAAAATTCTTTATCAATCCACGGACATTGGCCAAAAGGAAAAAGAGGTTCGTTTTCCACTTGCCATAATTCAACCGCCGCATTATCCCGATAGCGCGGCACAATCGCGGCCAGCATTTTTGTAATCGCGGCCTGCTGGTCCTCTTTGCTCAAATCTTTCGCCCATTCGGGAATGTGGCATTCCGGCCAGCGCGGAGTTTTCATACCGATTGCCAGCATCACCTTGGCGCCACGCGCGGCGGCCTGATCCAGTTGCCAATCAAGATCAGAAAAATTATATTCCCCCTGTTTTGGCTCCAGCAAATCCCAATGAACCGCAATCTTTATCTTTTTGGCGCCAAGATCTTCAAGCAACGCCAAATAAGCTTGCCGCCAATCAAGATCCATATATTCGGCCTGTTTTTGCGAAAACACCACTCCCCAAGCAATGTTTTTCGCCACCGGCGGACGGTAGAGACAAAAAAATCCCGCCGCCAGCGCCAATATTAATACTACTCCCCAAATTGCCATTTTCTTTCGCATATTCTTCATTATACCAAATTCTCCCCAACTCAAAAATGCCGCCGGCAGTATTTTTCTTTCTGAGGTATTTTATATGATAGGCACCACTTAAGAATCAGCCCAGGATAAAGACGGCCAGGCCGGAGATGATAAACAAAATCGCGCCAATTTTTTGCGCCAAAATCAGCGGAGAAATCTTTTCCTTGAATATCTTTGGAAAGCGGCGCGCCAAAATCAGCGTGAAAACAAAAATGAGCGCGTATTGCACGCCGGCCATCGCGTTAATCACCGGCACATCGGCTTGCGGCGCCAGCGACACGGCAAAACTTTGCAACAAGAACGCGCCAGCGCCCATTCCCTGCCCCAAAAAAAACAAGAGATTCGGCTGGCCTTTGCCCCGCGATTTGCGGGGCAAAAAAACCGCCTGGCGCACCGATTTTGCCAGCAAAAAAGTCACCGCCGCGCCAGCCGAACCAAACGCCATCAATAAAAATCCTTGCAAAAACGGCAATTGCAAATAAACCAATTTTGCCAAAACCACGTTTGCCGCGAAAAAAAGTGGCGCGGTCAAAACAAAAAACACACCGTCTTTTTTGATCGCAATTCCCCGCGCCATCATCAGCCATCCGCCGGCAATCAGCAGAAAAAAGCCCACCATCTCTTTTTGGCCCAGCACCGCGTTTCCGCCGGAAACCGCCACGGTCAAAAAGAAAGCGAATATCGGCACCAAACTGCCGACCACCGGCACCGCTCGGGACGCTTCAAGCCGCTTTAGCGCGGAAAAATAGAAATAATCGCCATAGATCTGCGCCGCGCCGGCGCCCGCCGCCAGCAAAAAGATCGGCCAAGCGGGGTTGCTCCAAAACCCCAGAGGCAAAAGCAAAAGCGCGGCAGAACTCAAAATGCCAACATAAAACGCGTAGATCTTGGGATCATCAAGCCTCCCCGCGAGCAAAAATTTGTCAATTAACGCCGTTACCGCAAACAAAAAAAATCCGGCCAGCGCCACAAGAAGCCACAACATAATTTAAAAATCAAAATCTTAAATTTAAAATCAAAACAAGTGCTATGAATTCCGTTTTAAAATTTGATTTATAGTTTTGATTTTGTTTGAAATTTATAATTTATCATTTGATTTTGATTTTCCAAAAACAAGGTTTTTGATATTGGCCGCGCCCATCCTCTCCCCCTCAATAAATCCTTCCATTGCCGCTTCGGCCAAATAGCCGTTTTCCAGCCAATCGTCAAGCCACTGGCCGATGCACCGCAAATCATCCTGCTCAATGCCAAATCCCGACTTCAACAGCCAACTCTTGTTGAAATCCTCCTGCGAGCCAATGGGTGGTGCAACGATAATGGGAACACCCAAAGCCGAATAAAAAGAAAGTTCGCTGGGCTTTGTCCACAAAATATCGGTTTGGCGCAAAGTTCTGTTGAAGTGATCAAAATAACCGCCGATAGTTTGTTCAAACAAAATTTCCAGCCCGGGAGTTTCCGCCATTCGCGCTTCGCGCGCGCCGTTTTCATAAAAATTCTTTACTTTGGCGTTGATACCGGCCGAAAGAACCAGCTTCACTTTGCCGGCGGCAATGCGGTCTTTGAGCTGGCGCATTATCGCCAATCCAATCTCTCCCTGCGCTCCCGCGCCGCCCGCGGAAAACAAGATCGTCAAAGGCCGGCGCGTTTTTGAAATTGACGCACACAAAGAACTGTTGACCAAATCGCAATATTTGGAAAGGTAGACATTGTTGGGATCCAAATTGGCCAAACGCCGCGCCAAGTCCTCTTTGACAACGTCCGGATTGTGCTTTGCCTCCCCTGTTTTGGAAAAAATATTTTCTTCGGGCAAAGGATATCCGGTCAAAAATATTCTCTTTTTCGGCACGCCATAAAGCTTGAGACGCTGAACCACCCTCGCCGTAGGCGCGCAATAATTGATGCGGCTGGAAACGGGATCCTTGGCCGCCCATTGACGGCTGATATCGGCATCACAGACCACCAGATAGATTTCTTCGGGATAATCAAACTCTTCGGCCATAAACGCCGAAATAAAAAATGTTGTCACCAGTGGCATTCTTTTGGTTTCCAGACGCTTGATAAAATCCCTCCCCCAGCCGTTTTTTATCAACCCATAAGTGCGGCGCGTCAAAAACGGCGCGCGCGACAGATCCTTCATGGGGTAAAAATCAACTATTCGCTGAAACAGCCGATCATAAACAGAAAAAGCCGCCTGCCCAATCATCGGAATCCGTTTGAATTTAGAAATGGCCTCATAAAACCGCCGGCTGTCTTCCCAAATTTTGCGATCGCGATCCGGAATGCCGTCATAATCATTGGCATTGATAACCTGGCCTTTGCATGCCAAATCCTTCAACGCGTGCGCGGTGCGCTGATGGCCATAGCCCATATTCACACCCGCCACCCACGCCTTGCCATCGATTCCGCTGACAACTTTTTTTATGGTTTTATTTTTAATTTTGTTTTCCATTTTTTCCATTCTTTTCCATTGTTCTATCATACCAAAAAAATCTTTTTCCAACAAAAAATTATCGCGAAAAATCAAGTTTTTCCGCTTCTTGGACGCGATAAGCGATAACGCCCAAGATCACGTATGAAAGCGCCAGCCAGAAAAAATTGATTCCGAAATTAAGTTTGGCGCCCGGCAGGACCGCAAAAAATTCCGTTATCGCCAATAAATATGATAACGCCAGCCACATGGGAAAAAACAACAGCCATCCCATTGCCAAACTAACCGCGCCGGCAATCGCCAGAACAAATCCGTAAATCGTGATAAACGGAACCACCGGTTCAACCAAAACATTGGCGAACAACCCATAGGCCGAAACATAGCCAAAACTATAAACCAAGATCGGCAAAGTGAATATCTGCGCCGAAATTGCCACGGCCAGCGCCGGCCGCACAAATTCCGGTTTCTTGGGAATAAATTTCAATTTTTTTTCAACCGGCCGGGCAAAAAATATCATTCCCAAAACCGCCAAAAACGACAGTTGAAACCCAACATCAAATCGCAAAATCATTGGATTTTGCAACACCATTGCCGCGGCGGCGATGACAACAATCCGCAAAGTATCGCTTGGCCGGCCGATGATTTGAGCCAAAAGCACCAAACTGCCCATAACCCCCGCGCGCACCGCCGACGCAGGCAAGCCAATCATTGCAATAAACAGCCAAACAAAAACCATCGTCGCCCAAAGCGCCTTTTGCCGCCACCATCCCAGCCCAATCAAAAACGGCGCGATAATCGCCGCCATAATCGCCACATGCGCGCCGGAAACCGCCGACAAATGGCGCAATCCGGAAATGTTCAATTCTTCCTTCAATTTGGCACAATCCGGATCAATTTCAATTTCCTTTGTTGAACATCCGGCAAGCCCGCTTTGATCTCCCAACAAAATTGCGACCAAAAGTGAATTTTGCGGCGCGGGCAAGCTCTGGCCAACCCCCCGCTTTAATTCATGCTTAACCCACAACAATCCCGAATAAATTAAATTGCCATTATTTTCCGAAATTAATTCAATCTCCGGATATCGCGCCATTGAATAAACTCCGTCTTTTGCCAAATAATTTTTGTAGTCAAACCCGTCAAACGGCAGGGGCGCTTCCAGCTCGGCAATAAATTGAATTTTATCGCCATAGCGATATTCGGGATACCGGTCGGCAATCAGCAAAATCTTACCTTCCATTTCGTCGGGTCGCAAAACAATTTGCTGGCTTGAATCTCCCAAAATCGGATCATTGACAATTATTCCCTCAATTTTGGCAGTTTGGCCGTTTAATTTTGCCAAATCATTATTAACCGTTTTCTGCCACGCAACATCAAACTGCCAGAAGCCCAAAACAAACGCCGCCGCCAAAATTCCCGCCACCGCGATTTTATGGTTTTTTGCCATCAGTCCCCCGAAAAACAAAAAAACGGCACCCGCCGCCAAACACAAAAGCAAAAACTGCGAAACTGACACCATTGACGCCGCCCCAACTCCGGCCAAAAACACCACCCACCCCCACAAAAATATCTGCGCACAAACCATAGCTATTTCACGAATTATCTCCAATAGCAAATTGGTCTAAGTTATGCCTATACCAATTCCTGATTTAACCCCGTTTTATAATTCAAGCATTCTCAATAGCTTGCCATTGGCTTTCGCTAAAATATCTTTTTCCAACTTGCCGATTTTGCCCAAAATAAAACTTTAATCAAGAGTGACAATTTTATTCAGTTTCAATATTGAATTTACTTTTAATCCGTTCTCTTTACTTCTTGAAACCGGCATATCGCAATCACCGATATTTTTAGCAACCGAAGAAATAAAAATCACGATTGCATCGTCGCGACAAACATGAAACACCAACGCCGGCCTGACTTTGGCATCGCTCAAATCGGTGAACGGGAATGGAACCAAAACAATATCGCCTTTATTGAACATCTTTTATTGAGTAAATATCCGGTTCACGAACTAAAAAATCAAACGATTTTGATTTGCTCGCCAGCACGCCAATCCCATTTTTGAGTATTTCTTCCTCATTCTTCGCCGACAAAAAATCAACAAAATCCAAAACCTCCGCCAATTTTTCCTTGTCCAACTTGCGGCTTTTTTCCGTTAAGGCTTTAACTAATTCCTCGCTTGTTTTAACATTCATATACTTCATTTATTGTTTATTCAAACATACCAAAAAAAAATCCCCTCCACAATAGCGCATGTGGTAACCATTCACTGGGATACGGTATTTATGGGGTCGTTCCCCCGTAAAACGTAGCGACACAAGGGCGCAACCCCTTCAATAACAGTGTTTGAAATTCAAAATTCTTTTGAAGGGGTCTAACCCCCTTCGAGTATCCCTCGCGAAAGCCTCGGGACAGGCGCGGGGGCAGACCCCAAAATACAAAGCGTCGTAATTCAAAGCAGTTGTCAATTATCGCTTATCACTCACAATATTCGTCATCATAGTAGCGTGTCAGGGGCTCTTCCCAGCCAAAACATGTTTCAACCGCCGCTAATTTTTTAAACGCTTTGGCGCAATTTTTGTCGGCTTGGACAAATTCCAAAAGCAAAGAAACGCAATCTTGGATAAATCCGCCCACGGTGCCGTCGGAATCGTCCACACCGCTGGCGCATAATTTCTTATCCAGCCGCAACAACAAGCCAACCAGCAGTTTGGCGGTTTGCTCGCTTGCCGGCAATTCGCCGGCGACCGCCGCCAAACGGTGGCATCCTTCGGAAAGCGAACCTTGATAGGCAAACCATTTTTTTGACGGGCCGATGTATGCCTTGATGTATTTTTGCGCTTCGCGGATTTTTTCTTTGGCTTGCGCCATCTCCTCATCGCTTAATTTGCCGGTTTTGCCGCAAAATTCCACTTCATTTTTTTGTTTTTTGTCGTCTTCGGCCAATGGCGCGCCGCGCATCACCGCCCAAATCGCCAGCGCCACCATATGTTTGCAAAGCATATCTCTTTGCCCCACAAAACAATTGCAATCTCCGCGGTCATAATGAGTTTGGGAAACCGCCACATCATAGGGATGGGTGCCCAAAACCCGCGCGGTAAAACCAAAATAGCCCTCCTCCACTTCCGTTATTTTCCCGGATTCATAGAGTCCCACCGCCCTTTCCCATGTCCGTTCATCTACCCCGAACTTAATTTTTTCCAAATCATATCTCGGTGCCATATAGTCATTTTAAGGGTCTAACCCTTTTGATTACAAAAGGGTTAGACCCTTTTAAAACTATTTAACTTTAATCATAATGTATATATTCAAATATATATTTGAATATATACATCCAAAGACAATTAGCGCAAACGGCAGTCGGGAACGAAGGGTTTGATTTTGGCGAGCGCTTGGTCAAAAAATTCCGGACCAAACGGACGCAAATTTTCAAATTTGGGATCAATATTTCTGCCCGGATGAAAATTTTGCAAAAAGTATTTTGGCGATCTTCCGGGAATGTCTTGGCCGATCCATTTGGCCATAATTTCAAAATCATCAACCGAATGCACCGTGGGCGCGCAAGTGGTGCGAAACTCAAAATCAACCTCGCCGTTCTTTAATATCCTGATACTTTCTTCAATATCATCCGGCAACAAACTTTGCCCGGATTGCGTGGGTCCGACCCACGCTGATTCTGCGTGGGTCCGACCCACGCAGAATAACGAAGAATACCTTTCTTTGGGAAGCTTGATGTCCATGGCAACGTAATCAATCAGTTTTTTATCAATCAAGTCCTTTAACATTTTGGGATTTGATCCGTTTGAATCCAATTTCACCGAAAAACCCAACTCCTTGATCTTTTTGCAAAATTCGGGCAAATCGGGATGCAAAGTGGGCTCTCCCCCGCACAATACCACTCCTTCCAGCAATCCTTGTTTTGTTTTCAAAAATTCCAAAATCTCGCTTTCGGGAATTTCGGTCTGTTGGGCAATTAATTCCGGCAAAACCAATTCCTTGGAATAACACCAAGGACAGCGGAAATTACACCCGGCAGTGAACACCGTACACGCCACCTTGCCCGGATAATCGATCAATGTTGTTTTTTGCAATCCGCAAATTTTCATAGTTTTTAATGATTATTACAATTTTTATCGCGCCATTAATTTAATATTAAAAATAACGTCTTTTAACAAATTGTTCCTCACCCAATCTTTTTGCTTTTCATTCAACAATTCGCCCAACCCGTCTAAAATTCCTTTGTTGTTAAACTTTTCCAATTTTTTAACAATCTTGTCCAAGAATTTGCCATAGGCCATTTTTGATTTTTTTTCCACGATCTCGCGGTTAATCGGCCACATATTTTTGCTAAAAAACCACACATCGTAAATATCGCGGTTTGTCCTCCCCAGCCGCTCATACATTGCCATCAACTTGCAAGCAAACATATCTTCTTGCGTCACCACATTCATAGGAATGCCCATAAACGATTTTGGTTCATAACGAGAATCAAATCCGCGCCGATTTATTTCAATTTTAACGTTTTGCGCCCCTTCTTTTTTGTTGTCATAAGAAAGTAAAAAAAACAAGTTAAATCTTTTAACGCGCGCGTCTTTGATTGTACCGTATTTGCGAATAATTTCTTTTATTCTGTTAAAAATATGCTCTTCTTTATCCGCGTCAAGCAAATCAAAATCCAAATCTACCGAAAAGCGATTAAGACCATAAAATAAGTAAGCCGCAGTGCCGCCTTTAAAGCCTAAAAAGGGCGCGATTGATTCATCAGAATAAATATCCCGCAAAACTTGAAGTAAAATATTTTTGTGCGTCGCGATATCCAGCATAAGCCGTATAAATTAACTTCGAACATTGAACTTTGAACATTGACTGAATGCGCTCTCGACTTTTATTTATAATTATTGCAAAAGAAAACTTTGAAATTCCTTAACGATTAATTATTCCGATTTGAACCATTTGTAATATTTTTCAACTTTTTGGCTCATTTTTTTATTTTCATAAATCGGCAAAATATCAAAAACTTTTTCCCAATTCAACGGCCCCATATTATCAAAATGATAATCTTTGCTTCGATATATCGTGTCCAAAAACGCACGCTCCGGAACCGCGATCGAATATTCCCCGCTCTGGTCAATGCCCGCGGGATTGGTCAAAGTACTTTTTTTGATTGCGAAAAATTCATAATCCGTATTATCGCAAACAATTTTCCTTCTCACATAGGAAGCGGAAAAAACTCGCGAATAATATTGAAAATTGATACCTGCCGCGGTTAATACAGTTTCAAAACTAACATATGAGGGACGTAAAATATGATTCGCAAGCTCGTATTTATTATAATGGATATCCTTGGCATAAATTCCTTGGCGCAAGCGAATTAATTTTTTCGCTTTAACATAAGAATGCAGACGCACTTTTATCGCGCCAATGTCCGAATCGCTCCACAACAAAACAACATCCCGAACGGAAAACACGGTTTTTTTAGATCGTAATAAAACATCCAAAAAATCACCTTTTTGTGCTTTTTCTTTCATATATTCTAACTGAAAGTTGGCTTTAAGCTAACTTCTGGTTAGATTATAGCAAAAATAAGAATCTCCGCAACTACGCATTTTGTCATCTAAAGATAAGAATTTTTCTCACATCTAACTCCCGCTTTATCTCCCATTATACCCCGCCCGGCCCGTTTAACCAAAAACCGCGCGAAACGCGATTTTTGGCTTGATTCATTAATTGCTACCCTTTTCGAAAATTCTGCCTTTTGCCGCTTTTAACGCTCTTTTGGTTGCTTCTACTTTTGAATTTTCTTTTTTTCGCGCCTCCTTGGTTCTTCTAGCGAGCAAATCATAAGTATCTGGGGCAATGCTTAAAATTTCACCAGGTCCATAAGGAAATTGAGAAGCATCTGCCATTTCTTTATCCACAGATCGCAAACTGATAAAAACGCCTTCATTCATTCCTTTATCCGTAATAGCTAACCGTATTTCTTCTGTTTCAGGATTCCATTGTCCTTCTAAATACTTTTCCCCCATGCCCATTATGTTGACTTTTGTTACTTTTATTTCGCAATCCTCGATGCGTATTGGTTTTTCCGCCTCCGCCTTGGTCGCTTCTAAATTTTCTCCTTCCTTATTTTCGCTAACACCTCCATCTTCGCAAAAATTTCTTGCCATATTTTTTTAATTTTTAATTTCTAATTTTAACTTCTAGTTTCAATTTTGACCTTTGGTTCTAATTTTGATTTTTGATTTTTGATTTTTAAATTTTAATTTTTCTTTTATATTACCCCCCCCGACAGCCAAAGTCAAATTAACGCTTCGGAATGTCAATTATGTTCCATGGCTTGAACAGGGTAGCGCACAAAAACAAGCCCCCGGCGGGCGGCCGAGGGTAAAATGCGGGGAAAATGCAAGTTGGGCGAGGTGAAACCTCGACGATTACATCGAGGATTCACCTCAAATACAAAATTCAAGATGCGGGATGCGGTGCAACAATTACGCCAGGGTTTCTTTTTTTACTTTGTATTCCTTGCGGTCTTTGTATTCCTGCTGTTTGCCGGTGCTAATTTCTTGGCCAAACATTTATTTTACCCGCCAGGGTAACAACAAAAATACGGCCTTTGAAATACGCGGCGAGTTTGCCGGTGAAAAAATCCGCAATGCGCTTTTTAATCGTTTCTCTGTTAAGTCGATCTATTTCAAAAACAACAACTCCGGCGCCGGATTTGATGTTAAAGCGCGCGATATTGATAAAATCACGATCAAAGCTAAGCAGTACCCGCTTTTCGTTTGCCGCGTATTCAAAAATGCGCTCGTCGGTCGCTCGATGCATTTTTATTTCGCCGGCTGTCAAAACATCAATTCCCAATTCTCTTAATGGATTAGCAAAAAATCCACCCACGCAATGATCGGCAAAAACTTTAACCATTTAATTGGCGGTTTTAACTTTGTCGAGAAAAATTTCAGTTAAATGCTGCGGTTTTTCCATCATTTTTCCGGAAAATTCCAGGGCGGCCAGCACATCTTTTTTTGTGATTCCGGGATATTCGCCGGGGATTTCGTCAATCGCAAAACCAGCCGCCAAAAGATTGATAATGTCGGCCACGGCGATTCTGGTGCCGCGAACACAGGGCTTGCCAAAGCGCACCGCCGGATCAATTGTAATAATTGATGTTTTCTTCATAGTTTGATTTAAACATACGCAATAAATTTGGTCAATTTTCAAAACAAACCCCGGCGATTAGCCGAGGCGGGAAGATGCGGGGGAAATGCGAGTTGGGCGAGGTGAAACCTCGACGATTACATCGAGGATTCACCTCAAATACAAAATTCAAGATGCGGAATAATGTGCAACTATGCCAGGGTTTCTTTTTTTACTTTGTATTCCTTGCGGTCTTTGTATTCCTGCTGTTTGCCGGTGTTGAATTGCGCCACGGGGCGAAGATAGCCCACCACGCGGGTATAGACCTCGCAAGGCTGTTCAATGGTGCACTTGGGGCATTTGAAATGCTCGCCTTCAATATAGCCATGAATGGGACAGATGGAAAAAGTGGGCGTGAGCGTAATATACGGCAGGCGAAATTTCTGAAAGATTTTTTTCACCAATGCCTTGACGCTTTGCGTGTCGCTTAATCGCTCCCCCAAAAACAAATGTTGAACCGTGCCGCCGTTGTAGCGGCATTGGATATCATCTTGCAATTTCAGCGCCTCAAACACGTCATCGGTGAAATTCACCGGCAACTGGCTGGAATTGGTGTAATAAGGGCTCTTCTTGGTGCCTGCCGTGGCAATATCGGGATATTTAGCCTTGTCTTTCAAACATAAACGGTAAGCGGTTGATTCACCGGGTGTTGCTTCCAAATTATAAATATTGTTGGTTTCCTTTTGGAATTCCACCATCCGCTGGCGCATAAAATCCATCACCTCCAAAGCAAATACCCTGCCTTTGCGCGACGCGATATTCTCACCCAAAAAGTTCACCAACATTTCATTCATCCCCACAAGGCCAATAGTGGAAAAATGATTGCCATAATATGTTCCCCGCGATTTTTTTATATTGGACAAATAGTAGCGCGAGTAGGGATACAAACCCTTTTCAATATAATCTTCAATCACCTTGCGTTTCAGCTCCAAGCTCTCTTTGGCCAAATCCATCAAATGCCCCAAGCGTTGGAAAAATTCTTTTTTGGTTTTGGAAAGATAGCCCAAGCGCGGCATATTTATCGTTACCACGCCGATACTTCCCGTGAGCGCCCCCGAACCGAACAGTCCGCCGCCGCCGCGATTGTGCAATTCGGTAAGATCAAGCCGCAAACGGCAACACATTGAACGCACGTCCTCGGGGCTCATATCGGAATTCACATAATTGGTGAAATAATTGATACCATATTTGGCAGTAGCCTCCCACATTGCTTCCAAGCTGGGATTGTCCCAATCAAAATCCTTGGTGATGCTCACCGTTGGAATCGGAAAAGTGAACACTCGCTGGTTGCGATCGCCTTCCAACATCACCTCATAGAATGCTTTGTTAAGCATATTCATTTCCTCCTGAAATTCGCCGTAGGTTTTGTCTTGCGGCGCGCCGCCGATAATTACCGGCTGTTTGGCAAAGCTGGGCGATGGCGTCAAATCAAGCGTGATATTGGAAAACGGACACTGAAACCCCACCCGCGTGGGCGTGGCCATATTAAACAAAAATTCCTGCATCGCCTGCTTCACATGGGGGTAAGTCAAATTGTCATAATAAATAAACGGCGCGATTAGCGTGTCAAAATTGGAAAATGAAACCGCGCCGGCCACTTCACCGGCCAAAGTGTAAATAAAATTAACAATTTGCCCCAGCACAGTGCGAAAATGCCTGGGCGGTTTTGATTCCAATTTGCCCGGCGTGCCGCCAAACCCTTTGCGCAAAAAATCATACAAATCCCAGCCCGAACAATAAGGTGCCAATGTATCCAGATTGTGCAAATGAAAATCGCCCGATTCGTTGGCCTCGCGAATTTCTTTGGGATAGATTTTATTCAGCCAATATTTTTTCACGATGTAGGACACTGCGTAGTGATTAAGCCCTTGCAAGGAAAAAGCCATATTGGCATTTTCTTGCACCTCCCAGTCCATTTTTTCCAGATATTGGTCAACCCGCTCCACCGCTTCATCACTGGCAACCGCCGCCTCACGGATGCGCCGGCGCTGTTCACGGTAGAGGATGTAGGACTTAGCCGTATCCACCAGCCCATCCATAATCAAAACCTCTTCAATGATGTCTTGAATTTGCTCCACGCCGGGAATGCCATTATTCTTGAACCGGCGGCGGAAAAGCTTCAAAGCATCATCGGCAATCTTTTTTGCTTTGATTTCATCACCCTGATTGGTGGCAGTGATCGCTTTAAATATCGCGTTGGTTATTCTTCCAAAATCAAAGTCAACAATCCGTCCGTCTCTTTTTTGAACTTTTGTGATTTTATTTTCCATTATTTTGTTAAGTAAATTTTGAAATCAACCTTCAACAAGAATGTTGAAATTTGATTTCAAAATTTACACAATATTAAGCTAAAACAACTTTTGGAACGATTCTAAGATCGGTTCATAACCATAAACCGATGAAATGAGGAATTTTTCAAAGACAATTGTTTATTTTACTCCACCCGAAATTCCCGTCAACTCCCCCCATAAAATCCTAAATCCTAATTTCTAAATCCCAAATAAATTCAAAATTCAAATATTAAAAATTCCAAAAAATAAATACGTTTATGGCGTTTATGTTTTAATTTTTTAGTTTTGAATTTTGAATTTCTTTAGAATTTAGGACTTTGAATTTAGAATTTGTTTTCAGAAGCCGGTGGCAACTACCGTGATTTTGATTTCACCCTTGGGCAAAGTTTGATCGTGCACCGCGCCAAAAATCACCCGGGCGCGCGAATTGATTTCGGAAGTAATGATCTTGGCCGCGTCTTCAACCTCGGATAAACTGATATCCAAACCGCCGGAAACATTAAAAAGCAAGCCTTTGGCGCCGCGGGCGGGCGCGTCAAACAGCGGCGATTCCATTGCCGCGCGCGCGGCGTTTTCCGCACGCTTTTCCCCTTTGGCCTGCCCGATGCCGAATATCGCCCGTCCGGAGTCTTTCAAAATGGATCTCACATCGGCAAAATCAACATTGATAATCCCGGGCGACAACACCAAATCCGAAATACTTTGCACCGCCTGGCGCAAAATCTCGTCGCAAACCCAAAACGCATTTGCCAAAGTTGTATTGGGATTGAGCGCGGCCAACAATTTATCATTGGAAATGGAAATCAGCGAATCCACCTTGCCCTTGATCAAATCCAAGCTTTCTTGGGCGATTCTATGGCGATACGAACCTTCAAAAGAAAACGGCCGAGTTACCACCGCCACCGTGAGCGCGCCCGAAGTTTTGGCAATTTCAGCGATTACCGGCGCGGCTCCGGATCCCGTGCCTCCCCCCATACCGCAAGCAATAAACACCATTCCCGCGCCATTTACCGCTTTCTGAATCTCATCACGCTGCTCTTCGGCGGCTTTGCGGCCCATTTCCGGGTTCATCCCCGTGCCCAAACCTCGCGTCAATTTTCTGCCAATCTGAATCTTAACATCAGCTTTGACTTTTTTGAGATCCTGATAATCCGAATTAATCGCGATTAGTTCCACGCCGCGAATACGGTTCTTCCCCATTCTCCCGATGGCATTGCATCCGGATCCCCCCGCGCCCACAACTTTGATATTGATTGGATTAAACATCCTATTAAAAATCCAAAAATTAAAATTCAATGATAAACAAAATCAAAATCTTAAATTTAAAATTAAAAACATAACGAATTTTGTTTTAAAATTTGATTTTGAATTTAGAATTTTGTTTGAAATTTATAATTGAATTTTGATTTTTCTTTTTTATGGCACAAACACTTTGAAAAACTTTTTTATCTTATTCCATCCTCCCGTTGAAAATCGCGGCGAAACAGCGTCTTCCTCTTGCTCTTTCCATCCAAACAACGCCAACCCGCAAACTACCGCCAACGCCGGATCATCTTCAATATTCAAAAATCCGCGAGGCGCGGCAACGGCGGCCGTGAGCTGAAATGACTTTTGCGCCAGCTCTTCAATTTTTGCCAGCTTAACTCCACCGCCAACAAGAGTGATTCCTGCCGGCAATTTCTTATCGCGGCCGATTTTTTTCAATTCTTTGTTGGCTAAATCAAAAATTTCAGCCACCCTCTCCTGAATAATCCTGGAAATCAGCTTTTGCGAAAATACCGCGCCGCTAATCTTTTCGCCATCGCCCGCCAGCTTAATTTTTTTGTCCGCGCCCTTAAAAAGGCAAACGCCTTTTTCTATTTTCAAGCGTTCGGCAGTTTCAACGTCAACTTTCAATCCGATTGCAAGATCATGAGTGATATTGGATGATCCAATCGGCAAAACCGCCGTATGCAACAAGTCCCCCTCCTCATATACCGCCAATCCCGATGTGCCCGCGCCAATATCCAAAATTGCGGCACCCAGCTCTTTTTGCTGATCAGACAGCGCCGCGGCGGCGGACGCGATTATCGCCGGCGCGCGGTTTAACACTTCCAACCCGCTTCGCAAAACCGCTTGATCGGCGTTCTTTAAATATGGCGTAAATCCGGCAACGATTAAAATTTCAGCCTCCAATCGCACCCCTTTCATTCCCACTGCGTCTTTAACTCCGGTTTCGCCATCAACCGCGAATTCGCGTGGATAAACTTCCACAATCTCCTTATTGGACGACAGCGAAATGGTTCTGGCCGCTTGCAAAACCCGGTCAACATCTTCGGCGGAAATATTACCGTCGGCGCGAGACACCGAAACCAATCCTCGCGATTGGGTGCAAAATATATGACTGCCGTTAACGCTGATATAAACTTCTTCAAGGTCGCGTCCCACGGCCAATTCCGCGGCCTTAACCGCCTCGCCAATACACTTGGACGTAATTTCCGGATCAACAACAATCCCCCGGCGCACTCCTCGCGAAGCCTGCCGTCCGGCATAGATAACTTCCAGCCCCTCCTGGCCGGCTTTTTTTTGCACCACCGCAATTTTTATTGAACCGGTGCCAATATCCAAACCGGTTACCAATGATGAAGATTTCGCCATAAAACCTAAAAATATAAAATGTAAATATCAAACATCAAAATGACAATTAAAAATGTAAAATGTTCTTGCGTTTTTAACTTTTAATTTTGCATTGTCATTTTTAATTTTGATTTTTCAATTTTTAATTTGCTTAGGTAATACCTCTCCTTCTCTCTCATTTCTTTTGCCTCCTTCTCTCTCATTTCATGGTCATACCCCAATAAATGCAAAATTCCGTGAATTATCACCCATCCCATCTGAAATTTTTCACTCACGCCGGATTTTTGGGCATCGCTTTTAACAATTTGCGAACAGACAATCAATTCCCCCATCATTCGCGGATGATCGCTTTGGTTATCCCCAAGATCATCGCCGGCAAATGATAGGACATCGGTTGCGCGATCAATCTTGCGATATTTTTTATTGATTTTGCAAATTTCTCGCGCACTTACAAAGGCAACGGAAAGCTCAATCTCGCCTTTAACCGATTTGTCTTTTAATTCTTCTTCAATCACCGCCGCGGCAACCCGCTTAATAAAACCAATCGCCGGCGGCGATTTGACCAAACTTTTAACTTCAATATTTATCTTCATTTGTATTTTACCAAACAAAAAGAATCAACGCAATCGGACACCTCTAATCCGTGAATTTGAAAGTGGAAATCACCGATTGATAAACTTGATCATTGTAATTATCAACACCGCCGCATTTTTCCGGCACTTCATTGGCCAACAGCCCGAATTCAAAAACCCGTCCGCCGTTTTGCATAAAAACCGAACTGCCATACCATCCCATCCCCTGCGCTTGATAATTAACCTTGATCGCGTTTTTTCCGGCAACGGCGATATTTTCTTGCTTTTCAATTTCCATCCCTTGCAACTGGCGTTCCATAAAATCCTCCATCCCCTCATTTTCCTCGCCGGCAAATAAAGCAAAAATACCCAGCGAAAATCCATCTTGGGTTTTTAATAACTGCGGACAGCGCGCGTCGCCGACAACGGTTGGATATTGGAATTCAATGCCATAGCGATCGTCGCGGTACAACTCCATGGCAAATCCATTTTCTAGCCCAACAACATCCTCATCCGCCTTTTGATTCTGGCCAGCTTGCGTTGGCTCATTTGCAACATTCTCAATTTCAACTTTTTCCTCTTGCGGATGCCGGTAGACGTTAACGCAAAAATCCATGGCAATCCACCCAAAAATCCCAACCGCCAGCCCCGCGATCACCCACCCAAAACTATTATTTTTCTTTTTCCTCCTTCCCATAATTTTATTATATGGATGTATATACATTTGTATATACATTCAAAAACGGTCAAATTTAAATGTGTAAAACATTTTATTGATTATTTCCTTATTGTTCTCCGAAAAAAGATAAAAATATTTTCCGTTATTATATCTAAGATAACGATAATTCGAATCGTTATATTTTTCTGGATCCTTGCCATAACATAACAAATATATTGTGCCATTTGCATATGTTCTCATCGGGGTATTTATAATTGTGCTATAGTCACCGATTTCTTCCATTTTGCAATTTATTCCCGAATCAGAAATCACGGTTAAATCATCAGGACAAAAAACCAAATCAGGAGGGCCAAGTCTTAAGCTGTTGTTAGCAGCATTCCAATTTTTTGGATATTTAATTTCAAACTTGTAATTTTCGTTATAATTGTAATATGTATGTGTTTGCCAATCCGCGGTTATGCTATTGAGATCGGAATTAAATTGCTTAATCATTTCTTTTTGATTAACCAATAATTTTTTGAATTGACCATCTTCCCAAAGATAAAATTGCGTCGGCGGACAATAAAACGAATCATTGACCGTCTCGCTGATACACCGCGTTGCGCTAATGGGATTAACGATCAAAAGGCTGCTGTTTTCAACAAAATAATATTTCCATTCCGGATATGCGTCACCTTCTCCGCCCGGAATAGAATAAATTTTACCGTCTTTTAGATCAACAATCACGCCCCCTTTGCAAGAAGTGCCGCATCCCCACATGGTAAAAATATAATGGCCAGCAAAAATATTGCGCCTATTGCTTGGATCATACGCATTATAACCATCCGTAATTCTTGTTTGAAAATGTAAAGCACCAGGATCGCTTGAAAAATCAAGGGATGCGGGTGTTCCGCTAAATTCATCCAAAACTTTATATTGTTCAAATAATGTTTCGTAAATCTCGTTCCCGGGTATGATCAAAGACTCTAAACCGGTTGGTTCTGCTACTATCTCTAATTCTAAAACTTGTTCATCAGGAAATGTTGAATCAATAATATTCTTTTGGTAAGTTTCCCAATTCGCGGTTTTGCCTTCGGGTTGCGCTTGGCCCTCGGAAGCTTCTTGAGCTTCCTCCTGTGCTTGATTATTTTGCACCACCACATCCAGCGCAGATTTGAATGCGATTTGCGTGGTATAAATATAAACACCGGCACCGGCCAAAACCACCGCCAAAATGATTAAAACTGCCAATAATATTGTGTTTGATTTCATATTTATTTTTTTGGCTTATTTTTGACTAAAGAACTTCTGGCAAATGCCAAAACGGCACGGCGGCAATTTGAGCGCTTCCAAGTTGCCGCGTTCCCGAAAATGATTTGTTGGCGATAACCGCTTTTTGCGGTTTATACTTTTCAATAAAACTTACCATTGAACGGTTAATCTCAACTTTGACAAAATCCAAAAATTTAACCTCCACCGGCAAGACCTCTTTGCCTTTAACAATAACAAAATCAACTTCCGCGCCGGTATTGGTGCGCCAAAACCGCAATGCTTGGCCGGCTTTCAAATTGGAACTCAAAATATTTTTAACCAAATTTTGAAAAACAAAACCGCGGTTATTGTCATCAAAAGCGCCAAATGTCCCGGCGGCAAAATTGCGCAAGCCAAGATCAATAAAATACGACATGGGCGACTTTAAAATTTCTTTTTGCTTGTTTGAAAAATATGGCGGCAGGATATCAATAATGAATGTTTTTTGCGCGTACCAAAGATATTTTTTGACAAGCGGCAAGGAAGCGCCGATCTGCTCGGCCAATTGCGAATATTTCAATAATTGCCCGGTTTGTGTCGCTAAAACCTTGATCATCGCCGAAAACGCCTCGGGCCGGTTAACGCCCAAAAACCCGGCGATATCCCGCTCAATCACGCTGGAAAATATTTCGTTAATCACGATGATTTTTTTCTCCAAAGTTTGCGCCAATACCACTCGCGGATAACCGCCAAAACTCAAATATTCATCGCGCAACATTTTTGTTTTTTGCGCCTCAACGGCAAAAAATTCCGGCAAACGATCCGAATATTTATAATCGGTTTTGAAGTCCGCAAATTCAAAAAAATCAACCGGCCCCAGAAAAAAAATCGTTTTGCGGCCAGCCAGCGACTCGTGAATACTTTCTTTCAACTCCAAGCTTCCCGAACCCGAAACAATAAATTTGTATGGCAGTTCAAGATCATAGATCCCCTTCAAAAACAAACCGGCGTTTTTCTTTCTCTGAATCTCGTCAATAAAAACAAAACCGCGTTCGTTGCCGAATTCCAGCCGCGCGCGATTGATGAGCGCGTTCTGGGTTTCCAAACAACTCTTATCGGTTTCATAATCAAAATTCAAAAACAAGGTTTTTTGGCCGTCCCGTTTTAAATGCTCAATCAGCTCTTTCATCAACGTGGTTTTGCCCGCTTGGCGCGGCCCAGCGACAATCAAAATTTCCCTCCCATCAAGATTTTCTTTCAACCGCGCCAAAAGCCGCCTCTTGATATGAAAGCTTTGATTTGAACCTAATTTTGTGTTAATTTCAGGCATATACTGGTTAAATCATAACCCCACTTCCATTTTAACCCATTTATTCATAAAGTAAAGTTATCAAATCACCAACTTATTTTTAGATAAGCACCGTCTAAAAAGCAGAAAACACAATTTACTCAAACCGGCAAGTTTCCTTATTCCAATTAAGCATTTTATACGGCTTTCCGTCACACTCTTCAGAAAAGTTATCCATATTTTCCGGTTTAATCTTTACTTTATTGATTATAATTTTATCATTATCCGGATTAACCCATATTCCATATTCATATTTTGTTTCCGCAACCCCAACAATCGGATTATTTTCTAAAATATCAGTGGTTATTTTTTGGACAATTTTCCATTTTCCATTTTCAAATTTCATCAAATCGGCGCCACCCGATGCACAAATTCCTCCGTTGGGTCTCCACAAATAAGTAAATAATATGTATTTTAATCCTCGGCAATCATAAAAAGTAAAATTTCCATCATCAGCAATAAAGCCAATATCTTTTCTGGCAATATATGTTTCTGGGCACGTATCGCAACGCTTTCCGTTCGGATTTGGTTCATCAGGAAACATTGAATCAATAATATCTTTTTTGTAACCTTCCCAATCCTCGGCTTCACCTTCAAGTTGAGATAGTTTGCCTACTTCGCCTTGCGCTTCCTGGCCGTTTTGGTTGTTTTGCACAACTTCCGGCACAGGATTTGGCACGATTTGGGTTTGGTAGATATAAGCTCCGGCGCCAGCCAACCCCGCGGCAAGAACAATCAAAAAAATTATTAAAATATTTTATTTCATGGTTTTTATTTTTTATAATCGGACAAAAGCCATTTCCAAAGGGAAATTTTTGTGATTTTCTTGCCATCGGCTTCTTCTTGCCCCTCTTCATCATCAGTAATAATCAATAAATTATTGCATTTTAATTCTTCACTGGCGCAAACCAGCGCTTTTATTTCTCTTTCTTTTGTTTTGGGGCTGTTTAGATTATGGCAAACCTGAATAAGCTGTGTTATTTTGTTCTGTTCTTTCAAAGCAAAATCCACTTCTTTGCCGGAATAATCGCTCCAATAAAAACCTTCCAAATTATCTTGCCAATAGCTTTTCCGCCTTTTTAAATCAATTGCCACCGCGTTTTCCATGATTCTGCCAAGATTATCCGAAAAATTAACCGTGACTGAATTAATCATTCCGGTATCGACTCCGTAAACTTTTTTGGAAGTGATATATCTTTGTTTCAGTTTATACGAAAATTTTTCAAAAATAAAAATCAAAAAGACCGAACTCAAATAATCAATGTAATTCTTGACCGTATGCATATCTTTAACTGAAAAAATATGACCCAGTTTGCGATAGTTTAAATCGCCGGAAAAATTAGAGATAACATAATTGGCCATTTCACGGAATGTCTCTTTATTTTTAACGCCGTATCGCAGCAAAATGTCTTTGGCAATAATATCTTCATAGGTTTTATTGGCAATGGCCGCACCAAATTTAAAAGTTTCCGGAAACCCCCCATTTTTAAGATATTCAGCCAAATATTTTTTGATTTGCGAAATTTTTTTTGTTGAATAAAAATCATTCTCTTTAATTTCAACACTTTTAAAATCCAAAAATTCGCGAAAAGAAAACGGATATAAAACAAATTCAAGATAGCGCCCGGTTAAATGCGTTGCTAATTCTCCCGATAATAGATTGGCGTTTGATCCGGTAATAATTATTTTTTTGGTTCGCCGCAAGCGATTGGCAAACAACTCCCATCCGGAAACATTCTGTATCTCGTCAAAAATAAAATACTCGATGCCTTGCCCGTAAAGCTCGTAGAACGCTTGCAAGGCAACATCAAAATCTTTGGCACAAAATCCGGCCAGCCGTTCGTCGTCAAAATTCAAATAGCCGCTTTTCTTGTCTCTTAAAAGAAGAGTGGCCAGCGTCGATTTGCCGCTTCGCCTCGGACCGGTAATCAAAAGAATATTGGGACTGGCCAAAAATTTTTGCAATTGCGCAAAATCTATTTCTCGCTTTACTATATTTTCGCGCCGGTAAAGCTCGTCTATTTCTTCTTTCTGGCTAATGATAATTTTTTTGATCGTTTCGATCTCCATATTGGTATCCACACATTTTATATTAAAATATGTAGTTAGTATTCACATATTTTATATTTACTATAATCGCCGAATTTTGTCAATCATCCCCGCATCTCTTACAAAAAATCAATATCACCACGGACACCCAACCAAAATTATTATTTTTCTTTTTCTTCCTGCCCATAATTTTGGTCTAATTCCACAAAATCTTTGTACGTATTTGAATACATATTCAAATACATACAAATGTTGATTCAATTGTTTTTATTGTTTCGTCTTTTTGCTGATTGTCAATTTCACACTGCTGATAAGCCGGCTCATCAGACGACCCATAAACTCCGCAATGGGTATATCTCACCACAAACTTTAAAGCAAAGCAGCTGTCGCCCGATAATCCGACATATTCGTAATTTCTGTATGTGCTTCCCGCCGCGCCATCGTCAAATTGGCAGCGCCAATAAATGTTATCCTGGCTTGATATTTTTTCGCCCGAATACGGTGCCACGCATGGCAACGTTTGGCCAAAATTTGCCGCATCATAATTTTGGACAGCAACAATTTCAATATTATCCTGCCACAAAAAATCATTCGGATATCTAAATTCAAACCCATATTCCTTATTCCGGTATGTTTGCCAATCCACGGTTTCGTCTTCGGATTGGATTTGTTCTTCGGGTTCGGTTTGTGTTGTCACGGACGGCTCTGCTTGTTTCGCAATTTTTTGATTATTTCGTACCACCGTAATCGGCACGGGTTCTTGCGCGATTTGGGCAACATATATCCAAACACCAATGCTGGCCAGAATAACCGCGATGAAAATTAAAACGGGCAGTAATATCGTGCTTTGTTCCATAAATTGGCTTTGTTCACTTTCCAAGTTTATTTTACCAAATATAAACATCAAAAAACAGGGACTCCCCTGCTTTTGAAAAATCTTCGTTAAATTGGAATTTGTTGATAATTGACCTCAAACGCAAATTCTCGAGGTCAAACCTCCGCAAATTCAATCGCTAATTACCGATGATCTTGACGGAGTCAATAATTTTTCTCACTTCGCCATCCGCAACGGCATTGGCGCCATAGCCGGCGAAAACATAGGCAAAATATCCCGAATCGGTTTCAAAAACATAGAGCGGTCCGGGGCAAGCGCCGTTTAGCGCCAAAGTGGGCGCGTCGCTTTCCACTTGAAATATCTTTTTGGAATCCAATTCAACTTCGCTCACCAGCGGCGAAATGGAAAAGTCTCTAACCATCATAAAATCTTCATAAAACTGCAACAACAATCCCTGCCCCTGCCCGTTAACCGGTTTTTTGGCAACCAAAACGCGAACATCAACGCAATCCGAACCGCATTGGTTTTTTGCGCCGCATTTTTTATTATTCAATTCCGCGCTGATAATCCCCGGCGCATAACGGTCATAATTCACATCAGCCGTCCATCCGGCCGGATAATCAATTGACAATCCGTAAATATCTTCGTTGAAATTTTTCCATTTGGACCAATCATCCGAAGCTTGAGTTTGCGCTTGCTTGGCCAGCAAAAAAACCGCGCAAAAAACCAATCCCAAAAAAACCGCGCCGGCAATCAAAGTTTTCTTGCGGCAATCGCGTCGCGAACAATTATTTTGGAACATATTTTTCATAATAAACATTCTACCATAAATAATCCGTTTAGTTAAACAAAAAACGGGCTACGCCCGCCTTCATAATCGCGCTTTTTTGTTTTTTGTATTTCCAAGAACAAGCAATCATTTGCCCCCGCAACATTATTGCAACGCGTCTTTGACCAATTTCCCCACCAAGCCGCTGTCGGCTTTTCCTTTTACTTTTGGCATCAACACCCCCATCACCTTGCCCATATCTTTCACGCTTTGCGCGCCGGTTTGCGATATCGCTTCACTAACCATTTTTTTAATTTCATCTTCGCCCAATTGCTCGGGCAGATAACGCAGCAAAATCTCAATCTCTTTTTTGGCGCTTTGCGCCAAATCATCGCGGCCGCCTTTTTCAAAAAGCGCCAAAGAGTCGCGCATTTTTTTGATCTCAACACTGATAACATCAATCGTTTCTTCTTCGGCGAGTTTCCCGTCCAAGCTGGATTTTTCTCCTTTCGCTATCTGATACTGTTTTTCCTTTTCCTTGTTGAGCAAAGCGGCCTTAAGCATTTTCAAAACCGAAACCTCGCTGGTCCGGCTTTCTTTGAAAGCTTGCTTGTAGTCATCATTGATTTTATCTTTCAACATAATTAAACCGCGAGGACGAATGTTGATTCGCCCCCACAAATTAAAAACTAAACTTTGCGCATTTTTTTGATGAGATCGTATTTTTTCTTGGTCTCAATTTTGCGCAACGCGGATTCTTTTTGCATGTTAACCGATTTTGTCCTCTTGGCAAACTGCCGTCTGCGTTTTTCAAGCAAAATCCCGCTTTGCTGAATCGCTTTTTGAAAGCGCCGCATCATCGCCTGCGCGTTTTCTCTTTGTTTTCTTCTAATTTCCAAAGCCATATTGATAGCGTAAAGTTTAAAGCGAAAAGCGTAAAACATTGATTTGATTTTTTGCGCCTTTCGCTTTTGACTTTTTTATATTTTACTTTAAGTTTTTCGCTTTTAGTTTTAATTTTTCTTATCCGGTGGCAAAAGGAAGCTCCTGCCCGCCGACCAAATGGATATGCAGATGATCCACCGATTGCCCTGAATCCTTGCCAAAATTAACAATCAAGCGATAACCGGATTCATCCACATTTTTGGCTCTGGCAATTTCGGGCGCCGCCAGCATCATTTGCGCCAAATATTGGCCGTCTTCCGCTTTCGCCTCTTGAATATTGGCAATATGCTTTTTAGGAATGATTAAGATATGCACCGGATGCACCGGCTTGATATTCTCAAACGCCAAGACATGATCGTTTTCCCAAACAACCTTGGCCGGAATTTCCTTGCTAATAATTTTGCAAAAGACACAATTCATAGAATAGCTTAATTTAACTTAACAGTCAACCTTGACAACATTATAAAAAATAATGTTTAAGATTAAATATTTATTTTCTGAATCTTTTTTTTATTTCGGCAATCGCGGTATCAAGATCCAAAATTTCCTGCTTGCCCGATTCCATATCGCGCAAAATAACCGTGTTTTCAATGGCCTCTTTTTGTCCCAGAAGCAAAGCGTAGCGCGCGCCGTATTTGTCGGCAATCCTCAACTGCGACTTGAGCGAATCCCGGTCAAACGATTCGCCGGCCGAAATACCCGCCCGGCGCAAATCATCAAACAACTTCAAGCATTTCTTCCTTCCCAAATTACCCAATTGCGCCAAAAAAACTTTCACTTTCTTTTCTTTGCCAACCTTAATACCGGCGGCTTTCATCGCCAGAACAACACGATCAACCCCCAAACCTCCTCCCATCGCCGGTGTTTCCTTGCCGCCCATCATTTTGATCAGCGCGTCATACCGGCCGCCGCCGCCCAGCGCCGTTTGCCCCTTGCCACCATCTTCTTCCTGATACATCTCAAAAACCGTGCGAGTGTAATAATCCAAGCCGCGCACCAAATAAGGATTCAGGCGATAAGGCAAGCCGATTTCTTCCAGATAGTCCATCACCTCCTTACAGTGTTTTTTGCATTCTTCACAAAGATAATCAACCATCTGCGGCGCTTGCGCTCTTACAGTTTGGCACTTCTCTTCCTTGCAATCCAAGACCCTCAACGGGTTTTCTTTAACGCGACGCTTGCAATCCGCGCAAAGCGCGCCGGTGCGATTGCGCAAATAACTCGCCAGCGCTTTGCGATATTGCGGCCGGCAAAGCGCATCGCCGATACTGTTAACTTCAATAATAATATTCTCCAGCCCCAATTCCTTCAAAATATTGAAGTAAATTTGGATAATTTGCGCGTCAACAATCGCGCCCCCCTGCCCGATGGCCTCAAACCCCAATTGCCAAAATTGCCGATAACGCCCCGCTTGCGGTTTTTCGTAACGAAAATAAGGCCCCCAATACCAGAGCTTGACCGGCTGAGGCCAATTAGCCATACCATGTTGCAAATAGGATCTCACAATCGCAGGCGTTCCTTCCGGCCGCAACGCTAAGTTATCGCCGCCCTTGGTTTTGAAAACATACATCTGCTTTTGCACAATATCCGTGGTAGCGCCGGTGCCTTTGGCAAAAAGTTCGCTTTCTTCCAAAATCGGCGTTTCAATCCGTTCAAATCCGTAAAACGCCGCAATCTCCTTTGAGATTTCGTAAACTTTTTCGTAATATTTTTGATCGTCAGGCAAGATGTCGTGCGCGCCGGTGACGGTTTGGAATTTGGGCCTCATAAGATTTCAAAATCAAAATTTTAAATTCAATAATAAACAAAATCAAAATTTTAAATCATAAATTAAAATAAATATTACGAATTCTGTTTTAAAATTTGATTTTTATGTTTATAATTTTGTTTGAAATTTATAATTTATAATTGAATTTTGTATTTTTCAATAGTTTGGTGCTTCCACGCGTGTAATCTCATTAAGCGGCCATAAGCGCATCTCCACCCGGCCGATAATGTTTTTCTGCGGCAGTTCGCCCCAATCCTGGGAATCCGAAGAATATGGCCGATTATCGCCCAACACAAAGTATTCTCCTTGCAACAACACATCCGGCGCCATATCCGGCGCCTTTAGAACGGCGGGAATATATGTTTCATTCAAAACCTCAGCTACCCCATCGGCACCGGTGATAATCACTTGACCGTCTTTTATTTCCACGGTTTCCCCCGGCAAACCGATAACCCTCTTGATAAATCGTTTGGAAACATCAAGCGGATATTTAAAAACGATCACTTCGCCTCTTTGCGGTTCCCGGAAACGATAGGATAATTCATCCACGATCAAATAATCAGCTTCATAAAAGTTCGGCTCCATTGATGATCCTTGAATCACAAACGGCTGAAACAAAAAATAACGAATCGGAATCACGATCGCCAAAGCCAAAATCACAATCTTGGCCACTTCCCAAATAAATTCTCCCGTATTTTGTAATGCTGAAGACATGTGATTTTTAGATTAATTTTAGTGGAAATATGTTTCATTATAACAAAAAAAGCCCCCCTCCGCAAGGTTTAGTATTGTACAATGCAACATGAGCACGAAACAGAATCCGATTCCGGCGCAAGATGAGCATCAAAACAGCTCCCTTGCGCAAAAGCGCAAGCTGCCGCACACTCGCAGATATGACACT
>Ga0268285_1000218_pt1 | contig 35918 bp, 36 predicted proteins | sample saktaG_2_FD_190144 | JGI IMG/M metagenome (GOLD analysis project Ga0268285, IMG submission 190144) | Saline water microbial communities from Sakinaw Lake, British Columbia, Canada - sak_2013_06_06_120m | ecosystem: Environmental > Aquatic > Non-marine Saline and Alkaline > Saline ... | reverse complement strand
CATCACAAAATAATGATACCCCCCCGCCTCGCCGACGTCGAACGCCTGCACGATATTCGGATGGTTCAGCTTACCCGCCGCCTGCCCTTCCTTATAAAACCGCTCGACGTATTCCGGATTCTCGCTAAACCGTTTCGGCAGCACCTTAATCGCCACCATCCGGTTAAGGCTCAACTGCTTGCCCTTATAAACGATCGCCATCGCCCCGGCCCCCAGCTTGCCGATAATTTTATAGCCGGGAATCTGCTTGACAGCAACCTTGCTCTCCTTGATGCTCGTCTTGAGCCGCTCGGCCTGGGGCGCCGTCACAAATCCAAGCTCGATCATCAGGTCTTTCAGGATCACCGGATTGATCTTACTGCGGGCCTTCATCTCCTCAAGCGAGCCGCGAAGCTCGTCGTCCGTGCACAGGCCGTGCTCCACCGCCATTTTACCAAACACCGTATCGTAATTTGTCTCGTTCGTCATTAAATACCACTCTGGCAGACCGAGATGCGCTCGCTGTGGAGCCAATCCTTTGGCTGTCGTTTACTACACCCGATAACAAATCCTTCGGCGACAATTATCGGTCTACAATATCTATTGTCAAAGAAAATTTCCTAAATCTTTTAGAAAGATACCACAAGCAACAGAATCGGCCGTTTTAACCCAACGGTTTAGCACTTTTTAAGCTGAAATGAGCTACTTCTTCAAATACGAACCACGAATCAACACTAATAAGCAATAGTCAATAATAAATCGTAAGCTTGTGCCCGCGAAGGCGGGTATAGTAAATACCAAGGACCGCAGATTAACCCTATGAGATAATGGCTTTGCCTATCTCACGGGGTGAACGCTGATATATGCGGATATATAGACAATCATCAATAGTTCACCCCATGAGATAGCTTGTCCCTTAGAGGGCGAAGCCGCCATCTCACGGGGTAAATAGTAAATCAAAAGGGCCACGAAGATAATTCAGAGGCAATAGATAATAGTCAATAGTCATTAGAAAATAGTCAATGACGAAGCTTTTTTTTACGAGACTTTTTGCCTGGTTTGTATAAACATTCCTTGCATCGGCTCATCAAGCCGTCTCTCTCAGCACAGCTTTTATAATACTCGATTTCCCTTTTCCACTTTCCGCACTTGGTGCACAGTTTCTGCTTAACTCTATTGACGATCCGATGACGGTCCCTAAATCTTAGATAGACTATTACCTTCTTTTTCTTTGTGGATTTCCTGTAGCGTGCTTGTGCATATACCCTGGCGCAGTCTCTGCACCGAATATCCAATCCGTCCCTATTGGACCGATCTTTGCTGAATTCACGCTCAACTTTCCACTCGTTGCATTTAGTGCAGTATTTCTGCTTCCGGCCGTTAACCTTGCGATGCGTTTCTTCATACTTGTAATATTTCTTTGTCATTTTCTCTAAATTCTCCGTAATGAGTCCAAAAACTTTTTAATCGCAGATTTTAGGTACAGAGTACAACTAACTCAGAGACAATAGCCAATCGTCAATAGTAAATAATCAATAAAAAAAGTATTCTTTATTTAAGTAATTGGCCAGCCGCTGCGGGGGTAGTAACATTATATCTTCATTTTCTTTATAAACAGTTCGAGTGCTTTTTCCAGTCTTTCTTACAATACTACTTTTCGCTCTACAGAGTCAATTTTTGTCTGCACAAGCTGGGCTTTACTGAAGTCCATCGTTACTCCTTCGGCACCAAAAGCCTTTCCTATAGCCTCCAATGTCTGTGTTGCCGATTTTTGTACTTCAGACAGCATCTTTTCGGAAAATTCTTTCGCCATTTGAACTGCCTGTTGTTTGGCTTCTTCCATAAGACGGTTCTTATCCGTTTCGTCAAAGCCCGGACCAAAAACTCTATTAACCAAATCGGGTAGTAACCAGGGCAAAAATCTCGCGTTTTGCTCATCATAAAAACTGATGTCCCTTATACTGGTTTCGTATAAGCACTTTGGCATTATTAAGCGATAATGGCCTTCGTCCACGGATTCGATGACGAACTCTGAACTGCGTAAGTTGTACCGGAAGCTGATCTCAAACTCGAATATCATGGCCATTTTCTTAGTTGAAGCCAACCACATAAAATATTTTTTGCCAAATTCACCAAACCAGTGTTCTGCAGTAGTGACTATCTCTTTAGTAACAATCTTAAATACCACCAGTTCGCCAACTGAACGCATGTCTTCAATCGTAGTATATATGCTCGGCTTCGCCGGCATTTTGTGCTTTCTGCGGAACCGAAACACCACAAAAAGTACCACAGAACCGACAATGCCTAACATTATGCCAATCACGGTTTCCTGCATATGTTTCTACCTCCAGGCAATCTTAATGATACCAAATTTTATGCAAAATCATTTACAGTGCTAATATATTAGGTTCTTTCTATTTTATCGGCAAGCCGCAAGTGCGGCTATTACTGGTTATAAATCAAGAAATTTCCTAAGTTTACTTATAAGTTTTTCTGAATTTCGCGTCTCGCATTCCCAGATTACCAGAACTTTCCATCCTTCTTTTCGCAGTTTGCGCAGATTTCTTTTGTCTCTTATAACATTACCTTCCCGCTTTGTCTGCCAGAATTTGGTATTTGTTGCCGGAGTAACACTGCCGTAACGACATTTGTGAATATGCCAGAAGCCGCCGTGAACAAATATGATTTTACAATGTCTTGTTAGAACCATATCAGGGTAGAATAGAAGATCTTTACAACGAAGGACGTAGTGGTTCCAATGCAGTTAAGCTCAATGTCGAAAATTAAAATATTTCTTGTATGAATAGCGTTAATACCTGACAATTTAGCAAACAAAAGCTTATCTGTATCATTATATATTTGGAGTAGCGAGAGAATGCAAAGTAAAAGGAAAAACTGGAGTCGTGATGAATTAATAGTAGCTTTTAATTTGTACTGTCGTACCCAATTTGGTCGTATTCATAAGTCAAATCCAGACATAATAGAACTGGCGAAAAATACAGGGAGAACACCAAGTGCAGTAGCTATGAAAATGGTAAATTATGCCAGCTTAGATCCATTTCATCGGGAACGAAATGTAAAAGGGTTGCAGCATATTGGCAAACTTGATAAACAAATATGGGAAGAGTTTCATAAGGATTGGGAAAGCCTTGCTTTTGAAAGTCAGCATTCACTAGCAAGATTGAACAGAAAAACTGATGAAGATTATGCACTCGACGTATTATTCTTGGAACCAGATATACCAACTGAAGTTCGGAAAATAACGCGTGTACGGTTAGTGCAAAGATTCTTTCGTGACACAGTCTTATCGAGTTACAACTACTCTTGTACGGTATGTAAAATCAATTTATCTAAAATGCTAAATGCAAGTCATATTATTCCATGGTCGATTGATAAGAATCGAAGGGCGGATCCAACTAATGGCTTGTCACTTTGTGCATTTCACGACAGAGCCTTTGATAGAGGGCTTATATCAGTCGATGATAACTTCCGTATCATTTTATCTAGAGAGGTGAAGATTATAGACGCACCTAAGTTGCATAGAGTCGGTTTGCTGGAAATTGAGGGAAGGAAAATTAGGCTTCCTGATAAATTCATGCCAGACCAGATAGCTTTTACTTATCATAGAGAAAAAGTTTTTGTGCAGTAACGGAGAAAAGAAATGGAACAGGAAATAAATTTAAAATTGCCAAGGCTGATGGTTGGTCAGATTTTAGACGGTCTACGAGAAAGGCAAAAAGTTTGGAAATATACCCAAGAATATATAGATACGGGATGTACAGAGGAATTATGTATTATTGAAGAATGTTCAAGTGCTGAAGAGGCTCGTAATATCGCCAATGATTACGAAGAAATCATCAGTTCTATTGAAAAACAGACAGATATTTCAGATGGTTAATCTGTAAATATTAATTCTGAATGATTCGAGTTATACGAAAGTTATGTTAGCATTAAACAAAAGATTAATCGGATTAAAGTCCATCCTATAAACTATTAAAAAAGGAATTTTTCAAGATGAGAAAAATGATAACCTTGTCTTTACCGACGGAAGTGGTAGGTGAGATTTTGAATCACTTAGAGGATGGAGTGGAGGTGTGGAGGAATACAGAAGAATACCTCTCGGGTGGATGTGTCGTGACTCCGTGTTTTGTTGCGGAATGTTCGAGTATAAGGAAAGCGCGCAGGATGATGACACTATATGAGGAGACGATTTCTTTAATTGAGAAAACGGTTAAAACAAAGTAAGAAAAAGTTTATAAGAAATATAGATTGTAAATTGTTTAGATAGATGTCTCCAATACGCCATGCAATCTGAGCATCGGTATAAACGACATAAGGTTTAGGACATATAACTGAAAAAAGGAAAAGAATTACCTATGGGAAGGGAAGAAAACAATTCTCATGGTATCTCTATCGATGCCTATGCTCAGTTCTTGATTCGCCAGCATAGGTAAAAATTCGTTTCCTTCTTCGTCGCATGAAAGCCATACTTCCGAGTCGTATCCTAATTCTTTCACAAGTTCTGATAGAATACGTCTGAGGTTGCCCAGCTTCATAATGTTAGAGTTAACAGGATTTGGAAGAGTATCCATGCAAATAACCTCCTAATTTGTTGTTTATATTTGGTATTTATAACCAATTCGTTCACCTACGTCTTGTTGGATATGTGGATATCCTTTTCCCATGTCAAAACTCCAAACCTTTTGTTTTTGCACAAAGAAAGCAGGATATTGACGATGGGGTCAACGGACTATGAGTCACGTTCGTATTTTGTGTGTAAGGGAATTGTTTAATTTGGCAAGTAGCTGAATGAAATCGTGGCACTATTGCTTTTATCAGTATACGCAGTGCGATTTATAGGATTGATGTGTCCGTTAAGGCTGTTTTGGCCCAACTTGAGGTACCATTTTGGCACGTCAAAAAATTATCGCCTGTCTCCATGGCCTTTTTTGAGGGCGCAAATTGCGACCTCAAAACCTTGGCGGTTGGAATAAATTGATCGGTGTGGCAATCCTTCGGCTGGGCTCAGAGCCTGCCCTGAACAAAGTTGAAGGGACAGGTCGTCACCCTACGATTTTAATCTCTAATTCACGAATTCCCCCGATTTTTTTAACCTGCAATAATAAAAGGCTCGTAGTCCTTTTGACTAATCAAAAGGACTACGAGCATTGCACCATCAGACACTCGGATGCCGGCATTATTTTTACCTTTTCACTTTTTACTTGCCCCGTCCCGGCACCGCAGGGGTGCGAACAAAAATTCGTATTGCGTACTCCGTAAGGAGCCCCGAGGACTGCGTATCGCGCATTGCGTCAGTCCCTTAATGGACGCCTTACGGCGGGATGGCTTACGCCACTGCGTGATTGGACCCGCACCGCGGGGGTGCGGGCTAAACGGTATTTTCGATTCTTGCCACAGGGGCATAAGCCGGGTACAATCTTGCTAAAGCTCATTATCATTGCTGCGAAAGAGGTGGTTATATGGACGAATATGTAGAAGTCTTTGCCGCGAGCGATATTACGTTCGCCTATCTGATGAAAGCAAATCTTGAGACGGCGGGAATCCCGGTTCAAATAGCAAATGAGAATCTGCAAGGGGCTTACTGCCTTGACGGCATGGTTCCACAAGTGCTCGTTCCGGCCAGCTATGCAGAGCAGGCCCGGCAGATTATTCAAGAGATTCAGCAGGCTTCACAAGAAGAGCTTCAGGACGATGAGCAATGAAGAAGCTCAGTACCATGAACGATGTGCTGGACTTTGCGATATCAGGAGAGAGCAAGGCGGCGGAACTCTATACGAAGATGGCGGCGACGGCCAATAATCCCTGGGTGCGCAAGACGCTCGAAGGCTTCGCACAGGAAGAACTCCAGCACGGCAAGAAGTTGAAAGCCGTCAGGGCCGGCAGGAGCACCCTGAAACGTGAGGGCGTCGGCGACCTCGGCCTCGCTGAGAAGCTCGACGACGTCGAGCCGCATCCGGACATGGACTACCCCGAGCTGCTCGTATTCGCGATTAAGAAGGAAAATATGTCGCATGGCCTTTATACCAGGCTGGCGTCGATATTCACTGAGCCGGAGCTGCAGGAGACTTTTCTCGCCCTGGCTGAGCAGGAAGCAGAGCATAAGCGGCGATTTGAGATGGAATACGAATCGCTGACGTCCTGAACGCTATACTTATAAATCGTATATAGCATTTATTTTGAGCACCCAGCGGCCTTAAAATATGGGACTTAGAATAGCACCACATTCCGCTGAAAAAAAACGTTTTGGCGGAGGTTTTTTCTTGGAGTTCTTGCATACGTATGATAAAATTGAAACTGAGTAGAAGATGCGGCAGAGTTTGTGTTCATGGAAATGCTATTCTTTGAGGAGAATGGTCGATGAAGAAAGGAACATTAACATTCCTGTTTATAGTTGCCACTCTGGCTTTTAGCAGCCGGCCGACTTCGGCTATGATCATTACGGACTCGGATTTCTTCTCCGACACAACACATATGGTTATCACCTTCGAGACGGACGGCCTGGGCAACAAGCTCAAAATTGCAGAGGGGGATTCATTATCAATGCCGGCCGATGAATACGCTCATTATGGATTCACGTTCGAGCCGGATATTAGCTGGATAAACGATGCCAGCCCGGCGGGGGACGAAGCCCAGGCTATAGGCGGCTCGCTGGAGATCGGAATACCAGCCGGAGTTGATGATTTCATAATCAATATGTCTTTCCCCACTCGGGCATTTGGATTCTGGGTGATAAACAATCCTGGCCCAGAGGATGAACCTTACCCCTATCTGACTCTTCAGGCATACGGAGCCAACGGTCTGATCGAAGAAGCGATTTTCGAAGGTGACGCTATCGACGGTGTCATAGAGGACCACGCTGAGTACGGTTTTCTTGGTATCGCCAGTGACCAGTTCATTACGAGCATACATGTCACTAAAGGGGCTACAATACTGGATAATTTTACGTATAGTCCCATACCGGAACCAGCCACCATTGTTCTTCTTGGACTGGGCTGCCTGGCGTTATTAAGAAAACGCCCGGCATAATTATCTCGCAGAGCCTTCTTTAATTAGTTTGTGACATACTCATACAAATTCTGTATTCTGTTTTTAAGCTTGCCTCACTCGCAAAACCAGCTAAGATGCGCTTGTCTTGAATAGTATCTCAAATGGAAATTTCGGCGCAAAAGCAAAGCGAGGGACAAGAAGGAGTCCGACATGAGCAAGAAACGAACGGCGATCGTAATAATTCTAATGCTCTGCCTGCTGGCCGCCGGCTGCGCGCAGAGCAAGGTTAGTACCAAACAGAATGACGTCACGTATCGCGCTACAACGCATCTGGTTTTCCAGCCCGATTTCGCGGACCGTTCCTTCAGCAGCAGCAATGATTATATGGTCTCAACGGGATTCAACGATGTCACCTACGTTTGGCCGAAAGGAAAGGGAAACTTTTCGAAGAATTTCAACGAAATCCGCTTCAAAGGCAAAAGCATCGACTGCACCGTTGTCGAGCGCCGTCTCACAATCAACGGACGCCCGGCCGGCCAATTCGATGAAGGTGACCGTGTTCGTATAACCGGCAACGGCAAAGTTTTCGTCAACGGCGTCGAGCTAAAGCAGTAATAACAGTGACATCTATGAAAAACCGGAAAAACATTATCGTTTTATTTGCCCTGGCGGTCATAACAAACACGGCTGGTGTTTGGGCCGGGGAGAGTTCTGCTGAGCCTGCCGGCGAGAAGATGAGCTATCTGGACAACGGCACCATCCGGCTCGGTGTAAACCTCAATCTCGGCGGCTCCATCACTTATCTTGCCGATGCCAACGACAGGATCAATATTATCAACAACCACGACTGGGGCCGGCAGATTCAAATGTCGTTTTACTCCGGGCCGCAACCTTTTACGCCGGGCGGCAAGCAGCCATCGAAAACATGGGCAGGCCTCGGCTGGAATCCCATCCAATCGGGCGATTACGCCGGCAACCGCTCCCGCATAATCGACCACCGCAATGATGGAAAATCGCTTTACGTCAAGTGCGTCCCGATGCAGTGGCCGCTGGATAATGAGCCGGGCGAATGCACGTTCGAAAGCTGGATAAGGCTCAAAGGCAACATCGTTAAAGTTCGCAGCCGCATTAACAACAGCCGAACGGATACGACTCAATACTCCGGCCGGGGCCAGGAGCTGCCAGCCGTATATACGAACGGCCCATGGTACAGGTTATTCAGCTATACAGGTGACAAGCCCTTTACGAATGACAAGCTGTCGCGCTTCACGAAGACATGGAAAAGTCTGGAAGATGTTGACGGCTCGCCCTGGGAAAACTGGACAGCCACCGAGAACTGGGCCGCACTGCTCAACGATTATGACTGGGGTCTCGGCGTTTTCAAGCCGGACGCATATTCATTTACGGGCGGTTTCTTCGGCACCCCGGGCAAAGGCACGAGCAAGGACGCCCCCACCGGCTACATCTCGCCGGTCATCAGCGAAATCCTCGACCATAACATCGGGTACGAATACGAATATATGCTTATCGTGGGCAAGCTGGACGAGATTCGCCGCTATGTTTATGAGCACTCGAAACGCAAATCGCCGCCGGACTACCGCTTTGAGAAAGACCGCCAACATTGGGTGTATCGCAATGCCACTGACGCCGGTTGGCCAATCCGAGGCGAATTGAAAATCTCGCTCGATAAAGACGATCCCCAGCTCATCGGGCCGGTTGGTTTCTGGCAGGCTCGTGATGTCTCTAAGATTTATATCCACGCCGCCTGCAGTACGCAGGATACCGGGGCAAGGCTATTCTGGAGGATACACTCGGAGCCTGGTTTTGCCGAGCAGAGAAGCGTTTCATTTGAGACTCGTCCGGAAGGGCAATATCATACTTACGAAATCGATGTAAGCTCATCGCCACACTACAAAGGTGCGATTACAGGCCTTCGCCTGGACCCGGTTTCGACCGGCCGCAAGGGCGACTACATAAAAATACAATACATTTCATGGAGAAAGAATCCGAAGTAACGTAGCGGAATTCTGATTGACTCATCCAGCAATTCACCGGTCATCCTGGCTTTAGGGTTGACATTACGGCAAACACCGCTAAAATGCGTATCACATATTTAGTATGTCGTATCTCAGGTGAGATATTTCGTTGATAAACACAAAAAGATAAGGAGAAAACAGTTGGGTTACAACTGCGTTGTACTTATAAAGCAAGTGCCTGACACCAAAAGGATTACGGGCGATGTAATGAACGACGACGGAACGGTTAAGCGTTCGGCGCTGCCGGCGATTTTCAACCCGGAAGACCTCAACGCCCTCGAACTGGCGATCCAGATAAAGGACAAGTTCGGCGGGCATATCACCGTAATCACCATGGGGCTGCCGGGGGCAAGCGAGGTTCTTCGCGATTCGCTTTTCCGCGGGGCCGACGAGGCAATTCTTCTGACCGACCGCCGGTGTGCAGCAAGCGATACGCTGGCGACCAGCTATATTCTGAGCTGCGCCGTCAAAAAGATAAATTACGATATCGTGCTCTGCGGCAGGCAGGCGATTGATGGCGATACCGCACAGGTCGGGCCGCAACTGGCCGAAAAATTAGGGGTTACGCAGATTACATACGTCGAGGAACTTACCGAGCTTTCCGGCAGAACCATCACGGCCAAGCGGAATATCGGCAACGGATGGCAATTAGTCAAGGCCGCCCTGCCGGTCCTGCTGACCGTCACCGGCGATGCGAACGAGCCGAGAGTCGCAGCAGCTAAAAAAATGATGAAATACAAGAACGCTCTGTCACCCGTCGAAGTCGAGCAGAAAATCAAAGCGGAAAATCCGGAAGCGGACGAAATGGATATCAAAGAGCTGGCCGAGCATAAGTGCGGCAAATTGATAGAGCAAGGGCTACTGATGAAACAATGGGACCTGGATGCAATCGAGGCCGACCTGAACTGGTGCGGCATGAACGGCTCGCCGACAAAAGTTCATCGCATCCAGAGCGTCGTCTTAGCGTCAAAAGAAACCAAACAGATCCAGCCCAACGAAAAGGCCGTCTCAGATATGATACACGAATTAATCGCGGACAAAATTATTGCATAAGTCAGAAATCAGAAGTCACGAGACACGAGCGACGAATTATGATAGACGTTAATAGAGAAGGTGAAGTTTGGGTTTTCGCCGAGCAGCATAACGGGCGGTTGGAAGATACGCCGGTCGAGCTGATGAGCAAGGCCAGGCATCTGGCCGATACGCTGGGCGTGAAATTGGCGACGGTCGTCCTGGGCGACGGCGTCAGGGACCTGACGACAAAATTGATACAATACGGAGCCGACAAGGTTTACATCGCCGAGCATCCGCTGCTTCGAACTTACCAGACGAACAGCTATGCAAAGGTGATTTATGATCTGATTCACAAGCACGAGCCGCAGATTGTGCTCTACGGGGCGACGATTGCCGGTCGCGATTTGGCGCCGCGGATTGCCAGCGCCATCAAGGCGGGACTGACCGCCGACTGCACGGACCTGCAAATCGGCGACCACACAACCGCCAGGGACAAGAAGGTGCATAAGAATCTGCTGTTCCAAATCAGGCCGGCCTTCGGCGGAAATATCGTCGCGACAATTATCAATCACGACCGCTGGCCGCAGATGGCGACCGTTCGCGAAGGCGTTATGCCGATGCCGGAACCCGACGTCAAGAGAAAAGGTCAGATCATCGAAGAGAAGGTGACACTCGTTCAGTCGGATCTGCCGCTGGAGATTCTCGAAGAGCACAAACGCCCGAAGAAAGTCGACCTCAAAGCTGCAAGAATAATCGTTGCCGGCGGAGCAGGCGTGGGCAGCAAAGACAATTTCAAGCTCGTCTGGGACCTGGCAAACTGCCTCGGCGGAGCACCGGCGGCAACCAGAGCGGCGGTTGATCTGGGCTTTATCGACCACGACCATCAGGTCGGCCAGACGGGCACGACGGTCCGGCCGAGCCTGTATATCGCCGTCGGGATCAGCGGCGCAATCCAGCACCAGGCGGGAATGTCACAGAGCCAGAAAATCGTAGCCATCAATAACGACCCCGACGCCCCGATCTTCGGAGTAGCTCATTACAAAATCATCGGCGACCTGAACGAGGTCGTGCCGATGATGATAAAAGGAATCAAGGAAAAGAGCATAAACGGGTAAAACTAAAAACGGAATAGACAATGGCAAATTTTTACAGCGATAATAACGATATTAAATTTTTATTCCGGCACGTGGACCTGGGCACTTCGGCGGAAATTTGCGAAGAGGGCTTCAAGTTCGCCGGCGAGTTCGATCACGCCCCGGCCGATGCCGAAGAGGCGATACGGAATTATGAAATGGTGCTGAACTCGCTGGGCGAACTGTGCGCCGAGTTTATAGCACCGCGGGCCGAAGGTGTGGACCGCGAAGGTAACGTGCTGAACGAGAACGGCTCGGTAACACGCGCCAAGGGCATCGCCGAAGCAATCGAAAAGCTCGGCCAGGCCGAGGTCATGGGCTTTATACTGCCCCACCGCTTCGGAGGGCTGAATTTTCCGACCATCATCTATTCGATGGCTATCGAGGTCGTCTCTCGCGCCGATGCGGCCCTGATGAATATCTTCGGCCTGCAGGGAATCGCCGAGACCATCAACGCCTTCGCCTCGGAAGAGATCAAGCAGAAATACCTGCACGATTTTTCCGAAGGCAAAGTCACCGGCGCGATGGTCCTGACCGAGCCCGACGCCGGCTCCGATTTGCAGTCGGTCAAGCTCCGCGCGTTCCAGGACGTCGCCGGCAACTGGTTTCTGCATGGGGTCAAACGTTTTATCACGAACGGATGCGGTGAGGTGCTTCTGGTACTGGCGCGCAGCGAGCCCGACCGCAGCGGCGGGCTGGGCCTGAGCTTGTTTGTCTGCGAGTCCGGCTCTACGGTGCACATCCGCCGGCTGGAAGATAAATTCGGAATCCACGGCTCGCCCACATGCGAAATCTTTTTCGATAATACGCCCTGTGAAATAATCGGCGAGCGACAACGCGGACTCGTGACATATGTGATGAGCCTGATGAACGGCGCGCGTGTCGGAATTGCGGGCCAGTCGATGGGAATCGCCGAAGCGGCGTACCGCATCGCCCGCGATTACGGCAGCACGAGAAAGCAGTTCGCCGTGGCTATCGAGAAGCTGCCGGCAGTGCGTGACATGCTGATCGATATGAAGATTGCCATCGAGGCCGGGCGGGCGCTGTTGTACGAAACCTCGCGGGTGGTGGACCTGGAAATCGGGTACGCCAAAAGGCTCGAAACGAATCCGCCGGAAGATAAGGCCGAGGCCAAACAGATCAAGAACGACTCGCGAAAATACAGACGATACGCGGCAATGCTGACGCCGATGAGCAAATACTACTGCTCCGAGATGTGCAACAGCGTGGCGTACGATTCGATCCAGGTACTTGGCGGCAGCGGCTATATGCGGGACTACGCCTGCGAACGGCACGCCCGCGATGCCCGAATCACAACCATCTACGAGGGGACGAGCCAGTTGCAGATTGTCGCGGCGGTCCGAGGCGTAGCCAGCGGGACGGCTGAGAAATTCATGGCAGAGCTGGCGGAGCAGGACTACGACAGTGAAGTAAAAGACCTGCTAAAAATGCTCGCCGAAGGCACCGAGCAATTAAAAGAGGCCATCGTCTACGTCAAACAGCAGGGCAACGAATATATGGACCTCTACGGCCGGCCGCTGGTCGATATCGCCATCGATTTGATTAACGGCTATCTTTTCTGCGGCCAGGCCAGCACGAAAGTGCAGATGGAAGTACCCGTCGCCGAGAACGGCACCGGCAGCGGCAAAACAATCCCGATGAAAAAACGCAAGGCCTTGCTCGCACGCAGGTATATAACGAAAAACGCCCCGAAGATCGACGCCTTAGCCAAACTAATCCGCACCGGCGACAAATCCTCATTCACAGAATACGAAACCCTCGTCGGGCCTGTGCCGGAACTGGGATAAAATCATTGTAAAGAATCGATTATCAATTGTATAATGAAGCCCCGGCAAAAACCGCCGGGGTTTTTTGTTATCCGGACTGGATTTGGCAGGACTCGTCTCGGCTGAACGCTGAGCTGTAGCCGGAAAAGTTTTTTATTTTCCAGCAGGTATTTGACCTAAAAAGGAAAAGAATATGGGACAGGCAATCAGCAAACTAACCATAAAAGGCTACAAATCCATTCGAAATCTTGAGAATTTCGAGCTCCGAAATCTCAATATCCTGATCGGCCCAAACGGCGCAGGGAAAAGTAACTTTCTCGAATTCTTTAGGTTATTAGAAGAGATTTCCAAAGGAGAAGAAAGCTTATGGCATTATACTAGTTATATGGGAGGAGTAGATAAGATCCTATTCCTGGGTCCTAAAATCACACCGTTTGCCGAGGTAGTTATCTGGACTTCTGATGCACGTATCGGCTTTGAAATAAGCCCGACACAAGATAGCAGACTGGAATATCTACAAATGCACGTAACCGAAACTACCGGACTCGAACCGGCTCGTAGAAATACAAAACTTGATTCATTACTGAGAGAAATCTATCGGAACCATAGATTTTACCATTTCCATGATACCAGCGATTTTGCCGCGGTAAAGAGAGCTTGCTCAAAAAGAGATTATGAATACTTGCGTCCGGATGCGAGTAATTTAGCCGCGTTTCTTCTGTTCCTAAAGAAAAGACATGAAAAAGAATATCAATATATCCGTGAAGTAATTCAATTAGCTGCTCCGTTTTTTGATGATTTCTTATTGAGAGATTCTTTAGATAATCCGGACGAAACATTATTGGAGTGGCGGCAAAAGGGATCGGATTACCCGTTTCATCCCAGCCAGATCTCAGACGGCACCTTGCGTTTTATCTGTCTGGCTACAGCGTTGTTGCAGCCGAATCCGCCTTCGACGATTTTGTTAGATGAGCCGGAATTGGGCTTACATCCTTACGCTTTGACACTACTGGCCGGCTTAATCCAGAAGGCCTCAATTAAAACACAGGTTATTGTTGCTACTCAATCGGCGAGTTTGATTAGTCAATTCGACCCTGCTGATATTATTGTCGTTGAGCGGAAAAACGAGGAATCAGTATTCAAACGACTCCCATTGGAAAAATTAAAACAATGGATTGACGATTATTCTCTCGGCGAACTTTGGGAAATGAATCTTCTGGAGGGGAGGCCGAAGAATGAATAGGGTTCGCGTCCTTGTGGAAGGCCAGACAGAACAGGCTTTCATTATAGATATTTTAAGACCTTATTTTGACCATCGTCAGATTTATTTACACGCGGTTAAGCTGAGGCGACAAGGTGGAATAACCCCATACCAGAGAGCTAAAGATGTTATTGTGGGATCTTTGAAAGAAGATGCTGCTTTGATTTGCACAACGATGGTTGATTTTTACGGAATGCCTGCGGACTGGCCCGGCAGAGAACAGGCAAATCATTGTCAAAGTTACGCTGAAAAAGCGGATATAGTCGAAGGCAGCATTTTGGAGGATATTGCCGGACATTGGGGAAACTCATTTAATCCTAACCGTCTCAGGCCTTATGTTCAGATGCATGAATTTGAAGCGTTGCTCTTTTCATCTCCTGTGAAATTAGCGGAGAGTCTTGGTGATAAAAAGTTATCTTCTACTTTCCTGACAATACGGAATAAATTTTCAACCCCTGAAGAGATTAACGATCATTATGACACATGCCCTTCGCGGCAAATTGAAGGAGTGTTTCAAGGTTTTAAAAAAACAATAAACGGCATAACCGCAGCAAGCCGTATTGGTTTGGAAACAATGCGTCGGGAATGTCCGCATTTTAACAAATGGATTACAAAATTAGAGGATATTGGTAATCAATAAAATTTTATGCTCAAAGCTGTAATATTTGATTTTGACGGCGTTATTACCGACTCGGAGGTTTTGCACCTTCGGGCGTTCAATCAGTCGCTGGTTCCTTACGGCGTGGAGATATCCACAAAGGATTATTATACGAACTATCTGGGTTTCAGCGATTTCGACTGCTATAAGACGCTGGTCGATAACGGCCTGCTGAAAATTGACGAGCGGCAAATCGGCGGCATCATTAAAGAAAAAAGCAAAATATTCGAACTGCTGACAAAAACCGAAGGCCGGACAATCGAGGGCGTACACGATTTTTTGCAAATGCTCGAAAAAAATATGATTCCAATGGCGATTTGCTCAGGCTCGCTCTTAGTGGAAATCGAGGTAATGCTGGAAGAGTCCAATCTGCGGCATTTCTTCGCCGAGATAGTTTCGGCCGAACAGGTAAAAAAAGGCAAGCCCCACCCGGAAGGATTCCTTTTAAGCCTGCAGAAGTTGAACGAGCACTGCCCCCCCCCAATCGCCGCCAATGAATGCATCGTCATCGAAGATTCTCACTGGGGCCTGAAGGCCGGCAAGGCCGCGGGAATGCACACCATAGCCGTAACAAACTCCTACGACGCCGAGCAGTTGACCATAGCCGAAAAAATCGTCTCCCACCTGAACGAACTGACCATCAACAACCTGCAGCAACTTTGTTCATAGGAAACTGCAATCGCTAAAATCCACGGCACCACGGTTTGATTTGCGTAACAGTCACATAGTCCTTTTAACTAATCAAAAGGACTACGAGCTTTGATGTATCTTCCGGATTTTGGCTCGAAACAATAAGAACAATATGCGGGACAGGCTGAGAAGCCCATGTCGTAGCGTACGCGGGAATGCACACCATAGCCGTAACAAACTCCTACGATGCCGAGCAGTTTACCATAGCCGAAAAAATCGTCACCCGGCTAAGCGATTTAAGCATTGAAGATTTACGGCAGCTTTGTCCTTAGGAAACTGCGATCGCTAAAATCCACGGCACCACGGTTTGGTTTGCGTGACAGTCACATAGTCCTTTTAACTAATCAAAAGGACTACGTGCTTTGACGTATCTTCTGGATTTTGGCTCGAAACAGTAAGTAAGGATCCACGCCCATAGGACGTGGCCTTGGGAAGCCCCCCGAGGGGAGGGTACGTGTTTAGCCTGAATCCAATACTGATACGCAGGTTTTGAAGCCGAAATCAGCCGTCTTTGTCGGCAATTAACGCTTTTGACGGAAGAATTAGCTGTTAAATCGTCACTATCAATACTAATAGCAGGCTCAACACATACGAGGGGGGCTTGGATCGGCCCATTGGGGCATCGTTTACATTATTTCAAATCCAGTTCACCTTGACCCGATTCCAATAGTTCTTGCTCGCGGATATACTGCCGTATCGTCTCTTCATCTAATCCAACGGTGCTGATACAATACCCTGTGGCCCAAAACGAGAGGCCCGTCATACGACGTTCATGCAATAGCTGACGATGAATCAATACCGCACTTTTGCCTTTGAGATATCCTATCGTATGAGCAATACTAAACTTCGGGGGAACCGATAGACACATGTGAATATGGTCCGACATGGCGTTAGTTAGACGCCGAAAGCGTTTTTCAGTCCGGCCCGCAGATTTTCCCTGACCGCCTTACACACGGTGAACTTTGATTCGTGACTGACCATTATTCGCACTGCTATTCGATTTATGATGGAATTCCCGCTACTTCAAAACTCAACGCCAAGCGCTCAAAACTCACATCGCCGGGATATTAGGTAGAAAATGCTTGTTTTTAGGGGATTGATGTGCATAATCCAAATTATATAAACAAAGGTTTTTAAGGAGATTTTTGCATAGTAGCTTCGAGCGAGATTATTCTGTTGGTAATAAAGTTCAGGGTAGCCGGGAACCTAAGGTTTCTTTCGCACGCTGAAACGCTCAATTTATTTCAGCGTGCCTGTGTTCGGGCGCGTATCGGCGTCCAATACAGCCAGGGTTTCAATCCTCGTCCGAAGATGTCCTTGCCGCTGCCGAGGCCGGTAGGAGTCGAGTCGGACGAAGAATTGTTCTGTCTTCGGGTGGCTGGAGTTCCGGATGAGCTGCGAGTTACGAGTTATGAGTCACGAATTCAGGAGAAGCTTTCCGCGCAACTTCCTGAAGGCTGTGAACTGCTTTCGGTAAGTGTTGCCCGGGCGGGTAGATCGTTTCAGCCTTCTTCAGCTACGTACGTGCTGGCGGTTAAGGCCGAATATCTCGACGATAAGTTAAAGGCGACTATTGAGCGTTTACTGGCGAGTGAGAATCTCAATATCCAGCGAAAGGCGGGAATAAAACTCTCGAAAGTCAAAAATCTGGATGTTAGAGTGTTTTTGAAATCGATTAAATTGGAAAACCGAAGTATAATTGTTGAGTGCAATATCAGCTCAGCCGGCTCGATACGCGTTGATGAGGTTTTGGGGCTGCTGGAGCTTGATGAAGGCAAACTCGCATCGCCTGTAAGGCGGACGAAGGTGCAATGGCAAGTTAATGAATCGTAGTTGATGAATTGTAATCGATGAATTGTGAATCGAGCGATGATATGCTAACTACGAAATTTGAGGAAAAAAATGTCAAGAGAAATGCTCGTAAATGTGGCTGAAAGAGAAGAGTGCCGGGTGGCAGTGGTCGAGGGGGGCTGCCTTGAGGAGCTTTATGTCGAAAGAGCGAGTCTGAGCAGCCACGTCGGCAATATTTATAAAGGGAAAGTAGTCAATATCGAGTCCGGCATACAGGCGGCGTTTATTGACTTCGGCGTGGGCAAAAACGGTTTTCTTCACATAAGCGACGTGCATCCACGTTTTTTTTCCAGTGGAGGCAGCGGGCAGATTGAGAGTATCGGCAGGAGGAAATCGTTAAAGGACCGGCCGCCTATACAGGATTGCCTTCGAAAAGGCACAGAAATTGTCGTACAGGTAACAAAAGAAGGATTAAAGACCAAGGGAGCAACCCTAAGCACATATATTGCTTTGCCGGGCAAGTACCTCGTGATGATGCCCTGGATGCGAAAGCATGGGGTCTCGCATAAGATCGAGGATGAGGATGAGCGCCGGAGGCTGCGGGAGATTCTTGAGGAAAGTAACCCGCCGAAAGGGCTGGGCTTTATAATCAGGACGGCAGGCCAGGGATGCTCGAAGAGGGATATACAAGGCGACTTGAGGTATCTGAGGCGTTTGTGGAGAGCTATCGAAAAACGGATAGAAACCGAAGGTGCGCCCGGCGAGCTTTATCAGGAATCGGATTTGGTTATCAGGGCCCTGCGGGATGTCTTTACCAGTAAGATAACTAAAATTGTATGTGATTCGGAAAATGTAGTTCGTAAAATCAGGGACTTCTTTTCCATCGCGACGCCGCGTTTGAAACGAAGGGTTATTTTATATGACGGCAAAGTTCCGCTGTTTCATAAGTATCGAATCGAGGATGAAATTACAAAGGTCCAATCCCGAAGGGTTGATCTTAAAGGCGGCGGTTCCATTATCATCGAGCAAACCGAGGCACTGGTCTCGATTGATGTCAACAGCGGGCGGTATCGCAAGCAGATAAACGCAGAGCAGACTGCTTATGAGAGCAACGTAGAAGCGGCCACGGAAATTGCCCGCCAGCTTAGATTGCGAGACCTTGGCGGCCTGATTATATGCGATTTTATCGATATGCGCAATGCCAATCACCGCAAAGCTGTTGAAAGAGCTTTTAGAGCTGCCGTTAAGACCGACCGCGCCCGTTCGAGAATATTGAGCATAAGCCGGTTCGGCGTCGTGGAAATGACGCGGCAGAGAATGCGTCCTTCGCTGCAATCCAGCACCTATCTGGCATGTCCGAACTGCGGCGGTACGGGTTTTGTCAAAAGCCATGAGTCGCTAGCCCTCGAAATTATCCGGCTGCTGAATCTCTCGGCATCGAAGGAGCAGATAAAGCGCATCGAGCTGTTTGTTTCGCCGGAGGTTGCCGACTACCTGCAGAATGTCAAGAGAGCTGCGCTTACCCTGATAGAGCAGGTCAGCGAGAAACGAGTAATCATTCATTTTGCGCCCGATTACGCCGGCGAAAAACACGATATAGTCTGCTATAACGACCGCGGCAGTGTTGTGAAATTGGAAAAATAATAGTCTGCGGCCCGTCATTCGATAGTAAATACTCGGCAAACGACAATTTGCCGGTCAGGGAAGAAACAGTTGGAATTTGATCTTGAATATGCAAGGAAAGTAATTGAAGTCGAAGCGGATGCTATCGTGTCCATTACGCCCGTTGTGGATGAGTCTTTTGCCCGCGCATGCAGGATGATTTATGACTGCACCGGCTCGTGTATAATCAGCGGTATCGGCAAAGCGGGGATCATCGGGCAAAAAATCAGCGCGACTCTTGCTTCGACCGGCACGCCGAGCCATTTCCTTCATCCCGCCGAAGCCGTCCATGGCGACCTGGGCCGGCTGCGCAACAACGATATCGTAATGGTTCTGAGCTACGGCGGCGAAACCGATGAGGTCATCAGGCTGATCAATCTGGTCAAGCAACTGGAAATAAAGCTAATAGCAATAACCGGCCAGAGCGATTCGACGTTGTGCAAGTACAGTGACGTGGCGCTGTGTATGGGCAGGATGAGCGAAGCATGTCCGCTCGGTGTTGCTCCGAGTGTTTCTACCACTTGTATGCTGGCTGTCGGTGATGCCCTTGCTTTTACGGTTATGAAAGCACGTAATTTTGGCGTTGAGGATTATGTGAGGTTTCATCCCGGCGGCTCGCTCGGCGCAAAGCTGATGACGGTCGAGCAGTCAATGATGTTCAGGCCGGGCGAAAAATTGCCTGTTGTGGCGATTGCCGACACGATAAAAGTGTTACTTGAGAAGACCGGCGAAATAAAACGTCACGGGGCTGTGATGGTGGTCGACAAAGAAGGAAAATTAGCTGGCATTATCACGGATGCCGATATCAGGCGTCTAATGGGTAAGCATGGTCTCAAGGCATTCGAGTGCGAGGCCGGTGACGTGATGACGCCGAATTGTAAGAAAATCAGGGCCGATGCACTGGCCGCCGAAGCAACGGCAATCTTTCATAAATACAGAATCGACGATCTGCCCGTTGTGGACGCGGACGACAAACCTGTCGGCATGATCGACGTCCAGGACATTGTGACAATAAAAGTGGTAGGATAATAATGATTGGCGATCGGCGGTACCAGGTTGCCAATTGATAATCGAAGCTCGAAAATGAAAGACGCGGACTTAACAAAAATAAAATTGCTGGCTCTGGATGTTGACGGCGTTTTGACCAATGGGGCTCTGATAATTAACGCCGACGGCAGTGAGAGCAAATTTTTCAATTCACTGGACGGCCACGGAATTCGAATGTGGCAAAGGGCGGGGCTGAAAGTCGCCCTTATCAGCGGAAGGGCATCAGTGCCCACCGAACGCCGGGCCGAACAATTGCAGATAGAATACGTATTTCAGGATTGTCATTACAAACTGCCCGTGGTTGAGCAGCTTGCCGGGCAGCTTGGTCTTTTGCCGGAATATATTGCATTTGTCGGCGATGATTTGACTGATATGCCTGTCATAAGATATGTCGGATTCGGAGTTGCTGTCGCCAATGCGGTTGATGAGGTTAAGCAGTGTGCCGATTATGTAACCACCCGCCCCGGCGGCAGCGGTGCCGTACGGGAAGTTATAGAATACATTCTGAAAAACTCGGGCAGGTGGCAGGAGCTGATGAAAAGATACCTGCCGTAGCAGCGTAAAGAGGCTCTTGAGATGCGTAAGTTAGTTATAGGATTCGTTTCGCTGTGTGTCGTGCTGGCGGCATATCTGCTCTACAGCCGTGTAAGCAGTTCACCCTCAATTGATACCGGTCCCCAGGTCGATATCATCGAGTCCGCGTCCGATGCTAATGCCGTCGGTTTCGAAAGTGAGATTGGCAAGATCGGCGATGTCGGGCTCGGTACCGTCCGAAAAGCCAAATACGTTACACTTAACAAGGACAAACAGGTCGAGCGTGAATTCGGCTTCGAGAAGCTTCTGAGTGAGGCCAGGGATATCTGGGACATTGAAAAGCCGTATATGAATATCTACCGGCGTAATTTTAAATGCTACATTACGGCCGATAATGGAAAAGTCCAGGTCGAAACTGCGGTAGGCAGAACGACTCCAAAAGACGCGACGTTTACTTCAAATGTGGTCATACGTATTATTTCCGGGCCGCCGAGTGACGTTAAAGAAAGCTTCGTTTATCTCGACAGCATTATTTTTCTAAGCGAAAGGTCACTGCTATCGACGGCAGGACCGATCAAATTTGTTTCTGAGGACATCCGGATGAACGGCACCGGCCTGGAGCTTAATTATAACGAACAGATCGAGCGGCTTGAATATTTTAAAATTAACGATTTGGAGTCTTTGAGCATTAAAGGCTCGCCGGCGGCCATGTTTTCTCCGGGCAAGGTCCGTGACGAAGCACCCGCCGAAGCTGCGAAAAATGCCGCCTCACATCAGCCGGATGAGGTTTCTCTCGCCGTTGACACTCAAAAAACAGAAGCATCGGCCCCGGATACCCATCCGCAGGCCGGGCAGGAACAGGGCGTTTATTACAAATGCACTTTTAGTAAAAATGTGCTCGTCAATACCCCCGAGCAGTTGATATTCGCCGGTGACGTACTCTGCATTAACGACATCTTCTGGTCAAAAGCCTCTGCCGGTCGGTCCGATGACGCTGACGTCGGCGCTACGAATGGCGACGAAACTGCTGCCGAGACCGCCGAACCGGGCCGGCAAGTCGCCGATAGCGCCGGTGAACCGGAAGTCACCGCCCCTGCACCGGTCGAGCCGAACGTGCCGTCCGAGCAGCTTGAAAATATTGTGGTAACTTGTGACGGTGGCTTTGTTGTTGTGCCGAGAGACTCCGTCAGAGCACAGGAAGATGCCACTGCAAACGAAGTTAAGGATGCTGTCTCGGAAACAGAGCCTCCCGGCAAGTTCGATGATGACACGGAAAGAACCAGGTTCTTCACTCGAAGGATTGATTACAATGCAACAACCGGGGACGGTATTGCCGACGGTCTGTCGGAGCTTACATTTTACGTAGGTTCCGCATCAGGTGCAGATGCCAACGAGGCGCCCGTGCCGGTGAAGGTAACCGCCCGGAAGGGAGCGAACTTTTCTCATGCTTCAAATAAGGTCGTCTTCGTAGGCGATTGCATGGTGACAATGCTGCAGAGCGGTTTATCCGAGTCCAAAGATGTCACTTTTACCGCTCCCGAGATTACGGTGAATCTACCTGAAGACAAGTCCCAAAAGCCTGACATGTTTGCTGCCGGCCCGGCGGAACTTGTGTTTTATATGGAAGATGCAAACAACACGGATATAAATCAAGGGCCGGTTCCAGTCACGGTCAACTCGCAGAAACAGGCACGTTTCCTGGCGGCATCGAATCAGATTGTTTTTGAAGGTGATTCCCGCTGTACGATGCTTAGGGAAGACCCGAATGCCCTGGTAAAGTACGTGCTCTTGTCGGAGCAGATAACCGTCGATCTGCCGGCGGATTCGAATGACAGCTTATCCGGTCCTGCCGCAGGCATAAAACATCTGACTGCCACCGGTGAAGTGGTCAGGCTTGCTACGACCAAAACAGCGAAAGCCGAAGGTGCTTTTGCAGGGCAGGTTCAAGACGCAAATACGGCAAAAATGCTCGGCGGCGTCGAGCTAAAATGCAGCAGGTTCGATTACGACGCCGTCCGGCAGGAATTTTTGGCGACCGGTCCGGGCGTCATAAAACTCAATAATTCCAAGGCCCCGGAGCCGAACGAACCGGTCGGCCGATTCAGTATGCAAAAACCATGCTGGGCGGTTATGGATGGATTCGATACTTTGACATATTTCGTCCGGGAGAATCGAATTGTTGCCGATACCGGTTCGCAGGAAAAGTTACGAATGGATTACATTCCCGCCATCTATGGCCGGTATGATGAACATGTTTCCACTAAAGCGTCTCACGTCGAGATCTTGCTTTATGAACTGCTTTCAGGCCAAACGGAACTCTCGACGCTTACTGCAACAGGCGGAATCGAATATGAAGATAAGAATAATCAATTCATCGGCAGCGAATTGTTTTACGACCATGAAACCGCTATCGTAAAGATTAAGGGTGATGAATCTCAGCCGGCCTATTACAACGGTGTTCTCGTTAAGGATGCAGAAATGAACTTAGAAACCGGCAAAGTCGAAGCCGAAATTGTCGGCCCCGGCACCCTCCAGATGAACCGATAGCAGGCTAAACAAACCCTATTCCCGCTAATATCTTATATTTTTCTCTTGCTTTTTCGGGCAATTCCGAGTATAATTCAACAAAATCAGCAGGATTGGCACCTTTGATCCGGCCTCATGAGTTGCTCCCTACGGATTGTCTTCCAAAGGAGACAGAGTATGGAAACGCAAGTAGAGAAGTATATACACAATCTGCCGGATGTCGACCTGCTTGGATACACGAGAACCAGTACACATCTTCCGGAAGCTCTCGAATTTGCACGGGTTGAAATGGCTGACCGGCATTTTACGCCCGAGCACCTTAGCGAACTTGAGCAGCAGTTGCAGCAGCGGGAAAAGGAGCGAGAAGAAGCGGCACAGGCCGTAGCAGACGAGCCGCTCAGTTTCGAATGGCGCCTTGCCGTTTTTCTTTGCGGCCTCTATTCCGGGATTCCGCTGGTGTTTTTTTATCATTCCTGGCGAAAGTTCCGCGAACAGGGTGCAGACCGAAAATTCAAGGATATGTGGGTTTACGCTCTGATTGGTTTCTGCCTCCAGCCGATCTTAATCTGTCTTCGCATTTCGCCATGGAATTGGCTGATAGCCATACTCTAAACTTCCGGTAAGATACGATTTCGTAACCCGAAACCCGTGCCCCAAGTTACGAGCGACAAAATTGTGCTTTCGCAAAATTCATCCATGCAAATCTGACTGCTATATTGTAGATATCAGAGTTTTAGTATCGTCAAACCCTGAGTTTTCACAGTTGCTGCAACGTCTACTATGAACCAGTACACAGAATGGACAAATGGACATAGGGAGAAAGCTTTTGTTCAATCCTCTATATTACGGATGACATCCTATATAACCAGCGAGTTCAGGTTTTTAGATTTGTTCTTTTTCGATGAATATGCCCTTGTCAACTTTGGTAAAGAACTCCTGATAAAACTTCGGATCATCTATAATTTTAACTTCTTCAACTCCCCCTTTATTATTCATCTTCTTAAGTTGAAAATTGGTACGCACTCTGGTCTTTTCGCCAAATGACGAAACAGATGCCGTACAATCAATCACGGTGTTTTCTATCCATTTTCCACTAGGCCCCCACCAAAAAGTCCCCCACGTTTTAGCGAACGTGTCCTCGGTATCCATCATCTTTGACGCATTAAAAAAGCCGAGTTCAGGATTTACCTGCTCGACAATATAACCATCATCTTGTAAAACATTTAACATTGCCTTCAATACCGTCATTGTCACAGATGTCTCAAACTCACGTGTTTGCATCTGGCGTACCTCAAGCTGAGACCTGACTTTAGGCTTTTTCTTAAACATAGAATCTGCTACTCCCGCAGTAGCGTCAACTGCACCACATCCCGAACAGATAAAAAGACTTGTACAAAAGCATATTATGAAAATTCTCATCGGTCTAAACTCCTAAAATTTACTGGTATGATAAGAGAGGGTTTTAACCAAAGATTTCTCATCAAACTTTATCACGACGGTAAGGGCTTTCTGGGTTTGGGTCTCCGTTCCGGTGGATTTGGAATACTGAGCTCCACCACCTCCACCTAAACCAAGCATCCAGCCTACCACACCGGCGCCAACGGCGCCACCTGCCACCCCACCAGTATCTCTTGCGTAAGATACTTGTGTGGCTATTTTGTCGTAAATCCAGGACTCATTACCTTCGCTGTCTTTTGAAACTATGTTCGGAGAACCCAGAGCCTCTGCCACTTGAGTTTGAGACATTCCGACACGAATTTCTTTTTGCGCAAGACCGAGTGTCATTTCCCGTTCTTTTGAAGCGTTTTGCTCTTTTTCAGCAGTTGATATACAACCACCTACGAACATTAGTAGTAGTAACAGAATAATTGTCCTCATTTTTTTCTCCTTTTAAAAATAATTGCTTTATCGTAAACTCAGCGCTTTCAGTAACTTTGTACAATCCACACAAACCTAAAAATCCGCAAATAATGCTAAATTATAGGCATTTCCAGATGACAAGCAAGAAAAAAAGAAAATTTTACTATTTAATCCATTTCCTTTTTAAGGCTATCAATCTCCATAATCATGACTATCAAATAGTCTTTAACTTTTCGCTCATAAGAACCAAAGAGTTTGAGTTCTTCTTCGTTAAAATCCGGCTTGCCGGCATCTCTGGCCAAAATATGATCCATTTAAGAAGTTAGCCTAAAACTCGAATTGATACGGCACCTATAGTGAATACAGAGCCGGTCACAAGATAGGGGAATAGAAATTGCGAAATATCGCTGTGACTGATGAAAGAAAGTCTGATGTCAGGAATAATAAAAAAATTACTTGCATTCTGTCATCTTTCGGCATTATATTCCGATTCAGATAATATTGTTTGTTGAGCTCCAATTCACAGGCGACGCCTGGGGCTCGGTGTCGGCATTGGCTGGAAATTTTAGAAGTCTCCTTTACAGGGGACAGTTCATCGATTTATATGAACTGTCCCCAGATAATAACAGATTGCTGTGGAACTTTTTAATAGGACAGCAATAAAGCCGTGGCTTATTGCCCCCTATGGCGGAATTGGTTTTAGTTATGCCGTAACACCGCAACTTGAATTAAACGTTCAATATCAAGGTGCTGCTTATGTGTTAGCGGGTGCCGGTGGGGTTACTGCCGGCGTTATCTATAGCTTTTAAAACGTGCCGGATCGGCTTTCCCGTTTTGTGTTTTAATACTTATGGTTTTTAAGGAATGTTCTATGAAACGTTTCAGACTGTATCGAGAGAAGTATTTGACGATCATTCTTGCTTGTCTGCTGCTGTCGGTGCCGATGCACAGGATACAGGCAGAGGATTTACGCACATGGCTCGACTGTTCCCGGATTGAGGATGAGGCGGAGCGGCTGGCGTGCTACGATGAGATCGCCCGGCTTACGTCCGACGAGTCCGCATCGGCTGTAGGTATGGGGCAGCACGGTCCGGGAAATAAATCCTACCTGTCAGAACTGTGGGAACTTGATGAGAGCAAGCCCCGAGGCCAAAAAGTTTTCATGACCCATCGGTCCAACTATTTCATGCCGTATACGTATAACAATCAACCGAACGTCGACCTAATTGAAGCTCAGACCGGGCAGGATGTCCTGGAGAAGGAAGCGACGTTTCAGATTAGTCAGAAGATTAAACTCTGGCAGGATGTCATGGGCAGGGATATGGACCTGTGGGTCGGATATACGCAGCGATCGTTCTGGCAGGTCTACAACTCTGACGATTCCGCCCCGTTCCGCGAGACCAATTACGAGCCGGAAATGCTGCTGAATTTTCGCACCGATTTTCCTGTGCTGGGGATGAGGGCGCGCACTGTTAATCTGGGCTTCAATCATCAATCCAATGGTCGCTCGGAACCGCTTTCCAGGAGCTGGAACCGTATCGTGGGCAACATTGGTTTCGAGAAAGGCAACTTCACGCTGCTCCTGAATACCTGGTACCGAATTCCAGAGAGTGCAAAAGATGATGACAATCCGGATATTGACGACTACATGGGGAACGGCGAGATATGGGGCTACTATCTGTGGAATAAACACAGGTTTGGTATGATGCTGCGTAACAATCTTCAATTCAGCAACGATCGAGGGGCCCTGCAGTTGGAATGGAGTTTTCCCCTTGTCAGACGCATCAACGGCTATATGCAGTTCTTTACAGGCTATGGCGAGAATATGCTGGATTATGACCACAATGTCAATCGGATTGGTATTGGTTTTATTTTGCGAGATTGGGATTGAATCCCTGCTGAGCCAGAAAGGATAGCGGGTAAAAGAGTCATACAAAGCGATTGCATCCAGCACAAGCGAACTAACATTGGCGCCGAACACGTTCCTGCCGACAGCCGGCTCACGTATATAGCCGAGGACTTTGACATGGTGGTCGGCGGCGACCGTCGTCTTGCCGCTCGGATAAAATACGAGCAGTGAGCTATTACTCTTTGACAATTGAGGCAAGACTTTATATAAGCCATTCGGAGCAGGCCTCTAAGGAGTTGCCGGCAGGCAAAGGTCTGCACCAGAATTGATTTGTCCGGAGTGTGTATGAATTCACTCGACCAACCCGGCGATAACAGCGGGCCGTCACCCGAACATCGCCGACGCCCCAGATACAGCGGCACGCATCCAAAGAGCTACCGGCAGAAATACAAGGAGCACAATATATCGGCTCACCCGGAGCTGCAGGACCACCTTCGCGCAAAAGGCAAGACACCGGCCGGCATGCATATTCCCGTTCTGATGGAGGAGGTTTTAGCGTCCATGAAACCCCGGCCCGGAGAAATTGTCGCAGACTGCACCGTCGGCTACGGCGGCCATGCAGCAGAGTTTATCAAACGCATAGGCCCCGCCGGTAGATTGATCGCGTTTGACGTCGATGACGCCGAGCTTGAACGCACCCGCCGGCGACTAAGCATAGAGAATGTACCCGTGAGCTTTTATCGCAGTAACTTCGCCGGGATTGCCAATGTGCTGAGCAAAGAAAATATCGACGGCTATGACATCATCTTTGCCGACCTCGGTGTTTCAAGTATGCAGATAGACAATCCCGACCGGGGCATGAGCTATAAGCATGAAGGCCCGCTCGATATGCGGATGGACGACCGGCTGAAGCGAACCGGCGCGGATTTGCTCAACAGCCTTTCCGAAGAACAACTGTCCGAAGCGTTCCTGGAATTGTCCGACGAGCCGGATCATCGGGAAATTGCCCGCCTGATCGTTGCCCGGCGGGACGTGCAGCCGATAACGCGGACCTCGCAGCTTGTGCAATTGGTTTTCAGCGCCAAGGGCCTGACGGCGAAAACCTGGCGACAGCAGCAGCGCAGCTCGAAACCCGGCTTGTTACACCCGGCCGCACGCACGTTTCAGGCCCTGCGAATACTGGTCAACGACGAACTCGCTTCCATAAGAGAGCTTCTGAGAGTTGCCCCGTACTGCCTGCGTCCGGGCGGCCGAATCGGAATAATCAGTTTCCACAGCGGCGAAGACCGCCTCGTCAAGCAGTCGTTTAGCGACGGCGTCAAAAATGGCATATATCAGTCAACTGCCCAGGATGCAATCGTGCCGCAACACGGTGAAATCGTCTCAAACCCGCGAAGCGCATCAGCCAAATTCCGCTGGGCGGCAAAGCCCGCTTGATGGGCCTGCCGACGTCCTCTATCAAAACCTATCATTAACAAGCACAACTCATCGAAAAATATGCCCCCTATGGGCAGGCATACACCTTTAATTTCCCCAGTGAAAGGGTGAAATAAGTAAGGTGTCCCCCGATTTCCTTTTCCTCTTTTGTCTTATGAGCCTTAGCCGATCTTACCTGTTGTATATGAGCGGGCTATCGTTAGAATGGGAAGATAATTTGATTTGGAACAATGGCAATTCTTTGAAAGGAAGACAGGAAATGAAACGGATAAGATTATTCTGCATAGTCCTGGTGTTAATGTTTATTGCTGTCGGGTGTAAGAAAAAAGAAGCCGAATCGCCACCACCGGCCGAAGTTAAAGCTGAAGAGAAACTAACACAATCAACTGAACCGGCAAGGCTACCTGGCAGTATCGATAAGGCTAAGTGGATGGAGGCCACTGTCACAGCAGGTACAATCCGCAACGCTGTTCGTGCTTATGCTGCCGAGAAGAGCGTTAAAAAGGCTCAAGCACTTGCCGGCACCAACCTTGGTATTGCAGCAACACAGTCGGCGTTGGGTATTAGCGCTGCCGGTTGCGAAGGTATCTATTTCAGTCCCGGCGATTATACTATTACCACAGTGAACGCTAACGGCTTCGCCTCGATTACTGTCACCGGCGGCAGCAAAGCCAATTCGCCAAGCGGGACGTATGTGCTGCAAGAAGATGGTAAGTGGGTAATGCAATAAAAAAAGACAACCGCGGGTATTTCCGGGGCCGCTATACTTAATTCAATCCAATCTCTGCGTCCCTAAAGCTCCGCAGCAATTCAGCCCACCCGCTGTCCTCGATCAAAACCTGTCATTATCAAGCAAAACTCATCAAAAAATGTAATGTACGAATTTAATTCCCTTCAATGAGAGGGAGAAATAGGTGAGATGTCCCCAGATTTCCCGAAAGGACATTTGCGAGAGACATATTATAGACAAATCGCAATCAATGCACACAACCTGCGGACAAGCTCTGAGTAACTTAAATAGCTGCTTCAACGGAAGTAACCTCAAGAACGTCGAGCAACCAAGCAGACTTTTTCCTGATCCCACTGACATAGAATGACATTGGCTCCCTGCCACCCTCATGAAACCAAATCTTGAGGCTACCAACATTGTACACAAGCCATTCAATAACGTCCGTACTAGCCTCTACTTTTGCATCATATTTCCGCCTCTGGATCGTTTCGCCGTCCTCGCCAATTTTTGACTGAATGATCATCTGATTTGGCGTGATCGCAACGTAATAGAACAATCCCCGAATATATGAGATCACAATAGAAATCATATAGGCGATCCCAATGCCGAGATAGAGTGCGGGACTGGCAAAGATCGAGATGAGTCTTGCGCAGTCAGCTATGGTGCCGAGTACGTGTCCAAAAACAGTCAAAACAAGAAAAAGAACAATACTAACAGCTATCGCAAGCGTAACGGCAAAACTGAAATCATAGTCTTCGATCGTATGACAAAAGAGCCACACACAGAACCATGTCGCTCCGACGACTTGTATGTGTGGCGAATCCGGTGGGAGGCGCCATACAATAAGGGCGGCTGGAACGGAACAAATGATGGTTGGAATGTGCAAGATCTTTTTTGTCCAATTGAAGACGACCAGCCAGCTTTCGTGCTCCTTGTCTAGTCTTATCTCCATTTCCCAGCGTGTAGTTGCTCGCCGCATCAGGGCAATGAATGCAATAATTGTGAAAACGGTAATCCCCACACCAAAATAGAGGGCAATGACTTGAGGGCAATCCCAACGGAACTTAGAGTCTTCCTGTATCTTTTCAAGAGCCTGCGTTTGTTCCAAAGGCTGCATTCTTTCAAAAGCCGCCGTTTCTTTAAGAGCCTGCATTCTTTCAAGAGCCTTTGCTTCTGCACGAGCTTCCATTCTTTCAAGAGCAATCCAAGTCAACCATGCTATTACGCCTAACAGCACCACACAAAGAGCATAAGTCAAAGGTTTCGGATTGAACCTCGTCTTCTTCTTACCTCGCTTTTTCCGTTCCAACTTCCAGAGACGGATTGAATGGCGCATCCAAGCGGTAAACGCCATAACTAGGAGCCCTACGATTCCTGCAGAGACGTATACAGCCACAGCCTTTGGACAATCCCAGGTGAAGTCAGCCGATCGCTGCATGCTTCTGATTATTAGCCAAGCCCACATAGCGTCCAACAGCAGTAAGACCAGACCGAGCCAATAAGCCAGATACACTTTATGTGGTCTCCCATATCTTTTTTGCATAAGAAAAGCAATCGTGAAGAGAACTGCAGCCGTGCCAGTGGCATATACTGGGACAGCCATAATTGAAGTCCATGAGAAATCCGGATTCGTCCGGAGCTGCAGAATGCCCCACACGACAACAGGAACAACTAGTGACACAAGTAATATTGCCAATGCCACAGCGACAAACCATGTTTTCTTACTGCTAGCCTCTTCATGCTCTGGCATTGTCTCATCCACGGAATGTCTTACTGGGACGTTCTCCGCCTGGCCTTTAGTTAATAGGTTATTGTTCTGATTCTCTTCTGCCATCTTTGCTCCCCTTCACTGCGTTTGTTCGTTTGTGAAAATACAATAAGGCATTTTGTACAACGACTCCCAAAACAGATGTATTCCTCGATACTTCGCGCGAATGATGAACTTCTGTTTGCCTACTGCTACTTTCAGGTTCTGAGATGAGTTCGTACTGGGCCAGATCGTCGACCATCCCGACATATGAGAGAAGCTGCAATCTGGTCAGCTCATAATGCTGTCGGAGCAGGCATACCCTACTCACATAGCGTCTGTCAGATGCTATAATCGCCTCCTGGAAAAGAGACGTGGCGGCGGTAGGATCCGTCGCGATTTTTTCTTGTATCCCGTGCTGGTTGACGAAGAATCCCACCCTGGCAACTCGCAGTGCTGAAGGATTCGCGAACACGTTGGGAAGATACGTGGTCAAGAAATCATCCGCCTTACACAACATTAGTCGGGCTCGTTGAACTTTGACCACGACGGTTTTTTCTGGAAAGACTTCTCGCAGCATTACCTCCGAAAGTTCCCGGACATCATGGCTCGGAGTGCTATCAAGCATGCCAGCAGCATATTCAATGTCATAGTCCAGGCGCAGGTTCATCGCATTTACGTAGTCTTGCCCAAACATGCGGTAAATGTGCTCATATGCCGTCTGCCTGTCATGTGAGAATATTGTCCTAAACATCTTCCGTCGACACTTCAGTACGTCCTCAATTACATCCTCGCCTCTGTCGCCAAAGGTCTTCAATGCTACAGCCGCAAACCATTGTCCGTCCCATAAGAAGTCCTGTGCATCGAAGAAATACGGCTGGCCGAAGCCACAATACTCTCTGTTCATCTTGCTAATGAGAGTTCCAACGCTCGTCCCAATCTTCTTCATAGTCAGAAAATGCCACAAAGGAGGGGGGTGGCCGAACAGGGTCTCTATTACCTTGACAGACCACGGTATGCCCATAAACTGCCGAATGCCACGGATTGCCTTGTGGGCGGAGAACTGATCCTGCAGTTTGCGGTCGTCGCTGGTGAAAAATGCGCCATCGTACCAATCCTCGATGAGGGAGAAATTGCAGCCAGTCACATGCTCCTCATACTTCTGTGGCGATGACCTGGCCAAAGCCCAATGAGCGGCAGCGAGGAACTCATCTCTAGTCATTAGAGTTGTCTCGCGAACAGTCTCCGAGTAAGCTGGACAGTCAGCAGAATCATCCTCCTTGTCCCCAAATGAGCCAAATTGCTCCCTGCGCCAGCAGCCCAGATCTCTGGTCGACTCTCCAAGATTGTAACCAACCTCTGTGGCCTCTGCATCTCTTCTCCAATCATTCTGTTTTTTTGCTTCATATTTGAAGACCCTGTCCCAGAGCACATCCAGATGCCATCCCATATCGGCCTTCTTGCGGTCCTCCATCAGGTTCATACTGTTGGCATCGGCGATGAGGATACGCTCAGAGCTGAATAGACTACATATGCACGTGAGGAAACTGCCAAGGCCGAGCGTGAAGAGCGCAACTGCACCAGGTATTATCGCCATGCTTATCTTCTGCTCCCATCCGAGGCCCTCCTCAAGAACGCCAGTACCGGTACCAGCTATATCAACGATTATAGCACTTCCACAGATAAGTACTGCAAGCGCAGTATATCTGATTCCCCGGCGTTTTAGCCAACGGCCAATCAAGTACAGAACTTGTGTCACGCCGATGACACGTTTAAACTCATGCAATCTGGCCATGTGTCAACCCCGCAAGTCCCAAAAAAACCTACGTTCGCGAATTCCGGGGATACCATACTTATTTCCAACCGATATATGCGTCCCAAACTCACGAATAATTGAGTACGGCTGCCGTATTGTTTCAAAGCCATTACTAACGACCACAGATTCAGGATGTCCCGCTTCATTGCTTGCCGATTACAAATCTACACTGCTCGATCAGGATTTTCAATCAGAAATCCTGAATTCCGGATTTTTTTTTGCCTATCCGGCCCTTCTATTTCTTACAGCGTTTCTCAAGGTCAAATGTTACCTATAATTTTGGAAAAAAAGTTAAAAATCCTTCGTCTTCGCTCAGGATGAAGGAATACTGGAGAAAACAAGGAAAAAGTGAAAAATTAAAACCTGTCCTGAGCTGAGTCGAAGGAGGTAAAAGTGCAGGAAATACTTAAACGCTATCCGCTTCACGAGGGACGGATTAGAATGCTTCGGGGAGGATTTTTCTTGCTGCGTTGCGGAGGTAGGCTGAAATCTGCCTTTCGGAGTCCATGCCGAGGACTTTTCTTGCTACTTTGTTGCAGTATTCCATCGTGACCGAGCGAATAATCTGCTTTATCTCCGGAATCATCGGCGATGCAATTGAAATCGTTCTGACGCCGAGCCCCATGAGCAGCATGATATACTCCGGCTCAGAAGCCATCTCGCCGCACACGCTCAGGTCGACTTGTGCTTTGTGCGCATCCTGAATGACGTTCCTGATGAGTCGCAGCACGGCCGGATCCACCGTCGAATACAACATAGAGACTAATTCGTTGCCCCTGTCAACGGCGAGGGTATATTGAGTAAGGTCGTTCGTTCCGATACTGAAGAAGTCAACGTCGGTGGCGAGTGAATAAGCTGTCAAAGCCGCCGACGGCGTTTCAATCATGATGCCGACCGGAATGTCCCTGTTGTACGGTATGGATTCTTCATCGAGGTCTTCCATAACATCGTGCAAAATCATCTTCGCCTGCATAAGCTCCTGGCGATTCGTGATAAGCGGGAACATAATTTTGACCTGGCCGAGAACCGAGGCTCGCAAAATAGCACGCAACTGCTTCTTGAACATCGTAAGGTTCTGCAGGCAGAATCTGATGGACCTCAGTCCCAAAAACGGGTTGCGCTCAGGAGCAAACCGCTTGCTTTGGGTATATTTGTCGGCGCCAAGGTCCAGCGTTCTAATGACGACAGGCTTGTCGGCGAAGACCCGAACCGTCTTGGCATAAGCCTCATAATGGTCCTGTTCGGTAGGCTCGCTATCGGTATTAAGATACAGAAACTCGGTTCGGTACAGACCTATGCCGGCACCTCCCTTTTCCAGAACGACTTCAGCCTCATTCGGAAACTCAATATTACCGAGCAGCGTGATTTCAATACCATCGCGGGTCACAGCGGGCTTTTGTCTTATCGCATCAAGCCTGTGCCCGAGATCCGTAAATTCCTTCGAATACTCCTCGTACTGCCGAATCGTCTGCTGGTCCGGATTGACGATGACGATGCCGCGATTGCCGTCAACAATGACGGTGTCGCCGACGCTAATGTATTCCGTAAGGTCTTCCAGGGCCACCACCGCCGGTATTCCCAAAGATCGGGCGACAATAGCGGCATGACTGGTTCGGCCGCCCGCATCGCTGGCGATGCCCTTGACGAATTTTCTGTCGAAGCCGGCGGTCTGAGTAGGACTCAATTCCCGTGTGACTACCACAACCTCTTTGGTCAAATGTCCGACATTCTCGCGTTTTTTGCCGAGCAATTGTCTAAGCAGACGCCTTTCAATATCGTAAATATCCGCCGCCCGTTCGCTGATATAAGCGTCCCTGACCTTGGCGAAATGCGAGGCAATTTCTCGAAGAACGGTAGATACGGCGTATTCCGCTGTCACCAGGTCGGAATGGATCAAATCCGTCACCTTTCTTCGCAGGCTTCTGTCGTGCAGGAAACGCAAATGTACGGCAAAAATGTCTTTTATCTTGCCGCCTTCGCTCTGGACATGGGCAGACTCAAACTTACTCAATTCGGCAATCGCATCCTTGAACGCATTTCTCGTGCGCTGAATCTCAAGCATACGCTGAGAAGGCTTAATCGGCCGGCGGGGAATGCGATAATCTTCCGAGTCAATAATCAGCGACTCGGCAATAGAAATGCCTGGCGAAACAGCTATGCCCTTTTTGATTTCCATAGTGAGCTTCTCGTATTTCGCTTATACCTGCTGTTCGCTATTTTTTTGGTGTCGGTTCATCGAAATGCTTCTCTTCCACTAATTCTTTCAAAGCATTAATTGCTTGTCGGGCATCCGGACCCTTAGCTCTGACTTTCAATTTCGTCCCGCAAGTGGCAGCAAGCATGCTTATCTGCATTATACTCTTACCGTCAACATTAGTTTCGCCATTGCTAACGTTAATCTCACTATCAAACCGGTTTGCGATATCTACAAACTTCATCGCAGGGCGCATGTGAAGTCCTTCGGTGTTTTTTATCTCAAGTTCAACATCGTACACTATGTTTTCTAATGTATCTTCTTCTGCCTGCATCTTCACGATTCCGTTTGTCCATCTTATACAAACCAAACTACATTATTACAAAGACGGATCTTCATCGGCTTCAATGAGAAGGTCTTCAAGCTGCTTAGTAGTACGGCACTGCCTGAGAAATTTGCGGAACCGCTCCTGTTGCAAATGCTTGAAAATACTCTCCATCGCTTGTAAATGTTTGTCAGGCTCGTCCGCAGGGCTGATTAAAAGGATTACCGAATAAACCGGCTGTTTGTCGAGAGCAAAAAAATTAATCCCGGTACTGCTCTGCCCGATTGCAGCAATTACGTCCTTAACAGCTTTATGTTTTACGTGAGGCACGGCAACGCCTTTGCCCAGCCCGGTGCTGGCTTCCTTTTCTCTCTTTATTACCTCCCTGGCAATCTCTTGGCATTTGCCGTTGCCGAGCCTGCCGGCTTTATCAAGCGACGAAACAAGCTCCACTATCGCACCGTCACGGTCGGAGGCCTGAAATTCTGTTATTGTTGCCTCAAAACAAACAAAATCTCTAAATTTCATCTTATCTACCTTAAGTCATCCTTAACCGTCTTACCGGCCAAATCAAGAAGGATATAGCCGCGTATCACAAAATATCACCTACGTTAACTCCGGAAACTCTGGACTACTTATGTGCTTTTTGTCTCGTTTTTTGCTCTTTGCCCTCCTGAGCTGCCGTTCAAGCTTATGGACAGCCATATCAATGCACCGGTATACATCTTCACCGGTTTCGGTGCCAACAAAAACCTTGCTGTGCTCGGCTCTGGCAATAATTTCCACGCTCATCCCACTGCCCTGGCTGCCATCTATAATAACTTCAATCTGATT
>Ga0268285_1000216_pt1 | contig 35967 bp, 33 predicted proteins | sample saktaG_2_FD_190144 | JGI IMG/M metagenome (GOLD analysis project Ga0268285, IMG submission 190144) | Saline water microbial communities from Sakinaw Lake, British Columbia, Canada - sak_2013_06_06_120m | ecosystem: Environmental > Aquatic > Non-marine Saline and Alkaline > Saline ... | reverse complement strand
CGCATTGGGAGATTTGAGATACGATCAGAACTCGGAGCACGTGGAGGACTATGATCTGTGGTTTGAAATTAGAAAAAAATCAAAAATAGCTAACGTTCCGCGTTTTTTAGTGCGTTATCGTATGCACCCTGAGAGTATTTCTTTCAAAGAAAGCCATACTCAAAAGAAAAAATCTTATGAAGTTTTTTTAAAACATACCGGAGCTAACGAGATCTCCTATGACGAATTTTTACTTTTAAAATTTTATCCTTTTGGCGCAAATTTTATCAAGCGTATTATTTTAACCGTGAAACTTTCAAAACTAACCGGAACAAGATATATCTATTTTTTGAAAGAAGATATTATTTACCTGATAGACAAGGTGTATAACGCTTGCCTTTTGCGAGGAAAGCGATTTTTGAAAAAATTGACGGGTTATAGCAAATTAAAAGTGACCATATGAGCGTAAAGCCATTCTTATTAAATAAAATCAGGCATATTGATTATTTGCTTAGCAGTACGTGTTTAAAACTTTTCGAGGAAAAGAAATCTCTCGTAATATTTCTATTTCATGTTCTTTTTCAAGATGAAAGGGAATGTCATTTAAATGCCGTTCAGCCCGCGCAGGGAATAACCTTGCGGCACTTCCGTCAATTTATTGAGTATTATCTGAGGCATGAATACACGTTTATTTCACCAGACGATGTTCTTAAGGGATTGGACGATAATCGAAATTACGCTTTGATCACATTTGACGATGGGTATTATAACAACCAACGCGCGTTGCCGATTTTAAAACAATATAAAATTCCCGCTCTTTTTTTCATTTCAACCGATTATGTGAAAAAAAATAAATCATTCTGGTGGGACGTTCTGCATAGAGAAAGAATAAAACAGGGAATGCTAACACGAACTATTTCGGAAGAAATAAACTTGCTGGGGCAATCGAAAACGAACGAAGAAATTGAGAAACATATAACAGATGAATTCGGGAAAGAAGCTCTAAAGCCGACTGGTGATGTAGATAGGTCTTTTACACCGGGGGAATTAGGTGATTTCTCAAAGGAAAAATTTGTTTTTTTAGGGAATCATACTAGCAAGCATCCTACCCTGACGAATTGTTCACGTAGTGAAATCAGGGATGCAATCCGTACTGCCCAAGAGGATCTTTGCGATATTACGGGAAAAATTCCCTTGTATATGTCATATCCTCATGGCGCATATTCAAATGAAGTTGTTAAAATAGCGGAACAAATGGGTTTAAAATTAGGAATAACTGTGGACGATAGAAAAAACTATCTGCCCATAGATTCCGAAAATGATAATTACCTGCGCCTAGGGCGTTTTGCTTTACAGGCAAACGATCAAATTGAAAGTCAGTGTTTGCTTTGTCGAAGGGATGTTAGACTCGCGAAAAGTATTAGAAAGATGATGACGATATGGTAAAAATTATTTGCATGATACGGCTCAACCCCGCGCAGATTTATTTCTTGAACTCGATTAATAAGAAATACAAAATATCGTTGGCAATAATAGAGTCTTCCCGCGCTCGGCTGGATCTAATAAATAAAGTTAAAGCAAAAGGGATATTCTGTAGTTTTGAAGACGTTGTAAACAGAGTCTTGACGGCAGGCAGAAGGCGAAAACATAGGATTCGCGACTATAATAAACATTTTGGCGATGACTGGAAGAAAATTAACGGAGATATACCCACAGTAACGGCTGATGATATAAATTCTGAAGCTATTCAGGAGCTTTTAGAAGGGGAAAAGCCGGATCTCATTCTAAATCATGGAACCTCGCTTGTGAAAGACTGTGTACTAAAAACTTCTCGCTTAGCACTTAATTTGCATTGGGGTTTGTCTCCATATTACAGGGGCTCATATTGTACTGAGTGGGCTTTATTGAATTGGGATCCGCGTAATATAGGAGTGACCATACATAAATTGGCTAAAGAGATAGACGGCGGAGATATTTTAGCCCAGAAAAGAGCTTATCTTACCTCCGAAGATACCGCGCATTCGGTGAATATGCGGTTAACAAAGCTTGGCGTGGAATTGCTTATTAAAGCTATTGAAAAAATAGGAGCCGGAGAAGAATTAAATTTTAAAAAACAGGATTATTCGAGGGGGTTTATGACGCGGGTCAAACAGTGGAATAGACATCTTTTTAAGCGGCTTGAAAACATTGAAAATAATGGTTTAATTCAAACAATGTTAGAAAAACCCGCGAGAGAACAAAAATTACCGATTGTGGAATTTTAAATAAGTAGGGCAGAGGCCTGCCTCTTCCGTTTATTGAAAAATGAATAATAAACCGGCAAAAATTAAATTTAATCGAAGCGTAATTTTACTGGCTATATTCCTCACTGCAATGGGGTTAAGAATAGGTCTTAATGTAGCCAGGCAGGAATTGTTTTTCCGTACACTTTTGTAACGTCAGTATCTCGGGTTGACGATAGAACTTCTTGTGACGCGTCGTGGTACATTTCTGCCGCGAAAGCTTTTTTGAACGGAACGGTAAAGGGATAATGAGTAGTGATGTAAGGGGTATAGATACGAATCCCGAGACATCTTTTGCCACCTTCTCAAAATAAGAAAACTCCGTTTTTAATTTTGAAAAATTTTAAGTTAATTCCAAAGATATGGCGCGGCGCGTTGGGAAAAATTAAGTGATCTTTATATGTGTTTAGGCAAAATATTTCAAGGAAAACTCATTATCGAGCTAAATACCGTAAAAAGGAAATCGTGAAACTGAAAGAGTTAAAAAAGAGCAGGCTTAGTCAAAAAGCGAAAACTTTGTTGGCAATACAAGAGCGTCCGGTAAGAATGATCATCTTTTCAATTTTAGCTGTCGCACTAATATCGGCAATTATTCTGAGTAGTCTTTTTCTTGGGATGCTTCTTCATAAAACAGGTGTAGCTGAAGTTCTTAACAAAGTTAGACAAGCTAAACTGAAGATTATACCCAACTACTTAAGAGGCATCAAAGTATTACCGAAAAGCATCGCAATTGATATAAAGCACCAGGATTACCAGAAGCTTGCGTACATGCGCCAAATCGCGCTATCGCGTAACCATATTACTTCCGATTGTAAGGTTTATGTTCCCGCTGTTATTCGTACTAACGGCAAAACCGTTAAAGCGAAGATTCGTTTAAAAGGTGATGCCATGGATCATCTTGTAAGAGGTAAGTGGTCTTTTAGAATTGAGGTAAAAGACAATGAAACTCTTTTTGGAATGAAACGGTTTTCAATTCAACACCCAAAGACGCGCAATTATGTATGTGAATGGATAGCTCACAAAGTTATGCAAAAAGAAGAAATCCTTATTCCGAGATACAGGTTCATGGAAGTTATTTTAAATGGTAAGAATTATGGAATTTATGCTGTTGAAGAGCATTTCGAAAAAAGGCTTATTGAGAACAATAAGTACCGAGAAGGTCCGATTATTAAGTTTAATGAAGATGTTTATTGGGCGGAAGAAGATTCTTTGCAATTTAGCGGGGTTATAAATGCGGTAGACGCGGATTTTTTGACGGGTCCGCGGCTTCAATCCGCAGCGGATATAGATGCTTTTAATATGAGAGATGTTTTGGAAAAACCTGAAATATTCAGGCAATTTATTCTTGGCAAAAATCTTTTGGAATCGTTCAGAAGGGGAATACTTCCGGTAGACAAAGTATTTGACGCCGAAAAATTAGCTCGATTTTTTGCCCTTTCAGAGTTGATGAGCGCGGTGCATGGTTCAGCAGCATGGTTTAACCTCAGGTTCTACTATAATCCGGTAACATCTCTTCTTGAACCTATTGGATTTGATCTGTATATGGGAGATCCACTTACCTGTATCAGTGAATTATTTCCTGCCTCTTATATGAAAAAACAGCCGAATAGGTTCTATGAGAGAATTTTTAGTGACACTTCTTTTTTGAAGAAATATATGGGAACACTTGAACGGATTTCTAAAAAAGCTTATTTGGATAAGTTATTCGATGAGATAGACCCTGAATTGCAGAGAAACTTGAACATTATTTATAAAGAATTTCCGTATTATCTTTTCTCAAAGGATGTTTTTTATCTAAATCAGAAAAGAATTGAAGGATTACTTAATCCTGTTAAAGGTGCTAATGCTTATTTCCATAGGAGCGATAAGGAAAGTGTTGTGCTTGAGATTGGCAATATATTGACGCTTCCGGCTGAAGTGCTTGGAGTTTCATATATGGATAAGTTTTTCTTTCCCGTAGAGGATGAAATCATATTGATACCCAAAGAGTGTTCTAAGCCGATTGAGTATAATCTTCACAGATTTTTGTTCCCGAAAAATTGTAATTTGTCTAATACTGCGGCTAAAGATCTGAAAGTGAAATATAAAATATTGGGAACGAATAGGATAATGTATTCGGAGGTTTTCCCCTATTCGGTAATTTCTGATAATTTTGTCGCGAATGATTTTATGCGTCAGTCCCCGAATATTAGCGATTTCGAATTTTTAAAGGTGGATGAGCCGGAGAAAAAGATATTTATAAAATGCGGGAGATGGGCCGTTAAGCGCAGCTTAATTATTCCAAAGGGCTATGAAGTTATCGCTCAAGAGGGAACTGTGCTGGATCTTCAGAAATCAGCACGGATACTTTCCTATTCTCCCCTTAAATTTTTTGGAACTGAAGAAAATCCTATTGTTATATGCTCCAAAGATTTAACGGGTCAAGGTATTGTTGTAATGAATGCCGATGGAGAGTCGATACTTAAAAATACCATTTTTAGAGGGTTGTCAAATCCGTCTCATGCCGGTTGGGAATTGACCGGAGCGGTTACTTTTTATGAATCGGATGTAGCTATATCGTGCTGTCAATTTTTGAGCAACAAGTCGGAAGATGGGTTGAATATTGTTAGATCTAATTTTTCCATCAGCAAAAGCTTTTTTAATGAAACCGCTTTTGACGCGCTTGACATTGATTTCAGTAATGGGGAGATCTCTAACACATCTTTTGTGAATTGCGGGAACGATGCGCTTGATATTTCCGGGAGTGTTGTGGATATTCGGGATATTTTTGTGAATGGGGCCGGAGACAAGGGGTTAAGTGTTGGTGAAGCCAGTACGGTGACAGCCGATACTCTTGAAATTCAAAATGCCGGCATTTCCGCGGCCAGCAAAGATACATCAAGTCTTACAATAAACGGTATAACAATATCTGGGTGCAAAGTAGGGTTTTCGGTTTATCAGAAGAAACCGGAGTTTGGTTCCGCGTTTATGACGGTGACCGGACTGATGGCTGAGAGGATCGAAATTCCCTATCTTGTTGAAAAAGAATCAAAATTGAAAGTAAATGGAAAAAATATTTCATGTATAAGCGCGACAATGTAAGGTATACAATATGCATCCAAAAATTTTTCTGAACAGAAATACTATTTTAATAACGTTATTCCTCACTGCAATGGTATTAAGAATAGGTCTTAATGTGGCCAGGCAGGAATTGTTTTTTCGTACGCCTTTTGTAACGACAGTATATCGGGCAGATGGCAGAACTTCTTGTGACGCAGTGTGGTACATTTGTGCCGCGAAAGCTTTTTTGGATGGTAAAGGGGTAATGAGCAGGGATAAAAGGATTACGGCTTCGAATCCTGAGGCACATTTTCCCGGCTACGTGAAGTGGAAGAAAATCGATGAAAACTATTTTGTTCACAAACTTGTTCCTCCTCTATATTCTTTGTTTTTGGCATGCTGTTTTTTTGTGGGCGGATTTAATACTTTAGCTTATTTTATTCCACAGATTATTCTTAGTTCTTTGATGTGTCTTTTTGTGTATTTTATTGCCGAAGAAATTTTTAACAAAATGACGGCTTTATTCGCAAGTTTTATCATGGTTTTTAACTTAGATCTGATTTTTTGGGCGAGTTTCGCGCGTACGGAAACTTTGTTTATCTTTTTATTGGGTTTAGGGTTTTGGCTATTGATAAAGGGCAATTCCCGGAAAAATTTATTTTTGATTTATGTGAGTGCTGTTATTTTTGGGCTTGCTTGTTTGACCAGGATCACCATTACGCCTTTTATGCCTATTCTTTTTATTTGGCAAGTGTTTTCTTTTTCAGAAAATAGAAAAGAAGGTCTTAAAATAGCTTTGGTGATGGCTTTAATTATTTTTGCGGTTTTATTGCCGTGGGGCATACGTAATTATATTGTGTTTGGTGAATTTACTGTTTTATCCGATGAATCGGGAATTTTGTTTGGAAGTATCGAGAATGGGGAGCAATATGCGGGGGTGAATATTGATAAAGGATATGAGACCTATGATTTTCTGGGTTTAAAAATACTGGTGTTCATTAAAGATAATTTTAAAGAATATTTTGCAAGCTGTTGGCATCGTTTTGTGATTTTTTGGAGTCCGTTTACTTATGTTATGCGGCCGTGGGCTAAAGTATATAAAGGATTGATGTGGTTTCTTATTGTACCCGCTTCTTTTTTTGGAATGATTATTTCTCGAAAAAAATGGAGAAAAAGCGCGTGGCTTATTGTTGTTTTTATTTTGTATTACACATTGCTTCATTCCGCGAGTTTCGCGGATTTAGGCTTAATATATCGATATCCTATTCTGCCTTTTCTTTGCGTTTTTGCCGGATATGCCTATAATGCGGTTTATGGAAAACTCAAGATGATAATAAAAAATAAAGGAAACCAATTTGAGAGTAATCTCGGCACATAAATTTGTCTAACAATAAGAAAGAGCAAAAGATGAAAATTTTAGTTTTAAATCCTGCCTACGGTCATGGTTTTTGTAAATCAGCCAGATGGTTTGCCAAGTCACGCGGGCGTGTGCAGAGACATCCGGATTATTTATGCGGAGCAATTGCCGTTCTGGAAGAAGCAGGCCATAAGTGCGGATTTATAGACGGTGCCGCCAAGGATATATCCTTTGACCAGACCAAACAAGAGCTTAAGAGATATATGCCGGATTTGGTTGTGATCCATGCCACCACTCCTTCGATCTATTCTGATCTGAATTATGCCGGACTCTGTAAAGATGTAGCAGGCAAAGGGTGTTTGACCGTAATGGTTGGTCCGCATGTTTCAGCGGAGCCCGATGACACGTTGGAGAAAGGCAAGGAAGTCTTGGATGCCGTAGCAAGGCGTGAATATGATTACACCTTACGAGAGATTGCCTCCGGCGGTGATTTTTCGGGAATCGAAGGTCTCTCTTATCGTAAAAACGGCGAGATTCAGCATAATCCCGATAGACCTTTTATTGAGGATTTGGATAATCTTCCCTTTCCCGCCTGGCATTTTATTGATCCCAGAGATTATCGTGACGCGGGAAAGTCCTATCCCTTTATTACCTTGGTGGGTGGAAGAGGTTGTAATAGCCGGTGTACTTTTTGTTTGTTTCCTCAGGTAATGTATGGTCATAAGTATAGAACAAGAAGCCCTAAAAGGATTGTTGATGAAATAGAATACGACTTAAAATTGTTTCCATATTTGAAAGAGATAATGTTTGAAGACGATACTTTAATTTCCATAAATCAAAGAGAAAGAATACAGATAGTTTGTGAAGAAATATTGAGAAGAGGTGTGAAGATCTCGTGGAGTGCTAATGCTCGGGCCGACCTTACCGATGTTGAGACGTTGGAGTTGATGAAGCGGTCGGGATGCAGAATGCTTTGCGTAGGTTATGAGTTTGGGAACCAAAATATGCTAAACAATGTCAAAAAGGGGATTCGGTGCGGACAGACGGAGGAGTTTACCAAGAAAGCTAATGAAGCAGGTATCAGAATACATGGATGTTTTATGATCGGCGGGCCGGAAGAAACAGAGGATACAGCGTTACAGACTATTGATAGAGCAAAAAGCTTAAAAATAGACACAGCACAATTTAGCGGTATTTGTGCCTATCCCGGTACGGAATTTTATAAGTGGTGTAAAACCCGAGATTACCTTATTCCAAAAGACTGGACAGAATGGGTGGATGAAAATTTAGAACAACGTACTATCGTTAATTTCCCCACGCTTTCAGCTGAGAAGATTGATGAATTAGTTGATAAGGGATTGAGAAATTTCTATTTGAGTCCTAAACAAATATTACGGGTCTTAAAAAATATCGATTCGTGGGCAGATATAAAAACCAAGTTTTATGGTTTGAAAAGTTTCTTGAATTATTTCCAGACGAATAGAGAGAAGAAACAAAAAAAACAGCCGAAAGTTTGGGATAATTTTTGGCGCAAAGAGAGTGGCGGCAGATTTACGCGCATAAGTTGGTCCAAACGCAGAATAATAAAGATTTTAGACAGATATGTAAAGGAAGGGATGACAGTATTAGACGCCGGATGCGGATCGGGCTTTTTCTCTAACTATTTTATTTCCAAGAATTGCGATACGTATTCCCTGGACACTTCTAAAGAAGCTCTCGCGATCACAAAGGTTGAAACGCAAAATAGATCTGCTGAATATTTAAACAAAGACTTACTTGACGAGAATCTTGATGCTGAGTATTTCAAAAAATTTGATCTGATTTTTTCCGATGGATTGTTTGAACATTATTCCTTAACCGGGCAAGTCAGGATATTTGAAAATTTTAATAGAATGAAGAAGATGAATGGCAATATAATAACATTTGTTCCGGGCAAGTATTCGCTTTGGACCCTCTTGCGTCCATTTTATATGCCCAATATCAGTGAAAACCCTTTTACCATGAGCAGGTTAAAAAATTTACATAAAAAAAATAGTTGTAAAATAGTTGAAAACGGAGGAATTAATGTACTGCCTGTTAAGTATTCTCCCGAATCTGTTTTAGGTAGGCGTTTTGGCATGCTATTATTTTGTGTGGTAAATTAGTCGAGAGGAAAATTGAAATGAAAATAGTTATTGTGAATCCGAATTTTTATGGTTTTTCCACAGTTGAACCGCCGCTTAATCTCGCGTATTTGTCCGCGGGGGCAATCAAGCTGGAGCATGAGGTAATTATAATCGATGCCTTTGCTTTAAATCTTAACGCTGAAGAAGCGGCACTCGAAGTTTTAAAAAATTCTCCGGACGTAGTTGGTATCACTTCAACAACGCCGCAAATTTGTGAGGCTCTGGATATCGCTAAAAATATAAAAAAAACCGCCAAAAATATTTTTATGATTTTTGGCGGTGCACATCCCACGGTTTTACCCGATGAAACTTTAAATTCCGGAGTAGTTGATGCTGTTATAAGGGAAGAAGGATTTATAACTTTCCCCAATTTGCTAAGGGCATTAACCCAAAAAGGTGATTTAAGTGAAATTGATGGTCTTTCCTGGATTAATGAAAATTCGGAAATAGTTCACAATCCTGACAGAGAATTGTTGATGGATTTAGATTTGCTGGAGTTGCCCAATTGGGATAATTTTCAGCTGGATCTCTATAAATCGCCTACCAAGAAGCATCGTACCTATTTTCCGATTATAACTACTTTAGGTTGTCCTTACGCCTGTATTTATTGTTTTCAGGCTAAAAAAAAATTCAGATTAAGGTCTATTGGAAAAGTGGTTGATGAAATTGAGTATCTTATTGATCGCTATGGTGCTAAGGAAATAGAAATTATTGAGGATAATTTTACTCTTGATGAAAATCACGCCAGGAGATTTTGTGAAGAGATAATTTTAAGAAAGATTAAAATAGCTTGGAATTTGCCCGGAGGGATCAGAGTCGATAGAGTTTCGGAAGGACTGATAGAATTGATGAAAGAATCCGGGTGCTACGCGTTATCATTCGGCGTTGAGTCCGGTTCCCAAAAGACTTTGGATAGTGTAAAGAAGGAAATTACACTGCCTGAGATCAAGAAAGCGGTTGCTCTTGTCAGAAAAGCCGGCATGAGGATCAATTTATTTGCTATGGTGGGCTTGCCTTATGAAAGAGAAGACGATATGATGCAGACAATAAAACTTGCGGTAGAATTGAATACTGATTATGTTCAGTTCCAAATTGCCATACCATATCCGGGGACACAATTATATAAAATGGTCGAAAGAGAAGGTAAATTTCTTACTCATGATTGGTCTAAATTTGACCGTTATTCAGGTGAGGCAATCTTCGAATTGGGTACAACTAAAGAAGAGGTGGAGCGTGTTTTTAAAAAAGCTATAGCGAGTTTCTATCTCCAACCTCGTTTTCTTTTAAAGAAAATATTTCGTGACCCAATAAATTTTGTCAAGATATCTAAATCTTTTTTTCATCAGAGGAATGTATTAGACTATATTTTTGCTTGTAGCAGGAGAGACTAATTAAATGACAAAAGTGTCCATAGTGATCCCCGTATATAATTCTTGTTCCACCATAGAGAGAACGATAAAAATGTCTTTAGAACAGGATTATCCAAAAGAAGATATGGAAGTCATTGTTGTCGATGACGGTTCGACCGACAATGTAAAAGAAATAGTTGAAAAATATCCCATTGAATATCTTCGCCAGAGGAGAATGGGTCCTTCCAACGCAAGAAATAGTGGCTGGAAGAAAGCTAAGGGTGAAATAATTTGCTTTACCGACGCGGACTGTATTCCGGAGAAGAAATGGGTTTCTAAATTAGTTAAAAGATATACCTCTTGTAAAATTGCGGCGGTAGGAGGATCCTATGGGATAGTTAATGAAGAAAGTCCTATAGCAGGTTGTATTCATCAGGAGATTATTTGCCGGCATTCTAAAATGTCCGGATGTGTGCGAGCTCTGGGTTCTTATAATTTGTCAGTTAGAAGGAAAGTTTTAGAAGAGCTTGGTGGATTCAGCGAAGAATACACAATGGCTAGCGGAGAAGATAATGACCTGAGCTACAGAATCCTTAAAAATGGTTACGATTTGATTTTTGCGCAAGATATAGAAGTGTCCCATTATCATCCCGATAAATTGTTGAAATACCTAAGGTCTCAATTCTGGCATGGTTTCTGGAGGGTTAAGCTCTATATGGATTATCCCGAAAGGGCAAAAGGCGATGACTATAGCAATATGTGGGATTATGTTCAGCCCGTTGTGTCCATAATAATTATTTGCTTGATCCCTTTTAGTTCAATTTTTCCGGTAAGTTTTATCTTGTTAATACTGTTATTCTTTGCATTTATTTTGCAATTACCGATCTCTTTATCAGTAGTGAAAAAAACTAAAGAAATGAAATATCTGATGCTTATTCCCATTACCTTCTTTAGGGCATTTGCCAGAGGATGTGGTATGGTCATTGGCTTATGGAAGTTTGTGATAATAAGGACGCAAGATTGTACGGTCAGAGCGAGATAACAAATAAACAGTTGGGTTGGTGAGGAATGTTATGAATGGTCAGGAAAAGTCTTTTTTGATGTGGATAAAATATGAGTGGACTATTTTAGCGTTGCTTATTCTTTTGGGATTGGCTGTGCGTTTGTATGGGATCAATTCTCCACTTGTAGATAGTCATCAGATACGCCAGGCTCAAACGGCCATGATGACGCGGAATCTCTACTATGACAATATGGATATATTTCATACTCGCCTTGATTTTTTTGGAGATATGCCCGGGCACGTTATTATGGAATTTCCGCTGATGCATGGAATAACGGCACTGTTATACTATATCTTCGGTCCACGTGACGTGATCGGCCGCTTGGTAAGTGTGGCATTTTCCGTCGGTGCCATGTTTTTGATGTACGCCTTAGCGCGTCAATTTTTGCCGAGACCCGGCTCTTTCGCGGCGCTCGTTTTGTATGCTTTTTCGCCGATGAATATTTTTTTCAGCCGCGCGTTTATGCCCGAGTCATCAATGATGTTTTTCATGATAGGCGCTCTTTATTTTATCATAAGGTGGCTGAAAGAAGAGATGATAGGGTTGTATCTGACCGCGGTAATATTCGCGGCAATTGTCGGTTTAGTAAAACCGACCGCGGGTATCATATTTGTTCCGATATTAACGGCTTGGTTTCTCAAGTATAGGTGGAATCTTTTCAGGCGTTTTACTTTTTGGATTTATATGCTGCTGGCAATAATGCCTTTAATTCTTTGGGGAGTGTATGCCCATCACTTCAACGCGGTGAATCCCTGTCCATTAGGTTATGGAGTTAGTTGGATGAAGATCATAAGAACGCGCGGTATAATGGAACATTGGTTTAATTTTAAGTTCTATAAATTTGTCGGAGGATCAATTGTTCTCATACTTTTAACTCCGCTTGGTTTTTTAGGAACTGCCGGTGGAGTTCTATGTGTGAGAAAAGGAAACCAACGTAAGCTCCTGTATTTGTGGCTTGGAGCAATAATCGCTTATTTCTATGTTCTTGCCGGGCCAAACAGCGGGCATATATACTATCATTTGCCGCTTCTTCCTCTATCCGCGATTTTTTTCGGATTTAGTGTGGAATGGCTTTTAAATAGGCGAAACTTCTTTAAGAAGGTGTTTAAGAAAAAAGCGGTTAAGTTGTTGGGACTGGGGCTTATCTCCTTGATTTTGATCGGTTATGGAATAGGGTATTTTAAGTATTTCAGATATATGTACGATATTACTCTGCGAATGCCGTATGTATTGGAAGTTTCTGAGATAATCAAAAGGAATACACCTAAAGAGCGTTTTATTGTTATGAATCAAGGGGGTGTCCCGCCGGCTGTTTTAGCTTATTATTCCGAACGGAAAACCAGTTTTTTTATAGTATGGGAAAAGGCGATTCGAGACCTGGAAAATCAGCGCGCCCGTGGCGCGACAGCATATGTGGCGATAAATTCGAAATATACAAATGCAGTTCAGGCAACAAAAAACAATAAAGATTTCTGGAGATACTTGAATGAAAAATACGCGCCGATTGCCGTAACCGACAATTATCTGATTTTTGATATTAGAGAAGAAAAGAAGTAGGAGGAAAAAATGACAGCACCGCAATTGATTGAAGGAGCTTTGGCTGTAGATGACAGAGGGGAACTTGGATTCGTAAACGATTTTAATTTTGATAAAGTGAAACGGTTTTATTGGGTTAGTAATCATAGATCCGGTTTTATACGCGCGTGGCATGCTCATAAACGGGAAGCTAAATATGTGACCGTTGTAAGCGGCGCCGCGCTAATAGGGGCGGTCGAGATTGATAACTGGGATAATCCGTCTAAGGACAGTAAAATATGGAGGTATACCATTTCAGAGAAGAAACCTTCAGTTTTGTATATTCCCGCCGGATATGCGAATGGATTTATGTCTCTTACAAAAAAAACGAAATTAATGTTTTTTTCTACATCGCGATTAGAAAAAAGCCGCGGGGATGATTTTAGGTATGACGCGCATTATTGGAACGCGTGGGATGTTCTTCAAAGATAAAAAATAGAGACTTTGCATATGAATATTTTAATAGTCGGCGGTGCGGGATACTTGGGGGGGGTAGTGACCGATATCCTTCTCGAAACCGAACATGAGGTAAGAGTTTATGATTTTCTTTTGTATGAAGAAACATACAGAAAACCTGTAAATTTTATTTATGGAGATGTCAGGGATTATAACAGGCTCAAAGAGCATCTTTCATGGGCGGATGTGGTTGTATGGCTCGCGGCGCTTGTAGGTGACCCGGCATGTAACCTCAATAGTGAGCTTACTCTTGCCGTGAATCGGGATTCGGTAAAGTTCCTATCGGAGAAATTCAAAGGGCGAATAGTGTTTATATCAACTTGTTCTGTTTACGGTGCCGCCGAAGAAACATTAACGGAAGAATCCGGGTTAAATCCTTTGTCGCTTTATGCTAAATCAAAATTATGGGCGGAAGAAACGCTTTCCGATTCAAATGCTGTGATATTTCGGTTGGGAACATTGTTTGGAGTGGGGGACAGATTCAGCCGCGTGAGATTTGATCTTGTTGTTAACACTCTTGTTATGAGGGCGGTTATGCATAAGCATATAAGCGTATTCGGAGGAGAGCAATACCGGCCGTTACTGCATGTCTCCGACGCGGCAGAGGCAATAAAAAAAGCGGTTCTCCAAAAAAAAACAGGCGTGTACAATCTTCATTCCGTCAACACGACCATAATCGAACTTGCCGATAAAATAAAGTCATTTTTTTCTGATTTGGCAATCAATAAAAGTTCTGCCATGTTTCAGGATAACAGGAACTATAGGGTTTCCAGCGAAAAAGCTAAGAGAGACCTTATTTTTGATCCTTCAGTTTCTATTGATGACGGTATTTTGGAAATAAAGGAACTTTTGGAAGAGGAGCGTATAAAAAATTCTTTTTTAAACAGATTTTCCAATTATTTTTATTTAAGACCTCTCCTTACGGACTATTCATCGCCCCTGGGAAAGGTAGAAAACGCAAATTTCTAATATGAATGAACTGTCTATTATTATTCCATGTACAAGATCAATAGAAGCTCTCCCCGCTTTTATAGATAAACTCGCTCATTTTATAATGGCTAACCCCACGGATATTGACGTAATTATTGTTGCTAATGAAGATCCGGTTTTTACGAGCGGGATTGCAAAAAGAATAAAACAGAAATATGCGTGGTTAAAATTTGACGTATTGCAAAGGAAAGGTTTATCCAGAAATTTCGGAGCGCTTGTTCGGTTTGGAATAGCTTATTCTTCATCCAGATATGTAGTTTTGGTATCGCCCTACGATGAAGATGATCTTACTGTTATAAACAAGATGCTCGATAAGGCGAGAGAGGGGCATCAGGTAATCCAGGCAAATCGTTACAATGCCGGCACCGAAGCGAAAAATGTCGGATTTAAATTTCTGATGTATCAAAAAATCTACAGGTCTTTAATAAAAGCGCTTCTCAATTTTGATATAAGTGATTCCACTTATGGATTTAAGATGTTTGATAGGGTTTTTATCCAGACTATCGGATTAACTCAGAATGGGTATAGTATATGTTCTGAAATCACGTTAAAAAGTCTTCTTGCTGATGGCCGCGTAGCGTACGCGCGTTCTGATTTAACAATCAAAAGAAAAAATACGGATTTTAGGCTGTATAAGGAAGGTTGGGGATATTTTTATTTGCTTTTACGAGGTTTTTTACATAAGAGCGGTATCTTATGGTTTTAGAAAATACGCTCAAAGTTTGTATCGTTATTCCTGTGTATAACGAAGGCGCTGTTATTGAAAGAAACTTAAGTGAAATACTAAGGTATGCGAAAGAAGTACCTTGGAGAGTACAAATTGCCGCTATAAACGATGGTTCAAAGGACGCCTCCGGTTCTGTGATAAAGGCTTTATCTGAAAAAATAGGTGAAGACACATTTTGTTATATTGAACATGAGAAGAACAAAGGCTACGGAGGCGCGCTTAGGACAGGCGGCGAATACGCCGCAAGAGCCGGTTTTGATTACATTCTTTTTATGGATAGCGATCTTACCAACCATCCGAAATATTTAGGATCTTTTTATAAGAAAATGCTGGAAAACTGGGATTACATTAAAGCGACAAGATATGTCAAGGGCGCGGGAACGGTTAATGTTCCTTTTACCCGGAAAATTATATCTCTTCTTGGAAATCGCTTCGCGCGTTTTGTTACAAAATCCACCATCACGGATATTACAAACGGATTTAGAGCCGTAAAAACAGATATATTTAAGAAGATTGAACTTACCGAAGATCATTTCGCCGTTATTGTGGAAGAATACATGAAGGTTTCAAGGATAACTGACAAAATTTCGGAAGTGCCGAACTTTTTAGGTTCAAGGGAACGCGCCGCGGGGAAGGGAAACTTTAGATACGATCTTAAAACATATTGGAAATATCTAAAGTATCTCTATGCGGGATAATTGTGAGGAGAAACATGAAAGTGTTGGTTTTGGGCGCTACGGGGATGCTGGGAAGCATGGTGTATGATTATCTTTCGCGAAAGACTGATTTTGAGGTATTGGGTACTTCAAGAAAAAAACAAGACGAATTTATATTTTTCGATGTTTATTCTCATGACAAAAAAGTTTTTGAGAAAGTTGATTATGTTGTTAACTGTATAGGAATCACAAAACCCTTTTGCCATGATGATAATTTTCGCGAAATAAAAAACGCGATCTGGATTAATGGATATTTCCCTCACATTTTATCTGATTACGCTAAAGAATACGATTTTAAGATAATACAGATCGCGACGGACTGTGTCTATTCCGGAAAAGACGGAGGTTATAAGGAATCGTCTTTGCATGACGCGCTTGATGTCTATGGTAAGACAAAAAGTCTTGGAGAAGTTAAAAGGGATGAGCTTCTTAATATAAGATGTTCTATTATCGGTCCTGAAAGATATAAGAAAGCGTTTCTTTTGGAATGGTTTTTATCCAACAAAAAAGGGAATGAGGTAAACGGTTTTTCTACGCATCTTTGGAACGGCGTGACGACTCTTCAGTTCGCGAAGATATGCGCGAAAATTATAAAGGAAGACCTTTTTGATTGTCTGGTACGTGATTTGAATATACACCATTTTGTGCCCAATAGTACTGTTAATAAGTATGAACTGCTTTCAATTTTTAATGATGTTTTTTTCTCCGGGCTTAAAATTAACAAAGTTGATAAGGGGATATGTGTTTTGGATAGGACTTTATCCACGGAGAGAAAAATGTTGGCAGATGTTTTTGGTGACCATTTAATGAAAGATGCTATGTCAGAATTGAAAGAATATATTGAGGAGACGAACTTTTATGAAAAGAAATAAACTCGCCATTATTCTTGGCATAAGGCCGGATGTCATAAGAGCGTCTCTCATCCTGAAGAAACTGAAAGCCGCTAAAGGCGATGATATCGTTTTCATATGGTCAGGACAGCATTATTCAGACAATTTGAAAGATATCTTCTTTAGAGAACTTAATATTCCTAACCCTGATATTGAGCTTGACGCGCGCGGTGAGACCGATTCCGAGCAAGTTGCCTCTATAATAAGAAAACTTTCTCCGGTTTTAGATGAAATAAAACCGGTCGCGGCTGTTTTTTTAGGAGACACAAATACAGTTATGGGATCAATTGCCGCCGCGCAGTTAAATATACCTATTGTGCATATAGAGGGCTGTATGCGTTCCTATGATTGGCGTATGCCCGAGGAGAAGTATCGAAGCACCATTGATCATCTATCGGATATAATTTATACTTATTTCGAAGAATACAAGAAGCAAGGTGTACGAGAAGGCCTTAATCCCAAAAGTATTATTGTTGTACAAAATTTAATAGTAGATGTTTTAAACACCTATTATTTCGAGAAGAAAGATTTCTACGATAAATTGTCCGCGGATGATTATTTTACCTCGCGCGGTCTTGAGCGCGGACAATATTATTTAATGACTTGTCATCGTCGTGAAAATGTCCATATTCGTGAATCTTTTGAAAATATTTTAAGTTTAATTGCCGCCGCCGGACGCAAAGTTTATTTTCCAGCCAGTTATAGAACTCAAAAAGTGATTAAAAAATACCGGCTAAGACTTCCTGATAATGTTATTATGGTATCTCCCGTGGGTTATCAGGAAATGCTGGTTTTGATGGTTAATTCCCGTGGGGTGCTTACTGATTCCGGCACTATAGTGGAAGAGGCGTGTGTGCTTGGAGTGCCGTCCGTGCAGATACGGAAATCCACGGAACGCCCTGAAGTGTATGATGCACACTCAAGCGTGAAATTTGACCCGGGAAAAGCAGAGAGTTATCCGTTTGATTTCGTATACAGAAAACTTGAAAACCTGTATGGTAAAAAATGGGAACACAATCTGGGTGACGGAAACGCTTCAGAACGTGTTGCCCGTGATTTGCTGGATCGTTTAAGGAACGACGGATTTCGTATGCATAAACCGCAGGATTATCATTTAGAAATCGCGCGTTCCTATCGGGAAGATAATCTATAATGAAAATGAAGAGAATTATTTCTTTTTGTGATTTTTTGCTGATGCCGTTAACTTTTCTCAGTGCTGTTTTGCTCTTAGCGATAAGACGGTTGGGTATGCGCAGAATGGTTTGGAGTAAAAGAATATTTATGAAACTGGGAGTTTTCCCCATAAGAGACCATTATTATGAGCCGTTTTTTAATCCGAAACATTTGAGAGTGTCACTTAGGAAAGAAAGGGCGCTTACCGGCATTAGCTTTAACGCGGAAGAACAGTTGAATATTTTAGAAAAGTTTACTTTTAATGAAGAACTCAAAAAAATACCGATAAAAAAAACTAACTGGATAGAGTTTTATTATAGTAATAACAGTTTCGGAACAGGGGATTCCGAGTATTTGTATAATATGATACGCTGTTATAAACCGGGAAAAATAATTGAAATTGGAAGCGGAAATTCAACCTTAATGGCGATTTGCGCCATCAAGCAGAATAAAAAGGAAAATCCGGATTATTTGTGTGAACATATATGCGTAGAGCCGTATGAGGCGGCTTGGCTTGAAAATCAGGAAGTAAAGGTTTTGAGGGAAAAAGTTGAGTGTGTTGGTAAACAAATTTTTTCTGAATTAAAAGCGAATGACATTTTATTTATAGATTCTTCCCACATGATCAGGCCGCAGGGGGACGTGCTTTTTGAATATTTGGAAATTTTACCGATCCTTAATAAAGGGGTTTTAGTACATATACACGATATTTTCTCGCCTAAAGATTATCTTGATGAATGGATATTGGGTGACATGAAATTGTGGAACGAACAATATCTATTGGAAGCGTTTTTGTCGCTTAATTCCGAATACAGAATTATAGGCGCGCTTAATTATTTAAAGCACAACCATTTTAAAGAACTCACCGCGAAATGTCCGATATTTGCAAATAATACGAGTGAAGAACCATGTTCGTTTTGGATGGTACGAGCATAAGGCAAGGAGCAGGGGACAAAAAGGATGGAAAGACGAAAATAATGCCGAAAATTTCATTTATTATCGCTTCTGTCGATAGAGACAGACAGCTTGAAGAGTGCATCTCTTCCATTGAAAAAGCGCATGAATATAATCAGGATATTCCGATTGAAATTCTGGTTATTATTCAAAAAGCAGAACAAAAAAAAGATATCCGGATTCGTTATCCCGAAATAATCAGATTCCACTATATAGACAGAATAGGGCTATCGACGGCAAGAAATTTTGCTATCGGTAAAAGTGCGGGGGAATATCTTGTTTTTTTGGATGATGACGCGGGAATAAAAGAAGACTTTATCAATGTTTTATCGGAAAAAATCGCGATATATAATAATGCCGGCGCGTTTTGCGGCAAACTTATTGATCCGGTTCGAAATATTCCTTTTTCGACTCTTTTCGCGGATGGAAAAAATAAAAAACTGGAACGTTTTGATTATCAATATTTTATGGGCAGTGCGCATATTTTAACCAGGCGCGTGATTGAAAAGGTTGGCTGTTATGATGAACGCTTTGGAGTCGGCGCCAGATATCGCGGGTCGGAAGAAACCGATATGTTTTTTAGATTGAAAGCGGCAGGAGAACAGATCGTTTATTTGCCGGATTTAGTTTTTTTTCACCCTGTCCTTTTTCCACCTCCGAAGTATATTCGAAACTATTCGTACGCAGTCGGAGCAATGCTGACTAAAAATTGCATTTATGACAAGACGCATTTTTTTACATATTGGTGTATTGTTTTTGGAATGGCAGTTAAGGCGAGTGTAAGAATATTTCAGAAACTATTACTGAAAGGCGTTTACAAAGAAAAGGATGAAAGATACCATTATAGTTCGGTATTAAAAGGACTTCTTTTCGGCGTAAAAGACTATTTGGCAGAGAATGCTATGATGAAAGGAAACGTGTCCCAGTGATTGAAAGAATAACTCATAATGATGAGCTTCTTGCCATCATAGTTCGAAAGGATTATAAGAAAGACGGAATATCATTTATAACTCCGAATGATTTTTCTCTTCAGTTGGGATACATGACGCGTCCGGAGCACTATAAAATTAAACCGCATATGCATCATCCTGTAAAAAGAGAAACAGTTGGTACACAGGAAGTTCTGATTATTCAGGAAGGTAAGCTTCAGATAGACTTCTACTCCTTTAGTAAAGAATATTTGGAAACAAGAGAGCTTTCCGCGGGTGATGTTATTCTGCTAATTACCGCCGGACATGGAATGACAGTACTTGAGCCTGTCAGCATGATCGAAGTGAAAAACGGTCCTTATTGCCCGGAGCGGGACAAAGAAAAGTTTGAAGGAAAAAACGTATGATTCCGGTTAATCAGCCGCTTCTTAACGGGCGTGAAAAAGAATTCCTTGCGGAATGTATTGAAACGGGCTGGATTTCATCGGATGGTCCGTTTGTTACTGAATTTGAAAAACGATTTGCTTCTTACATTGGTGCCGGTTTTGGCACGGCAGTTTGTAACGGCACTGCCGCGCTTGAAACGGCTCTTTTTGCTGCGGGACTTGCTCCCGGCGATGAGATCATTCTGCCGTCTTTTACGATCATTTCCTGCGCTTTGGCGGCGCTCAGGATCGGGCTTGTTCCGGTTCTTGTAGATGCTGAACCTGAGACGTGGAACATGGATGTAACCCAAATTGAATCTTGTATTACTCCAAAAACCCGGGCGATCATGCCGGTTCATATTTATGGTCACCCGGTTGATATGGATCCCATTTTGGCGATAGCGGAAAAACACAATTTAATTATAATCGAAGACGCGGCTGAAGTTCACGGTGCGGAATATAAAGGCAAAAAATGCGGAAATCTTGGACATATTAGCGCGTTTTCATTCTACGCGAATAAGATTATCACGACCGGAGAAGGGGGTATGGTGCTTACCTCCGATTCTAAGATGGCTGAAAGAGCAAAATCTTATCGGAATCTTTGTTTTCGTCCTGAAAAAAGGTTTTTTCATACGGAACTGGGGTTTAATTACCGGATGACTAACTTGCAGGCCGCTCTCGGCGTTGCTCAAATGGAAAGAATAGACGAATTTGTCGGGATAAAGAGAAAGCTTGGTAAATACTATCAGGAGAAACTTTCAGCTATTCCGGGAATTAAACTTCAAGTTGAAAAATCATGGGCTAAAACAGTATACTGGATGTATTGCGTAGAACTTGGAGAAGATACGGGGATAACCGCTGAGATTATGATGCGGGAACTCGGCAGAAAAGGAATCGGTACGAGGCCGTTTTTTCTGGGGCTTCACGAACAGCCGGTTTTGCGGGAGATGAATCTTTTTAAAGAAAAAAACTATCCGGTTACCGAACGCATCTCACGGCAGGGATTATATTTGCCGTCAGGGTTGGCGCTTACGGAAAAAGAAATAGATGTGGTGGCTGAAGCGGTAAAGGAAGTTATGCAAAATTCAAAAATAACTTGGTAGCTATTGGTGTAGGAAAGAGGCGCTCTTTCGGGCATACATATACCTCTTTCGTTCATCTTTAGTGTTGTGGTGGTATTGCCAAAAATAAAATGAAAGAATATGAAAGAATTTAAACAGAATTAATTGGGTATATGATGCAGAGAATGGAAATCTTAGACCGCAGAGTCACAGAGGCACAGAGAAATACAATGGACAAATTAGAGTTGGAAAATAGAATATCGGAAAGAATAATAAAATGCGTAGGAACTATTTTACCTGTTCATCAGGCCCAATTATTAACCTATTTAAAACTAACAGAGTTAAACTTAGGGTTAATTTTGAATTTTAATGCTGATTTAATGAAAAGTGATGTAAAGAGAATGGCGCTCTAATAACTCTGTGTCTCTGTGACTCTGTGGTATAAATTTTTATGGGCGGTCAGATAGTCCTATGTAACTGTTTTAAACACAAAGGATTAGGAAACATTTGGATGAAAACTTTTGACAGAACGGTTGTGGTACAAGAGAGGATATTAATGAAAACAATTACACGTACAACTTGTCGTTTATGCGGCGAAGCGTCGCTAAGTGACGTATTTTCGCTTGGAGAGCAATACATTAATGATTTTGTTCCTAAAGACAAAGTCGGGAAGGGGCTTAAAGCGCCGCTTGACTTGGTTATGTGCGATAAATGTTCATTATTACAGCTTCGCCATACGGCCCCGCAAGAACTTTTATACGCGCGCTACTATTGGTATCGATCAGGAGTGACAGATACGATGAGGAAAGCCTTAAGGGATATTACAGAGGAAATTGAAGAAGTGGTGCCGCTTAAGAGCGGGGATGTGGTTTTGGATATCGGAGCCAATGATGGTACGTTATTGGCAACATACAAAGAAAAAGGACTTCGCCGCGTGGGATGTGAGCCGGCAAATAATCTTGTGGACGCGCTAAGAGAAAATACCGATTACGTAATGCATGATTTTTGGAATTATGAGAGATATATGGAACTTGGTCGGCAATGGGGATTTGGAAAGGCGAAAGTTATAACCGCTATCGGAATGTTCTATGACCTTGAAGATCCGAATAAGTTTATTAAGGATGCGGCTCTCGCGTTAGCTGAGGACGGCGTTTTTGTCGCGCAGTTAATGTGTCTTACTCCCATGCTTGAGAAAAACGATCTTGGAAACATTTGTCATGAACATCTTGAGTATTATTCTTTGGATTCTTTAAAGTATCTTTTTGAAAAAAATGGGCTTGAAATGTTCAAGATTGAAGAAAATAGTGTAAATGGAGGAAGTTACCGGATTTTCGCGCGGCATAATAAGGGGACGGGGATATCGTACGATGAGAAAATTACGCTTAGCGATATCTTAGCGTTTGCCGATCGAGTTCAGGATAACCGAGACAGGTGTGTGAAATTTATCAAAGAAGAAGTCGCCAAAGGTAAAAGTGTGTATGTTTACGGAGCATCTACCAAGGGAAATGTAATTTTGCAATATTATGGACTTGATCATACTGTGATTACAGCGGCCGTTGAAAGAAGTCCCGAAAAATGGGGTAAATACACGATTGGCACGTGGATTCCCATCATATCCGAAGAAGAAGCGCGTTCATGTCAGCCGGATTATTTTCTTGTTCTGCCTTGGGCTTTTTTTGATGAATTTTACGCGCGGGAAAAAGAGTGGCGTGCCGCCGGCGGAAAATTTATTGTACCACTCCCTGAATTTAGGGTGGTAGTATGAGTTTTATTCCGGAAAAAGAATACGCACAAATTTTAGAAGTCCTGCCTATTTTATGCGTGGACATAGCGGTAAGAAATTCCAAAGGTGAATATCTCCTGGTAAAACGCGGTAACGAGCCGTTAAAAGGCGAGTGGTGGGTGCCGGGAGGAAGAGTTCTTAAAGGAGAAACTTTGGAGCAGGCGGCGATCAGAAAGATAGAAGAAGAAGCCGGAATTAAGGTTGATTCTGTTAAACCAAGGGGATACTATGAAGACACGGCACATACAAACCGATTCGCCTCGTGTGTGCCGCTTCATTCTGTAAGCGTTGTTTTTTCGGCGGAAGTTGATGATTTTGACGGAGTTAAATTGGACAGCCAGAGTTTGGATTGGAAACGTTCGAGGAAATTGCCGGAGAAGTTTTTGGTGAAGAGTTTTTGTTAATGCAGGGACAGGCTCCCGTGCCTGTCCGCATATTCTTCATATTTTTTTTAAAACAGAAAGACAATAACAATGAAAAAAGCATTAATTCTCGGAGTTACGGGGCAAGATGGAAGCTATTTGGCGGAAGTATTATTGGGAAAAGGGTATGAAGTTCATGGCATGGTGAGGCGTTCAGCTACGGGGAACACAAAGAATATCGATCATTTAATTCAAAATGAAGAAATTTTTGACAAGCGGTTTTTTTTGCAGAGGGGAGACTTAGCTGATCCGACCTCTCTTTTTCGTATAATTAATACGGTTGAGCCGAATGAAATTTATAACGAGGCGGATCAGGATCATGTTCGGTGGAGTTACGATATGGCCGGATATTCGGCGGATATAACCGGAGCGGCGGTTGGACGCGTATTAGAGATCATCCGGCAAGTTAATCCTTCCATACGTTTTTTCCAGCCTTGTACTTCCAATATGTTCGGCAGAACAGACACCGTTCCGCAAACGGAAGAGACTCCGTTCAACCCGCAAAGTATGTACGCGTGCAGTAAAGTGTTCGCGTATCATTTGGTGCGTTATTACCGGGAAGCTTTCGGATTATTCGCTGTAAATGCCATTTTTTATAATCATGAATCACCAAGACGTACGCCGGAATATGTAACTCGTAAAATTACGCGGGCTGTGGCAAGAATAGCTCTCGGAAAACAGGATAAACTTGCTTTAGGAGATATCAGCGCGCGAATTGATTGGGGATACGCGCGGGAATATATGGAAAGCGCTTACGCGATGATGCAGTTGGATAAACCGGATGATTTTATAATAGCCACTGGCGAGGCGCATTCGGTAAGAGAATGGGCGGAGAAAGCGTTTTCAGCCGTAAATCTTGACCCTGAAAAATATTTGATAACGGATCCATCTTTACTCAGGCCTACGAAAACGTCCACATTGATCGGGGACATACGGAAGGCGTCCAAGGCTTTCGGGTTTTGCCCGAAAGTTAAGTTTGAAGGGCTTGTTAACCTTATGGTCGAAGCCGATTTGGAAAGGGAAAATGCAAGTGAGAACAGAACATAACAGAATAAAGCTTTCTATCTGTATGCCTACGCGTAACCGCGCGAGCTTTATTGCTGAGACTCTTGAAAACGTTATCTCTCAATCTGACGAAAGGATAGAGATCGTTATAGTGGACGGTGCGTCTACGGATAATACGGAAGAAGTGGTGAAGAATTTCAAGCGGAAATTTGATAATATAGTTTATTATCGCGGCGATGAAAATCCGGGTGTTGACAGAGATATGGCAAGAACCATTGAGCTCGCGCGCGGCGAGTATTGCTGGATGCTTTCGGATGATGATCTTCTCGCGCCGGGCGCGATAAAAAGAATGTTAAAAGAGATCGAGTCCGGGTATGAAATATATCTGTCGAATGTTATCGCGTGCAGTCTTTCCATGAAGCCTTTGAGAAAAAGATTTTGGCTTTCCAGCGGAATTAAAGATAGGGTTTTCGATCTTCACAATAATAACGAACTAATAACGTATTGCAATAGCGCCAATTCAATAGGCGCGCTTTTCAGCTATATGAGTTCGATTGTGCTTTGTCGGGAAGTATGGAATAAAAACGGATATAATTATGATTTCGATGGGTCAGCATACGCGCTCGCGTCAACGCTTCTGGCGTTTACGAAGCGCGAGTGCCGCTTAAAATATATAAGAGACTCTCTTGTTTTATGGCGTAACGACAATGAAAGTTTTCAGAATGAAGGGGGGCTTGTTAAGAGGTTTCTTCTTGATTTTGACGGTTATTTAAAATTGGCGGATAAATGTTTGAATAATGACCAAAATGTAAGAAATTCATTTTTAAAGGTTATGACGCGTGAACATCCGTGGTATACAATAATCCATGTCACGTCATTTATTGATAATTCTAAAGTATGGAGTGAATTTAGGGCTAAAATGTTTAAATTTGGATATAATCCGAAAATGGTAAGATTTTGTTACATTATTGGAAGAAATAGAAATCTTGTAGCCTTGACTGTCGCGATAAAACGAAAAATAATCAAGAGTCATTGGGTACAAAAAATTATCATTTTTTTCTTTTCCAAACACAAATGCGCATGAGGCAACCTTGATAACATGATTAACATTCTCAACTATTTACTTATGTTTAATATTTTCGCAGGCGGATTTAGCTTTTTTTGCTCACCTTTCGAATTTTGTATTGGTTATCTTTTCATAATAGCGTTCTTAGCCGCGTATATATGGTGTTATCGCAGTATTGCCATCAATGCGAGCTTTTTTATCATATTCATGGTGTTAACGGTTTCTTCCGGTATGAACGTGTATTTTGGAAACAATACGGTTCTTCTTATGACAAAACAGGTTATTGGAATTTCAGCTATGGGAACCGCGTATTATTTATTGTTTAAAATCAATGGTTTTGAAATCGAAAAACTGTTTAATATTTACCTGCGAATAGCTGTGATAGTCGCGGCTATCGGAATTTTTCAGGAATTTAGCTACATGATAGGACTTAAATGCGGTTATGATTTCAAATTTTTGATACCCAAGTGGACTTTTTCGACGGCTGACTGTGGAATAATGCGGGTAAATTCGATTTTTATGGAACCGTCCCACTTCGCGATCACGATGGCTCCGGCATTTTTTGTGGCATTGTCAAACATTTTTAAAAATAATCCACTTTACATAAAATCAAAGTTAGCAAACGTACTAATAATTGCCAGTTATATTCTAACATTTTCAGCAATTGCCTATATTGGAGTTTTGATAAGCATAATGTTAATCTTGCTTAGTTTTAAAAAAATCAAATACATATTGTTGATGCTGGGAATAGTGCCACTTTTGATTTATGCTTCTTATTATCATGTGCCGGAAATACGTGGGAGAGCTGATGCCGCCATAGCAGTTGTTTCCGGAAAAAGAAAAGCAATCGATGTACACCATAGTGTTTATACCGTAATTAGTCACGCTTTTGTAGCTTATAAGAGTTTTATAAATAATCCTGTATTCGGTCATGGGTTAGGTAGTCATTCTGTTTCGTATGATCGGTTTATTCACACAGGCGCTTCGTACGGTTTTTGGAGAAAAGGCGTTTTTATAACAAATAGGATGGACGCGGCTTCCCTTTTTGTCCGATTGGTTTCTGAAACAGGTTTTGTTGGCGTTATAGCGGTTCTTTTTTTTATATTCAGATTCCGTGTTAACAGAAGTGACAACAAAAAATTGTACATGATAAGTAATGCTGTATTTATTTTGTTCATACTGCAGTTAATAAAACAAGGTCACTATTTTTATAATGGGTTGTTTTTCTTCGTCTGGCTATATTATTTTACAAAAAAGACTGAAGGATTTAAATCTGTTGAAATTGAAGAAAATCGGGAAGTAAAAAGTGCGTATACTGTACATCAATCCGGGGCTTGACTTTAAAAGAGGCGGGGCGGTAAGTGCCGCGCTTCAGCTGGCCAACGCTCTATCTGGAAGAGGCGTAGAGATAGTTATTTTCGCGCCGCGCGGAAATAAAGAAAATGTCGGTTATACGGAAAAATACAGCCGGATTAAAGTAGAATTTTTCAAAAAAGGATTTTTTTCAAATTTTTGGACAGGTTATTCTTTACCATTGACGCGCGAACTGAAACAGCGCGTTAAAGAGTTTGATTTAATACACATTCACGAGATGTGGCATTATCCTAATTTTGCCGCGTATCGCATGGCAAAGCGCGCGAAAAAGCCGTTTATCGTGAGCGTGCATGGAGAGTTAACTCCAAAAATGCTGAGTTATAAGGCGCTCAGAAAAAAGGTTTATTATAATTTTATCCAAAAGAAAATTCTCGATAACGCCTCGGCGTTACACGCGATTACATCCAACGAAGCGGAAACACTTTCAAATATTACCAGTAATAAAAATATATTTTGTATTCCAAACGGTATAAATGCCGAAGAATTTAATAACGTGCCGAATGAGGATATTTTTACGGATGCGTTCCCGGAAATAGAAGGAAAAAAAGTAATTTTGTTTTTGGGCCGCATACATCCTGTAAAGGGTCTTGACCTTTTAGCCAGGGCTTTTACCGAGGTATTAAAAAAAGTGCCTGAGGCATTATTGGTGATCGCCGGATCGGGGAGTGAAGAATATAAAACGGATATTGTGAATATACTTGTGTCCGGAGACGCCATAAAAAGTACGATTTTTACCGGCATGGTGCAGGGGTCGATGAAGCGCGCTATCTTGAGGAGGGCGGATATTTTTGTTTTACCGTCACATTCCGAGGTTTTGGGTATAAGTACTTTGGAGGCTATGATTTCGGAAGTGCCGGTTATCGTTACAAAAAAATGCAATTTTCCCGAAATAGAGAAAATGTCGGCCGGCAAAATTGTCGATGTAAATGTTCAAGATTTAACGGAAGCCATTATAGAACTCGCGCTGGATCCGAAAAAACGGCTTGAAATGGGAAAAAACGGTAAAAAACTGGTAGAAGAAACCTATACTTTGTCGAGCGCGGCTAATAAAATGAAGAAAGTTTACGAGAAAATAATTGGGAAAGAGGATTTAGGGGAGATGAGTCTATGCCGCCGCGTATAGCAATAACCGGAGCGTCAGGATTTATCGGAACCAACATGGCGCGGTTCTATATCGATAAAGGGATTGATATCATTAATTTGGATATTGCTCCACCCGTGGATTCAAGTCAACAGAAATGGTGGCGGAAAACGGACGTTTTGAATTTTACGGAACTCGAAAACGCGATATCGGATTTTGCGCCGACTCATTTAATACATTTAGCGGCACGAACGGATCTGAATGAAACAAAAAATATCAGCCAATACGCGGTGAATATTGAAGGAGTTAAAAACGTAATAGAAGTGCTTAACGTTTATGGTAAAATAACGCGCGTGATTTTTACTTCAAGTATGTTGGTTTGCGAGCGGGGCTATCTTCATAGGGATGCTAATGCTTATAAGCCTTCAACTTTGTACGGCAAGAGCAAAATGTTAGGGGAGAAACTCGTAAAAGGAAGCAATGAAAATTCGTTTGAATGGGTTATTGTGAGGCCTGCTTCTATCTGGGGACCATGGTTTGGCGAGCCGTACCGGAATTTTTTTGACATTGTTATCGAAGGGAAATATGTCCATCCGGGAAAGCGTTCGTGTTCAAAAACCTTTGGTTATGTTAAAAATGTTGTTTATCAAATGAATGAATTGTTGTTTTCCGGCCGTGGTGAGGTTAATCAAGGAACATTTTATTTAGGAGATTATACTCCCGTAAACATCTCAGAATGGGCGGATGAAATAGCTGAGGTTTTGGGACAAAAATCTTTTAAACATGTTCCGTTCATTGCGTTTAAGGTCGCGGCGCGCGCGGGCGATATCTTGAAACGGATGGGATTTAAGACTTTTCCGATGACGAGTTTCCGTCTTAAGAATATGACAGAAGACAATATCGTTGACGTGTCCGGAATTCGCGAAATCGCGCCGTCTTTACCGTATTCGATGGAAGCAGGCATAAAGGAAACTTTAGAGTGGTTAGGAAAACTGAAATGAAAGTTTCACTTATTACGAATGTTTTGAACGCGGAAGATACGATAGAAGAATCTATTTTAAGCGTCGCGAATCAAACACATAGAAATATTGAGCATATTATTGTTGACGGGGTCTCAAAAGACAAGACATTGGATATTGTTTACAAGCATAGTGATAAAATTTCTAAAATTGTGTCAGAAAAGGATAAGAATCTTTATGACGCGATGAATAAGGGGATAAAACTCGCTTCGGGAGATATTATAGGATTTTTACATGCTGATAATTTTTTTACCTCGAATGAGATAATTGAGCGAGTCGCGGAGGTCTTTGAAAAAAAAAGAGTTGACGCTGTTTGGGGAGATTTAATTTATGTAGAAAAACATAATACAAAAAAAATAGTAAGGTATTGGAGATCATGTAAGTATCGGGAAGGATTGTTCAATAAGGGGTGGATGCCGCCGCATCCGGCTTTTTTTGTCAAAAAGACGATTTATGAAAAATATGGGTATTTTAATACTGATTTTGAAATATCGGCGGATTATGAAATTATGCTGAGGTTTTTACACAAACATAAGATTTCCACGGCTTATTTGCCGGAAGTATTAGTCAAAATGCGGCTTGGCGGATTAAGTAACAGAAACTGCGGAAATATGTTAAGAAAATCTCGCGAAGATCTTAAAGCGTGGAGAGTTAATGGCTTAAAAGGAAGACTTAATACGCTATTATTAAAAAATGTATCTAAAATTCCTCAGTTTTTTAAACGGGAATTTGCAAAGGATTAAAATATGTCACAGCTAAAAAAAGCGGTAGTTATCCCATGTTACAAAGTCTCGGATACTTTGAAACGCTTGGTAGAAACCATCCCGGAAAATATTGTGGATTATATCATTGTTGTTGATGATGCTTGTCCGAACGGATCCGGAGAGTTGGCGGAGGGATTAAATCGGAAGAATTGCATGGTTATATATCACGATAAGAATCAGGGAGTTGGAGGGGCGGTCATGTCGGGTTACCGGAAAGCCATGGCTCTCGGGTGCGACGTGATCGTCAAAATGGATGGAGACGGACAGATGAATCCTTCATGCTTGGGAAGTTTGATAGCTCCCATAGAGGATGGCGCGGCGGATTATACAAAAGGAAATCGGTTTAGCTCGGCGGACGTTTTTAAAAAAATGCCGAAGATAAGGCTTTTAGGGAACAGTATTTTATCTTTTATTATCAAAGGGGTGTCCGGATATTGGGATATTATGGATCCTACCAACGGGTATACTGCTGTAAAAAGAAACGCACTGGAAAGGATCGATCTGGATAAGATATCAAAAGGATATTTTTTTGAGATAAACATGCTGATAGATCTCGGTATAACGGATGCTGTTGTTAAAGATGTTTCCATTCCGGTCAAGTATAGTCAAGAAGAGAGTTCCTTAAGTGTGGTGAAAGTATTGATAAGTTTTCCTCCGAAACTTTTGAAGGGGTTTCTAAGACGGATATGGATGAAATACTTCATTTGTGATTTCAATATGGCGTCGGTATATATTATATTCGGTGTGCCGCTCTTTTTTTTAGGTACTTTTTTAGGTGTTCGCGAATGGATGAATTCCATTATGACCGGTGAGGTCAGATCTGCCGGAACAATTATGCTTGTGGCACTTCCCATAATTATATCTTTTCAGATGCTGCTTCAGGCGGTGAATATTGATATGCAGAACATTCCGAGGAGAAGGTGAGCAAAAAGTCTCGCCGCCTGGGATTTGCGAAAGATGCGCTTCGCTACATTTTTCTCGGAGTGAGCATAGACATTAATTCGACCGGACAACTTATGTTCCTTCGAGTCGCATAAGTTGTGGTCTCATAAAAGGATATCATGATTTTTTTTCTTATATTCGCGATTGCGTTTGGTGTGACTTTTTTGATTTTACCGACGATTAGGTATGTCGCTTTAAAATTAGCGGTTATAGATAAAAAAAGCGCGCGTAAAATTCATACTCGGATTGTTACCAGGTTCGGCGGGCTTGGTATTTATTTTGGGTTTATTTTCGCTATGCTTTCGCTTTTTCTGGTGAGATTTGGAGTGGAGGGTATGGATTTTACTCCGCTATGGGCGGCGGTTATGGCATCCACCATGATTCTTATCTTGGGGATGTATGATGACGCACGGGGAGCTGACGCGAAAGTTAAGTTTTTTGTGCAGATACTGGCGGCGTTTTTGCTTATAAATTGCGGGTTTGAAATAAAGATGATTAATGTCCCATGGTACGGAACATTAAATATGGGCATATTCAGTATTCCGGTTACGATTTTGTGGCTTGTGGGGATTACAAACGCGATTAATTTGATTGACGGTTTGGATGGTTTGGCGGCGGGGATCGTGTTTATTTGTTTAATCGGATTATTTTGTAAATTTGTATGGCTTGGAATGGCGCTTCCGGCATTTTTTGCCATAGCGCTATCCGGGGCATGTTTAGGATTTCTTAGGTATAATTTTCCGCCGGCAAAAATATTTATGGGAGACACGGGGAGCATGTTCTTAGGGTTTTCGGTCGCGGCGCTTGCTATCTGGACCAGCCAGAAGGCTTCAACGGCGGTTGTTTTGCTTGTTCCGCTTTTGGGGCTGGGGATTCCTATTCTTGACACAATTCTCGCGTTTACTCGGCGCGTGGTGAGGAGACAAAATCCTTTTACGGCCGACAAAGAGCACTTACATCATTTACTGTTAAATAAAAAACTTACGGAAAAACAGGTGGTGTTTGTTTTATGGGGTGTGACAGGTTTGTTGAATGTTTTTTGTTTATGGTGTTATTGGGGAAAATAAGTGTACCACAGAGGTATAAAGTGAAAAGGGAGAAGAAAGGACAGGTTTATGATCTGTCCTTTTTGCAATATTTAAGGGGAGATAGTGCGGATAAAACAAACAGGTTTTAAAAAAGGGATTCTTGAAAAAACGAATTTAGCGATAAAGCCATCTCGTCGGATGCGAACGGCAATATTGTCAATATTTGGAAGTATGTTGATTTTTGCTGTTATAACCGGTAGTATTTTGTTTGGGATGGTTCTTCATAAGGAAGGTCAGGCATATACTTTAAACAGTATTTTTAAAGCCAAATTACACATAATCCCGAATTATTTCAAAGGGCTTACTTCGAATCCCGAACGCATCAATATAAACATCAAGCATGAGGATTACCAGAAACTGGCATATAAGAGGAAAATCGCAAGAGCTAAAGGGATTCTTATTACCGGTTCGGATGACTATGTTCCGGCGGTAATAGGTTATGAGGGTAAGGAGGTTAAAGCTAAGATTCGTTTAAAGGGGGACATAATAGACCATTTAGTTGGAAACAAGTGGTCATTCAGGATTAGGATACGAGGTGGAGATACCCTTTTCGGAATGGAACGGTTCTCCATTCAGCATCCTAAGACGCGAAATTATATTTATGAATGGATTATCCTTCGCGCTCTGAAAAGAGAGGAGATTCTCGCGCCGCGTTATGAGTTTATCAGGGTGTCGCTAAACGGTAAAGATTTGGGAATTTACGCTCTGGAGGAGCACTTTGAGAAAAGGCTTATTGAGGATAACGGTCATCGGGAAGGAGTTATAATAAAATTTAATGAAAACAGTTTTTGGGAAGAGTCTCTTTCTCCGAAAAGCGCGAAGGACAAAATGACAGCTTTGCAATTAGAGCTAACTGCGGACATTAATACTTTTAAAAAAAATGCGGTTCTTAAGGACCCGGTGTTGTTTAACCAGTTTATTCTTGGGAAAAATTTACTTGAATCATTCAGAAATGGGGATTTGCCCACGCATAAAGTGTTCAATATCGGAAAACTCGCGAAGTATTACGCCATTTCTGAATTAATGGGCGGCTTGCATGGGATTGTATGGCATAATTACCGATTTTATTACAATCCGATCAGTTCTCTTTTAGAACCCATTGGATTTGACGCAATGGCAGGGAGAGACTTAAAAGAAATGCTGGACGAAAAATCATTAGTGATCATAAAAGATCCACCGGATGTTTTACATTCTAAGATATTCAGCGATATGATATTTTTTGAAGAATACATAAAAGAACTTGAGAAGGTTTCGAGAAAATCTTATATAAACGAGTTGTTTGAGGATATCTCTGAGGATTTACAAAAAAATCTGAATATCATTCATAGTGAATGTCCATATTTTATCTTTTCGAAAAATATTTTTTATCAAAACCAGGAACATATTCGTGCTATTCTCAATCCGCTCAAAGGATTTAACGCGTATTTTCGCGGACAAAATAAAAATGTTATTGAGCTTGCGCTTGGTAATATCCAGTCTATGCCGATTGAAGTGATGGGGGTTTCTTGTGGAGACGCTGTTTTGTTTGCGCCGAAGAAAAAAACTATTCTTACTCCGATGGATCCCGCGAAACCGGTAAAATATAGCGTCATAAAGTTTTTGTTCCCAAAAGAATTCACGTGGCGGGATAAAATGAGAGAGGATCTGAGAGTGAAATATAGATTATTGGGAGCAAGTGACAAGAAATTCCGTTCAGTGTTTCCTTATTCAACTTTATCTGATGGATTTATTGAGAACGATTTTATTCGACAATCGCCTAATGCCCATGAATTTAAATTTTTGTCAATAAATAATTCGACAAAAAAAATATTTATACGGTCCGGTAATTGGCATATTCAAGAAAATATGATTATCCCGAAAGGATATGAACTGATCTGTAAAGAAGATACACGATTAACTTTAACGAATTCCGCGAAAATATTATCATATTCTCCGCTTAAGTTTATTGGATCGGAAAAATATCCGATTTTCATTTGTTCCGACGATTCAACCGGGCAGGGCGTTGTTGTAATAAATGCGGGGACAAAATCGATCTTACAGAATGTTGTTTTTCAGAATTTGACAAATCCCGAGCAAAACGGGTGGGAGTTAACGGGCGCGGTTACTTTTTATGAGTCTCCGGTAGATATAAGAAATTGTCGGTTTTTAAACAGCAGGGCGGAGGACGCGTTAAATATTGTTCGTTCGGATTTTTTGATAGATGAAACTTTTTTTAGCAAAACTTTTTCTGACGCTTTCGATTCTGATTTCAGCAAGGGGACGATAACAAATTCATTTTTCAAAGAATGCGGAAATGACGCGGTTGACATTTCCGGAAGTATTGTGGAACTTCGGAATATATCCATAAACGGAGCCGGGGACAAAGGTCTAAGCGTGGGAGAAAAAAGCACAATGACAGTTAATTATGTTGAGATTGAAAATGCAAAAACCGCGGTTGCCAGTAAGGACCTTTCAGAGATTTATGGAAACGATATAGTGATATCCGATTGTGATACGGGTTTTGCTCTTTATCAGAAAAAACCGGAATTCGGTGCATCTACGATAACTGTCTCCGAGGTGACAATGAATATGGTTAATACGCCATATTTGATCAAAGATGGATCAGAGTTGAGAATAGACCAAAAACTGATAAATGCAAGAGGGATGGTGCAATGAGAAATTTAAGATTAAATAGAGGCAATGTTTTTAGAAAAATGATCCTAAAGAAATTTGGTATTGTCATTATAACAATTATTGTAAGTCTTTTTCCTTATTCTTTTCAAGCGTGTAGTGTTGAGTCCCCGTTCAATGATCTTGAAATAAAATCCAACAAAAAAAATGAAGGTTATTCCTTTTTTATTGGGGGACATTTATATGAGGTACTTTCCAATGGCAATTCTATGTTTTCATCACCTTCGATTTCTGCTGTTTGCGAGATGATAAATGAAAGCACTGCGTCATTTATGGTTTTACTCGGAGACAGTTTTAGGAGTATTACCCCTCTTTCTGTCTTTGTTTTTAAGAGAAATTTCGTTTCCAAGATAAATATTCCGATATTCAATGCGGTAGGTAATCACGATGTGTCGGATCGTGCGCTTTATGAAGAAAATTTTGGGAAGACATATTTTGATTTTACCTACAAAGATGGAGTGTTTATTTTTCTTGATACGGAGTTAACTAATGGTAGAATCTGTGGTGACCAACTCAGGTATTTCGAAGATGTCCTCAAAAAGAACAAAAAAAAACAACATATCAAAAATATGTTCATTTTTACACACAAACTTGTGTGGAGTGCATACAATCCGGATTACAAGATAGTATTCGACCATTTAAACTGCAAAAACGGATATCCCGCTGACAACCACAATTTTAAGAACGATATTGAACCGCTTTTGATAAAAGAAGCATCCGGAGACAGATCTGTTTATTGGTTTTCCGGGGACATCGGAGTTCCATGGTCATTTTCAATGTTTTATGGTAAAGATTCACAAAATGAGATTACATATCTCGCGACAGGTGTTGGGAATACAATAAATGATGTTATTGTTAGGGTTGATGTTGATAATAATGGACGAGTAACATTTTTACCTATTTCCCTAACTGGACGAATTCTGAAAACGATGGAATATTACGATCTTGATTATTGGCGCGAATATTTCAATACATCGATAATTTCTCAAATTACCGAGAAAATAATAAAAATGAGAAAACGTACGTTTTTTTTAGCAGGCGTAATATGCGGTTCAGTTTTTTTTATTTGCATTTTTTTACTTGTACGCGGATTATTTCGTAGGAAGGAATAAGGAATAAAGGGAATAATACCATCGCGAGGATTTTCAGGACGATTAAACTTTCTGAGAATATAGGGTCAGGTTTTTATAAGATTTCAAAGGCTGGACATCCTATTATAAAAGAAAGCCTATGGTTGAAGGCGATTTTGATTATTACAAGATAACATTTTATCTGGAGAAAAAAGCTGAGCCGCGAAAGAGGGGCACTGAAAAAGCCTTGAAAAATGCGGAGAAAGTTTTACGATCCATTCAGCAGAATCCTTTCATCAAAACACATGAAATGGCTGATAAAACAAAATTGTCTCAAAGGACAGTTGATAGTGCTATCGCAAAACTAAAGCAAGCGGGGTTATTAAAACGCATCGGCCCTGATAAAGGTGGGCATTGGGAGGTTGTGATACCAATTACGTTAATTAATTGCACATTTTAAACTACGAAATAAGTGCGTGTATTTATGTGTTTAGACTGTTTCTTGGGGACATACGAGATCCCGGGTCAAGCCCGGGGTCGGCTCATGCTACA